>Ga0137418_10002518_pt1 | contig 16796 bp, 17 predicted proteins | sample CZODoug3_1_2_16f_FD_122242 | JGI IMG/M metagenome (GOLD analysis project Ga0137418, IMG submission 122242) | Vadose zone soil fungal communities from Angelo Coast Range Reserve, California, USA - CZODoug3_1_2_16fungal (Hybrid Assembly) | ecosystem: Environmental > Terrestrial > Soil > Vadose... | reverse complement strand
CGACCGGCAGTTCCTTCTTCCCGCCATCGGCGTTACAGCGATCACGGCGGCGGTGCTGGCGCTGCGGAGGCGGTGGCCCGCGGGGCTGGCGGTCTCGGCGTACTACGTGATCACCCTGGGGCCGGTGATCGGGATCGTCCACTCGGGGCACCAGCTGACCACCGACCGATACAGCTATCTTCCCGGGTTCGCCTTCGCGCTCGTCGTCGGGGCGATCGCAGGCGCCGTCGTCCGGGCGGGCGCCGCTGGCACGCTCCGACCCCCGTTTCTCAGGGCGCTGGCCGGACTCGGCATCGTGTGGCTGTGCGGCTTGGCCTACCTGAGCGCTCAACAGGTCCAGATCTGGCGAGACACAGAAAGCCTCTGGAGGTACGCGCTCGAGTCCGACCCGAACTGTGCGATCTGCCACGGCAACCTCGGGGTCTACCTCTCGGATCAGGGAAACATGGAGTTGGCGAAGGTCGAATACCAGACCGTCCTGGCGCTTCGACCCGACAACGCCAAGGCTCATCAGCACATCGGCCATACGTACGCAGCGCTCGGAGACACCCCGCGCGCCATGGAGCACCTCAAGCTCTACCTCACGCGGTACCCGAATGACGCCGACGTGCTCAATAACTTGGGCGCCGCGCTCTTGAGCGACCGGCGCCCACGCGAGGCGCTCGAGCCCCTGACACGGGCCATGCGGGTCAAGCCCAAGCACGTCCTGGCTCACATCAACGCAGGCTACGCGCGCATTCGACTGGCGGAGTACCGCGAGGCGCTTGAGTTGTTCCGCCAGGGCATCGCACTGAAGTACGATGCGCCCCAGGCGTGGGTTGGGCTCACCTACGTTTATATCGAGCTGGGAGAGACGGACGCTGCGCGTACGGCCTGGGGAATCCTCGGGATGCTCGACCGTAAGCAGGCAACGGCGATCGGACCCGTATTCCTCCAGACCTGGTGATCGTGGCGCCGCTGCGAGCCGTCGCCGATGCGTGGCCGACCGGGATGGTCGCTGCCGTCGCTCTCTTCGGACTCGCCATCGGGAGTTTTCTCAACGTCGTGATCGCCCGCGTTCCGGCCGGGCGCAGCCTCGTGCGTCCCGGATCCGCCTGCCCAGGCTGCAGTGCACTGCTGAAGTGGTACGACAACATCCCCGTGCTGTCGTTTCTCGTGCTTCGGGGCCGATGTCGCGCGTGCAGCATGACGATCTCTTGGCGTTATCCGATCGTCGAGATGATCACGGCAGTGGTCCTTGTTTTTGCGTACGTCGCACTCGGCCCGACCGCCGACTTCGCGTTCGCGGTCGTGCTGCTGCCCGCGCTCATCGCGATCACCGGGATCGACCTGGCGCATCAGCTCATTCCAGACGCCATCACGCTGCCTGGGATCCTCGTCGGGCTGCTCCTCAACCTCGCGACCGGGCGCATTTCCTGGGTGGAATCCGTCATCGGAATCCTCCTCGGCGCTGGGCTCTTCTTTCTGATCATCCTGGTCAGCCGGGGTGGCATGGGTGGGGGCGACCTGAAGCTCGGCGCGATGCTCGGGGCGTTTCTCGGGTGGAAAGCACTGCTGTTTGGGCTGTTCGTCGCGATCGTGCTCGGCGGAGTCATCGGAGCCGCGCTCCTGGCCACCGGCGTTCGCGGCCGAAAGGATCCCATCCCGTTTGGCCCGTTCCTTGCCGCGGGTGGGGCCATGGCACTCGTCTGGGGTGAACGAGCTTTCAGCTGGTGGGTGAGAGGGTTCGTCGGATGAATCCGCGCGGGTTCGCCCTGGCGGAGCTCATCGTGATTCTCGCGATCGCCGGTGTCCTGGCCACGCTGGTGGCGCCGACGCTCTGGAGCTATGCACGGACAGCGACGCTCCAGGCGGCCGCGCGCGAGCTCGCGACCTCGATCAACCTCGGCCGCCAGATCGCGATCTCCCGGAACACGACGGTGTGCGTCGAGGTCGCCGCCGCGACGAACATCCGGCTGAGAACCGGCGGGTGCGGCGGCGAAATCTGGACCGGGCCCGGGACCGATGCCTCCGGCGCGATCAAGATCTCGGACTCGGGCACGCTCCACATCAGCACGACGGCGAACGTCGTCTTCACGAGCCTGGGAGCGGCCAGCCCCGCCGGGACCTACACGCTGACGAACCCGATGAGCCACGCGACGCGCGCCGTGGTCGTCGCCGCCACCGGCCGCGTCAGCGTGCGATGAGGCGGCCGGTGGGTCACGACGAACGCGGCTTCAGCTTGGGCGAGGTCTTGGTGGCGACGCTGGTCCTCGCGATCGGGCTCGTGGGGATCGCGACCGGCTTGCAGTACGCCACGAGCGGGGTCGAGATCGGCAAGGGGGAGACGACGGCCGCGTTCCTCGCCGAGCAGCGACTCGAATGGCTCAAGGCGCTGGCGCTGGCGAACTGGGCGAGCTCGACCCTGAAGGCCGGCACCACCATGGAGGGCTACGGCTCCATCGCCGACGCGTCGTTCTATCGGCGTGTGACGACGATCACCGACAGCCCCGGAGGGACGTGCGCCGCAAACTGCAAGCTCGTGCAGGTCACCGTCTTCTACCGGCCGGTCACGGAGCGGGGCCAGCTCGATCAGGAACGCCGGCTCGACGTGAGCACGATGCTCGTGACCCGAAGCTGACACGCGTGACACGATTGCGAGGCCGCGCCATGCGGAGACTCAGTCGTCTCATCGACAACGAACAGGGCGTCGCGCTGGTGCTGGCCCTGATGATTCTCCTCACCCTCACCGGGTTGGTCCTCGCGTTCCTCTCGGCGAGCGCCTTCGAGCCTCAGATCTCGCGCAACCACAGCGAGACGGTCCGCGCGCGGTACGTGGCCGAGGCCGGCGTCGAATACGCGTACGATACGCTCGCCACGAACGTCGGCTCCTGGAACGACCATCTCGCCGGAGCCACGTGCGCTCAGGGCGCAGTCCTGGGCGCGCCCAATTCGAGCCTGCCCGGCCTCGGGAGCGCGCACGGCACGTTCACGGTCCGGATCCGCAACGACTGCAAAGCGGGCGACGACCAGCTGACCGGCATCGCTCTCGATACCACCACCGGCGGCTGCGACCCGGCGGCGCCCGGAACGGCCACGCGTGATAGCAATTGCAAGGTCGTCGTCACGTCGACGGGCACGATCGGGACCACGACCCGAACGATCACGGTCGTCATCGCGAAAACCGCCGGCCTTCCGATCAACGGCGCGCTCGCCTTCCCCGGATCGCAGGCGGACGTGAGCCTTCGCGCCTCGAGCATGATGATCGACGGGCGTGACACGAAGATCGGCGATCCCCCCGGCGCGCCGACGGGCTCCGCTCCGGCGGTCTACGGCATCGCGGTCAACCCCAGCTTTCCGGCTCTCGTAGCCCGGCTCGAGACCGCGTTGGCGGACGGCGCGCGGAACGACGTCCGAGGGAAGGACAGGACCAACCCCAGCGCGACGCAGCGCGGCGCCAACACCATCAGCGCCCACGGCGCTCTCACGTCGCAGGCGGTCACGGACTTCGTCGACGCCGCAAAGTCGACGGCCGACTTGACAATCAACGCCAGTCCCGGCAACGCGTCCTCGCTCAGTAATATCGGCTCGACGTGCGCGACCGATCTCGAGAACTCGACGTGCTGGGGCACGAGCGCGCGCCCGAAGGTCGTCTACATCCGCGGCGCCATGCCCAACGTCGGCACGCGCTACACGTCACTCAGCCTCGCCGGCGAGAGCTCGGGTACTGGCGTTCTGATCATCGAGAACGGCATCGTGGAGATCGGCGGGAGCTTCCGCTGGAACGGCCCGATCATCGCGACCGGACGGAACGTCGGCATTCGCTTCCGAGGCGACGGCAATCAGGTCGTGTATGGAGCCGCCGTCGTGAACGAGCTGGACCCGGTCGCCGTGGCGAACATCGAGGGCGACGCCGTTGGCAAACCACACATTCTATACAGCGCCGAGGCTCTTGGTCTCGTTCAGAACGCGCTCAAACGTCGCTTCGTGACGACTCAGAGTTGGTCCGACCAGTGAGCGCCGCGAAAGCGCTCTCGCCCAGGTGCGCAAAACGCGACCAGACGAGGCCGCGGTCGCGAGTTTCCGGCGCCACGCCCTTTCCAGGGGGGTTCCAGGCCCGGATAGACCCCCTCGAGCCCCCCCTGGGGGCTTGCACGGTCTGGGGGCCGGGGGTCTGTAAGCCCCTGAATGTAGTAGATGGGAAATTATTGGCCCCCCCGGCGCGGGCCGCCCTATACTACATAGCCAACAGGGAGAAAGGCGTTTAATATGGCGTTCTTCCGCAAGTCTCCGGAAATATTCGGCCTCGATATCGGGTCGAGCGGTGTGAGGGCCCTCCACGTCAGGGAGTCGGGCGGGTCCCATACGCTGACCTCTCTGGGGGTCGCGCCCCTGCCCCCGGACGCCATCACGGACGGCACGATCAAGGACCCGACCACGGTGGTGGAGGCCATCAGGAGCGCGGTATCCCGGGCAGGACTCAAAGGCACGAGCTGCGCGATCGCGGTCTGTGGCCGAGAACTGATCATCAAGAAGGTTCAGATTCCGGAAGTGCCCGCGAAGGAAGTCGGCGACGTCGTCCAGCTCGAGGCCGAGCACCACGTTCCATTCGCGATCGACGAGGTCTTCCTCGACTATCAGAGCATCGGACAGCACAACGGCGTCCTCGACCTCATCCTGGTCGCGGTGAAGAAGTCGAAGGTGCTCGAGTACGCCGCCGTCGTCGAAGAAGCGGGCCTGGTTCCGTCGATCGTCGACGTCGACAGCTTCGCGCTCGGCAATCAGTTCGAGCTGAACTACCCGGGCGATCGCGGAGAGACGGTCGCGCTCATCGACATCGGCGCCTCGATCATGAAGACCAACGTGGTCCGCGGCGGCTCGACGATCTTCGCTCGCGACATTCCCTTCGGCGGCAACAACTACACGCAGGCCATCGCCCAACAGCTCAAGATCCCATTCGAGCAGGCGGAGGCCGCCAAGCTCGGCCGCGACGTCGGTGTTCGCTGGGAGACCGTCGTGCCGGCCCTCGAAGCGGTGTCGCGCGAGCTGTCACTCGAGGTTCAGCGGACCTTCGACTATTTCGCGTCGACCGCCGAATCCGAGCGCATCGGAAAGATCGTTCTCGCCGGAGGGTGCGCCCAGCTGCCTGGGCTCAGCGACTACCTGTCGTCGAACTGGGGCATCCCGGTCGAGCTCACCAAGCCGTTCCAGCGCATCGAGATCGATCCGGGGTACGCGGACGATGTCCACGCCGCCGGGCCGTCCCTGGCCGTGGCCGTCGGTCTCGCGCTGCGACGGCCGGGAGACAAATCCCAATGATCAGGATCAACCTCGCACCCGAGCGCGGCCGCCGGCGCCGTGCCGGGTTCAAGGGATTCCAGATCGGCCTGCCGGCTTTCAACCTCGGCTGGCTGTTCGGAGTCATCTATCTGGCCCTGCTGCTCGGGATCGGCGTGTACTGGTGGGTGCTGACGAGCACCCAGGCGAGCTTGACCGCCGACATCGATCGAGCGCAGAGGGATCTCGCCCTGCTGAAGACGCAGATCGGCCAGGAAAGCAAGGTCCGGGATCTGGCCACCGAGCTCCGCAAGCGCGTCGACGTCATCGAGGCGATCACCAAGGCCCCGGGCGAGAAGATCCAGCTCGTGGAAGCCTTCGCGAGCGTCATCCCGAACGATCTCTGGGTGACGGGGTTCGAAGAGCGAAGCGGACAGATCAAGGTGAGCGGCTCGGCGTTCTCTCCGACGGCGATCTCTGATTTCATGTCGAACCTCCGCGGCTCCGGCAAGTTCAAGGACGTCGATCTCGTCGTGACCCGCCGGGACCTGGGCCGGCCAGCCCCGCTGGTGACCTTCGAGGTCACCTGCCGGTACGAGAGCTGACATGGCGCTGCCGCCGATCTTCGACCCGATCGTCAACGCCCCCAGATCGCAGAAGCTCGTCGTCGGCATCATGGGAGCGATCGTGATCGCCGCCGCAGCATATTTCCTTCTCCTGGCTCCCGCCGAGGCCCAGGTCTCGCAACTGCGCGCGGAGCTGAGCTCGCTCCAGAGCGAGATCGCCCGGAGCAAGGCGATCGTCGCCGACCTCCTGAAGTACCGTCGCGAGGTCACGGAGCTCGAAGCGCGCCTCAATGCGCTCAAAGACAAGCTTCCCGGCGAGAAGGAGATTCCGACGCTGTACCGGTCGGTGTCGGATGCCGCGACCGCGTCGGGGCTGGCCGTCTCCCTCTTCCAACCGCGCCCGCCGGCGGTGCGGGACTACTACAGCGAGATCCCGATCGCAGTGAACGCCGAGGCGGGCTATCACCAGCTCGGCGAGTTCTTCGAGCGGGTCGCCAAGCTGGGGCGCGTCGTCAACGTCACCGAAATCAAGTTGAGCGGCCTCAATCGGCCGCGCAACCCGGTCCGCGCCGAGCTGGTCCTGGCGACGTACATGTACCGTCCCGTGGGCGCGGCGCCGGCGCCGAAGCCAAGGTGAGGACCAGACACATGCGCGTACACCAGGGTGTGCTGATGTCGGTCAGCCTGGCCGTCATGCTGGGCGCATGCGGGAGCACTCCTCCCTCCGCGCCGCCGAGGCCGCCCGCCTCTCAGCCTGCGGCCGCCGCGGAAGCGCCACCGGCCGAAGTCGTCGTCCAGGTGCCGAAGTACGACCCGAAAGGACACCGCGATCCATTCGAGACCCTCGAGGTACGCGAGGGCTCCGGAGGACTCACGGTGGCAGCGACCCGGCTCACGGGCATCGTGCGGAGCAATCGAGTGGCACTCGCGCTGGTCGAAGCGCCCGATGGCATCGGGTACATCCTCAAACCCGGCGACACGCTCGGGGATGGCCGCCTGTTGGAGATCGGCTCCGACAGTGTGGTGTTCGTGGTGGCGCCGAAGACGGGCGCACCGTCAAACCGCGTGGTTCTCAGACTGGCGACAAACTAAATGAACGCTGAAAGACGAATCCCCATCGTGCTGGTCGTGGTGAGCCTCGTACTGGTGCTTCTGGTCCCGACGGGGTCGTGGGCCCAGGGTCGGGGTGAGCCGGCGCGGCTCAGCGATGTAACGGTGACGCCGCATCCGGACTCCGTCACCGTGTTCGTGAAGACGTCGCGGGAAGCGCGGTACAAGGCCGATCTGGTGGATTCGCCCAGCCGGCTCGTCATCGACCTGGAGGACACGGTGTACGCGTGGCGCAAGACGCCGCTGAACGTCGGGAAGGATCCGGTCAAGCAGATTCGCGGCGGTCAGTACCGGCAGGGCGTCGCCCGCGTCGTGCTCGACCTGAGCCGTACCGTCGGCTACGCGATCCGCGAAGAGTCCGACGGTCTGGCGATCGTCATTCCCACCGCCGCTCCGCCGGCTGCGGCGGCGGTCGCGAGCACCCCCGCAGGGCCCGCCGCGCAGGCCGCGCCAGCGGCTTCGGCTGCGCGCCCGGTGCAGATCGCGCAGGCCACGCCGCCGGCTGCCCCGCCGGCGCCCACCAACGGCCAGCGCCTCATCTCGTTCGACTTCAAGGACGCGGACGTCGTGAACCTCCTCCGCATCCTGGCCGCCGAGAGCAACAAGAACGTCGTCATCGGCGACGACGTCAAGGGGAAAATGTCGATCACCCTGAAGAACGTCCCCTGGGATCTCGCCCTCGACACCATCCTCGAGACGCGCGGGCTGCGCAAGGTCGAGAAGGACGGCGTGCTCCGCATCGTCTCCAACGAGCAGCTGATCAAGGAGCGCGAGGCGGCCGCGCGGGTCGAAGAAGCGCGAATGAAGGCCGAAAGCGACATCCGGACGAAGATCGCCGAGGCCCAGCTCAAGGAGCAGGAGGCCATCGACAAGAAGCGCATCGCCGAGCAGGCCGTCGCCGAGCTGCGCGCCCGCGGGCCGCTGCGCGAAGAGACGATCCGGCTCTCCTATGCCGACCCCGAAGAGGTCGCGAAGACCCTGCAGGGAATCCTCGGGATCCCGCCGGGAGGCATCCAGGCCCAGATAGCGCCGACAGCGGAGGGGTTCCCCCCGATCGCGGCGCCGCCGTTCTCCGCCCTCTACGGCACCGCGCCCCAGATCCCCCAGGCGCTTCCTCCGTCTCCGACCGCCGAGGTGCTGGCCAAAGGCATCACGATTCGCTCCTACAAGCCCACGAACTCGATCTTCATCCGCCACTACGAGGCGGATCTCGAGCGCATCAAGACGCTGATCCGGGAGAAGCTCGACGTGCCGCTGCCTCAGGTGAAGATCGAGGCACGGATGGAGATTCTCGATCGCGACGACCTGTTCGCCATCGGCGTGCAGTGGGGCGGCGGCGGCGTTGTCCAGGCCAACCAGAACTCGATCCTCGTCGGGCGTGGATTCACGAGCGACCCCAGCAACAGTCTCGCGCTGCCAGGCGGTGTGCCCGTCGCCAACGTGTTCGGTCCCCCGAACGCTCCGGCGGGCTTCCCCAACACACTTCCGGTCAGTGGCGCGACCGGTCTGCCGCTTGGTGGAAACCTGGTCAATCTCCCCATCGGCTCCGTGCTCGGCGGCGGTGTCGTGCCCGCGGGCGCCGGCGGTATCGCGTTCGGCTTCACCAGCAGCCGCTACAACATCAACCTCGCGCTCGAGGCGCTGCGCCTGCTCAGCAAGACGCGGACGCTCGCGCGCCCGGAGGTCGTCACGGTGGAAAACGGGACGGCCTCGATCTCGCTCGGTGAAGAAATCCCGTACGCGACGGTCAGCTCGGCCGGAACCCAGATCCAGTTCAAGGAAGCCGTGCTGAGGCTCGACGTGATCCCGACCGTCATTCGCGAAGGCGACATCACCAAGATCAAGATGAAGGTCACGATCGAGAACAACTCGCGCAGCAACACGACCGTGAACCTCGGCACGACGGCCGGTGCCCCGCCGGTCATCAACAAGCGCAGGGCGCAGACCGAAGTCTTGATCAAGGAAGGCGAGCGCCTGGTCATCGGCGGCGTGACGACGAACCTCGACCAGGACGAGACGCGGAAGATCCCGCTTTTCGGCGACATTCCCGTCATCGGGTGGCTGTTCAAGCAGACGGCCTCGCAGACTACGGGCCGTGAGCTGGTCGTGTTCATCACGCCCTCGGTCCTGAAGGCCGAGACGGCGCAGGCACCGCTGCCCGCGATGCCGAAGAAGTAGAAGTAACGTAAAGTAGTCGCGGTGAGCGGGGTGTTTCGGTCCCTCACCGCGGGCGAGTCCCACGGAGAGGCCCTCGCGCCTTCCTGGAGAAGTTCGGCGGCGGCGGACTCGAGGAGATTCGCCGCAACGACGACACCTATCTCGCCAGCATGAAAAGCTGGTAGCCTGAGTGGGCGGCGGTTCACCCCCTCCGGGGCGAATCGCCAGGAAAATCCTGATGATCGTCGACGTCAATCTCGGCAGCCGCTCGTATCGGATCGTCGTCGCGTCCGGCGCGCTCCAGAGCGTCGGTCAGCGCCTGCGAGAGCTGCGCCTCGGAAGCCGCGCGGCGCTCGTCAGCGACGGCGCGATCATGCGCCTCTACGGCAAGACGGTGGTCACGAGCCTCGAGGCGGAGGGGTTCACGGTCACCACGATCGAGGTGCCGGAAGGCGAGGCCGCGAAGACGCTGGCGGTCGCGGAGCATTGCTGGGACCAGCTGCTCACCGCCGGCCTGGACCGGACCTCGACGGTGATGGCGTTGGGCGGCGGCGCCGTGGGTGACGTCGCCGGCTTCGCCGCCGCGACCTACATGCGCGGGATCAACTTCGTGCAGCTACCCACGACGGTGCTGGCCCAGGTCGATGCCTCGATCGGCGGCAAGACGGCGATCGACCACCCGCTCGGAAAGAACATGATCGGCGCGTTCCACCAGCCGCGGCTCGTCGTCGTCGATCCGGCCGTGGCGCGGACCCTGCCGGAGCGCGAGTTCCGCTCCGGCCTGGCCGAGATCGTCAAGCACGGGATCGTGCTGGACGCCGATTACTTCGCCGAGCTCGAGCGCGACCTGGCGCCGCTCGCGGCCCGTGACCTCGGCGTGCTCGAGCGGATCATCGGCGGCTCGTGCCGTCTCAAAGCCTCGGTCGTCGAGCGTGACGAGCGCGAGGCGGAGCTTCGGCACGTGCTCAACTACGGGCATACGATCGGCCACGCGCTCGAAGCCGCGACGGGCTACGCGCGCTACGCCCACGGCGAAGCGGTCTCCCTGGGGATCGTGGCCGAAGCGCGCCTCGCGCGGCGGCTCGGCATCGCTGACGACGAGACGACGGCCAGGCAGGAGCGCATGCTCGAGACGCTCGGGCTTCCGGTCCGGGCTCCGTCGATCGACGTCGAGCCCATCGTGTCGGCGATGGCGCGGGACAAGAAGGCGAAGGATGGACGGGTTCCTTTCGTGCTGGCGCCTCGCATCGGCGCCTTCCGAATCGTCTACGACATCCCCACCGCCGAAGTCCGCGCGGTGATCGCCTCCCTCGCGTCGTGACGTCGGAGGCAGGGTTGACAACGGAAACTTCTGCTCCGTATAACTCGCTTGGGATGCCCGGGGAAGATCAGACGATCGTCGGCGCCATCCGCCGGCAGGAGGAGCGGCTGGCGCGGGATCCCGCTTCCCTCGCCTTCGCGCAGCTGGCCGACCTCTATCGCAAGGCCGGACGGACGCGTGACGCCGTGGCGCTCTGCCGCAACGGGCTCACGCGGTATCCGCAGTACACGACGGCTCGCCTCATCCTGGCCAAGGCGCTCGTGGCCGATGGTCAGCTCGCCCCCGCACAGGTCGAGCTCGAGGCCATTCTCGAGATCGATTCCAAGGACGCCCCGAGTCATCGCCTGGCCGCGGAAATTCAGCGACGGTTGGGTCACATCGACGAGGCCGTGAGACATCTGGAAGCGGCGGTCGCCCTCGATCCAACCGACCGCGGGTCGCAGGGGCTGCTCTCGCTCTTGCGCGCGGCCGGGCCGCCCGAGGGCGAGGCGACCGGCCTGGCGCGGGTGCTGAGCGACGACACGTTCGCGACGGTGACCTTCGGGGCGCTCTGCCTCGAGCAGGGCTGCGTCGAGGAAGCCGCGCAGATATTCACCCGCATCGTGCGGAAGAATCCGGATCATCGAGAGGCGCGCGAGAGGCTGGAGGGTGCGCTGCGCGCGCGTCAGCGACGGAAAGGCTAGATTCGATGCAAGTGTCAACCGCCGAGTTCAAGAAGGGGCTGCGGATCGTCTTCGACGGCAACCCCTACACGATCGTCGATTTTCAGCACGTGAAGCCGGGCAAGGGCGGCGCGTTCGTCCGGACCAAGCTCAAGCATATGAAGCTCGGCAAGGTCATCGACAACACCTTCCGCTCCGGTGAGAAGGTCGAGCTGGTCGACTTCGAAGACAAGCACATGCAGTTCCTCTACCGTGACGACCGCTACAACTTCATGGACACCGAGACGTACGAGCAGGTCTCGCTGTCGGCCGACGAGGTCGGCGACGCGCGCGAGTACCTGAGGGAGAACACCGAGGTAGACGTGCTCTACATCGCGGGCTCGCCGGTGGCGGTCGAGCTCCCCAACTTCGTCGAGCTCGCGATCGCCCGGACGGATCCGGGCGTGCGCGGCGACACCGCTCAGGGCGGAACGAAGCCGGCGACTCTCGAGACCGGCGCCGTGGTACAGGTGCCGTTGTTCCTGAGCGAGGGCGACGTGGTCAAGGTGGACACGCGGACCGGCGAGTACCTCGGGCGCGTCGCCGTGGCGGGTTCCTGATGGCGCGCCGCCGTCGACAATCCGGTCCGGGCGAGGGCGCCACCGTCGAGCTCGCGCGGCGCCTCGGCACCTTGCTGACCGAGCTCGGGCTGACCGAGATCGACGTGACGGTGGGCGAGGTGCGCGTTCGGCTGCAGCGAGGCGGTGTCGCGCCGGTTGCGTCCGCCGCCGGGCCCGCGCTGGCGTCGGTGGAGCGGTCCGCCGCGGCAATCACCTCCGAGGTCGAGTCGGGCTCGGGGGTCACGATCGAGGCGCCGATGGTCGGGACCTTCTATCGGGCGTCGTCGCCGACGGCCGAGCCGTACGTGGGCGAAGGCGACGTCGTGAAGGAAGGCCAGATCCTCTGCATCATCGAAGCGATGAAGCTCATGAACGAGATCGAATCCAAGGTGGCGGGTCGAGTCGTCAAGATCTTCGTTGAAAACGCGCACCCCGTCGAGTTCGGCCAATCCCTGTTCCTGATCGATCCCGCCCGCTGAGCACCGGCGTGCCGCCCCTTCGTCGCGTCCGCGTGCTCGCCCTCTCCGCGCTGCTGCTCGGTACCGCGGCGCTGCTGCTCGGCTGGCGCGAGGGCCGTCGCTACGAGCGTGGCAGCGCCGAGCGGACCGTCGTAGTCGCGTCGCTTCGCGCCCGGGACGCGCAGGCCCTCACCGAAGAAGCCGTCCGCCTGTACGGTGCCGGCCAGTTCCCGCGCGCGTGCGAAAAGTTCGGCCTCGCCGCGGCCGACGACCCGGCGAGCGCGGCACGGCGTCAGGACGTCATCCGATGCTTCGAGGGTTGGGGCTGGCACGCGCTTCGCGAGGGGCGACCAGACGAGGCGGCCTTGCTGTTCAAACACGGATTGATCGAGACACCGGACGACCCGGGCCTTTTGAAGGGCCTCGGCGTCTCCGCGGTCCATGCCGGAAGGCCGGACGATGCTTTCGTGCCGCTCGAGCGCGCCGCGCGGGCCGAGTACGACCCGGAAGTGAGGCTGCTGCTCGCCCATCTTCACGACCGCCGCGACAACCCGGCGCAGGCCGTGATGAATCTGAGGGCCGTGCTCGAGCGCGAGCCTTCGAACGAGCCGGCGCGCCGACTGCTCGAAAAGGTCGAGCGCGAATGGCGCGCCGAGGCCGGCTTCCGTCGCGAGGTCACGCCGCGCTTCGTCGTGAAGTATCGCGACACGCTCGACGCCGAGGCTCGCCGCGAGATCGTCGCACAGCTCGAGGCGGCGGCCGCGCGCGTGGGTCGGATGCTCGCCTACACCCCGCAGCAGCGGACGACGGTCGTGCTATACGAGCACCACGAGTTCCGTGACGTCACGCGCGTCCACGCGTGGGCCACCGGGCTCTTCGACGGGAAGATCCGCCTCCCGGTCGGCCGTGTCCGCTCTCCCGCCCACGAGCTCGAGCGGCTGGTCGTGCACGAATACGCGCATGCCGCCATTCACGATCTCGCGCGCGGCCGGGCGCCGCGATGGCTCCACGAGGGGCTGGCTCAGGTCCTCGAGGGCGCAACCTCGGATCCGATACTCCGGGGTCCGTCGGGCCTCACGCTCGCCGGCGTGGAGGCGCTCGCCGGTGATCAAGTTCCGCTTCGCGCCCGCGCCGGCTACGACATCGCGCTCTGGATCGTGCGAGATCTCCTCGATCGGGGGGGCGGCATGGACTCTCTGCGCGAGCTCCTGGCACGACTCGGCGCCGGCGAGACGATGGCCGAGGCGATGCCACGCGTCTACGGCCTGCGACTGACCGAGCTCGAGTCCCAGTGGCGGCGGATCCTGGGCGGCTGATCCGTGTTCCATAAGGTCCTGATCGCGAACCGGGGCGAGATCGCGCTGCGGATCATCCGCACGTGCCGCGAGCTCGGCATCCGCTCGGTGCTCGCTCACTCGAAGGCCGACGCCCACTCCCTGCCGATGCGGCTCGCCGATGAAACGATCTGCGTCGGTCCCGACTCGGCGCGAGAGAGCTATCTGAACATCCCCGCGATCATCTCCGCTGCGGCGGTCACCGACAGCGAGGCCATCCATCCGGGCTACGGGTTTCTCGCCGAGAACCCCGCCTTCGCCGAGGTGTGCCGGGCGTGCTCGATCACGTTCATCGGCCCGTCGCCCGAGGCGATCCGGCTGATGGGCGACAAGGCGCAGGCGCGTCAGATCGCGATGCAGGCGGGCGTCCCCGTCATCCCGGGCAGCGAGGTCGCGCTGAAGGGCTCCGCGGAGGCGCTCGAAGTCGCGGATCGGATCGGCTATCCGATCATGTTCAAGGCCGCCGCCGGCGGGGGCGGCCGCGGGATGCGGGTCGTCAGGGAGCGCGGCGAAGTCGTGCAGGCGTTCGACGCCTGCCAGTCGGAAGCCGGCGCGGCCTTCGGCTCGTCGGAGGTCTACTGCGAGAAGTTCGTGCAGAACGCGCGGCACGTCGAGGTCCAGGTGCTCGGCGACCGCAACGGCATCCGGGTCCACCTCGGCGAGCGGGACTGCTCGGTCCAGCGACGCCACCAGAAGCTTCTCGAGGAATCGCCGGCACCGCTCCTGGCCGTCAAGACGCGCGATGGGCTGCTGCAGGCCGCGCTCACCGTGGCGGCGGCCGTCAACTACGTCAGCGCGGGCACCGTGGAGTTTCTGGTCGACGAAGAAGGCAACTTCTACTTCATCGAGATGAACACGCGGATCCAGGTCGAGCACCCCGTGACCGAGCTCGTCACCGGGATCGACATCGTCCGCGAGCAGATCCGGATCGCCGGCGGTGAGCCCCTTGGTTATCGGCAGGACGCCGTGCGGTTCGAGGGGCATGCAATCGAGTGCCGGATCAACGCGGAAGATCCCGAGACGTTCGCCCCGAGCGCCGGCCGCGTGACCATGTGGGTCCCGCCCGGTGGTTTCAACGTCCGAGTCGATAGCCACTTGATGGCGCCCTACGCGGTCCCGCCGTTCTACGACTCGCTGCTCGCCAAGATCCTCGTACGCGGCGCGAGCCGCGAGGAGGCGATCGACCGGATGCGCCGGGCGCTCCGCGAGACGGTCCTGGAAGGCGTCAAGACCTCGATCCCGTTCCATTTGAGACTGCTGGACGATCCGGCGTTCCAGGAAGGGCACGTCAGCAAAGTCGAGATGGTCCGACGCCGGGGCTGATGGACCCCTCGCTGTACGTCATCCTCGATCGGACGGCCTCCCGGGGACGCGATCTCGAGGAGATCCTGGACGCGACGATCGCCGGCGGCTGCCGCCTGATCCAGCTTCGTGAGAAGGAGTGGCCGTCCGGACGACTCCTTCCGCTGGCCGAGCGGCTGTGCGACCGGTGCCGCCGGGCCGGCGTGACCTTCATCGTGAACGACCGGGTCGACCTGGCGATCTCCGTCGGCGCCGACGGCGTGCACCTCGGCCAGGACGATCTCCCATCCCGTGTCGCCCGTCCGCTCCTGCGGCCCGGCATGGTCCTGGGCCGCTCGACCCACAGCGTCGCCCAGGCACGAGAGGCGCAGTCGGAGGGCGCCGACTATATCGCCGTCGGCTCGATGTTCCCGACGCAGACCAAGCCCGATTTCGAGCTCGTCGGGCCAGAGCTGATCCGCGCGGTACGCCCCGCGACCAAGGCGCCGCTGATCGGCATCGGCGGAATCACCCGTGAAAACGTCGCCGAGGTGATCCGTGCCGGTGCCGACGGCGTTGCGGTGGTCTCGGCCGTCTGCGGAGCGCCTGATCCGGCCGCCGCGACCCGCGGATTCCTCGCGGCGATCCGCGCGGAACGTGACTTGACCCGGCGCGGGCCGCTATAATGGCGCCGCGCCGACCGGCACTCATCACGTGACCGAACGTGACCGAAACCTAAGGAGGGCACCGATGATCCGTCACAGGGCCTACCTCGTTCTTGCGCTCGTCGCCGTCCTGGCCGTGGCGTGGCTCCCGGCCTCACTGGTGGATGGGCAGGGCAAGGGCACCATCAAGATCGCGACGCAGAGTCCTCTCAGCGGCGGTCAGGCGGCGCTCGGCGAGGGCATCAAGCTCGGCGCGCAGCTCGCGGTCGAGAAGTTCAAGGGAACCCTGGAGAAGCAGGGCTTCAAGGTCGAGCTCGTCCCCTTCGACGACCAGGCCAAGCCCGACGTCGGCGTGGCCAACGCGAAGAACATCATCGCCGACAAGGACATCCTCGCCGTCGTGGGTCACCTGAACTCGGGCGTCGCGATCCCGTCGTCCGAGGTGTACAAGGAAGTCTCGCTCGCGATGATCTCGCCCGCGAACACGAACCCGGTCATCACCGATCGCGGCTATCCCAACGTCAACCGCGTCTGCGGACGTGACGACGTCCAGGGTGTCGTCGGCTCCGAGTTCGCGCACGCCACGATGAAGGCGAAGTCGGTCTACATCATTCACGACAAGACTCCGTACGGTCAGGGCGTCGCCGAGTTCTTCAAGGCCGACGCCGAGAAGAAGGGCCTCAAGGTCCTCGGCTTCGAGGGCACCGAAGAGAAATCGAACTTCGACCCGATCGTCACGCCGATGAAGGCGAAGAATCCGGACGTGATCTACTTCGGCGGCATCTACGATCAGGCGGCGCCGTTCTTCAAGCAGTCCCGCGAGAAGGGCGTCAAGGGCAAGTTCTTCGGCCCCGACGGGATGGACTCGTCCGATTTGACCAAGATCGCCGGAAAGGCCGTGGTCGGCATGTACTACACCTCGGCGGCCGGTCCCGCCTCGGAGCTCCCGCGAGCCAAGGCGTTCGTCGAGGAGTTCAAGAAGAAGTTCGGCAAGAACCCCGAGCCGTACGCGGCCGAGGCCTACGACGCCGCCACGATCGCTCTCAAGGGCATCGAGGCCGCCGCGAAGGGCGGCAAGCTGCCGAGCCGCGAGGACGTCGCGACCGCGGTCCGCGGCACCAAGCTCCCCAACGGCATCACGGGTGACATCGAGTTCGACGGCAAGGGCGACCGCAAGAAGGCGCTCTACTTCGTCCTGCAGGTCGCCAGCGACGACCCCGGGAAGTGGGGCAACAATAAGATCGTCAAGCAGCTGGCGATCGCCGCTCCCGCCGCTCCTAAGAAATAGCGCCGTCCGAGGGGGCCGGCGGCGGCACCGGGGAGGGGTCCGGGGCGAGTGGGGTTCCGAAGCCCCGGACCCCTCCCCGGTGCCGCCGCCGGCCCCCTC
>Ga0137418_10002517_pt1 | contig 16801 bp, 18 predicted proteins | sample CZODoug3_1_2_16f_FD_122242 | JGI IMG/M metagenome (GOLD analysis project Ga0137418, IMG submission 122242) | Vadose zone soil fungal communities from Angelo Coast Range Reserve, California, USA - CZODoug3_1_2_16fungal (Hybrid Assembly) | ecosystem: Environmental > Terrestrial > Soil > Vadose... | reverse complement strand
CTTTACCGATCTGAAGCTTTCCTTCCCCGGAGATCAGGGTGGTGTGGCCGACGGTGATGCCGGAAATGTCTGTGATGGCATTCAGTGGGCCTGGCGTTCCGTCGAACGGAACACCGAGATCACGCGCGCGGGGTTTCGCGGTTGGCTTGTCTTGTGGATTTGCGGTTGCGATAAAAAAGGTGAGACAGATCGAAAGCAATACGCCGCGCAGGCCAGCCCGCATGATTTTTAGTTCTCCCAAGATTAGTTAGTTAAGAGCGCTCGCCGCCCACCAACGACCAAGCAAGCAGTAGCTCGCTGCTCCCTGCTAGTGCGGCTTGAACAAGCCGCACTACGTTCACAGAAAGTGGCAGCAGGTTCAAGTGGGAAAAACGGTTTGTAGGGCGTGATGCAAAGCGCAGGCGATTTGGGCGGTTTCTTCGCGCGAGATGATGAAGGGCGGGGCGAGGAGTATGTGATCGCCGGTGATACCGTCGACGCAACCCTGCGTGGGATAGGTGAGCACGTTTAGGTCGAGAGCGGCTTGGCGGATGCGCTCGGCTATGTTGCTTTCTCTTGGGAATGGCTCGCGGTTGGATTTGTTTTTCACGAATTCGATGCCGAGAAGGAGGCCGAGGCCGCGAATTTCGCCCACGTTTGGATGAGATTCCATTTCTGATAATTCCTTGCGAAGAGCGACGGCCGCCGGCGGGACACGCTCGAACAGATTGTGCGACTCGATGTAGTCGAGAACGGCGTTCCCTGCGGCGGTGGCTACCGGATGGGCTTGGTAGGTGAAACCGTGTTGGAAGGCGCCGGAGCAGCGTTCAAAGGCATCGACCACGTGCGGCGCGATTAGGACTGCACCGAGAGGCGCGTAGCCGCTGGCGATTCCCTTCCCTACTAAAATAATGTCTGGCTCGACGTTCCAGTGCTGGACTGCGAAGGGCTTTCCGGTGCGGCCCATACCGGTCATGATTTCGTCGGCGATAAGGAGGATGCCGTGATCGCGGCAGATTTTGGCGATGCGCTGAGGATAGCCGTCGGGTGGGACGGCGGCGCCGAGGGTGGCACCTACGACCGGTTCGAAGATGAACGCCGCGACGCTTGCGGCATTATTCGCGCTTAGGAAATTATCGAGATCACTTGCGCAGGCGACTCCGCAATCCGGAAATTCTTTGCCGAAAGGACAGTGGTAGCAGAAGCACGGGGCGATGTGTCCCCATTCGGCGAGAAGCGGGTGATAAGGCGCACGGCGTGCAACGTTGCCGCTGACCGTCATCGCTCCGAGAGTGCTGCCGTGATAGCTCTGCCGGCGAGAAACGACGCGATAGCGGGCGGGTTGACCGCTTTCGAGATGAAATTGTCTGGCTAGCTTGATGGCGGTCTCGGTGGCCTCTGAGCCGCCGGAGGTGAAATAGACGCGTCCACCGGGTCGAAAATTTGCCGGGGCGAGAGCGAGTAGACGTTGCGCTAATTTTTCGGCCGGCTCGGAATGAAACTGTGTGGTGTGCGCGAAGGCGAATTGCGAGGACTGCTCGGCCATGGCGCGTCCGATTTCTGCGACGCCGTGACCAACGTTGACCACCGCGGCTTGGCCGGAAGCATCGAGATAGCGGCGGCCGGTCTGGTCGATGATCGAGCAACCTTCGCCGCGTACGGCGATGGGGTAGGCCTTGCGGAAGTTCCTCGGAAAAAGAGCGGAGTTGGACCGCATGACGGTAGGCAGATTGTAGCAGAGGCGGAATTGGGCGGAGGCAAGTACCGGTGAACTTGCCAAGTGAGGGGCGTAGCAGTGCCTGCGCCCCTACTCCGAAGAGAAAGCGTGGTAGGCTGGCGCACGTTTTTCTGTCAGGTGCGGCGAGTGGCGGAGCAACAACGCGGGTTGGTGCGAACGATTGGGCGATGGAGCTTGGCGGCTCTGATGCTCAATACGATGATTGGGGCGAGCATTTTTGGACTGCCTTCGCTGATTGCGGCGCGGCTGGGTCGGCTGAGTCCGATTGCCTATTTCGTGGCGTTCGCCGGCGTGGCAGTGATTGCGGCATGCCTGGCGGAGGTCGCGTCGTATTTTCAAGAGGCGGGCGGACCTTATCTTTACGCGCGAGAGGCGTTCGGGCGGTTCGTGGGGATTCAGATTGGATGGCTGACCTGGTTGTCGCGCATTTCCGCGTGCTCGGGTGTGGCCAATCTTTTCATTACGTATCTGACCGCGTTTGTTCCGGCGGCGGGGACGCGGCTTGTTCGTGGCGGCGTTTTGGCGGTGCTGATCGGGTTTTTGGCGGCGGTGAATTACCGTGGGGTTACCGACGGGAAATGGCTGAGCAATTTTTTCACGATTACGAAGGTATTGCTGCTGACGCTCTTTATTGCGGCCGGACTCGCAGCTTTGCAGTTGCATCCAGAGATTCGCGTGATCCCCGCGGAGGTGCACGCTACTCCCGGTGATTGGTTTGCGGCCGTGTTGCTGATGGTCTATGCATACGGAGGATTTGAGGCGGCGCTATTTGCTTCCGGCGAGGCCAGCAACCCGCGGAAGGATGCGCCGCTGGCATTGGCCATCGCGCTGATCACCGCCACGCTGCTGTACGTTGCTGTGCAGAACGTCGTGATTTACACGCTGGCGAATCCGGGAATGACAACGAAACCGGCGGTGGACGCAGCGCGTCAGTTTCTCGGGCCGGTGGGGGTCTCGCTGGTGGCAGCGGGCACCTTGGTTTCTGTTTACGGATATCTCAGCGCAAATATGCTTCATACGCCGAGGGTGACCTTTGCGATGGGCGAGCGAGGCGACTTCCCGGCTCTCTTCGCCGCGATTCATCCGAAGTTTCGCACGCCGCATATTTCGATCGTGGCATTTGCAGTACTGCTGATTATCTTTTCGATCCTGGGAGATTTTAGGTGGAACGCAACATTGTCAGCGGTCGCACGGCTGTTCATGTACGGTGCGGTCGCAGCAGCTTTGCCGGTTTTGCGACGAAAGAGACCTGGAGGCGCAGCTTTTCGATTGCCCGGCGGAGCAGCATTTGCGGTTGTGGCCCTTGGTTTCACGACTTTGCTGCTTACGACTGTACGATGGCGGGAGGGCGTGGTGGTTCTCGCCACATTTGGAATTGCGGCGGCGAATTGGTTTTGGGCGAGGCGCGGCGGTGTTGGAAACTATGTTGAATCGTGACAATATCCCGTCGCGTGCGCTCGATTAGTGATCTGCGAAAGCGAAGGAACCCCTCATGATGCGACCTGGCTTGCGGAATGGCTTCCTAGCCGTAGGAATGCTGCTGTGTTGTTCAATGAATATCTTCGCGCAAGAAGCTGCAAAGCACGCGATTGCGTTTGAAGACCTGATCCAGATGCATCGTGTGGCCGACCCCAAGATTTCGCCGGACGGGAAATGGGTGGCGTTCGCGGTGGCAACTCCGGACATGAACGCAAATCGAAACGCGAGCAATATCTGGATTGTTCCGACAGCGGACGGTGAGGCTGTTCAGCTTACGCAGAGCGGACACGATACTTCGCCGGCGTGGTCGCCCGACGGAAAGATGCTTGCGTTCCTGTCATCGCGGGACGGAAATTCGCAGGTGTACGTGCTGTCGATGGAGGGTGGTGAGGCGCACGCGGTGACGCATCTCTCGACTGGCGCGGATATGGTGAAGTGGTCGCCGGACGGGAAGACGATTGCGTTTACGTCGTCGGTGTATCCGGATTGCAAAGATGATCCGTGCAACAAAAAACGGGATGAAGAAAAAGAGAAAAACAAAGTAAAAGCGCGCGTGTATGAGCAACTTTTGTATCGACATTGGGACCACTGGTTCGAGGGCAAGCGCAGCCATTTGTTTGTGGAGCCGGCGGACGGGAGCGGCGAAGCTCGCGATTTGAATGCGGGAGCAAACTACGATGTGCCTCCGGATCAGCGCGGCGGACCTGAGGACATCAATTTCTCGCCGGACTCCAAGGAGATTTGCTTTACCGCGGTGACCGACAAGGTGGAAGCGATCAGCACGAACGGGGATTTGTTCGTGGTGCCAACGGCGGGAGGCGAAGCGAAAAAGATCACGACAAATCCTGGGTTTGATGGCAATCCGGTGTACTCGCCGGATGGACGGTTCATCGCCTATCACGCACAGTTGATACCCGGATATGAGGCAGACCGCTGGCGAGTGATGTTGTACGACCGGCAAAGCGGGAAAAGCGAAAACCTGACAGAAGGTTTCGACCGCAGCGCGAATGAGCTTGGATGGTCAGCCGATAGCCAGACAATTTTTTTCACGGCGGAAAACGAGACTTTGCAGCCGGTTTACGCGACCGCGGCGCGGTCAGGAGCGGTGCCAAAGAAAGTTATCGCAGAGGGCTTTAATACCGGCCTGACGATTAGCGGCGACGGGAAGTGCCTGGCATTCGAACGTAGCAGCTTGACCATGCCGGCGGAGGTGTTTATCGCGTCGGCCGACGGCTCTTCGCCGAGGCAGCTAACGCATCTGAACGAATCGATCCTATCGAAACTGGACATGAATGCGCCGGAAACATTTTGGTTTGAGGGTGCGGAAGGCACACGCGTCCAGGCGATAATGATTCGTCCGCCGCATTTTGACGCGGCGAAGAAGTATCCATTGCTGGTAGTGCTGCACGGTGGACCGCAGACGATGTGGTCGAACGCTTGGGGCTACCGATGGAACGCGCAAGTATTTTCAGGCGCCGGGTACGTAACGCTGATGATCAATCGGCGCGGGTCGACTGGATACGGACAGAAATTCACGGATGAAATTACGAATGATTGGGGCGGCAAGCCGTATGTTGACGTAATGAAAGGCATCGATTTTGCCTTAGCCAAATACAAATTTATCGATGGAGCTCGGATGGCGGCCGCTGGGGGATCGTATGGTGGATACATGGCGGATTGGATCGCGACGCACAACGGTCGCTTCAAAGCGATCATCAGCCATGCGGGAATTTACGACAAGTTTTCGATGTATGCGACGGAGGAATTGTGGTTTGAAGAGCACGACATGCAAGGAACGCCTTGGACAAATCCGGAGAGTTATCGGAAGTGGGCGCCGCTGACGTATGCGGGTGAATTGGGAAAATTCAAGACGCCGACGCTCGTGATTTGCGGGGAGCGCGATTATCGCGTGCCGTGCACGCAATCTATGGAATTCTTCAATGCGCTGCGGAGGCAGGCTGTACCGTCAAAGTTGATCGTCTTTCCAGATGAGGGCCACTGGATTCTGAAGCCGCAAAATTCTCAGTTCTGGTACAAGACATATTTTGATTGGCTGGCACAGTGGATCAAGTAGGCAGGCAAACGGACCGCACGAATACTGACACGATTCACGCGAAGAGTCGCTGCAAAGAGCGCCGTAAGAATCGGAACAGATGGAAGAGAAGGAATCCCGCAAGTACGATGAGGATCGTTACGACCACGATCGTGGCCGCGGGATGAACGGTGGCCATCCAGGTCAGCCAGACTGCCAGGGCGTCTTCTCCAAGGCTGAGGAGCCAATTGCTAAATGGCTCGGGACTGGTGTTAACCGCAGCTCGAGTGCTGGCCTTGGTACCATGCGAGGTCAACGCTACGCCGACGGCGAGAAGCGCAGCGCTCCAGCGCCATTCGGGCGGTGCTGCAACGGTAGCGCCGTAAGCAAGTAGCGCTGCCGCGGGTGGGCGGATTAATGTGTGCACCGCATCCCAAACGGTGTCGACGTAAGGGATTTTGTCGGCGAGAAATTCAATGGCGTAGAGCGCAAGCGCGATCCCGAGAACCCAGGGGTGCGAGAGCACCTGTAGCGAATCCGGCAAATGTACGACACCGTAGCGCTGAAGAATGCCGAGGGTCGCAATGGTGGCGTATAGATTCAAGCCGGAAGAAAATCCAGCCCCGAGCGCCAAACCAATAGTTTGCAGGGGGTTCACCGCTTCCATGTTATCGCGCCTACCCCGCGGACGTAACCTTCTATGTATATGCCCGCAACGTTCCGTTTGATTCCGTCCGGTCCAGGATAGATTCTATTGACTGGCGTGGCCGTGCAATGTTCGGACTCCGACAACTCTTTTATCCATGGGGCTTTCTGGTGCAGGCTGTGGCACTCGTGCACTTTGCGCGCCGCCGCCCGGAGGGCTATTGGCTGTATGTAATCCTCTTCGGGGGATTTGTGGGAGCCAGCGCGTACATCGTGGTGGAAGTTCTGCCGGACGCGGGACTGCTTCGCGGCGTGTTCCAAGGATTCGGACGCAGATCGCGCATCCAAGCCCTGGAAATACAAATTATCGACAATCCGTCCGCTGGGAATTACGAGGAACTGGGCGAGCTCTGCCTGGAGCAGAAGCAGTACGCGAAGGCCCGCGAGGCGTTTGACAAAGCCATCGCGGCACGCGGCGATTCCCCTCACGCATTTTACAATCGCGCGAAATGCAACTTGGGCCTTGGAGAACTTGCGAGTGCGATTCCCGATCTCGAACACGTCGTAAAGATAGATTCCAAGTTCGACTATTACCGCGCCACCGGTTTGCTTGCGGACGCCTATGCGCGCACCGGCCAACTGGAGCGGGCAACTCCATACTTTGCGGAGGCGACGCAGTTTTCGACTACGCCCGAAACGCTTTACAATTACGCAAACTTTCTGCGTCTGCAGAATCGTGCGGCGGAAGCGCGTGAGTGGACGCAGAAACTCCTGGCTAAAAAGCGAACGTTGCCGCGATACATGCAGCGAGTGGAACGGCCATGGTTCCGCAAAGGCAAGACGCTGTTGAAAGAGCTCACTCCAGCTTAGGTTACTAGGTGAGCGCGCCGGCTTTACGCAACTGCTCTTTCATTCCGGCCCAACTCTGACGAGTGGATTCTTCCGGGGTGCCCGCACCATGCCAGTGAGTCTCCAGGCTTACAGCGAAGTGATATCCGTCGCCTTTTAGTGCGGTGAATTGTCCGACCCAATCGATCGCACCGGATCCCATCGCGGCCCAGCCAGGTTCTTTGGAGTCCGAGGTGCTCGCTATGTTCTTGATATCTTTGCAGTGGCAATGGCCGATGCGATCTTTCGGCAAAAGATTGTAGCCAGCTGGGTAAGGGATTTCTCCACGGGCCGCGGCGTTGCCTGGGTCCCAATTGAGCATGAAGGAAGATGAGGATACGCCGGCGAGGACTTGCGCGGCTTCGGCGGCGGTCGCCGTGTTGCAGGCGTATTCGTTCTCGAGGATTAAGATAATTCCCTGCTTGCTCGCGGCGTTTGCAGCTTCCAATAATTTGGCATTGATTGCCGCTCGGTAAGGCTTTTGGTCTTCGAGACGCCAGAAATCGAAGCAACGAACGCGGTCCGTGCGAAAGGCCTTCGCCAAGGCGACGCTGCGATCTAGAACCTCGCCTTGCTGGTCGTAAGTGAAATCCGCGTTGAATTGCGCTCCCTTGGGGCTGTATTTGGATTTCGGCGCGCCGGGCCAGTCCACTTTAAACAGCGGGCTGGCAATATCGGTCACGCGAAGCTTATATTTTTCGAGAATGCGACGCGCTTCCGCGACTTCCGTGGCATCGAGTTTCAGAATATTTTTGTTCCACATGCCACGGAGCTCAATCCATTCCAAGCCAAACTCGCGAGATATGACTTCGCAAGCGCGGCCAAAGTCCTGGCCAACTTCATCGTTAATTACGGAAATGCGGAAAGGAGAGTTCATACCTTCAGCCCCAGCTTTTCTTGGAGATATTCCTTGTTAGCCGCGGCGGCTTCTTTGGGGCTGTGGGCATTCTCAGGAACTTCATCGAGCTCAATAACCGCCCATCCGCGGAAACCAGTTTTACCCAGAGATTCGAAGACGGCAGGAACGTCAACCAAGCCGCGCCCAAGCTCAACGAAGCGATAAATACTCTTTGAAACTTGCTCGACATCTTTGATGTGCAAAAAGAGGAGGCGATCACTGAATTTCTCGATGGCCTTCACAGGATCGCCGCCGCCCTGAAAGTAATGTGCGATATCCAGTTCCAATTTGACAAAACGCGGATCAGAAGCGGCCATGATTTGGTCGAGTTCATCTGGCCGCTCGCTTAATGACCCAATGTGGTTGTGATATCCGAGAGGGATCCCCAGATCCGCTGTGCGTTTGCCAAGTTCCGTCAGGGTTCTGCCTAACTGTTTGTAGTCATCAGGAATTGCCATGCGCCCTTTCGGCCGATTGTCTAAGACTTGGAGATACAAGCCGCCGGCATCACGCAAGAATTTGGCGTGGGATGTGTGCTCCGCTATGCTTTTTTTCGCGGAGCCAGAGTCGCTAAGCAGGTCGCCGCTGGAAAGCGCCACGAACTTTAACTCATGCTGCGTCAGAAAATCGCGCACCGCGCCAGGGCTGCCAAACTCCGCGATGGCGTTGGAACGCAACTGTATGCCCTGAAAACCGACCGCCGCGATGTCTTCAATAGCTTGACGATCCTTGCCGCCCCAAGTGATCGACGCATAGCCGAAATGAATCTCGGAGGGCGCAGGCGTCAACGGCGTGTCGAAATGCGCCAGATCCATGGGCGGATAAAGCAGGTCGCGCGCAAGAAGCGCGCTGGTGGGGAAGGCCGAGGCTGCCGCCAAGGTTGTCATCGCGCCAAGAAAGTCGCGTCGCGGAATGCGATGGATCATGAGTGCTTCCTTTCGTCTTCCACCGTGCTAATTGGTCTGCCGTTCAGCCTTTGAAGCATAGCCGTCCGGGTGCTTTCGACGCCAATCCCAGGCGCTGCGAACAATGGATTCGAGCTCCGGAAATTGCGGCTTCCAATGCAGATCGCGCTTGATGCGTTCCGAGCCCGCAACCAAGACTGCCGGATCGCCAGGTCGCCGGGCCACCTCGTGCGCGGGAATCGGCTGGCCGGTCACACGGCGAACAGTTTCGACGACTTCGCGAACGCTGAAGCCGCGCCCGGTGCCAAGATTGTAAATAAGCTTGTCGTGTTGACGCAAAGCGTCGAGCACCAAGATGTGCGCGGTGGCGAGATCGCTGACATGAACGTAGTCGCGGACGCAAGTGCCATCTGGCGTCGGGTAATCCGTTCCAAAAATCGAGATGTATTCGCGTTTTCCCAACGCTACCTCCAAGGTCAGGGGGATTAGGTGCGACTCGGGAACATGGTCTTCGCCCAAATCGCCGGCGGCTCCCGCAGCGTTGAAATAGCGAAGGCAGGAATAGTGTAATCCATGGATACGGTTGAACCATGCGAGCATCTGTTCGACCAGCAACTTGGATTCGCCGTAAGCGTTGGTGGGGCGAAGCGGGTCAGTCTCCTCAATAGGTGTGCGGTCCGGCGTCCCGTAGAGCGCCGCCGTCGACGAAAACACCAGGCGCTGCACCTTGTGCGCATGCATGGCTTCCAACAAAGTGAGAGAGTTGACCGTGTTGTTACGAAAATATTTCTCGGGAAGCTGCATGGACTCGCCGGCTTCAATGAAGGCAGCGAAGTGCATGACGGCATCGATGCGATGTTCCTGGAAGATTCGATCGAGCGCCGACCGATCCGCTGTGTCCGCAACGATAAGCTTTATCCCATCCGGGACCGCGTTCCTGTTGCCGTGCGAGAGATTGTCGCAGACGATGACGTCGCAGCCTTTCGCCAACAATTGCGAAGTCACGACGCTGCCGATGTATCCGGCACCGCCGGTAACCAGAACGCGCTCGCCCATTTGGCTAGGTCCTTTGCGGCGCGTGCTCTGAGCCCATCAACGCCCACAGAATTACATCAAAAATCGCAACCGAGCGCCAGCACACGGGAAGGAGCGTGTTTAACACAGGTCTAGTCGCGTCGACCGGCTTGCACTTGCGCAATCGCGGCGCGCAACGCATTCAATACCGAGCTGACCTCTTCGGCACTCTTGTACTTGCGACGCGGCCAGAAGAATCCCTTCAGGCCGTCGCCTTTGGTGCGTGGAACGATGTGCACATGGAAGTGGGGAACGCTTTGACTGACGCGATTGTTGGCAGCGATGAACGTGCCTTCGGCGCGCATACCGAGTTCGACCGCCGCTGAAAGCAAGCGCACATTAGCAAACAATTGCGCGAGAAGAGAATCGGGCAAATCGTTGATAGTCTCCAAATGGCTCTTGGGGATCAGAAGGCTATGTCCGGGAAACAATGGTCGATGATCCAGGAACGCAATCGTCTGCTCATCTTCAAAAACGCGAAAACCATCGTCCGCACGAACCACCTTGCAGAAGGCACAACTTTCGTCGAACGTGTGGGAGGGAATACTCATGGACGCTCAAAAAGAACTGTTTTGTAAGGAATGAGCATCAGGCCAGCGAAGAAAACAAGAGTTCTTTCCATTTGCCTTCGTCGAGGCTCCAACATACGTCGACTTTGCGGTTTCGTTCAATCGCAGTGCCCCAGACGTTCTTATTCCTAGGATCGGCTGCGACATCGAGGCGATCAACGACTGTCATGCCGCGCGTTAATTCGCTGCCGACCTCGATTTGAACATAGTGTTTGCTCGAGGAGGTGCAGAGTGCAGGCTTGAGTGCGATACCCATAGCCACTGGATCGGGCAGTGAGATGCCCCTTTGCCCGGTTTGCGTGAAGAATGCCTGCGCTGCCGTGCTATTGGAGCGTATGGCGAACTCTGCAATGGGATTGTTCAGTGCAAGCACCCGGTCAATGTCTTGCTGGTGAAGAACGGCACCTCCGCAACACAATTGCCAGCCTACCATTTCCAGCGGCAGCCCAGATTGGAAGACGATGCGCGCGGCTTCGGGATCCACCCAAATGTTGAATTCAGCCGCGGGCGTCACATTGCCGACACAACATGGAGCGCCACCCATCACCACGCAACGCTTCACTGAGGCTGCTAGCTTTGGCTCGCGTAACACCGCCATGGCGAGATTCGTAAGCGGACCTAGAGTGACAATTTCAATCCCAGGATGGTCGCGGACGGTCTGAATTAGCGCGTCTACCGCATGACCTTGCACGGCACGAAGTTTGGCAGGCTTGTATCCGTGATCGCCGAGGCCGTCGGCGCCGTGGAACCAATCCGCCGTCTCCAGCTTACGGAACAGCGGAGCTTCCGCCCCAGAGTACACCGGCACGTCCGCGCCGCACATTTCGACGGTGAATAGAGCGTTGCTGGTAGCCTGCGTCACGGGAACATTGCCGGCGACAACCGTTATGGCAGCAACCCGGACTTCAGGGGACCGCAGCGCCATTATGAGTGCCACGGCATCGTCGGAGGCGGTATCTGTGTCAATCAGGAGTGTTCGCGTCATTCAGGCAGCGCTGCCATGAAAGCATTAACGGGCAATTTTGCGCTGCTAAGTGTGAACCTTCTAGTGCGCTGCATCCACTCAATTCTACTTGGTAGCGTAATTGAGCGAAACTTCAGTCTGCGCTTGAACTTTCTGCGTGAATCAAATCAGGCTTTTGAATCTGTGGACGCCGAATTTCTTGGACTGCGCTAGGCCGCTTTTCCGGCTCTTCGATCCTGAGGCGCACAGCCTCCTGTTTATCCAAGGACTCATACAACGCTCGAATAACGCGCACGTCGGCCAAGCCTTCCTTACCCGACGGTTCAGGTTGCTTGTTCTTGAGAATACAATCCGAGAAGTACACCAGCTCGGGCCCGAATTGGTCGGACTTACCGAAGTCTCGCTCCTTGACCTTGCCGTTGATCGTAATCTTCAGCTTTAACCCTTCGGCATACTCATAAGCAGGATCGGCGCGCAGACTTCCCTTTGTGCCGACGACTTCGTACGCAGATACGTCGGCTCCCCCAAAACTGCACGCAAAGCTGGCGAGTTGCGCATCCGGGAAGCGTAGAACGGCGCTTACGCTTTCCTCAACCTCGCGGAAGCGCTTGTCCTTCGAGCTGGCATCAAACGCAAACACCTCCTCCGGCTCCGCGCGGAATAGGTAGCGCGCTGCGTTGATACAATACACACCGATATCCCAAAGGGGCCCTCCCCCCATTCTTCTCTTAAGGCGAATGTTGTCGGGTTTCACCTGCATGGTGAACGTTGAGTTGAAAATGCGCGGCTCTCCAAGTTTTCCCGACTGCACCAGCTCGACGGCCTGCAGATTGGCTTTGTCAAAATGCAAGCGGTAGGCAATCATCAGTTTCGTTCGGTTCTGCTCTGCCGCGCGAATCATGTCCAGGCATTCTTCCTCCGACGTGGCCATCGGCTTCTCACACAAGACGTGGACGCCTGCGTTGGAAGCTGCGACGGAATAATCGCGATGCATGTTGTTGGGCAGGGCGACATAAACGGCATCGACTTCGCCGCTATTCACCAGGTGTTCGTAATCCTGGTACGAGTAAACTGGCCCGATGCAATATTTCTTACTAAGTTGTTTGGCCTTTGCTGGATCGTCGGTCACCAGCGCGGTTACCTCGGAATTTTCGCTGGCGTGCGCGAAAGCCGGCAATACCGCGACCTGCGCGATGTGGCCAAGGCCAACGACCGCATAACGTACGCGTTTTGCGCCATTCTTGCGGGAGACTTGTACTACGTGCGGCTTGCTAGACTTCATGATTCTCTCCGTTTTATTGCTTACTGCTGGGAGTGAGCAGCTTTCTTTCGTTGAACTTGTTGCATCCCACTTTTTACCAACTGCAATGCGCGCTTCCTGCCATGCATCCCAAGCGGGACGAATTTCTTTCCTTGCAGAGCATTGTAGGAAACAAAAAAATCACTGATTGATTTCGTTAAGTCTTTGTCGATCCGAGGCACAGGCGTCATGGGCTTCCGCGACTTTCCGTCGATGGGCACGGCTATTATTCGATCGTTTCGCTCGCCCTTGCCGTTCTCGGTCTGCTTGCCTTCCAGGACGCCGACAATCTTTCCCAGGACAACGCATCCGACCGGGGCGGGTTCTTCCCCAATCAAAAGCACGTCCAAGGGATCACCGTCACCGCCCTCCGTGGACGGCAAGAACCCGAAATCGAAGGGGAATGCCTGCCCCAGCGGCAACAATTTCTCGAAACGAAATACGTCCGCCGCCTCGTCATATTTCATTTTGGCGCGGCCGCCTTTCGGCGTTTCGACAACGATATTGACCGCGTCGCCGTCAAATGTGGGAAGCGCGTGAATGCCGGACCGCGAATGGCCGTTGTTGATCCCCTGGCTTTTTTGGCTGCGAGGCATACCGTCCTTCCAAACGATGCGACTACCGACGGTGTTGGCTCCATCCATGTTTCCCGGCAGGGCTCGCTGGGGAAATCTTGTAAGCATCATTAGTTCAGGTTCTGTGTGCGTTTGGGCCCGCTTCGTTCCGTGCGCTATCATTGCTACGTGCGAAGTCTTACAGCCAAATCCAAATCCGCTAAGCGTGATGCCGCACGGATAAAGCGCATATTCCTTCTTTCCCCTGCGAACGCGGCTGGAAAACGCGCGCAATTGCTGATGCGAGAGGGCGCTACGTTCGGGCTAGCCCGCCGGCTGCAAAATGGTGGACTTCCGTTGGGGGAGGCTTTCAGCTTCATCAGCGGATTGTATTTTCGCGGCAAACTGGCTTACGCAACGGCCTTTTCCTCCGCTCCAGATGGCTTGCCAGGTGCGTTAATTATTACCGCCTGCGGAGGGCTCCTGCCCCCGGAGACACCGATAAATCGAGAACAACTTTGCCTGATCTCCTCTGCGCCGGTAGAAGCGTCGGAGCCGCGTTATCGTATTCCCCTTGAGCGCGATGCTCGCCTGGTGGCCGCGCATCTGAGTGACGATTGCGAGGTTGTTCTCCTGGGTAGCGTCGCTACAACGAAGTATGTGGAGCCTTTGCTTGCTATTTTTGGCGACAAGCTGGTTTTTCCCAAAGAATTTGCCGGCCGTGGGGACATGAGCCGGGGAGGACTGATGCTCCGGTGCGTGAGCGAGGGCAAAGAACTAACTTATGTATCGCTTGCGACGGGCGACCGCCACGGGCCCAAGCCCGCCAAACTTTCAAAAATGGTCACTCGCAATCCTGCCGCCAATCAAAGTAAATCCAGCGCCGAACGATTCTCTCGCTGAACCTGCTTCATGGTGCACTCCCGGGGGTCTTTTTCGGGCCGCCACCTCAAGAATTTTGTGCCATGACGAAACCGTCCGCCAGTGAAGTGATCGAACTGCGCCTCGGCAACGAGCTTTGGCTCCAGCGGCTGCCACTCCATCGAATGCTTTGTGCTCCAACGGCTCAACCCGCCGGGAGCCTTGCCAGTGAAGCCTGGCGGCTTCACCATTTTCTCCAATCTTTTCGTCAACGGCTGACGATCTTCACTGCGAATGGAAGAACTAAAGCCTACGTGGTCGAGCAAACCTTCGTCATTGTAAAGTCCGAGCAGTAAAGAGCCGACAAGCTTTTTCTTTTCGAGATACCGAAAGCCTCCCACCACGCAATCGGCTGTGCGCTGCTTCTTAATCTTTTGCATTCCAGTGCGCTTGCCCGACTGATAGGGAAGATCCTCGCGCTTGGCGACGATGCCGTCGAGGCCTACTCCCATGTGGAACCACTTGCGCGCGACGGATAGATCACAAGTCATCGGCGACAATCGGATCAATCCGTTCTTTCTAAAATATTTCTTGGCAAAGGATTCCAGCTGCCGCCGCCGCTCCCTAAGAGGCCGATCAATTAGCGGCTTGCCGTGCTCGTCGACAAGCAAATCAAACACGATAAAGACGGACGGTGTTTCTTCGCTGAGCTTCCGGATTCGGCTTTCCGCGGGGTGAATCCGCATCAACAAATGATCGAACGATAGCTTGCCCCCAACGGGAATCACGATTTCCCCGTCGAGCACAAACTTTTTCGCTCTGAGAGAGCTCAACTCCGCAACTAGTTCCGGGAAATATCGCGTCAGCGGCTTCTGTGATTTCGATAGGAGTTCGACCTTGCGATCATCGCGAAATGCCAGGCAGCGGAACCCGTCCCACTTCGGCTCGTAATGCCACTCGGAACCAGCAGGTAGGTCCGACGCCGGTTGCGCCTCCATCGGCGGAAAGCTTTTGCGGATCGGCAGACTCACAGGAAGGCTTCGAGGCGAATGCGGGGCTTTTCGCGCAGCAGCGGCTCCCACAAATCGCCAATCTTTTTCAGCCGGCGCGGCACGTTTCTCATCGTGAAGTCTTCGATCTCCACGCCTCGTTCGACTTCGTTCCAAGTCACCGGAGCTGAAACCGTGGCCTGCGGTTTTGGCCTGACGGAATAAACCGAAGCCAGCGTACGATTCCATGCGTTCTGGTTGTAATCGACCAGAACCCGTCCTTTAGGCCTCTTCGCAACGCGATATTCGGCAGTCACGACTTTAGGGTGCCGCTGTTCCAGTTCCTTCGAGAACTTTTTCGCGAAGGCCCAGACTTGCTTTTGATCTGGCCCGCGCACGATAGGAACGTACACATGGATTCCCCGCGACCCGGTCGTCTTGGCGTAGCTGGTGATTTGCAATGCAGACAGCGCATCTCGAACCAACAAGGAGGTCTCCAGCACACGTCGAAACGGTGTGCCCTCCACCGGGTCCAGATCAAAGTGCAGATAATCTGGCCGGTGAACGTCATCGCACCGCGCATACCATGGATTTAGGTCGATGCAACCGAGATTCACCAGCCATAGTAAGGATGCGACATCTTGAATTACCGGGAAATCGATGACGTTGCCCGAGGCATGTTCGATGGGACAGGTCGGGACGAAAGTGGGCCGCGGTGATGGCGCGCGTTTCATGAAGAAAAAGGGGGCATTAATTCCATTGGGGTAACGCTTCATCACCATAGCGCGATTTCGCAGATGCGGCAGAAGAAAAGACGAGACGTCCGCATAGTATTGCAACAGGTCGCGCTTGGTCAGTCCAAGCTTGGGCCAGAAAACCTTTTGAAGGTTGGTGAGCTTTACCGTGGCGCCGCCGACGGTTACTTCTGCGTCCGAAACATTGTTCGGGATCGAAACCGGCGCGGCACTCCGCTTTGCGCGCGTGTATCGCCGCCGGCTTCCGTGGCTTTTCGCACCTGCAGCTGCAAGCATAATATCTCGGCCCATTTTTTAGATTCTTGTACGGGGCGGTAGGTTCTTTTTCCAAATAGAACATCGCCCAACCACCAGCACTACGCAAAAGGGACTAAACGTGCTCTTTGCGCTCCGGAATCTCCGTATCGCCGTAGACTTCATCGGCGTCCTTGCGAATGTTTGCATTGGGAGGCAAATCCGTTTTCCTTGAATTGCCGCTCCGCTGAGCCGCGGAACTCCCGTCCTTCTCACCAAGAGGTGCATTTTGAGCCGAACGTTTGCGCTGCGCGCGTGAGCTTCCTGCTTCAGTCTTCGATGTACGATTGCGCGGCGTTTTCATAGCTGTTCCCCCTACAACCCGATGCTATGAAAGCCTATTTAACCGAAGACCGTTGGCCTATCCAGTTCACGCTGTATTTGGGAGTTGGATATCTCCAACCCAAGCGAACAGTAACTGAGTCCTTGGCGCCAAAAATGTTCTAAAATCGGGAGTAGCACGCGACGCGCCCGTAGCTCAGCTGGATAGAGCGTCTGCCTTCTAAGCAGAGGGTCGGGAGTTCGAGTCTCCCCGGGCGCGCCACTCGCTCCATTTTTCTGTGGTTTCATCCTAATCCGCGCTCGTTGGACATTCCGTTTTTTTCGCGCGACGGCTCGCCCGCGATTCGTCTGTGGTTACGTCATGAGTTGAGAACGTCATCCGCTCGCAAGATAGCGGTGAACGAAGGTGACCGCCATCGCTCCTTCGCCTACCGCTGAGGCGCATCGCTTGACCGAACCGTGACGAACGTCTCCTGCGGCGAACAATCCCGGCACGTTCGTCTCCAGGTGATACGGGCTCCGGTCAAGAGACCATTTGTTCGTAGACTTCCCGTTGAGCGACAGATCGGGCCCAGTGATGAGATAGCCGGCTTCG
>Ga0137418_10002515_pt1 | contig 16808 bp, 13 predicted proteins | sample CZODoug3_1_2_16f_FD_122242 | JGI IMG/M metagenome (GOLD analysis project Ga0137418, IMG submission 122242) | Vadose zone soil fungal communities from Angelo Coast Range Reserve, California, USA - CZODoug3_1_2_16fungal (Hybrid Assembly) | ecosystem: Environmental > Terrestrial > Soil > Vadose... | reverse complement strand
ACCTTCTCGATCCTCACCGAAACCGCCGGCTCCGTGAAGTTTGACGACCTGCGCCCCGGCTTGACGATCGAAGAGCAAGTGGACGAAGTGACCGGCCTCTCGCAGGACGTCGTCACTTTGCCTCCGGGCGATGAAAAGCATCAGCCCGCGATCCTGGTCCGCGATTCTTCCGGCAAAGTCCGCAAGAAGTACCTCATGCCTTCCCGCGCCCACTTGATGGTCAAGGATGGCGATGAGGTCCAGGCCGGCGACGTGCTCGCGAAGATCCCGCGCGAAACTACCAAGACCAAGGACATCACCGGCGGTCTCCCGCGCGTTGTCGAACTCTTCGAGACCCGCAAGCCCAAGGATCCCGCGGTCATCAGCGAAATCGATGGCAGCGTCCGCTACGGCGATATCGCCAAGGGCATGCGCAAAGTCTACGTCGAAAGCGAGGATGGCAAGACCACCAAGGAATACTCCATCCCCCGCGGCGTGCACATCAACGTTCAGGAAGGGGACCACGTCAAGGCCGGTGAGGCCCTCATCGATGGCCCGCTCAACCTGCATGACTTGCTCGCCGTCCTCGGCGAAAAGTTCACGCAATCGTACCTGGTTAATGCCATTCAGGAGGTTTACCGCCTCCAGGGCGTCAACATCAACGACAAGCACATCGAGACGATCTCGCGCCAGATGATGCGCTGGGTCAAGGTCGAGGACGTGGGCGACACTACCTTCCTCCTCGAGGAGCAGGTGGACAAGTTCCGCTTCCGCGAGGAGAACGATCGCGTCATCGCCGATGGCGGCCGCCCCGCAACGGGCCGTCCGCTCCTCCTTGGTATCACCAAGGCCTCGCTCTCGACCGATTCGTTCATCTCCGCCGCGAGCTTCCAGGAGACCACCCGCGTCCTCACGGAAGCAGCCGTCGCCGGCAAGGTGGACTACCTCCGCGGCCTCAAGGAAAACGTCATCATGGGCCGCCTCATCCCTGCCGGTACGGGCCTCGAGCACTACCGCAGCATTCAGTTGCTGACGGAAATGCCCGCTCCTGCTCCCATGGAGGAGATTCCGGAAGCCGCCGAGCTCACTGCAGAAGAAGCGGCCGCGCTCGACTTCCTCCAGAAGGACACCGAAGCGGACGCTGCCACCGAAGGCTAAAGCTCCTTTTTGGACGGTCCTCAAGGCGGGACAAAAAAACCAAATCAGACGGCGCTCCGGCTCGGCCGGGGCGCCGTTGTTGTTTGTGCGCAACTGGTAGAGGTGTCCTTCAGGAACTTCCTGCCGCCGCATGCATTGCTGAAATCCAGTTGGAATTCTTACAATAAGGGGTAGAGCTCATACCGGCGGATGACTCCTGGCTCTCGAGGGTCCCGCCCACTTTCATGCAGGAAGACAACCAACACGCCCCCCCTATCGCCGGCCGCTCCGCGCAGCAGGCTGACCAGCGTGCTGCCATCTCTTCCCGCTTCGAGCAGTTCGAAAAGCGGCAGAGCGAGCTCTGGCGGCTCACTTTTGTCGTCCTCTTTGTCCTTGCCGTGTTTTTCGCCTGGACGTCCTGGGGTTCCATTCGTTCCTTCGCGCACCGCTACGAAGTAGCGCCCCCGGTCCTCTTTGTCATTCTCATCGGCCTCTTCGGCTGGTACATGTGGAATAAGACGTACGAGATCTCCGAGTTACGCGGTCTCATGCGCGGCCTCGAACAGCGCGAGGCTGATCCGCCGAGTGGCAAACAGCTCGATCAGCTTTTTGAGATCATCTCCCGTTCGCAGCAGGGCTATCGGGACCTGATCGACTCCTTCGACGACGTTCTGCTCGCCCTCACGCTCGACGGCCAGATCCGCGCCGTCAACCGCAGTTTTTCCGATCTTGTCGCCACGCCCTTTCAGGACATCATCGGCAGGCCCCTCACGGATTTCTTGCAGGAGGGCACTGGTGAGGGATCCGAGCTCTTGCGGCGCGCCATGCCCCGGTTCATGGAACGCCGCCAATGGTCCGGTGTCGTTCAGGTGCGGCTGAAGGGCCAAGCGGCGCTCCTTTACTTCGATTGCGTTGCCCACGCCATGATGCGCAACGGCGAAATCCACGGCATCACCGTTCTGGCGCGCGATATATCCGCGCTTCGCAAAAACGAAGCTCGTTTCACCGAACTCTTTGAATCGCTCCTGGAAGGCATTTACATCACCACGCCCGACGGACTCATTGTGGACGCCAACCCTGCGCTGGTGCGCATGCTGGGCTACGATTCCAAGGAAGAATTGTTGAAGAGGCGAGTTCCCGAAATCTTCGCCGACCGGGCAGAGCGAAAGACCATCCAGGAACAAATCGAGCGCGAGCCGATGATTCAGGCCCGGGAGATCACCCTGATTCGCAAGGACGGCACTTCCATCGTTTGTTTGAACACCGCTTCTGCGGCTCGCGACAATACCGGCCGCGTGGTGCGCTATCAGGGCGCGCTCACGGACATCACCGAGCGCCGCGAGATGGAGCGCCGCCTCCACCAGCAGCAGGAATTTGCCAGCCGTCTCGTCGATAGCTTCCCCGATCTCATCCTCGTGCTCGATACCGAGGCCCACTACAACTTTGTCAGTCCTCGTTGCAAAGAGATACTCGGGTACGACGTCGAAGATATGCAACACCTGGAATTTGGCGGCCGCACCCATCCGGAGGATTTGCCTTCCGCCCTGTCGCTCTACAAGGACATCATCGCCGGTACGCAGACCTTTGCCTCTCTCGAAATTCGCGTGCGGCACAAGCTGGGAGACTGGCGCCGGATTCGATTCAATTTCAGTCCTCTATCCGATGAAAAGGGCAATATCGAGGGCGTGGTTCTCTCCGGCCGCGATGTTACTGAACTCAAGCGTTTAGAGGAACAGCTCATCCAGGCGGAGAAACTCGCCGCCATGGGACAAATGCTTGCCGGGGTCGCCCATGAGCTGAATAATCCCCTTACTGCCATCCTCGGCGTTACCGAGCTTCTCCGCGAGCGCCTAGGAGCCGATGACTCCACGAAGCGCCAGCTGGAACTGACGCACCGCCAAGCCCGCCGTGCCGCGCGCATCGTCCAGAATCTCCTCGAATTCTCACGCCCCGCTTCGCCGCAGAAAAGGCCCCTCGATCTCAACAATCTTCTCGAGCGCACGCTTCAGTTGCAAGAACACTCTTTGCGCCGCAACAATATCAAGGTGGATTTCCATCCCCCAGCCGATCTTCCCAGCGTCATCGGGGACGCCAACCAGCTCATTCAGGTGTTTCTGAACCTGGTCACCAACGCCGAGCAGGCCATCCGCGAGGTCCGCGACGCCGGCCGCATTCAGATTCGTGCCGGTCGCATCGGTAACCAACTTACGATCACCGTTCAAGATGACGGTGTGGGCATCCGCCCAGAAGCGCTTCCGCGCATCTTTGACCCCTTTTACACCACCAAGCGTCCCGGCGGCGGCACTGGCCTGGGGCTCAGTATTTGCATGTCCATTATTCGCGAACACGGCGGAAACATCGAAGCCGAAATGCTTCCCGCTGGCGGCTCGGCCTTCACCATCTATCTCCCGGCCGCGCCCGGCCAGCAGCCCGAGGCCATTCCCACTCCTTCGGAAACTGCCGTCGCCTCTTCTGGTGCGCTTCGAACGGGGGCCCATCTTCTCAGGGACCGCGCGGTACTCGTTCTCGATGATGAAGAGAGTCTCCGGATGCTTCTGCGGGAAGGTCTCTCCGCCCAGGGTTTGCGCGTGGATTGTGCCGCGACTACCGAAGAGGCTCTCGCCCATCTGAGGCGTTCCAGCTATGACGTGTTTCTCTGCGACCTGCATCTTTCTTCTGGCGGCTTCCGCGTGGATGGCCGCGACGCTGCCTGCCGCATCCTCGAGGCTGCGGGAGCCCAAAGACCTGCGGTCATCTACATGACCGGCGATTTGGTTGAAATCACTCAGGGAGCTGCGGCCCTAGGTGGGCCCTTCTGTCTTCAAAAACCCTTCCGCATCTCTGAGGTGCTCGCTCTCTTGAGGGACGTTCTGTCGGATGCTCCAGCGGAAACCCGCGATAGCAGGTGATTCGTTTCCCGTTTCTGCCGGCGCGGCCTCGAAGGCTGCAGGACGTGCGCTTTTCGGATCGTGCTGTGCTATCCTCGATTTCCGCGTTAGTTTTCCTTTTTTAGCGGCGTCGTTGGTTTCGCGCCCTTCGCCGGGTCCACCCCGAAATCCCACACGAAGAGGTTCATGCCATCCGGTAGTATCTCCGCCAGCGCATATTCGCCTGGTGGCAGGGGCTCGCTTAATGTGAAGCGAAAGACGGTAGGCGCAATTTCCCATCGTTGGATCGAAATCGTATTACGCTTTTCCTCCAACTGTCCGAAAAGACTCTTTATCGATTCCAACTGCCGCTTGTTGCCCTTCACAGTCGCCCGTACCAGTTCTACCTCCGGCCCGGATTCTCCCGGCCGGCTGCTTTTCACGATTGGCGTCGTGCGGTCCGGATCCGCTGGCGCTTCTCGCAAATAGAACTCCGTTTGTCCATTCGTCACCCGGACGCTAGCCCTGGTTCCGGGAATTTGTACGTTCTGCTTACTGGGAACGATGGGAATGGGCGAAAGCACCTGTTTCAGATACTGCTTTTTGTCCGTCTTGATCTGCGAGCCCACCTGCTCCAATGGCTTCACGGATTTGCCGTCGATAACAAACATCCCCTCACCAGGCGGCAGGAAGACACCCGGTGACACCTGCAAGCTCGCGTCTACGTCCATAACCGTCTCAATTTTCTGGGCTTGCTCCTGTGCGTGGATCTTCTTGGTGAGAGCATCCTCGTCGCTCTTTTCCGCCGCTGCCACCTTTGCCGTCGCGTCCCAATCCACCATTGCTGCGGGGATCTCTTCCCAATCGCCCCGCTCCGCGCTCAGGTAGCGGACCCGCTCCCCATTCCGTTGATAATCCCGCACCAATTGAAAGGTACCGTCCTTCAGGACGAGCTTCTTGCCTCGCAACAAAGCAGGCACTCCAGCCTGCGAATCCGGGCTGCTGGCTGGCTTCCCTACGGGTGGCTGCTCTTGTTTGGTTGAGGTACCGCTTGCCGATGGGGGGTAACTGGGCGTGCCTGCCCAACTTGCCAGCAGAGCGCAGTAGAGTACGGCGGGTATTTTGGGTGATCCCATCAATCGTCCCTAAGGTATGCGATGCATGCGAGCAGGTCCGGTTTGCCCCTATCCCGAGCATACCCCTGTGCCTTCCGCACCTGCAACCTGCCGTTTTGGACGCCCCAGAAAAACCAATGGCTCCCTTAGCCACGCCAGGGAGCCATGCAAAAGCCAGCTTGATCCTAATGCTTTAGTGCGTGCATTTCGGAAACAGGGTCACCAGAACCATCAGATCCGAAAGCGTGAACAGCCATTGATCGGCGCTGAGACCGGCCGCTTCCGCCGCTCGCGCGATGAAGCCCAGGTGGCGGCTCTTGGCAAAATTGTGCACATGCTCGACGCAAATACCCGTCAAGCTGGCGACCTCTGAATCGGTGAAGATTTTTTGGCTCGACTTCACGGTAACCATGGCCCGCTCCTCTTTTCCGCCCCAACTACTCCTTCATCTTCTTTGATGCTACCGCCATCATATGCGCTGCATTGATTCTTGAGCAATAGTCGTTCCGTTCTGTCAGGAAAAAACTATCCGTCTAGTACTTTCCCCCTAAAGTCCAATAAACCAGGCCTTTTCCCGCACTTTTCCGCAGCTCAGGTGGGTAGTACGAAGGGAAGGCAAAGGCCAAACGTGTGGTAAAAATCTTCTACATATGCAAACTTGTTACCGTTTTCGGTAGCGTCCCGGCTATCTCTCGCATCTGTTTCCTGTGCCGTTTCTCATGCGCGGCAATGAATTGGAGCCACTTACACCCCACGCAAATCCCATCTGCGGCGCGCAGAAAGTTCGCGTTGCGCATGAGCCAGGTTTTCGATGATCTTCGCAAGTGATCGCAAGGTTCATCCATCCTCGCGCGAAGGACTCAAACAGTGGCTCCGCCAGCCTGCTCGAAAGCATGGGCCAGTTGCAGGACGCGCGCCTCTGCAAAAGCCGCTCCAAAGATTTGCAGGCCTACGGGCAGCTTTCCGTCGATCTTGCCACAAGGTACGGAGATCCCCGGGACTCCCGCTAAAGATCCTGTAACTGTATATATATCAGCAAGATACATCTGGAGCGGGTCGTCAGTCCTCTCCCCCAATTTGAACGGTGGAACCGGAGAAGTCGGCGTCAGGATCGCATCCACTTTGGTAAACGCATCACGAAAATCCTGTGCTATCAACGAACGAACCTTCTGCCCCTTCAAGTAGTAGGCCTCGTAATAACCCGCCGAAAGCACGTATGTGCCGAGCACGATGCGGCGCTTCACCTCCGCGCCAAATCCAGCACCCCGCGTCTTGCGATACATCGCGAGCAGGGAATCGTCATCCACGCGCAGTCCGTAGCGCACACCGTCGTACCGCGCCAGGTTGGAACTCGCTTCCGCCGTCGCAATAATGTAGTAGGTTGCGATGGCGTAGTCCGTATGTTGCATGCGAATGTCAACCAGTTGACATCCCAGTTTTTTGAAAACCTCGATGCCGGCTTCGATCTTCTTCCGTACTCCCACATCCATGCCTTCGGCGAAATACTCCTTGGGGATGCCCAGCCGAAGCCCCTTCACGGGTTTCCCAAGATCCGCCCGGTAATCGGGGACCGGCGCCGTCGTGGAAGTCGAATCGTGCGGGTCGCGCCCGGCGATGACTTTCAGGATCGCCGCGACGTCTTTCACGTTGGTCGCGAAGGGGCCGATTCGGTCTAGTGAGGACGCAAACGCGATCAGTCCATACCGAGAAACTCGGCCATAGCTCCCCATCATCGCGGGGATTCCGCAAAACGAGCCCGGCTGCCGGATGGAACCGCCCGTATCCGTCCCGAGAGACGCCACCGCCAGTCCCGCCGCCACCACTGCCGCCGAACCTCCGCTCGATCCTCCCGGCACCCGGTCGCGTGCCAGAGGATTCTTTACCGGGCCGTAAGCCGAGTTCTCGTTCGAGCTTCCCATTGCAAACTCGTCGCAGTTGGTCTTGCCCAGAATGACCGCGCCGGCAGCCTCCAGCCGCTCAACCGCGGTCGCGTCGTACGGCGGAACATAGTTCTGCAAAATCTTCGAACCACAAGTCGTCTTTATCCCCCGGGTACTGATGACGTCCTTGACGGCCACCGGCACGCCTGCCAGCGGCGGAAGCGGCTTTCCTTCCGCCACCAACGCATCGATTCTGTCGGTTTGCCTCCGTGCCCGCTCCGGCGAAAGCGTCAGGAAAGCGTTCAGCTCCGGATTCTGCGTTTCGATCCGCTGGTAAAAATCCGCCGCCAGCTCCCGCGCCGAAAACTTCTTCACCGCCAGCGCTTCCCGCACTCCGTCAATCGTCCAATTCGCAGTCATGTGTTCTCTTTGCTCAGTCTTCAGTGAAGCCCCTAAGTGAACTCCGCAGCTGCCCCGTGCATTTCCATCCTTTACTTCCTTTACCTCCTTCACTTCCTTTACCTCATCTTTCGATGACCTTCGGCACCCGGAAATACGGCGGCTCAGGATCGGGCGCGTGCTTCAGGACGTCCTCGGCCACCGCGCACGGCACAATCAGGTCCTCTCGCAGCGTGGCGTCGGCCGTCTGGTCGTCGCTCAACACCTGCGCCATCGGTTCGACCTTGCTGGTGTCCAGCTCGTTGAGCTTTCCAATGTATTCCAGAATCTCGTCGATTTGTGCACGGTAGGTCTGCAGCTCGGCTTCGCCCAAATCGAGGTAGGCCAGCTCCGCCACCCGCAGCACATCTTCCCGGCTAATTTTCAAGGTGATTTCCTGTAATTCAGGTGTTCGAACGACCGGAAAATTCTAGCATATCCGCGAAGCACTCCGCGGCTTCTGCCCGAGGCCTTGAGAAGGCCGCGGGTCGGGAAATCAGACGGTGAAATCGGACTGCGGGTTCACCCGCGGCGCAACGTCTTTTTTCTTCATCGGGACAAACCTCGCCGACGCAAACTTCAACTTGCGCTTTCCCATTCTGGCAATTACCCTGAGAACTTTCTGGGAGGAATTCTCCATGGAACGCCCGACGCCTTTTTTCCTCGAGCCGGACCCGGAGGATCTAACCCGCCGCGAATTCCTAGGCGCCATGCTGACCACGTCACTCCTGGCCGGCGTCGCCGGCGCTGAACTCTGGGCCGCCGGCGCCGAAAACGGCATTCCCTATCGCAAGCTCGGCCGCAGCGGCGAACGCGTCTCTATCGTCGGCCTCGGCGGCTGGCATCTCGGTATCCAGTCCGACGAACAGGAGAGCGTCCGCATCATCCGCACCGCGCTCGATAGCGGCATCAACTTCCTCGACAACTGCTGGGACTACAACAACGGTGAAAGCGAAATCCGCATGGGCAAGGCGCTGCGCGACGGCTACCGCCAGAAGGCCTTCCTCATGACCAAGATCGACGGTCAGACCAGGAAGTTCGCCGCCGCGCAGCTCGATGAATCGCTGCGCCGCCTCCAGACCGACCATATCGATCTTCTCCAATTCCACGAAGTCATTCGAATGACCGACCCGGAGCGCATCTTCGCCACCGCCGGCGGAATGGAAGCCGTCCTCGAGGCGAAAAAAGCCGGCAAGGTGCGCTTCATTGGTTTCACCGGGCACAAGAATCCCGCGATGCACCTGCACATGCTCGAAACTGCCGCCGCGCATCAATTTCATTTCGACGCCGTCCAAATGCCCCTCAACGCCATGGACGCCCACTACGAAAGTTTCGAGAAAAAAATCCTTCCCATCCTCGTGAAAGATGAAATTGGTGTCCTCGGCATGAAACCCATGGGCGCCGGAATACTCCTCAAGAGCAACACCGTCTCTGCCGTCGAGTGTCTCCGCTACGCCATGAGCTTGCCCACCAGCGTCGTCATCAACGGCTGCGAATCCCTTGCCAACCTGCAGCAGGCTCTCGATGTCGCGCGGAGTTTCAAGCCGCTGACCACCGCCGAGTCCGCCGCTCTTCTTTCCAAGACGGAGCAAGCCGCTCGCGAAGGTCAATTCGAAGGCTACAAGACCACCAACAACTTCGACGGCACCGTCCACAATCCGCAGTGGCTCGGCTAGCTCGGATTTTTTAAATTCCTCGCAACTCTGCTCGGTGGCCTGTAAGAAATGGGGACTATCGAGCGGGAGCGACTTCGGCCGTTTTTCGCGGATACTTCTTTGCGATGTAGTTGTCGACGAGCGCCTGAAACGCAACGGCCAGCTCGTCATAGGTGCCTTCGAGCGTCACATCCTTTTGCCCGTCGATGTACACCGGGCAGCGCGGCGCTTCGCCCGTGCCCGGCAGGCTGATGCCGATGTTGGCGGCTTTCGATTCCCCCGGGCCGTTCACGATGCAGCCCATCACTGCGAGAGTCATTTCCTCGACGCCTTCATATTGCGTTTTCCAGATGGGCATCATGTCCCGGATGTAGCCCTGAACGCTTTCCGCCAGCTCCTGAAAGGTGGTGCTCGTGGTGCGCCCGCAGCCGGGGCACGCCGTCACGCTGGGCGCAAACGACCGCAGCCCCAGCGCCTGCAGCAGTTCGCACGCGGCGTAAACTTCTTCGCGGCGATCGCCCCCTGGTTTGGGCGTAAGCGAAATGCGAATCGTATCGCCAATACCTTCGTAAAGCAGCACGCCCAGCGACGCCGCCGACCAAATCTGCCCCTTCATGCCCATCCCGGCTTCGGTGAGGCCCAGGTGCAAAGGCTGCTCGGTCTTCGCGGAAAGGTCGCGGTACACAGTGATGAGGTCCCGCGGCCGTGAAGTCTTGCAGGATATAATGATCTGGTCGTGCCGCAACCCGGACTCCAGCGCCAGCTCCGTGGATTGCAGCGCGGATAGCACCATGCAATCGTTGATAATCTCTTCGGATTCCTTGCCAAGATTCTTGTCCGTGTTTTCCTGCATCTTGCGCATCACCAGCTCTTGATTCAGCGAGCCGCCATTCACGCCGATTCGAACGGGCTTGCCGTTGTCCCGCGCGATCTTACAGATGGTGGAGAACTGCTCGTCCCGCCGCTGCCCCGCACCCACATTTCCCGGATTGATGCGGTATTTATCCAGCGCCGCGGCGCACTCGGGATACTTCGTCAGCAGCACGTGCCCGTTGTAATGAAAATCGCCGATGATGGGCGCGTCGCATCCCGCATCGAGCATCCGCCTTTTAGTTTCCGGCACCGCTGCGGCCGCCTCCGGCACATTCACGGTCCAACGCACAATCTCCGATCCTGCCTCGGCCAGCTCCAAAGTCTGCTTCAGTGTCGTCTCGATGTCGGCGGTGTCCGTATTCGTCATGGACTGCACGACGATGGGCGCGCCTCCGCCCACGCGCACGTGTCCCACCTTCACGCCATAAGTCTTTCGCCGCGGATGGCGGCTCGCGGCAGCATCAAATCCTTCAATCTGTGTAAGCATTACCGTTAATTCTATCGTGATTTGCCCCTTCCGCGAAATCGAGTGTGTTCGCGGTTGATGAGTAGCCCGTTGCTCTTCGCATCCGATGTGGGCTTTCGGCACGGCGTAAATCAGAGCTCATCGGCATGCCGGAGCTCGCCGCGCTCCGCTGGCCAAACAGTTGTCGCCGTCCTTATTTTTCGAAATTGATTTCTCAGAAGCCTTACAGTTCAGCGGCTTAAAAAGCTTGTGGGTGCCAGGGCAGGAACGTCTTTCTGCGGTTTCTCCAGCTCAACGGCCACGTGAGCCAGCCGTTCCAATTCACTCCTCAGTTCGACCCAATACTCGGAGCCTATCGTCGCGACGAATCGTTCGTGCGCCGCGCGCCAGGCGGGCAGGCTGTGCGCGAGCGTGCGCTCTCCCTTGGCCGTAATCGTCAAAAAACGCTGCCTCATCGCCGCGCGATTCGAAATGGCGACGAGTCCCTCTTTCTGCAAGAGCCGCAGACTCCTCGTCAATGTCGTGCTGTCAATGACGAGCACGTCCGCGAGGGTCCCCATGGAAACGGGCTGGTTCTTCGCGATGCCCACCAGAATGGCGAACTGCGTTGAGCGAATACCCGTTTCCTGCAGCGCCATGTCGTACAACCGCGTGACCGCGCGCGCCGTCCGTCGAAAGTTGAACGAGGCGCAGTAGCCCGTTCCGTTCAGGTCCAGCGGGGAGGATTTTGTTTTCATCTTGGGCATCTCAAGCTTGACTTGTACATACATCTTAAGATATAACTGACTTCAACGCGATGTCAAGTGACGGTATCCATGGCCCGGTCGGGCGCCATCCCGCGAGTGGAATAAATTGAATGTTGAATCGGTCTAAAGTTGTGAACGAAGGTGATTTCTATGAGTACGCAACTGCTTCCCACGCGCTCGCCGGAACAACACGAAGCTTCGCATAACACCACAATCGCTCCCGCACGTTACATCGGTTTTGGCACGTTTCACCTGGACTTGAAAAAGGAAGAACTCTTCAAGGATGGGACACGCGTAAAGCTGCAGGGCAAGGTCTATCAGGCCCTCCTGGCCCTCCTTCAAAAACCGGGCGAAATCGTGACGCGCGAAGAGCTGCGCATGCAGCTCTGGCCGTCGGACACCCACGTCAACTACGATGCCAACGTAAACACCACCGTGAACAAGCTCCGCCAGGTTCTCGGTGATTCACCGGATCAGCCCGCTTTCGTGGACACGATTCCGCGCAAAGGCTACAGTTTTATAGCCACAATAGTATATGTTGACCAGCCGGTTATTCGACAGGCGCCGCGGCCGGGAGAACTCTCGCCCGGCACAACGCCCGGCACAACGTTTGCCGAGCGCGAGCAGAGCAGGGGGTCGTTTTTTCGCACGGCTGTCCTTTCCACATGGTTTACCGCTACCGTGGTCGTTCTGGTGATCGCTAGCATGTTGTTCGGCGCGGCGCTGGTGTTGTACGCCCACCACTGATCCCAGTCACCCCTGCTCATAATTCTCAGCGCGCTGCGCGCCATCAGAGAGAGCCGCGCAGCCCCAGGGCCTCGGCGTGTTCCCGCAGAGCGCCGATGCAGAAGGCGATGTGCTCTTCCAGCGGCACGCCGAGTTCTTCGGCGCCCTTGCGCACGTCCTCGCGAGACACGCCCTTGGCGAAGAGTTTGTCTTTCATGCGGCGCTTCACGGAGTCCACTTCCAGATCCAGAATGCTTTTCGAAGGGCGTACGTATGCGCAGGCGGTCAGGAAGCCGGCCAGTTCGTCGCAGGCGAACAGCGTATGCTCCAGCGCGGATTGGCGCGGCACGTTGCAATAATCCGCGTGCGAGAGGATCGCGCGCACGATCTCCTCGGAGTAGCCCTGCTCGCGCAGAATCTTTGCGCCGTCGGAGGGATGCCCCTGCTCGGCGGCGTGCTCCTGATTGGGCCAGCGCTCGTAATCGAAATCGTGAAGCAGCGCCGCGAGGCCCCACGTTTCTTCGTCGGCGCCGGTTTTACGCGCATAGGCGCGGACGCACGCTTCGACTGCGAGCATGTGCTTGCGCAGGCTCTCCGAAGCGGTGTACTCGCATAGCAGTTTCCAGGCGTCGTAGCGTGTCGGCATGCGGCTCTCTCCAATGAAGCGATAGTGTAGCGTGAGAGGCAGGAAGTAATGAAGTAGGGAGGTGGAGGGACCGTGGAGCAATACGTCTTTGTGCGGCTGCATGCGCGTGAGGGGCAGGAGAGTGCCGTAGAGGAGGCGTTGCGCGGTGTGACAGGGCCAACGCGGCAGGAGGTCGGCTGCCTGAGTTTTCACACCTTCCGCTCGATGCGAGACCGCCGGCTCTTTTACATTCATTCGCGCTGGGTGGACGAAGCCGCATTCCAAGAGCACGCAGGATTGCTGCATACCGTGCGATTCCTCGAACGCGTGGATACAATCCTCGATCAGCCGCGCGACGTTACGCGGACGGAGATGATTGGCTGAGCCCCACCCGTGTCGTGGCGGGTGTTGGCAGCGGAACCGGCATTTGTCCACTTTTGGACACTCTCGAAACAAACGGACCGCAGGTGGTCTGCCACAGTCTTGAGTGCGTCCGGCAGATCAATTTTCTTGCGCTATGTGGAAGAGGAAAGAAGTCTCTGCTGTGAAGGGCAGGATGAATGGTGTCCCGATAGAGGAAGAGAGTTCAGATACCTGGCCTGTGGAGAAGTTTGGATGCGGGACAACACCACAAGCAGTGCGGTGCGGCGCGCAGGAGTACACAAGAGATTGCGGAAAAAAGAGGCGCGAGGGGGCGCCTATGTCCATTGGGACAGCGAAGGTCCAGCGTAGAGCTGGGATTCGCCGCCAGCAAAAATAAAAAAAGTCTAAAAATACTCTTGACAGAAAATGACGGCAGCACGATACTCCTCGTGCGCCAGCAACTGCCTTCCCAGCGAACGTTCCAGCGTTCCTCCCCTATCCGCACGCCGGAAAAACAGTCAGCAAGGAGTACCGGTGTCCGTACAATTAGAAAAAGAGATGAGCTCGTTAGAAATGGATCGGGAAGTCATTCGCTGCAAGACATGTGGTCTCGTTCAATACCGGACGCGCACCGGGAATTGCCGCCGCTGCGTGCGCGCATTGCCTCAGCGCTTGGAGTTCCTGATTCCTCCACCGGCACCTCCGGAGGAAGCAGCCGCTGAACCAACGCCAGAGAAGTTCGTCAACCAGGAGACGGTCGAGAATATCGGCCAACGCATTCGCCAATTGCGCGAATCGCGCGCGATGACCCAGAGCCAACTGCAGTCGCGCTCGAAGGTCTCGCGCTCCTACCTCTCGCGTATCGAAAGCGGTCAGATGACGCCGAGCCTCGGCACGCTGGAGAAGATCTCCGAGGCGCTCAACGTCGGCTTGAACCGGTTCTTCATCCCGGAATCCGACGGCGAAGCGTTGCTGGAAGATCCATTCATCCAGGGATTGCGTCCGTTCCTGCGGCAACTGGATTGGGAACAATGGCAGTCCATCCTAAAGAGGCTGCAGGCCATCAGCGACCACGTTCATGCAGCGCCGATCAATCTCCGCCCTATCGGTAATCCGGCGCGGCTGCCGCAGCCCGCGTCGGCGAATGGCAATGGCAACGGCCACATCGGCACCGGCCATTCGAATGGGCTTGCACTAACGCATGCCCATGGCAATCCGCAGGGCTATCCGCTGCGGCGTCCGGGCGGGCCGGTTTTTCAACGGCCACTGGCGCGATAGGTTTCTCTCAAGCAGAGCACAAAAAGACGCGGCGTCCCGACCTAGCCCGGACGCCGCGTTTTTTCTTTTGCAGGAAGATACAGTGGACAGTTGTCAGTTCACGGTATTCCGTAAGAGAAAGGCAGGTTCGGCAATGCTCGCGGCTCTCGCCAAGGCGAGGAACGGTTTGGCGCTGTGATTTTGCCTGCGGCCGACGAGAGGACGACTACTCTCGGATGACGGAAACTTTGGCGTCAGGAACTTCCAGCCGCATGAGGCGGTGATTGCCATCGAGCAAAAGAAGAATCTCGAGGTCGGAGGTGGTGACTTTCAGGCCTTCGTAGGTCTTGCCGTCGGCACTCGCGGATCCGGTGGATTGCACAGTAATCGAACCAGGGGTCAATTCCTGGGGAATGATCACCGGAAAAGTTTGCACGCCGCGCTTGGACCAGTCGTAGATGCGGGCAAGGACGGCGTACTGATGGTAGAGATTGTTGTCCAGAACGGCGATCAGCGGCGAATTGAACGTGAGGTCCTGCTGGAACGGGCGGGCGCCTTGCATCTCGAGAGTGATTCTGGCCACGCCGTTGGCGAAGAGGATGTGAGCGCCGTTCGTTTTTTCCGCCTGGGCGCTCCAGTCATAACTGATGGGCGCGCCGTCGCCTTGCAGCGTCAGCGAGCCGGAGACTTTGCTGGCGCCACCCTCGGGCGGCTTGATTTCCGCGATGCCTTTGGCGAGCCAGCCGCCGCCAGACGGAGCGATTTCAAATTCCTCGTGGCCGACGGTTTGTCCGCCGAGTTTGACGGTGAACTTGCCCTTATCCTGGGCGAAGACAACCGGGCCGGGCGATTCCGCAGCCTTCTTCTGGGCGGCCAGAGACAACGCGGCACACGCCACGATTCCAAGAGTTAGTGCAAGCGATGCTGTTCTGAAATTCACTGTGCTTGTTACCCCCGCGTCCATTCTCTCTCAGGGAAGGGGTTTCTCAACCACCAGATGCGCGGCGTTTCCACCGGATGCAACAATGCCGCGGCGCAGGATTTCCGCGACAACCTGGGTTGGTTCGCCGGAGCTGTCCACGCGGTAGTCGGCAAGTTGATAGGAAGGCAGACGCTGAGTGTAGAGCGCGCTAAAGCTAGCTTCGTCACGGAAAAGCGGACGGCCGGTCATGGTCATGCATCGCGAAAGCAGAACTTCGATGGGCGAGTCCAGCCACAAGACCGGAACGCCGGCAGCGCGCAGAAAATCGGGGCAACCGGGCTGCGCGTAGGTGCCGCCGCCAAGAGCGAGAACGGTGCTTTCTTTCAGCTCGGCGGCGCGGCCGAGAGCAGCGCGGAGCTGATCCGCTTCGATCTGGCGGAAAGACAGTTCACCGAGGCGTTCGAAAATTTGCGGAATCGGGAGGCCGGCAGACGCCTCGATGCGGTCATCGAGATCGACAAAGCGCCAGGCGAGTTGGCGAGCGAGGAGCGTGCCAATCGTGGTTTTGCCGGAACCCATAAAACCGGCAAGGCCCAGAATGGGGACGCGAGGTTGCGGCCCGCGCAAAGGAGATGTAGTTGTCACGCGATGGTCGCGCGAAAAACTAGTCGCGCTTCAGAATGCGAATTGTACCACTGTAGGAGGAGAGTTCGACTTTCGCGAGCCCCTGTCCCACGGTGCCGAAGAGCCCCTTGGTGAACTTCGATGCCAAGTGTTTGACGCCGTGGGAATCCGGCTTCAGGTATGCGGCTGCTTGATTGTCGACCGTGCCGAAGGCAGTTTGCGCCTTCAAATCAAAGGAATCGTTGCCCGAAAAGCGAACTTCGACGAGGCCCTTGCCGCTCTTCATGGTATAGAGGCCGGTGCGGACAAAATCCCCATCAAAGAGAATATTTCCTGAAGTGGTGAAAAGACTGACGTTGGTAAGCGCCGGCTGCAGAACCTGTGCGCCACCGCTGATGGACTTGAAATCCAGTTTGCCGGCGCACTGCGTGCAGACCAGCGAGCCTTCGGTGGTCCGGACAATAATGTAGCCGGAGACTTCCTTCAGATGCACATCGCCGGCGACGCTTTCCAGGGTCATGTCGCCCATGACCTGTTCGACGTAAATTAGTCCCGTCTCCGTCTTGAGCTGCAATTCCGTTTCTTCGGGCACGGTGAGCAGCAGACTGGCTTCCAGCTCTCGGGGCTGCGCCGAGGCGTCCAGAATGTTGGCGGTGACGTCGATGCGGTCACCGGCTTGCTCCATCTCAAAACCAATCTTGTCGGAAGTCTGGCTGGCGAGGACGTCCACTTCCTTGTTTTTCCAGGACTTCACTTCGATGCGGCCATTGGCGACGTTGTGGATCACCACCACAGGGCGGTTGTTGACCGCGAAATGCTTTTCGAGATGCTGCGCTGCAGCCGCGGCGGGCAGGCTCGAGCAGAGAAAGGCTGCGGCGCCAAGTACCGGCAGCATGCTGCGTTTTACATCCGACCGCAAAGAGGCCAACCCTGTCATTCCAGTTCCCATGTTAGTAGACACTCCCTCCGCGATCCATCATCGCGGACAGTAATTCGGCTTTTTGCTGATAGGCGTTGGACAGATATTCACGCGCCAGTTCGTCCTGCGGGGCAGCGTTCACACGGCGCTCGCAGTCGGCAATAAAATCATCGACTTGCTGCAGGTTCTGCCGGAAAGAGGTGTCCACCGCAGAAG
>Ga0137418_10002514_pt1 | contig 16810 bp, 16 predicted proteins | sample CZODoug3_1_2_16f_FD_122242 | JGI IMG/M metagenome (GOLD analysis project Ga0137418, IMG submission 122242) | Vadose zone soil fungal communities from Angelo Coast Range Reserve, California, USA - CZODoug3_1_2_16fungal (Hybrid Assembly) | ecosystem: Environmental > Terrestrial > Soil > Vadose... | reverse complement strand
TGGGGGGTTTGATTGAAGAAAAAAGAAAAAGAAGAAATAAAAAAAAAAAAAAAAAAAGGGCGGGGGGAGAGGGAAGAAATGGTAAAGGGGGGGGGGGGGGGGGAGCTAAGCTAGATAGAAAAACCCAACATACTCACAAGAAAAGAGTAAATAGAAGAGCGGAGGTGGTTAATTTAGTGAGAAAGCGGAGAGGTGGAATAAACATAGAGCTCGACTTGACAGTGATCACTCTACCACTTGACGAAATGGCCTTTAAGGTTATAAAAATGTACTAGTTTTATCGCAGTTTCTACCGTAATTCAAATTGTTTAATAAATTTTAACAACCGGGATTTACTTTTACAATGTTATTAAGTAAGTTTTTATATTATATTTTTTTATTTAAATTTAAAGAACAATTTTTTATATGGTTGAAATTTTGTGAGTTTTCTTTTTAAATCATTGAAAACACCCACTTTCTAATTTATTTGAGTCTAAAGGTCTAAATGTCTAAATATCTAAATGTCTAAATGTCTAAATGTCTAAATGTCTAAATGTCTAAATGTATGGGTAAATAAAGATTATTAATTAAATTAAATTTATCTAAACTTCGACTTATTGTAACATGGCTGCTAGAGATAGTTATGCTTAAAGCTTAAAGTTTGATTTGTAGAATCTTAAAGTATTTCTGTGGTTATATAAAGTATTTCTGTGGTTATATTATACCCTTGTGACAATTTTATTTTATCCTCTGTTATTTTTGACCTGACAAGTACCCCTATGAATTAAACTATTTTACCGTAGTTTACCGTAGAAATTTAACTGATTTAACTGATTTAACTGATTTAACTGATTTAAATACAAGTTAAAAAAGAGGCCCCTTATTTTTAGGTTTTAGAACAATTTATACCCCCCCCAACACACCTTTGCATTTGGATTTTTGATTTTTGTGTTTGTTTGCTTTAGCTTTTTATTCCTCTAAAAGTAGAAAAAACTAACCACTAACCAACGCAGTGTATGGTGGCAGATATTTCCATTAGTAAAAAGATAAAAAAAGGGGTTTAATCTCTTAATATTTAATAATAATTGTTTTTATTATTTATTAATAAAATAGCATACACGTATTACCTACAACACCTCATAATATTAGAGCTAAATGAAGAAATAAATAAATTTTAGCTATTTGTTTATTTATATTATTTCTTATTTTTAATATTTTCAATATTCTAGGAAATCTTTCTAAATATTTGATTCTATTAATTATATTTTCACTTAACATTATTGATAGTATAGAAATAAAGGAAGATAAGGTTAAGCATCCTATAATTATATTAAATACACAAACAATCTTATCAGGAGTCAGAGAATCCAAATAATCATTATAATTATTGTAGAAGGAATTAAAATATTCGAAAAAACTTGACTCTTTTAACTCTTTTAACTCTTTTAACTCTTTAACTTCCTCATATGATTTGTCTAATTTTTGTTTTGCACGGTCCACTTCACTGTTTCTATACTCAGTAGGGTTTTTGGAATAGGCTTCAACCGCTGAGAGATGTTCATCTGCGGCTTCATGGTGCCGTCCTATAACAGCACTAGTATTAGCTTTTTCATACGCCTCCGCAATATTTTGTGTAGATTATTCCTGCGTGGCTTTATCTGCTGCTGCCTTTGCGGGTGCTGCTTCTGCTCGTAGCGACGCCTGTTTCTTATTGGTATTGTAATTTGCAACTGTTCTCCTATAACAATCGAACGCTATGGCAGTCATAACTAAACCAAATCCAAGTTTCTTAACTAGTTCCTTAATTATTATTCCCATCTGTTGTGTGTTTGTTTAGTTTGGTTTTTTTATGTTATTTTTAAAGAAAATACTTCTACTGAATTAAATTATTCTCCTATTGGATGTGCTTTAGCTTTAGTTGTTGGATAAAACTAAAAATAATTCAGTTATATAGCTATAAGAGCTATATTATAAAATGAAGTAATAAATGTTACTAAAGTAAATCCTTAAGTACAAAGTTCTTATAGGACATTACAATAAGGTTTTTCATAATAAATTTATATTTTTGCACCCCTTTTAACACTAAATTAGTACATGTCAACATACTTCTATTTAGTGAGCTTCTAGGTTTTCGAAACGAAATATCAAATGATAAAAAATATACAAATATCCAAATATTAAAATATTCGGCTTCGGATTTAAACAAACAATTTTGTTTTTTATTTTTATTTTTAAGTTCTAGTTTAATTTTGTTTTGTTTTTTTTTAAGTTTTAGTTTGTTTTTCTATTCTATTTTATTCTATTTTATTCTATTTTATTCTATTTTTGTCTATTCTATTTTATTCTATTTTATTCTTATTCTATTTTATTCTATTTTATTCTATTTTGGTCTATTTTTGTCTATTCTATTTTTGTCTTTTTTTGTCTATTTTTGTCTATTCTATTTTATTCTATTTTTGTCTATTCTATTTTTGTCTATTTTATTCTATTTTGGTCTATTTTTGTCTATTCTATTTTTGTCTATTTTATTCTATTTTTGTCTATTCTATTTTATTCTATTTTATTCTATTTTTGTCTATTCTATTTTTGTCTTTTTTTGTCTATTACTTACAATTATTTTTAATTTCCTTAATGTAATTCGATAGCATCTTTTAAGTAAGAACAAACTAATAATGTAAATACAAATGCTTGAATTAAAGAAACTGCTATTTCTAATCCTATTAATGCTAAAAAGATAGAAAAAGGAATTAAAGTAATAATAGCTACTAATAGGCTTCCTGAGAATAATTTAAATAAATAAGTAGACAGTATTTTTAATAATGTATGCCCAGCGGTTATATTTGCAAATAGACGCACTCCCAATGATACCGCTCTAGCTAAATAAGAAATTAATTCAATTAAAACTAATAAAGGTACTAATATTAAAGGAGTCCCCGCAGGTATAAAGAAAGAAAAAAACTTTATACCATGTATTTTTAGAGCTAAAATAGTTACACCTATAAAAATAGCGAGACTTAACCCCAATGAGACTATTCCACTTGCAGTTACAGCAAATGAATAAGGAACATTAGAAATTAAATTACCTATTAAAATGAAAAAAAATAAAGAATAAATAAAAGGAAAGTATTTTTCACTTTGAGATCCTATTTGTTCTCTAACCATATTACATATGCTAGCGTAAGATGTTTCTAAAGAAATAGCTCAATTATTAGGAATTAAATTAGAATCATTATTTCCATAATAGTGTAATCCTATTACAATTATAATTATTAAAAAAGTATATAAAGTTAAGTTTGTTAGGTCAATATTAATTTGACCAATTATTGGTAAAAAAATCCCAATTAAATTTGTGACTTCGAATTGATTAAGTGGTGATTCTATGTATAACATACTTTTTTTAGTTATTCCTTATTGACTGTTGTACTACTTTTAAAAGAAAATTTATGATATAACCTTTAAATATATTCCGACAAAAGGTATAAGTTTTACTATTTGGAGTGTGTTTGTAGGAATAGGTGGTAGATTTTTTTCTAATTATTTATTTTATACAATACAAACTTAACTGATTATTCCATTCTTTATCCAAGGATCTAAATACTATAAATTTTAGCTTCAGTAGATCTTTCTATCTCAATTTTCAATAAGATCTCTAATTATATAAATCTCATAATCAACAATCCATTTTTCTAATATTATCTGTTTAGTAGTAGCACTTTCAATTTTACTGTTAAAAATAGCAGAAATTTTTATTGTAAAGGGGATTCCTTGTTAAAATAATAAGATCTTTTATTAATACTTCTTTTTTTGTTTTCAACCTACTAAATATTTTATTTTTTAGCCCTTACAATTTTAAAGTTCGAACCAATAGTACTCAATTCAGATCAATCAATACCCTCCATATTAGCCCTGTTTGTTTTTGTGCTTTAGCATTTGTTGTTTTTTAATTTACTCCAGACATTAAAATACTTCAATTTCTTCATCTTATTATTATTGTCGATAAAATTAGATTTCACTAATAATAACACCTTTTTTCATTTTTAAATGAACATTGATATAAGCATCTATATTAGTACTTAACTCTACATTAGCATATATAATCACAAATATATAAAATAAGATTAATATTACATTTATAATAATTAAAATAATTATAATAATAAGGCAACAAGGGTAGTGGTAGGGGTTCACTGGTCCCACTACTTTCACTTTACTTTTAAAATAATTGAAGGTAATTCGTATAAGTTTGATTGTTATTTTTCTTAAGTCCCAAACTTAGTGTCTTGTTTTTGTTTATTCCCTACTCTCTGTTATCTCTGTTATCTCTGTTATATTTTTTTGTTTTTGTTTTTACCCATATTTACCTTAATCCCCCATTTGTCTTAAAAATTTTGTAGTGATTAGACGGGTTTTAGTTGTAAATGTAGTTGTATAGCTATACTAGTATAAGGTGTAAACGTTTTTATATTAAACCAAAGCTTAGAAAAAGGGGCTTGATTTATTTTTACTTTAATAAACTTTAATCTAATAACAGCAATTAATTTGTAGAGATAAGTACCATCACAGTTAACCCAAATATTACTATTGAAATATATAAGAAAATTAAATTTAAATAGTGTTTATAAACTTCACCAGGGTTTACTGAATATTGATTAAGAGCTATATCTTTCGATTCTAATAATTCAATTTTTATGAATTTAGGCAAAATTTCGGGATTAATAAAATCTTTATTCTTTGCAAACCTTATTATTATGTATAATTTTCAAATAAAGTATATAATTACTAAGAAATTTAGAATGGCTCATGTTTTTAAAAAATATCCCAGATAAATATAAAATTGACTTTGACTATACCCTATAACACTTAATATAACAATAAGTATAAGGTACACTGCTATATATCTTAATATTATTTTAATTCACTTAAGAAGTTTATTTAAAAATAAAAATAAGGAACTACTGCTATTCGAATTTTTTAATTCTTTATCTTTGTTCATTGTATTTTTCTGTTGCTAACTATAATTTAAATTAGCGTCTAACATATTAAAAGTTATAGTTATAGCTATAGAAATTGTTGTCCTTGCTCTACTACTACTCCATGTACATTTATTTGTATATTATATTCTATTTTTGATTCTTCAATACTCTTTTAGAAAACCAACAAAAGTTTTAAAATTTAATCATTCTTACTAAATAGCCGATTTATTTATTAAATAAAAAGTTTTATAAAACTTCTCACTCTCGGTCACCCTTTGAAATACCAATGTTGCTGTTGCTATTGTAATAAACCCTCCCGATACGCATTAAATTTTGGAGTACTAGCATCTCTCTGTAAATTTATTTAGCCTCCTTTCAAAAACAAAAATCTCTTAATTAAATATTTTATATTTATAATATTTCTCATAAAAAAGTGACCCTACAAAAATAAATACCCTTTCCTGTTGATACCTCCTTTCTTCTGAGGTTTAAGATATATTCAAAAAAAGTCGACAGTGGTAATCCTTATAAATATAAATTCGTTGAAACAGTCTACCAATCTTCTTCATCCTATTCAAAATCTTTAAGAGTCTCTGATTTAAAGATACTAATGAGGTTGAGAAGAATTTTTTGTTTGTTTTTTTTCGAGTTAAAAATAATTAATAATTGCCTCAAACATTAGATAGAAACCATCCGTAACTGTTTATTTCGAACAAATGATACTGTTAATGAGTCCATTATTCATCCTTTCAAGGCGCTTCGATTGGTTGAAGATCAAAGAGGTATGGAATACTTTGTCGATATTAAACACGATAGTATTTTTTTTCTTTTACTTACAACTCCTATTAGTGATATTGTATTCCCCAAAAATGGGTTTTTCTTTCAATTATTTATTGGGTATGTAGAGGGCTAAAAACAAAAACTGAGACCCGAAATTCATGATGATTCTAACATTACTTGTGATAGTTTGAAAGATGAAATCAGTGAATCCAAAACTTCAAACCTTTCATCTAATATTGTTTTTTAATAATGCTAAATCACTTAAAACTTTAAAAGCCTCCAGAAATAATGTGTCTTTAACTCACGTTCGATCCTCAGTTCGATTGAATATCTTTCTGCTCTTCTTCTTACGGGCTCAATTCATAGGTCTGAAACGTTCTCTTATGGTGATCTTATGTGTGAGTGTGGACTTTTTAATTTTTTTTATTCCTTATCCAAAAGAATGTATTTACTTCATCGTTTAGGGCATAGTCTTATACCAATTGTTATTTGCAGGGGATCTTAAAAGCACTCATACTCTTCCGTTGATGATAAGCCCCCCTTAACATTGGCGTACATTAATCTAAGCAAGGTGCAGGCCATATTACAGCTATTAAAGCGCCCGCCCTAGGGCAACCATTGCTATCCTCAAGTGGTGTCCATTATAATGATATTCCTTCTGATTCTCTTAGTAAGGATGTAGTTATAGGAAAAAATTGAGTCTATCTATAAGTCTGCAAGTAATTCAAAAGCTTCTAGAGGCGATTTTATCTTCATTATAAAACAGTTTGCCTCGTTAGGGTTATGCTGTGACCCGTTAGAGGTTGTTAAGTAATTTTATGCATCCGAACGTTAAACCTCGAACGCTAACTACCTTTACTTTTGCTAAATAAACAAGAATACCATTAACAGTTTGTACAAACACCTGTCTGAGTGGGCATTACAACTCTGCGTATATGTACATGCTTAGTGATTTAGACGAAGTTCAAAACTCTCTAAGTATTTTAACAAATCCTTCATAACATTAGGTAAGCCTCTCCGATATGAACAATGTTTTATTTATAACAGGGATTCGCACCTTTTGTAAGCAGGAGGCATTCAGTCACTTGAAGCCGTAGGTAAGCTTTATGCAATTGAGGTGGGATAAAAACAAAAACAAACAAATAAAAACAAACAAAAGATAAAACTCAGCTATTCTGATATTAATCATACGGATGAAAATTTAGTGCAAGATCCATAAGCTTTAAAAGTCCACGAGATAAGATATGCCGAAGTAATACTTAAACATGAGACAGTTATGGAGCAATTTAAATTAATTGGGAACAAGAATGGTTGTAACTCTTCTTCAATTGGCATAAATTACGTGTTGCATGAGTGAAATAAAGTTTTCGACTATTTACCCTACCAAGTCTATGGAGGTATGGGGAAGGCGGACGAAATTAAAACCGAATTGGCTTTTGCAAAAGTGATATAGGAGCCCACATGAGCTATTTCAACGCGAATTATAAAGGTGTAAGAAAATGAAAGCTTTATGTATGGATGCGATGAAAAACGATATGGTTTGATTATGATTTAGTGAGTGCTTATACAACGGGTATGGTTAATTTGAGCCTACCGATTATTATAAAGCGTATGTGATCGTTGAGAAATATTAGGACAACTAACTATTGAACAACTCCTTAACAAATATTTAATTCTAAATGCTTCCTTTATCTTTAAAGAGGACGTAAAATTCCCAACCTTACACTGCTACAAAGGTAAAACTACAAAGGTAAAAATACTACTGTTTACCCAGTGAGTGGTGATTGTTATTTAACAGGACCGGAGTATAAATTAGCAAAGAGACATGGTGCTGAGTTCATGTTTAAATCTGCATTCTAAATTCATCCTAAAACTAAAATTGACCACATTAAGAACGAGGCTCTTTACATGAAGCCGTTTAACGCTATCATCAACAACCTTAAAACTCTAAGGAGACAGTTCCCTAAAGGTACGGTTAACAATATGCTTTACAAAGAATTGGGAAACGGGATCTATGGGAACATAGTTAAAGGGCTGTAAAATAAGAAGGAGTTTGATGTATTAACCGGACAAATGTCCAGGATAAAGGCCTCCGTGCTATCTAACCCAATCTTAGCTTCTTGAACAAAAGCGTTCATAAGAAGTGTGATTGGTGCGTGTCTAAAAAATATCTAAAAATTGGCTGTAAGGTAGTATCTGTAACCACATACGGATTCCTAACTTACATCGAAATTCTAGAACCTAAAGTACTGGAACTACTTCAAGAGGATACAACTCTACTTAGATTATACCGAGATTTGAGAACTGAGTTAACTATCAAAAGGAATCCGGAAACTGGTCAATTGGAACCCTAAACAGTACAACCGGACGCTCTTGAGATAAAACTTAAGGACAATGAGTTGTTTACTTAACAAAAAGGGCAAATTGAAAGGTCTCTTATAGCAGCTACTGGGTTTCAGAAAAATAAATACGAGTAATCGAAAAATTTAACCATATTAAAAACAAAAAATACTAAGTAGAACTGACAAACAAATCGAGTACACGGGATGGGCTTTGAGATATGCTAAGTATAATTTTTATAAAGGTGGTTCTGTTGTCTCATTATACAAGTATCAAACTTTTAGATTACTGTATGCCAACAGAATGGAATTTTTACAAGATCACGATACAAAATTTAATGTTTCAGTAGATATGAGTGGGAAACTTTTAGATTGCAAACCGTTAAGGTATAGTATAGTATCATCTCTAAGTTTACATACTCCTTTCCCTGTATAACAGAGAGAATACTTAAATTAATCTTCATATGAAATTTTTATTATGATTTAAATATTTATAAGCTGGAATTGTACATCTATTATCCAAAGAAATGTTACTATCACTAACAATAACTATAGAATAAGGAAAGAAACCTTTATTTTCAATTTTAAATTTTATTGCAATTTTGGATAAAGAAATTGGCAACAATAATTAAGAATCTCTAAAGAATAAACTTAATTTTGTATTATTGAATTCAAATGCAAATGCAAACTTTAAATCAGTTATTCTACATCTCTTATGCTGGATTTAATTGGGAGAATAGTTAATTATGAGATAAAACTTAATAAAAAGATAGCATCGAATATTGATAAAATATTAATATATTTATATACGATAGTATATACTATCTAATGATGGTATTAGGTCTCATAAATTGTTTTAAGGAAGATATTAACATATCATAAGCATTTTTATAATCTAATAAATAAAAGTAACTAGATTTTGTTCCATCATATATACAATAGGGGTTAATAAATCCATCTATGGTTCTAGTATCTAAATCAAGAAATACAAAGGTTTTACTTAAAAAAGAATTACTAATTAGTTTAGTAATAAAATTATTTTGTTTATGAATCTTTTACTATTAACTTTCCATCTATAAAGATATAATATTGATTTTTATTTTTAATATAAAAGAATTTAATTAACATGTTTCTAGTTAAGTATCAGTAAACTTAAAAACTGATTTTTCTTTAATTGTTAAACAAAAAACTTTTAAATAAGTATATACTATTTCGATTTCGATTTCGATTTCGATTTCGATTTCGATTTCGATTTCGATTTCGATTTCGATTCAGATAGGATAATTAAATTTTTAAATTTGCTTTTAACTGGGGCAAAGGAATCTGATTGAATTATTACTTCCCCTTAAAACAAACACAAACACAAAAATCCATAGTATTTGGTAGATTAAAACCTTTAAAGTTAATAGAATTAGATTGATTTTAATTCTAAAGGTATCTTTATTTATTCTAGACCTTTTTACAGTACCAGAACTTTCTTTTTCAGTTACATTAATAATTTTATATACTATGTGACTTAGCTTCCAGGATCTATAATCTTCATCTCTTAAATTTAAAAATTCTATAAAGATATCTATTAAATCATTAAGTTCATCTAATTTTACAGTTTGAAGATAAGAAATAGATCTATTATTATTATTATTTATTTTAAATTGTATTAAGATTAAACTACTTGTAGAGTTATTTTCTAATTCGGACTCTATTCTTTTTTTGTTTGTTTTTTTCAAATAATTTCAGTTAATTTATTATTAAATTATCACTTAGTAATTGATATCCTAATTTAAATAAAAATCTTGCCTTTTGTTTAAAGTGTTTAAAGTCTCTAATTCGTGGACTTAATTTGCATATTTTACAGGAAGAGGTAAACCACTTTTAGTGCTATTATTGGGATTAATTTAAAATTTTTGTTTTTTTTTTAATAAGTTATTTTTCTTTTTATACGCCAAGTAATTTTTTTAGACAAATCTTACTTGTATTTTTTATATGAACACTAGTAAGGTTAAAAAGATTTAAATCTTTTTTTTCACTGCAAGATGATTAGGCTGAAATAAATTTTCAATTTACGATAACATTGCCACCTGTTTAAATGTATCTAATTATAATAGTAAATATGTAAAGAAAGATATAATATAAAAATATAAAGACAGCCACTAAAGGAAATAATTACGTAATCATATATTTTGAATCTAATATATCCTTAATATTAAATTTACCTTCTTTAGGTAATTCAGGAACCAATAATAATTCTTTTTTAGATTTATTATAAAAAACAACAAACATTTTATTATCTTTATTAATAATTTTGAAATTATTATCCTTAATATTTTTAATTATCTTGTTATGGAATTTAACTAGAAATTTTTCATTAAAATAAATTCAAATATATTCTCGTTTAACCATTTCTTCTAATAGACCTAATTGGTTTGGATGTGTTCCAAAACAATCGTGAACGGGTATAACATACTTTAAATAATTCATCTTGTAATGCGCGTCCTCATGTCCACTGTTAACAGAATTTATTAATTTAATTAAGTGACTTGCATCTAAAGAATGTATAATATTAGGTATAATTGCCTGAATTTGTTTTCTATTACTTATTTCATCCTTAAATTCTCTCAATACTAAAGTTTTGTTTTTACATCCCATACTAATAGATACTTTTTTATTTTAGATTTTAAATAATGTTGAGTCAATTTTAATCCCACAGGAGTAATCCATGATAAAGGAATTTCTAATTTTATCATTAATTTACTAATATCCATAAAATAATCATAAATAGATTTTAATGATGGAAACAACTCAAATATTTGATTATATATAATTTCAGCTATTTTAAAAACTTCTTTTGAATTAAGATATAGGGGTCGAATTAATCCAGGCGTAATAAACAATTTTTCCCTTTTATCCGCTTTCTGCACTTTGCTTTTCCCTTTTTTAAATTCCCCTTCTTTGTAATACTGTGTTTGACTCTCCGTATATTCAGAGTTTTCAGATTTAAATAAATCTCCGCTTTCTCCGTTATGATCTGTGCGTCATGTATGTTTCAATAAATTATTAATATTTACATTATCGCTAGTTGAGGATTTAATGTTTTTACCTCCCCCCTTCGAGGTTTCGTTTTTTTGAGTCTAAGTTAGCGGTTTGTAATTTATTTTGTAATTGTAATGCAATACCATATCTTGTAACATTATAAACTTTAGTCATTATTGAAAGTTTTAAAATATCTCTAGTAAGTTTGACGTCAGCCAAAGAAGAAAACTCAGGATTCAAAGTACCAAATTTATTTATAGCTTTATTAATATCAACCATAATTTCTTAATAAATATCTTGCACATCTTCTGAAATAGTTTGTGGTGTCAGATTAACTTTTTTAGCTAGTTCTTTATCTAGCAATAATGTAGCTAAATGTTGAATTCCAGAACAAGTTGCATCTAAGAAAACAGGTAATTTTACTTTATATTTGTGATCTTCATGAATATTTTTTAATGTTAAACAAAATGCAGCAAATAAAAATTTACTTTCAGCTTTTTTAATAAATTCAATATCTAAGTTAATAATTTTTTGGTAATTATCTTTAACCCAATTAATTCTTTCAAGCAAGGGTTTTTTACTTATTGTTTTATCCTTTATTTTTACATTAAATAAATTTGCTCCATAGATATATAAATAATCTTTACCTAGTTCAGTTAATTCTTCACCCTTATATAACAGTAATAAAGATGTACTTAAATCACTACCTTGATAAGAAATAAAAAAAGAATTAGTATATAATCTACCTCTTCAATCAGCATGAGTATTTAAATAAATAGGTATATTCTTATATGTTTCAGCTATTTTTATAGTAATAGCTTGTTGTAATCTTTCAGATTCAGATATATCAACGTCAGTATAAAATAAAGAATTACCTTTTTTAGCTAAAAATTCTAATAAATCTATATTAATTTCAAATTGGATAGAATTTAGATAATTTACAGAGTTGTATAATAACTTTTTATTTTCCATTTTATGTTTATTAGAAGGTGATTGTGTATAAATTTCTTTTTTTAAAATATCATTTTCTAAAAACCCTCCATATTTTTTATCTCCTCATTTAGTGGGTTCACACAACATAGGTAATGTTGAAGGTGGTATAATTAAATTTTTTTTATTTCATCTAAATAATTTTTATTAAACTTAACTAAAACAATAGCAGATTCTTCTGAATTAAAATCTTTATATTTAATACCTGAAAAAATAAAACAGCTTAAAAAATAATCACCTAGTAATACAGATCTCTTATCCGTAATATTATTTATTTTTTTAAAATCATTTCATTCTATATTATATTTTTTGATTTTTTCTTTTATACTTTTTTGTAATAATAGTATATAATATTGTTACCTATTATTTGAGCTAAAGCGGTGTAGTCCACTTTATTGTGATAGGTTATAATTAAAGCTAATGTAATTAATACATATTCTAAATTTTCAATTGTATCTGTAAGAATTGGAATAATTCTATTAGATCTTCTTTTGTAATTAGCTAAAGCTACACTTTCTTGAACATTTTTAATTACTTTTTTAAGATTACTAGTTAAAATTTTATTCTCACTCATACTATTTTTTACTATATTAATTCAATCACTCTCTATATATTTTTGAATTTCATGCTTTCGATTTTCAAGATTCTTATTATCACAGTTTTTTAACTTGTTGATTAAATTTTCAATATTATTTAAAAACCCAATTGTTAAATTATTCTCAGATTTTATATCCAATTTATTTAATTTAGTGTCTAAAATTTTTTAAGTTTCGGTTACGAGCGCTGAGTTTGATGGTGATTTAATGTGAGCGAAAGCGGTAGTAGAAAATAGTGAGCTATAGTTAATTGTAGTAGTACGATTGGTTGTGTTGGTTGAATAAAAAGAAAAAACCCCTTTTGATAAGGATATTTCCCTTAAATAGGTATTTCTAGATGATGTGCTATATTTTCTAATACCTAATTCAGTATGCTCTTTTTTCTTACTTTTTCTAGGGAATTTTTTTTTGTTTTTATCTAAATTAGGATCCGAATAATTACCGCAGACTATAATTATATGTCAATCTCGAATCGTATTAAGCTCATATAAATGTCAACTATCTTCTTTTGAATGTCATGTTTTAATATCCTTTAAGAGTTCTGTTAATTTTTCTATTTCTATTTTTATTTTGTTTGTTGCTTTGTTTGTTGCTAATTCAATATTTTGTTGTTGTTGTTTTAATTTATTTTTTCCATATTTTGAAGTTACTTTTTTTATTGTTTCAAGGGTAATGTTTTCACATTCACTATTTAATTCTTTTATTTTTGTCTCCACGTTTTTAATTGTTTTAGGTATATGGGTACGCATTTCTTTAATAAAATTATATCGAGCACATTGAGCGTTATCGTATATATACGAATTCACATTTTTTAAAAATTCATAATCCTCGTCTGACGTTAACGTCACCTCTCCCAAGGAGTTAGGTATATATTTAATAGGATAAGCTAATTTAAACCTATCAAAATCTACTTGTTCATACAATTTTTTATTAACCTTGGTAGATAATACAAAATTTGAGGTGTTATTTGTGAAAGGAAATATAATATTCTTACTTAATCAATCCTTGCTCTTACTACCATATAATTTAATTAAAAATCAAGATAAATTAAATTGTGTTGCTTTTAAAGCACTTCTATTTTAAATATTTCCGCCACCTATAGCAATATTGCTTAATTTAAATATAGTAGCTATATTTGACATATTTAACCCATTTCTAAATTCAAACAAACAGTTGGAAGAAATACTTTCTGCATCTTTTAACTTAGCTTTAAAATCTCCAAATATTTGAGACATTAGTTTTTGTGTACTATCTTGACTTGTTTTATCAAATATTAAATAACCTATTAATTCATCTAATGTTATTTCTATTAAAAATAGAGACTCGCTTTTTCTTTGTAAGATATAATCTTTATTTTTATCTTTAAATTTATAATAATTTTTAGGATAAACCCTTATTATTATTATATTTTGGTGTCTTTCTTTTTCTATTTCAGATTTTATGCCTTCTCAGTTATTTGACTTAGTATAGTCGTAATCCCCTCGTATTGCTGCAACTGATGCATGTAAATGCATATTAGTACTATTAGTGTGCGAAAATTAAAAATGGCGAAGTAATGTAGCAAAAATTATAAAAGTATTGCTATTGTTGTTATTGTTGTTATTCATTGGCAAGTTTAATTTTTTTTTATACAAAAAGAGATTTGTTATTTTGTTAAAGAAAATCTCTTGAAATCTTTCTTTTATTTCTACTTTTTTTTTATATTAGAATTAGAATTAGCAATAAAAGCCCCTATTACTAATAACAAATAATTAATAATTAATAATTAATAATTAATAATTAATAATTAAATTTAATAAATAATAATTAATAATAATTAATAACAGACTAGTAACAGTAACAGTATCAGTATAAGTATCAGTATAAGTATAAGTACTATTACAAGTCTAACTATCTAACTATTTAACTATCTAACTATCTAACTTTATAATCTAATACTTGAGGGTAAAAAAATAATTTCCTCATAATGGCGCGTAAAATTAACATTAAGTGGCTCTCTAATAAACCCCACAAAAAAACAAACAAAAAAACAAAATGGGTTGTAATTTAAACAAACGGTTAAATAATTTTTGCTCTTAATCTTAATTAAAGCTATTTTTGTCCATTCAATTTTGAATTCTTTATTGTAATCCAAAGATATTTTCAATATCTAACGGATTGGGTTCGCTGGGTTCTTCTGGGATGGTAGGTGGAATACTCAGTGGTTTTCTAGGTGAAAAACGAGCAAGTGTGAAAGCAATATTACCTTTACATACGAAAGTAAATACCAAAATAAGTAAAGATTAAAGTAAGATCGACGTATAGCTAGCTCATTTTATAAATTTTATAATTATTTAATTTATTAACTCCTTTATCTTCTAGAATAATTCTGTTGTTGACTGTTGTTTACTTTTGTAGACTTTTGTTGACTGTAGTACTTAATTTGAAAACTATTTATATTATATAAATGGGCTCAAGCTTTTTCTATTATTGAATTTATTACGCTTAAGAAGATACTTAAAAAGATACGCAACACCTAAAAGAGCAAAAAAAGAGCTAAAAGAGCTAAAAAAGAGGCTCCTTTGCTCTGTTGCCTCTGTTGCCATACCAAAAAAGGGCAGGGCTTACCCATACCCTTGTACTTCTTTTAAATAATTAAACTATTTTTATTAAAATTTATATTTTATTAAGAATATAATAATAAAAAAGCCATCATTAAAGCAAATACATTATCATATATTAAGTATGATTATTTTCTCTGTTAATATATATATATAATATATATCGATTTTTATAAGTCATATTTTCACCTTTTTCTATTTGTTTGTTTGTCACTTTCACGACGTAATATAGTTTAAATAGTTTTAATATCAGAATTTATAGCTTTAGCGGTTTTCGATTTGAATCGAATTGAAAAATAAACAGTAGTAATTTTAGTTTCTAACTCTGTAATTTATACCTCTAAGCTCCGCTACTTGAAATAGTTGAAATAGATTTATTCTGTTTTGTTTGTTTTTTTGCAGCAGTAGCAGCAGTAGCATAAGTAGCAGAGTAGCAGAGTAGCAGCAGTAGCAGCAGTTTGCAGCAGTAGCAGTTGCAGCAGTTGCAACAGTTGCAGCAGATTTAATTAAATTTAGGCTTTTTAAAGTATGTCTTTAACCATAAAAAGGATTATTTCTTTTTTACGTTTTTCACTCATTAGTTGTCTAATTTCATCTTTATGTTTTCTACCAAAAGCTGCTTTACGCTTTTTGTCATTATTTTATGGTGTATGTTTATAACATTTAGTTTAGAGTTACCAGCTAAAGGATTTTATTTATATTCAATTTGCTTTTTTCATTTCGTTTGTATTCTTATTATACCTATTGGGTAGTAGGTCTTTTACCAACAACCAGAGGCAGTCACAGGCAAGAGAAGCACAAATCAGAATTCTGAGTTTTGTCTTAAAATAAGAATTATGAGTTTTGTTTTAAATCTAAAAATTAAAATAATAACAAAAGCAATTGCTAAAGCACAAATGCAACAGAGGCTTAAACCTATTAATATATTTTAGTTCGCGAGATATTACACTAATTTCATCTTAAAAATATAATAAAATATAATAAATTCTCAGATTGCTAGTGTAACTAGTGTAACTAGTGTAACTAGTGTAACTAGTGTAAATTAGACATTCCATATTTATAAGGAGCTCTAACAAACTAACAATATATAAACCAGATCGGGATTTAAGATATAAATTTTGAGAATAATCACTTAATATTACTATAAGGGATCACCGCTTCCTATATAAAACTTACCATTAATAATATTAATTCAAGCGTATACACCTGTTTTTCTTTATTATCTTTATATTTACGAATTAAATCTATTTGATAAATAGGATTGTTGTATATTTTTATTGCGCAATTCAATACAACAATACAATAAAGATTTTAAAATAGTTTTCCGTCGTTATTGATTATTACTATCATTATCATTAGCCTGATAATTACCATTGTTATATAAACAGTCACTAGTGCCATCAATATTATGATCTTGACCTTTTAAATGGCGGCATTAGTTATCAAAGAAGTAGCGAGAACAAGGGCTATTATTACTATAATTATTAAATTTTACATGAAACAAAAATTTTTCCATTGAGCCT
>Ga0137418_10002512_pt1 | contig 16813 bp, 14 predicted proteins | sample CZODoug3_1_2_16f_FD_122242 | JGI IMG/M metagenome (GOLD analysis project Ga0137418, IMG submission 122242) | Vadose zone soil fungal communities from Angelo Coast Range Reserve, California, USA - CZODoug3_1_2_16fungal (Hybrid Assembly) | ecosystem: Environmental > Terrestrial > Soil > Vadose... | reverse complement strand
GAGAAAATAGCAACAGATCTTCTCGATCCTTACGAAAAACTTGTCCCTATCGAAGTCCTTGGGAAAGAGGTCATGGTTCCTGAAAAGAACCGTCTGCTCAGGTGCTTCCAATACCTTTCAATAAACACAATCTCATACGGCGACTTCTGCTGGAATGGTGAATGCACAAACTGTCAGGTTTGGTATCACATGAAGGGTGAGAGCGAGCTCTGCGACAAGCCTGCGCTTTCCTGCCGTCTGGAATGTCAGGAAGGAATGATTATTACCCGCCTAAGCCACTTCATCGAACTCGACGGGATTAAATAAGAAATGAGATGGTGTGTTGCTCAGCGCAGCGTTCAGACCTAGGGCTTCAGGGAGGATTGTGGTAAAAATGCATCACTCAGAATCATTATCATCCGCGTTTGGTGTTAGATTTGACGTCTCAGATGTTGCATGCAAAGCGTTGGCAGTGTCAGCGCCCAGGGCGCCAGAACAACTAGCAGCCTTTTTGCGAATAGCTTCAACCGTCTTCCTAACCTGGTAGTTCTTCTCAACGATCTCGTTTACCATTTTCTCCTTCGCGGGATCTGGCTTCCAACCTTTGGGGCGTAGACTTGGCACGATATATAAGCATTCTTTCCATCGTTCATCCCCTCCACACAGGCACCCTCGCTTTTCCTTCCTTGTCTGAGAGTCCAATTTCTCGGAGGTTCTGTCGCTACTCTCCACCGGTTTGCCTTGGAAGGTAGGCTCTGTAGTCGTTGTAAAACTTGAATCTTGCATCTTCGACAAAGAACCCTGTTCTCGGTAGGCAGTAATAAATTCGTCTGTGAATTCTTCAAAGGAGGATTTGGTTACTAGCTTTTTGTCCCAGAACCAAATTTGATTCGCAATGGCAGAATTGAATTTCAGATTCATGCGGTAATAGAGACTCTTCGCGGCTTTCAACTGTATAAGCTCCATTGTCATCAGGTCTCGTACCACTTCTCGCCATTCGTACGTCCATTTCTCAAAGTTCTGACTCTTCGGTGCCTTCTGCAGAGCGTCAAGTTGAGCCAGCAACTCATTTTCTCGTGTGTCCTCAGTCGGGCAGAGTCGCTTTTTTAGGGCGGCTAGAATCTCTCGTGGTGATTCGACGTTTGCAGCCAGGTCTGAGATGTGGGTAGAAGCCACTGTCTGGCAGATCGTTCGTCGCATTTTACCGAGATTGTCATCTGCTCTAACCCATACCGCCTTCTCTTCCTTATACTCCTCCAGGTCTATTGTATAGTTGAATCGAGTAGTTTCCGTAATCTCCGTAGGACGTGGCGGCTTAGTCGGTTTGACAAGGTCCAGAGGCTTATCCGGGTCCATATATAGCCAAACTCGCTGTGCAATTGCCTGGGTTTTAATGGAGCCAAACCATTTGTGCCAATCCCTAGGGCTTCTAAGGATCACTGTGACACCGTGTTCAGCTACTTCGGTAGAGCCCATTTCGTCCAGGTCGGTAACGTGAAACAGAATCAACTAATGAAATCAATATTTTGACCGTCTGTTAGCTCGTGGAAGGTAGTTAATAGCAAAACGGGTGCATAACTAAAAGAATATAGAGTGAGGAAGTGGGCAGAAGGGTATCATCTGTGTGTGTGTATTCTCTATCTATGGAATGTGTGGACAGGATACCTATAGTAGGGGCTAGTGCGATAGCTAAGCGAGGTGAGAAGCTGACTAATCTAACATTAACAGTTCGAATAGTGCTTGTATCGAGGACGTAGGACGCGTCATAAGCTTACTGGATGCAGAAGAAATGGAACGGATATGATAGACTTGGTGACTCTGTGTCGAGTGATCCAAGAACTCGATGTTAGAATAAATCGATTTGGATGGTAAAGTAGTATGATCCGATGAAGAAATTTGATTCTTGATTGCAAATAAAGCCGCCGCTAATCGGATTCTCAAAGAACAGCACGAAGAGTCAAAGACACCCATTACAAGCGACGCATTGTCTGCCGAATCCCGATACAGGCTAGAGAATCGAGATGGCTGGAGGATGCAGGAAAACAATCGGGAACGGACGAATATGAATGACTTGATGACTCTATCTAAGAAACCATTGCTGGACGAAGCTCTGTTTCGGATTCTCGGCTCAACACACGCTTCCAGTCAAATCGATTACTCGCTACATTATGAGATCGTATCTAAATTATTTATCAATCGAGCACACGCTGGGCTGGAGGATGACGGATGTGATTTAGAATCTTGGATTTACAGACTGGGGTCTCTATGCCGGCTAGAGGATGCAGAAGAAATCAGAACTGACGGATACGATAGACTTGATGCCCTTGTGGATCGGGTGATCTAAGAACCCAATGCTGGAATAATCCAGTTCGGATGAAGAAATTTCCGAGTTAGGTGATTCTCAATTCTTATAAGTTAATGATTTTGATGTCACTATTACTCGATTTTTCGGTGAGCTGTACGAAGACACCCAATATCTTAAGCTGTCGACTTTCCTTTACACTTTCCACATAAATAATATGGATACTGAAGGATGCAAAGGACTGGGTGGGGTGGATTGGTGAACACTGACTTTACCACCAGCCACGGCCAAAAAGATACAGCTATAACCAAGAGGGCCATCAATCTCAGTGCACACGATGCCTCGATGACTGTCACCTGCAAATTCTCGAAAAGAACTACCTTTATTCCAGGAAAAACTACCTACACTGCCGAAGACTGGGGCCTGCTACTCCTAGACGCCTTACTAACGGGAGATTGTCGTGATAATAAGTGACAGAGATAGAAAATTCCTGTCTAACACGTGGAAGGCGATTTTTAAAGCCCTGTCCGTTCAGCTTCTATTCGCAACTGCCTATCACAGAATTCTTTACTATATTCCTTCCCCAAGTTGAAAGGTTCTTCAAATTATCGAACTTGGCAGACCAACATGAAATCATGCCTCACTACAAATCAAGTATGGGAAGCCTGTAATGGTGACCACCCTGAGCCTCCCATGCCTAAACCGCGAAAGGACATGATTGAGCAGAGTTTTCTCCTACTACTCAATAAAACCATAGAAGGTTGGAACCAATACGATATTGTCAATAAAGAATACAAGATATGGGCAAAAGTCAACAGAAAGGCAACAACCTTGATCAAACGTTACGTTAACGATGTCATCCAATCAGAGCTTGGAAGGTACTCAAACGCTTTGGGATTACCTTGACAAAACATATAAACAGAACATCGTCGCTCCAGCCTACCAGCTATTTCACAACATTCACAATACTCATCTGTCAAACAATGGTACAATCACTGAATACCTAGAGAAAATAACCAGGCAGGCTTTCAAACTTGATCAATTAGGATGGAAAATACCTGACCCCATCATCGCTAGCTATATGCTTCTTGGATTAAGCGATCGATATGACTCGTTGATCAGTGAAATTCAAAACACTCCGTTGGATGAATGGAAGTCGGAATGGGTCAAGAACCGTGTCCTCACCCACAAAATTAACGCTCCTGCCGATCTCATCAGCAAGACCCTCCAAGAACATGGAGACACCCAAGATTTCACTACCCGGATTGAAGCCGCAAAAGCGATCAGAATGGCTCAAGCTGCTATGAAAAGATATTACGACGGAAACCATCAGGCTAAAGATTTCGGGACCGGACAAGAAGTCATGCTACGCCTCCATCGCGGATACTCCATTCCTCAAACAGAGGTACTTGGTCGTAAACTAGGACCACAATTTGCTGGACCATTCATGGTTGTCGAAAAAATCGGACCCCTGGCATACCGACTAGACCTACCTCTGCATTGGAAGATTCACCCGGTAATCTCCATCGCCCACCTAGAACCTCGAAAACCCGACCTCTCGACCATCCGAAACCAACACACGAAGGCCCGGTCTTCGTCGAAGGGGACACACAAAACCATCAGTCCTACGAAATCGAGAGACTCCTGGCCAAACGACAACGTAAGGTCCGCAACACACGCAGCCAGTCAAATCAATTACTTGCCGAGCCCGATACATCATGAGGTCCGACCTCAATTACTTTGTCAATCGAGCACACGCCGGGCTAGTCCTGGAGGATGACAATTTTGATTTAGAATATTAGACTTACGGATATAGTCCCTAGATAAGACGATCAATAATAGCTTGTTTGGACCAGGTCCACGGCGTGTGTGAATTACTAATGGCCATAGACCATGACAATCTCACGTGTACCGTGTGGCAGCTGTTCGCAGTAGTAAAGCACCGGAGGTGAGCCTGAGAGGTCGTTTTGGAATCTTCCAATCTTCAAGATCTTTACGAATCGAGGCAGCTCGCATGCCACGAAAACGATCGATCTCGCATGCATGCATGCCAGTGGAAAGATTCATTAGAGGGAAGCCCGGAATCACGCACTTATAAATTCGTTGTTATAGAGCTGTAATATAGAAACGAAAGATGTTTACTATATATGTACAACATTCTAGTGCGTCCAGGGTCAGATCGGAGACCGTCCTCATCCGGGGCTCGCGCGGCTTGCACGCGCGTCCAGTGCCCCGGATGAGCTTGCGAAGTAGGGGATAATAGAGCGTTCGCCACCAGCAAAAGTGAGAACCCGGATTTTTTCGTACCAGACCTATTCAAGTAATAAATGTTTGAGTGCCTAATTCTTAAGGCTTCGAAGTGGCAAGTCAAAGTGTTTGTGGAACTTGCTGGAAAGTCGGAGATGATTCAGGGCGGTGGGATCTGTCAGAATTTTGGTCACGTGATGTACGGAGGTTGAATATGACGAGAAAAGATCTCTACGAAGAAAATGCCCATCGTACTCAAACGCGAGGAAAATTTGAAAGCGACTTCATGTGTAAGATTGCAAGACTCTCCACTTTCGTCAACTTTCGATTATCCTTGAGTCTTGACTCCTTACATGGTTAACAGTTCGAATAGTGCTTGTATCGAGCTCTTCTGGAGTAGAGATCCTACCGGATTACGGACAAAGTTCGAATCCGTCAAAATCCGCACCGATTTGACGGATTCGAACCTTGATTTTGATGAGTTCGATCCGTTACGGGCTTTTGTTTGCTGTACCCTACGGACTCCGTAAAAGTCCGTTAATATATGGGTTTATATTTTTTTTAAAGAAAGGTACTATGAAGATAATTAGATCTTTCTCTATTCAGACTATTACATTCTTGAACCGGCCTACTTCTTCAATTGGCCCAGACGTCATGGTCGCTCCTCTCTTTCCTCTGCTTGCTTTTTCAGCTGCAGCTAATCTCGACAGAGGATCGAAATACCGATCAATATGACAATATCATCGGTAATTGTTTCAGTGTTTGTGTATTGCCGTAGAAAGTCCAATTCAAAGCTTTTCTCTTGGAGGATAGGCTCTTGCGTCTGCTTCTTTTCTGTGGGATATGAGTCCCTCAGATACTTCTTAATGCGAGTAAGCCTCATTAGAGTTCTTCCATAGCCAAGCCGTCTTTACCCGAGGGTCAAGAATTGAAGCAATCTATATACTGTATTCTTCAAGTTTACTCAGTCCTGCCTTGGCCGCGTTAATATTAAGAGAATCATCAATGTTTGTCTCTGGGGAATATGAAAGGGCCATAAGAGGCTAGAGAGACTTGGGAACAGGTTGCTCTCTCGACTAATAGTCTATTCTCTTCATCAGATCTAGGGTTTCTCGTGAAGGAATTATGAATATTCCATAATTAATCCTACCTAGTGCGGCTGCAAAAATTAGTAGCTACTGCAGGCTATTTTTAGGCTATTCTGCTATGGCTCACCACATCTAAGGAGGCTATTATTAAAAGTCCGTATTAGTACGGTTCGAACCGAACTATACAAAAATCCGTAGCGGATCCTGTTATATAAAAGTTCGCACCGTGAGCGCGGATTCGAACTTTGCAAAAGTTCGGTTCGAATCAGTCCGGTAGGACCTCTAGCACTGGTTAGTGGGCCATACCCTAGTGCGAGTGAGGTTCATCAAAATCCTGGAGGTAATATCTAGGGCGGTGACTAGAACCGTAAGCGGTGTGTTAGCGTGGACTGCCGATGTTCCGTACAATGATGATGCGGGTCCGTTGAGGAGTTGGCTAGTCCGCAAGAGCTTAGGTTCCAAGCTAATTCCGGTTAGATGTATCAGATCACGTGGTTTTTTTAATTTTTTTACATTCTTATCACTTGACATATAAAACGTGACGATGTCTATAATTACATGCAAATGGGAACCAAAGGAAAAAAGTTTGAGCTCTTCTATCGCTGTGTTGGATCTTGACCCCGTGTATGGGACGGCGTCTAGGATATCCGAGATCAAAGCTAATTACTACATGGGAACCAAAGAAAAAAAAATGTTTGAGCTCTTCTACTGCTGTATTGGATCTTGACCCCATGCTGCCAAGGTTTGCTTTTCCAGCTCTTGGAGCCGATCCATTTCTGTTTTAAGTCGTGGATCGGGCTGGAATAGCAAGTCGCTCATGTCGATCTTCTGTAAGAGATGAACATCTGCCGAGGTTTTCTGTCTACCAGTCAGGACGTAATTCGAGGCGCATTTCTCGTGGCTAGTACGGCGCGGTTCTGCTTTCATGTCTAGGACTCCCTTTTCCAGGGTTAATCCTTGCACTCTGTATTGTGTTAAGCAGAATGCGGGAGACATCGGAACTTGTTGCCGCCGAATCGAGTATCCTTTCCAACTGATGGACTTCTTGAGCGGAAAGATAGGCATGATGGAACCGTCCAGGTCTTGAAACCCAGAGTCGGGAATTCTGGAATCGTCGGGCTTGAACAAGACGCAGGCAGGAGGTTTTGTACACATGACGTACAAGTCATCAATCTCGAAGAAGTCGGCTAGTGATAGAGTGTTAGTTATAGACATAATCTTGTGTGAAAATGTATGCTTACCATTTGGGTCCATTACGATCCCTACAGCAGTTCCGGTAGCTCCATTGACCTGTCCTAAAGGCGTACAAGCGTTGGAGAGCATCACCGCAGGCATATCTTGAGTGTAGAAGAATAAGCCTGGGAAAGGGATTTTGCTTCCATCATCTTGCAGTTCTAGAAGTTCATCAACACGAAGTCGACGGCTTGTAGGGTCGTTAGATCTGGTCCGCGTATGAAGGGCCGGAAAGATGCCAATTTTCTGGCCTCGGCTCCTTGCAAAGTGCTCTATCCGGATGCGAATGATCTGATGCCGTAGAATGTGCCGTTTGGCCACTATGGTGGCATTGTCCAATTCAGGCGCGACTAATGACGAGATGACTTTTGAATTTAAAAAGTCTAAATCTTCATTAGTGAAAGCTCCAACTCTCGCTCGGGACAGGAACTCTCGGAAGGCGGGATCGGTCGATTGTCGCATCTGCTCATGTAGGATTATCACTTGGTTGAATTGACGCCAGAGGAAATGAGCGTAGACTTCATTGTTGTTGTTCTTGCCGGGTTGCTTCCATAGTGGAAGTCCCTGCACGGGTGGAAATTGATAAAAATCACCCAAGAAAATTACAATAGGAAGTCCACCCCAAAACTCGGTGGAGTCCTTGTCGAGGCTTCTAGCTAAGTTGCAATGACGATTCATCAGGTAAAAGTTCAGAAGATCAATCATACCCAATTCGTCGACGATCATGATCGTTTTTCCGGACCAGAGTCGTCTTACCCGAGATGGTACCGTGGTTCTTTCCTTGCGACGAATGATTGGGACACCCAGAGCTGTGTGATACGTACTCCCACCAATCTTACTAGAAGCGAGGCCAGTAGGCGCCATGACTATGACTTCCTTCTTCCGATCGACAAGATCCATACCGGCCTTAATTCCTTTGATGATCCAGCTCTTGCCCACTCCCGCTTTCCCCAAAACAAGCAAACGGAATTGCTGGCCCTTGGATTCGCCGTCGGAATGGTCTTTCTGGGCCAACGCCTCAGATAAAACCCTTTCAACAACCAGTCGTTGTTTAAAGTTGAGGGGAATATCTTCACAAACTAACTTGATAAGAGAGGCACCGGTGGGGTTGTGACCAACAAGTAAACGACGGTCAGCCATACAAGTGGTGGCATCCGAGCTAGTTAGTGTGGGTAGCAGGGTGCCGCTCTCCAGCTCTAAATTAAAGTCGTCGACATTGCCGTTGGGATTCACTGCGCCTTGAGGAGTATTTTCTTCCCCCCCTTCGGATTCGAGAACATGTTTCAGTCGAGACTCCCAAGCTTGTAAAGTGATCTGTGGGAAGAGTTGCAGACCGGCAATTCGGGGGGCAGTAGATGTGTTAGAGACGTCAAGTGGAAGGAGGCTTGAAAGCTGCAGGTCTGACGGCGATATGGACCCGTGGGCCAAGGCAGGAATACGATCGGCGGACAGAAGGGCTTCTCGATGCCACCTGTTCCGAATGGAGTGATAGGCAGCGATCAACGTTTCTATATCGACGTCATCATTGCGAACAGCTCCATCTTCGTCCTCCAAATCCAAATCCTGGACGTCAAGTTCGTCAACATCACGATCGAAAGAGTCGTCAGCCATCTGAGCTGCAGCCTCACGGAGCACGGCATCGAGTTTGCAATCCTCCTTGGACTTCCGCAGTAATTCGATGTTCCTCGCAAAGTCCCGGATATGTGGAGGAAGTGTTGGTTCAACAGCGGTCCATAATCGGGAGTAAGGGTTAAGCTGTGTAGCATGTTGAAGGAAGAGAAGAGGTAACTTCTCCCAGGGAACAAATAGACCTAGGAGTATCTCAGCCAGATCGTTCATGATCGCGTCTGTCTTTGGATGGCCTCCCGCAACGGAGTCTTCCTCCGTTTGGTATTCCGTCAGTTGGCCATTGAAAGTGACGGTAGTCAAGTCGGAAGGATTGTGGGCCAGGTGTTGTATAAAGGTATCACACCTGGGATGAGAGGAGTCAAAGTCAATATCGTCCGGTCTGGCGCTCCGGTTGTTCCGCGTTTGAACCATCATGCAGTATTCATAGAGTGACAGTGAAGCTAGAATGGAGCCTCGCCATTTGTAGTTATCGAAGGCACTGATGGGAGCTGATTCGCCCGCTTCGTATCTGCATGGTTCGTCGTCCACAGGAACGGAGGTATTCTCGTTGTTAGGGTCGTCGGGGTAAAGGATACCACGTACATACCGCCTTAGCCACCAGAGGTTGATACTGAAGAACCTACTACCAACCGTGTAAGAATCCGGATATTGAAGGAGAGTATTGGCGACTTGGACTCCACTGATCTCGCGGAGATTGGCAAGGGTATTGAAGCAGCGTAGAGCAAATTGGTCCATACCCTTTTCCCGAAGGCGTGTCTCTGCCGCTGTAGGATGTTCAGCCATCTTTGCCTTCTCGATAGATTGTTTTAGCAAGGCAGCCTTCGCTAGCATTTGTTCGGGAGAGATGTCGTCCTTCGTTGCGTAGTTGGTGATGTAATAAATGAGGGACAATGACTTAGAGACCGTTGGTATCCACGAGATGTCATGATTTGATCGAATGCAACTGGCAATAGCTGGATTCCATGGGTTAATCCAGGCATCGTTCCGACGTTGATGAACGATTCCAAATTCATCGACTGTGGAGCTAGGAGCAAGGTCGCGGGGCATACCAAACCGACAGGTGTTTTTTCCAGTTCCGCGTCGACGGTATTTGAAGCAAGTGGCCATATGATTTTTTGAATGGCGCTGCTTCGTACTAGCCACGACGTTGCTATCTTGATCGAGCCGGGCGAGGAATTCATCATCGGTTTCTTGTTCTTTGGATGACGGTGGGGTATTTGGAGGATCCACGTCGACATCAGGTGTGGTACTCACATTGATCCCATGCATGATGGTGGAATCCAAGTATCGAATCATGCGATCAGCAAAGTTGCTATCTTCACGGAGCCGATCTCGCAACGTGGTGAAAGCAGTATTCCCTCGCAACCATACTAACGCGTGGAGGTGCAGCATGCCGCGCCCATTGGTCTCAACAACTCCAAAATGATTAGAGACATAGCCAAGAATGCCCATTTGCTCAGAGGCAGTGGCAAGAAGGCCTTCCAAGACCGCTTTACAGACGTGGTGGAAAAATTCGGCGACAGCAACTGGATTGGACGTTGCGGCAGCGTGTCTGATGGCAGCGTTTGCGGCCGCGAAGATATCCCCAGAATATTCCACGCCAGCTAGAATCACAACGAGAGGGTTTCTCAGGTCAGAGGGATTGATTGTGATCCAAAAACCAGGCATACCATATCGGACTATAATTCCTCGAATGTTCGAACGCATCACCAGCTTTTGTGCAAAGGAACCAGGAACATGCTTTGCGATCGAAATAAGGTTCTTTTGGAGACGTTTAACCCTAGGATCTTCAATCTTTCCGCCGGCGGCTAGTGCCTTTGCTGCATTTAGCAGTTGGTCTACCGTCAGTAAGGAAATATCCTTAATCGTAGATCTCCAATGCTGACGCTTGATGAGGATGCTATTCGCCAGGGAAGATCTCCGCAACTGTATCACATCGTAGAGGAGATACATGAAGGTTTTATGACGTGCAAACCTGCAATTGTTAACAAACTGAAATAACCCAAAAACTTTTGAGAGGTGAAGTACCTTCTACTGTGATGAGTCAAGGCCCACTTGGCAAAGGCCTCTAACGATACCGGAATTTTCCGGTCGTCCAGATGGCCTCCAATACCCTTTGGAAATAGGGTTGGGAAGGCAGCTGGAAAGTAATGAGGGTCTGTGAAGTGACTGACTGGGGTTATTTTACCTCGAGCAGCGTAGCACACTGCTGGCAAATTTTCCTTGTCCGGAGCGATGGGGGCGTTCTTTGACTGACTCTCACGGTCCGAGACTACTCCCATCAAGTAATCCAGCATACGCAAATCAGGGTCCTGACGTTCTCCATCAATGTCGGTGGAGACCGAACCGGTCATCAATGGGGCATCACCTCCGTTATCAAAAGAAATGTCCTGCGCAGCCTGAAGGTCGTTTTCATAGTTACCGGACTGCAGGCTTACCGTGTAGCCTTCACGTTCACGGTGGTCGGCCTCGTTTAAATGAATTATATTGTTTTGTAGGTCGTCAGGTATAAAATCATCGGACCAGCTATCTATCATTGCGTGGTTGATGGCTATGTCCTGGTACAAAGGGTTGTGTTGAATGAGAAATTGAAGAGCAGCTAGAACCTTCGCCTTCCGTACAAGCAGGGCATGTTTGAAGTCATCCTTCACAGGAGGTCGCTCGCCTAACCAGAATACTTTGATAATATCATGCAGATGTAAATCTGGGCTCGGCAAGATAGTAAGAAGCGGTTTAGGATCCTGAGGAATAACAATGAAATGACCCTTGAGTGCGTGATGATTGACAGGAGATGCGTGGCCACCTGGCCGTAGCTTCAGGATAACTCCAACGGGATGGCATCTGGCAATGAGACATTCTTCGACGTGAGTCAGATCATCCAGGACAGACGGATAGTCCTGACAGAGGGTCACGTTAATTCTATTCTCGCAAGAGAACTTAGGAATCCTAAAATATATCAGGGAGCCATAGCATGTGGAACAAATATCCCAAGTATTCTCGTGGCGGCCACAGCTATCCAGGGAGCCCTTCAAAACGTTGAGAATATGATCACCATGTTCAACTTGGCGTATGTCAGACGTAGGCACAATTTTGCCACAGGAAGCGCACAGTCCTCTTTTAGCCGCAGCTGTCATTATATCCTCATACCTGGCCACTGAAGATCGTACAATTGACGAGGACATTATAGGAGGAAATTGATCAGAAGCAGCTACCCGGGATTTGTACTCATCACGTATGAAATTCAAGGCTCGAACAAGAGCCTCTTGTGCCGAGTCTGGGTTAGGAATTATCCTCTGTCTCTTTACATTTTGAGATAAAGGGCAGGAACGTGGATCGTGTACTCTCTTTTGTGAAAGGGGACTTGGAGCAATGGCAGATGTTTGGAGAGTTGGAGCATGAACGGGAGCAGGAGAGAGAGAAATTGGAGGAGAATTTGGAAATGGGAGAGGACTTGGAGTAACGGCAAGTGGCTGGAGAGTTGAAGTACGAACAGGAGCGGGAGCAAGAGAAATTGGCAGAAGTTTTGTACGTGAGAGAGGATTTGGAGTAACGACAGATGGTTGGAGAGTCCGAGTATGGACAGGAGCAGGAGCAAGAGGAATTGGAGAAATTTTTGGACCAGATCGAATCTGTGGAGCCCGCTTTTGATGACTTGGACGAGCTCGACAGGAATCACACGTTTTGTAACGAGAAGATGTCCATGGCACAAGGCACCCGCTACAGACGGGAACGCGAGCAGACATCGCTATAACAGGAAGAGTACTCTATCGGTAGCAGTGTTGAGAAAGCAGTTGATCGCTTTTGTTTCACCTCGGTCTATAAGTAGTTATGATAGAATAGACGATCCAATGAGCAATGGTGGAACAATAGATATGACAAGTAGATATGGCGTGAAAATGTCTTGTTCCGAGTTTCAAAATGTAGAAGTGCTTTATATATTCCTCGGCCTCCCAGCACTTCCTCATGTAGTAGCTCGTGGAATATTGTCGTGGTGTAATGCCTAATCTATTCCACCACAATCCAGCTGATTCTATTATAGTAGTAGCTCGTGGAATATTCTCGTAGTGTATTCTAATGCTTAGTCTATTCCACTACAATCCAGCTGATTCTATTATGCTATAGCTCGTAGAGTATTCTCGTAGTGTAATAGTCTATTCCACCACAATCCAGCTGATTCTATTATATCATTCTTCAGGTGCTAAGTATGCTTCGAGTCTCCGGTTAGAGTTCTAACTACTACATTAATTAACTAGATACCTACCTTATGATAGTGCCCGTGGAAGAAAAGCGGAACCCCGGTACCCCGGCCTTTTGCGAGTGAGATCGCCACAGGTGATCATGCATCGGATAAGTACGCATGATTTAAACTTCAATACCCTCTAGCTCTCATCTTCCTCGGTTAGTGAAGGAGTAGAACGCCACAGCATGTGGGGCAGGGTGATCGTGGTATTTAACGCCAGACAGTACAGACCATGACCGAGAAACTATGTTTTGACCTTGAATGCTATGGAAACAGAAAATAGGATGCAGAAGTCATCGCATGATCGCCGTTGAGTCTTGTTCAGATCGATGGATGATCAAAAACATCGTCTCCTGGCATGTCCACAGATGAGCTCGCAAAAACTTCTTGAAAGTGTGACAGTACTACATGGAAAGCGGATCCTGGGAACTAGCGTAGGTAGAAGTTTATTGTTGTAACTACTCCACTGGATAGACTCGGTTAAGAAATTCATATCGACTTTTATACTAGTTATGAGGGAGGTTAACGCCACAACGTGTGACGATATGTACTTAGTGGATCATAGCACAGATCATCAAGCTATGATCCAAACTCTTGAGTCATTTGATCGTTTTCTAGTACTTAGTGCCGGTTGACCATTAAGCTATGATGCAGTCTTTGAGTCATTTGATCATCTTTTGGGACATTATGGCGACGGCTCTAAATATTTCCAAGTCCAAAAATGTCGCAGGTACGGAGTCACGGAATTACTGTAATCTAAGAATAGTAGTATTGCACATACGAATCTCAAAATATGAGCTTAAATATCCGACTCGAATATGTCATCTCTTGTGTGTGATAGTGGCGTTGTCCGAAACAATTAGGGCCATGAGTTTGTTAACTGAGTCGACGAATAAAGTCATTGTTAAGAGAGTAATAAAACGTTTATGTGTAGTCAACTTAATTGAAGCAACACAGAGACCAACCTTTCCCACCGATCACATAGAGTAGAAAGAAAAGGCTTGTGAAATATAAGTCGAAATCATAGACTCCTCTCGTACGCTATTGCTTGTGGTCGACGACTCGACAGTGGTGTCATTTCTCTCCGATTCTTTTGCCTTCCACCATTCTATAAGAGCATGTTAGGGCCACAAAAGGTTATTTTCTCTTACTAACGCTACTGGGAATATTGGCATAGTACATTAACTAGTAGTAGTATATACGCGCTAACTTTCGAGTATCATAGCTGTCAAAAGGAAATCGGCAGGAACTCGGAGTAGACGCTATATGTACCTATGCAGTAACAGAAAGTTTAAAGTTTCTCGCAGAGGCCTTGATGAAATGCATTTTTGTGTATTATATTTTTGGTATGATATAATGATGCTGATGGAGCTTAATTCGAAGTGCACAGAGGGTATCATCATGTCAGTCGGGTACAGTCATATGAACCTTTGTTAAGGCGGGTAGCCTCCAAGCGTAAGTGAAACCAGGGGAGGCATACCCAAAAAGCGGATCTTGGGAACTAGCGTAGAAGTGTGCTGGGGAAATCATTTCGCTCCAGCTAATTAATAAGATCTGGTAAGAATTGACTCCACCATAGACTCGGTTAAAGAAGGAGTGATGATAGAAATTCGTATCAACTTATACTAGCAATAATGAGACAACGTGTGATGGCTCAAACCCGAAGCAATACGATAGTATTGGACTATGCTAGCTAAGGGGCAGTCGACACGAGAATCCAAAGGCAAGGAAAGGAAGAAAGGGAAAGTCGGGTCGGGGAACAACAGAAAGGATACATATGGCCATCGTGGGTCACGTGGCTAGGTACCCCTGACCAGGGGGGAAGAGTGATGGTACTACAGCTACATAGTATACCTAGTATGTATATGTACTTAGTGCTGGATCATCATCAAGCTATGATGCAAGCTCTTGAGTCATTTGATCATTTTGTATGGTGACGGGCGAGGCCAACAAATATTTCCGGGTCCAAGCATAACCACCGCCGGGAATTAATATGAAAATAGGCTCAGCCAATGAAGGAATGAGGATAGACTCGGTTAAAGAAGGAGCGAGGATAGTAGTTGACTAGGAAGTATTAGTAGTACTTAGTGCCGGATCATCGTGATCATCAAGATATAGATGATGCAAAATTTGATCGTGGTGACGGCTCCAAGTCCAGAAATGTCGCTGCCATAGCTGTTCAGAAGTGGATTGAAAGCGGGGTGATACCTAGGTAACTGTATGATAGCCAGAAGCGTACCCGGAAAATGGATACTGGGAACTGGGCGTACTCGAAAAGCGGATCTTGGGAACTAGGTAGAAGTTTGTTGAAATCATAAGTCGGTCTTCAAAGATAGTTGGATTTTCAGGCTTTTGATCTTGAGCCAGCGAGAATTGAGGCTAATGGAGGAGACAACAGAAATTGCATCAACTTATACTAGTTATGAGTGATATATGGGGTCTTCGCTGCAGGATGTTCAGAGGCTCATATGGAAGATCATGCATGCGACTCGTGCCTGTTGATTTATCATATTTTTGAACGCCTGCTTACATAGCCTCTCTCTCAGTGACATCATGCCCTTTGATACCAACGATGAAATATAAAAGCATCTTCCATCATCCTATTCGATACGGCCTGTTTATGAAAGGGACGTCGACACCGCAGATATTTTGGCACTGTGTCCATGCATCCAGGTTGATTTGGATAAAGATCTATCAGCGACTGAATGACCAGCGGGTTGGAGTCACAATTATTGTCGGATTGTTTTGGAAAGTCGTAGTCGGAATAGGGATGTCTTTAATTTGTTTCTGTCGAAACCATATTGATGATTGTCCTACTCATGGTGCACAGTGAATTTTCTGGGACTTACAGACTTTATGGTTTCCACTACAAAGATACGTTGAATGGATATGATCTTGTTATTGTCTATCTTTTATTCAATAACCCGGCTGTTCAGTCTTATTAGTTATATTTAGAGAATTGCTATTCGTACGTACTGTGTAGCTATCTTGGACTACATCGAGGAGGCCGTGATCAATGATATTTTTAGCATTACGTTTCACTATAGCAATCATTATAGGTATGTAATTGTAGCCACATTCATTCCCACCTGATGCTATGTACATACATGGCACAAATACTTATGCACAAGACAAAGCCCTTTCTATGCCTTACTAGTATACTAGTATTAATTTTAACTGGTTAACATAACCATACCCACTGTGATTAATGACAACCAATCAAAAACCAATCAAAAGAACCAGTAAGGGCAAGTCTTGGCGAAAAAAATTTCCCAGGCGGATTCTCCAGCCACCTTCCCACCTCTCCAGCCACCTTCCCACCTCTCCAGCCTCACGCCCCTCCCCCTGAAAGTAATCCCTGTCGCAAGCTCCAGGCACCCCTTCCGCAAGCTCCAGGGCAACATACAGCCCCTTGCGAAACCGGTGTCCGGACAGCCTTTCTCGCAAACACAGCGCAAGCACACAACTTCTCGCTTGGATTCTCGCTTAACGTACCCGAGATCCACTTAGTCCCTTTTAGGCCTTAGTAGTTCGGCAGCGAACCGCGTAGTCTCGTAGTCTAGCCAAGGCGCGACTCTCCTAAGGGTTAGTGTCTCGTTTCCCCTACTACGGAATAAAGCTGCTTTAGGATACATGTTTGTTTATGCTCTTGTTTATTTACTTTACTAATCTAGCTCGACTTTTGGTCGATCGCAGCCACAACCTCATTATGCCTCGTCAACTCTCATCCTCTCAGCGAAGCCTTATCGCCAGCATGATTGAAGCTGGCCTTTTTTCGAACTTTGAAATTGCTACCGTAGTACATACGACTGATCGCACGATTCGGAGATTCGGAGAATTCGCCGCAACATACGGATCTTCGGGCAAGCGTCAGGAGTTACGAGCTAGATTAGTAAAGTAAATAAACAAGGGGAGTGACAGAGCATAAACATAAACAAACATGTATCCTAAAGCAGCATTATTCCGTATAGGTGCTACGAGTAGTAGGGGAAACGAGGTTCGCTGCCCAACTACTAAGGCCTAAAAGGGACTAAGTGGATCTCGAGTACGTTAAGCGAGAATCCAAGCGAGAAGTTGTGTGCTGCGCTGTGTTTG
>Ga0137418_10002511_pt1 | contig 16819 bp, 16 predicted proteins | sample CZODoug3_1_2_16f_FD_122242 | JGI IMG/M metagenome (GOLD analysis project Ga0137418, IMG submission 122242) | Vadose zone soil fungal communities from Angelo Coast Range Reserve, California, USA - CZODoug3_1_2_16fungal (Hybrid Assembly) | ecosystem: Environmental > Terrestrial > Soil > Vadose... | reverse complement strand
GGCAGACCCAGCACATCACGGTAGAATGCCGTGGCGCGCTCCAGGTCATGCACATTAATGGCGATTTGCCCAATGCTGGTGATTCCGAGGCTTGCCGGCGCGTTGCTCATTTTCGATTTACCTCCGGGAGCAATTTAGTTAGCATAGCTAACTATATTCCATGATGGCTGTCAAGCCCAAACCTTTGGCGGGCGGGGAGACTTTCGAGACCGCCGACCGGCTGCACTCCGCGGCCATTCACCTGTTGCGGAGGCTGCGCGTGCGCGACCGCGAAAGCGGCGTCGGCCCTTCGCAGCTTTCGGCGCTATCGGTGCTGGTGCTGGGAGGCGGTCCACGCTCGCTCGGAGAGCTCGCGGAGGCGGAGCAAGTCCGCCCACCGACTATGAGCCGCATTGTCGCCGGCCTGGTCCGCGCGGGGCTGGTGCGCCGGGGGAAGACCGAAGACGGGCGGCGCGTGCGGCTTGCAGCCACTGCCAAGGGAACCAGAATCCTGCAAGAAGGCCGCCGGCGCCGCGTGGAATCGCTGGCGCAGGCGCTCTCCGTTTTTTCCAGCGAAGACCGAGAGAAATTACACGAATTGATCGACCATCTCGAAAAAGTGATTCGACAGCTCTAGCACGATTGCGATTGGCTATTGAAGTTCGGCCACGAGTTCGATTTCAACGCACGCCCCCAGGGGAATTTGGGCGACGCCGAAGGCGCTGCGGGCGTGTGCGCCTTTCTCGCCGAAAAGCTCGACAAGCAGTTCAGAAGCTCCGTTAGCGACGAGATGCTGTTCGGTGAATGTGGGCGCGCTGTTCACCAGGACTAGCAATTTAACGATGCGGCTGATCTTGTTCAAGTCGCCGAGGGCGGTGTGCAGCGTCGCCAGAAGATCGATCGCGATGCCGCGAGCCGCTTCCTTGCCTTGCGCGGTAGAGAGATTCTCGCCAAGCTTGCCGGCCCAAGGCTTTCCATCTTTCTTCGCGATGTGACCGGAAACAAAGAGCAGATTGCCCGTGCGAACCACCGGAACGAAGGCAGCCACGGGCGAATCAACCTTGGGAAGAGAAATCTTCAGCGCTTCGAGACGTTGGTAGACGGACATCGCGGCTCCTTAAATTGATTTGGCTGCTGCTTGACTCGAAATATGCGCGGCAGGCTTGCTTTGCGCGGTTGCAGCGCCGCGGCTGAAATCCACGGCAGTGGTGTTGCCACCGCAAACCAGGACTCCGACGCGCTCGCCGGGCTTGGGCTGATAACGGCGAGAGAGCAGCGCGGCCAAGGCCGCGGCGCCTCCCGGTTCAGCCACAATGCGAAGAACCTTCCAGAGCGCTTCCTGAGCTAGTTGAATCGCTGCATCGGACACGAGCAGCACGCTATGCACATGCGTCTGTGCGATGGGGAACATCAGTTTTCCGACACGTTTCGGAGCCAAAGAGTCGGCGGCGATGCCCTCCGCGGGGCTATCCACGGGACGGCCTGCTTGCAAAGCCATTGTAAGCGTTGGGGCGGCCTCTGGTTCGACGCCGATGATCTTGATTCCGCCGGAATACCAGGCAGACACCCCGCCGATCAGACCACCGCCGCCAACCGCCACCAGCAAAGTATCCAGATTGGGAGCTTGTTCTTCAAATTCCAGACCCACCGTTCCCTGCCCCAGCAGTGTTTCCATTTGGTCGTAGGCGTGGATCCGGAGTGCGCCGGATTCAGCGGCCCAGGCTTCACTGGCAGCAAGGGAATCGGCATAGCGTTCACCGGTTACCACGAGATCCGCCCCATAGCCGCGAATGCGCTCTAACTTTTCCGGGGAACAAACAGTGGGCACGAAGATTCGCGCCGGCTTTCCGAGTTTCATCGCCGCGAACGCGACGGCCACGCCATGATTGCCTCCGGAGGCTGCAACAACGCCCGCCGCTGGAATAGCACGCGTCAGCAAATTGGTGAAAGCGCCGCGCGCTTTGAACGAGCCGGAATGCTGAAGCAATTCCAGCTTGAACATTAATTTGATGGGGCCCAAACCGAAGTCCGCGCTGTCGACTTCTATTACGGGAGTGCGCCGGATGTGCGACTTGATGAGCTGATGCGCGGCAATGATGCGTTCCCGGGTGATCTCTGCGTTGTGCATGCTGGTCAGTTTCCACTGACGTTGACCCGCTGGACCGGACTATTATTCCAGCGGAGAGCCCGACCGCGGTTTGCCGGTCGCGGCACTTCTGCTATTATACTTAGGGAGTTGCCTAATTGTCTATATGAAGACAGAAGTCCTAATGCGCGCCCTGGCGAACGAACGCCGCTTGCAAATCCTGGAATGGCTCAAGCGCCCGCGAAGGCATTTCCGTCCGCAAGTCGACGGCGACCTCGTCGAAGACGGCGTGTGCGGCGTGCTCATTGCGGAGAAGCTCGGCGTCAGCCAGCCAACCGCCAGCGAGCACATGAAGATCCTGCTGCGCGCCGGACTTGTGCGCGCCAAGCGCATCAAGCAATGGACGTTCTACCAGCGCGACGAAGCCAGCATCAAGAAGCTAAAGCGGATGATCGTGGAACGCGTCTAGCCGCAAGTACCTCCGTACCAATTTCGCGGCGAAACAGCGAGCGAGAAGTACTGGCCAGAATGAATCGCACGAGCTATAGACCGCGAATCTCCCGCAAAGCAAACTAGGCTGGTAGTCGGGAGTTCTTTGGGTTTCCTGGAGCATCAGTGCTCCTGTGCCGTTTTGCTGCTCGCGAGCGCAGCCTAACGGTCTGACAAACCCAACAGACTTCGGATTACGATCCTCCATCCCACGCCCGAGCGGCCGCTCCCCCCAGCGGCCGCTCATTTTTTGGTTCACAGTTCCCAGTTGAAAGTTTTCAGCCGGAAAGAAGTAGGGAAGAGCGTGTACGTAAACGGTCGCGCCGGAAATCCTGTGCGAATTGGCAAGCTAGGCAAGGCTCTTGAATCGCGGAGAAATACGGCGGGCTCTAAAATGAAAAAGGGGGCTGGTGCAAGCCCCCTTCTCGTAATTGACGCCCCAAACCGGTAACCGAGTCGAGGATCGGTTCCGGCCACCCCGGGAAGCCAATCTTTTAAGTGACCAATCAGAGAGCAAACGGGATGCCAGCGATGAATGTTCCACGTGCAACTCCCGAGTTGGTTGAAAGCACGGCAGTTAGCAATGGGGATGGCTCGGAACAAACGACGTTACATCGCCTAAGTCTACAAAATCCCACAGAACCGTCTCGGAACTCTCCATTCTTTGGGAGTGTTTTCCGCAGTTTCCTTCGCGAAGACTCTCCGAGCCGCCATCGTGACGCCATTCGCGCAGGTCAAGCGTTCGCGGCGACCTCAGACAAAATATCGTTATTGCGAATCGGTGAGGACGACTTCGATCGCGACCAATGCAAGCGTTTGCGCTGAAGCGCGAGCAGTCGTCTTGACGAATCGCCGGATCTCAAATTCTCAAAGAAAATGTTCCGGGCAGGTAAAAGTTCCAGGACCAGACCGATTTTCTCGGCCTGGTTCGGGCTGGAATGATCACGAGTTTTTGGTCGCGGCGGCTTGGCTGAGGGCCAACTGCGACCGCCGACGCCAGAAGTATCGCGCAGGAACGTAGATCAGCACCACCCACAAAGCCAGCAGCGGCCCCCGGCTAGCCAGGAACAGCAGGATGACGGAGATGCTCTCAAGAGCGTCGTTCAAGCCGCTCAACCCGGCATTGCGAAGCTTCGCACCGATGGTTTCCGCAGGCGAAGTGCGTTCTTCCCGCAACGAGAAGAAAACGTTCGCGAATGAGACGCGGCTCCCGAAGGCGGACCGCTCCGCTTCGATGCGCTCAATTTCACCGCGCAGCATCGCCACCTGGCGTTCGAGCGATGTCGTGTCGCTGAACTTGTCGTCCCGATTCTGCAGCATTCGCTGGATACGCTGCTCTTCGTTTTGCGCATTCACCAGGCGCGCTTCGAGTTCGCCGTGCTGCTGGGTAATTTCGTCGGCAGATTCTTCCTCGTGCTCCACGAGGCCCACAGCCTTCAACTCCGCTAGAGCGGAGCGATATTCCGACGACGGCACGCGCAGCGTAGCGGAAAGGACGCTCCCCGCCGGCTGGCCCACCATGCGCAACTTGGCTACGTAGCCGTGGCGGCGCTCGAGAATCTCTTCCAGGCTGGCCCGCGAATGGGAAAATTCCTTTGTCGCGACCGTAAGTTCCGCGGAATAGGCAATGCGCGGCTCCTGAAGCAATCCTCCCGCGTCTCGTGGTCCCACTTTGTAAGCTTCGGATGGCGGGCGAGACATCAGCCGCGTATTGAGCTCTTTCGTTTCACCACCCATGGACGTAACGCTTGGTAGCGGCAGGAATTCGCTGTTCGGACTTACGCTACTCGGCGGAAAAGTGGCACCGGATTGATGCACGGGCGGCAGGCCCGGCTTCGACACGGAAAAGAGGACGAGGAAGACTCCGGCCGCGACGCATCCCGCCAACATAAGGCGGGGCCGGGCAGAAAAACTCTCGCGCATTCGAACGACGAGGGATCGCAAACGGTCAATCATGGCATTGCCTCCTATTACTTCACGGTTAGAACGGGGAGGCCGCGATTTCTTGCATGAGAAGCTGCCGAGGGATTTCGCGCGGAGCTATCGTTTCACCGGTTCTTTGCCGTATTGTGCGATCCAGGCAGGCGGTTCGGATTCCAGGCTTCCATCCACTTCAATGCCGAGTTCCTTTGCCCAGCGATAACCCCACATGGGTCCGAACTTCGTTACAAAGGTGTCCGGCACACGGTAGGCAGGATCGGATTGCGCGGCCTCCAAGGAGACGAACCGGTATTTCTTCTCCTCAAAAAGAGAAAGAATTTCTTCGAGTATATCAGCGTTCAGCCGGTTGGCATGCAGCACCATCACTTGGGGGATCTCCCGGCCAAATATCTGCTTATGAAGAGAGGCGTAGTAATCAATTTCGACGGCGGTGTAGGCCAGATACTCCGCGCGGAGTTTCACTGCCTGGGCGTCGTCTTTCTTTGCGAGCATTTGAATGTACGAGGCGTTGAACAAGTAATCTTCGTTGTCGATCGTGCAGGCGGCAACTTGGTAGCCGCGCTGTTTCAGAAAAGCTGCTACGGAATCATGCTTTTCCTTTGTGTCGCCCGTGTGATTAAAAGGAAAGCGCAGGAAACGCGGAGTCCTGCCCACTTCAGCGAGCATTGGTCGAAAGGAGTCTTCGCCCCTCGCCACCTCCTGCTTGAACAGTTCGATTGTAATGTTGTTCAAGTCCGCATGGGAAAATGTGTGATTCCCTAAGTCAAAACCTTCGCGCACCCAACGCTGCAAAATTCGTTTGCCGTTTTCGCTTACCAATTCTTCAACGGTCTTCTCGTTTACAAAACCGATGGCGGGGGCATGATGTTTCTTTAGGGCGTTTAATAGGGCGCGATTGACAAATAGAGCTTCGGTGGGATCTTTGGTGTCAGCTACCGGTAGATCGTCAAACGTCAGTGCAACGGCGCGCGTTTGAGCTCCAACGGGAAGGCCACTCATCAAAACGAGTGACATTACGATGCTAACGCGCAGCCTTTTGAAAATAATCATGCGTTTTTCCGGAAGTTAATCAAGCGCCGATCGAGGAGCGCAGGGCGTTGGCGAGGGATTGGCTGAATCGCTCCACGTCGGCTTCGTGTTCGGCTTCGACCATGACGCGCGCAAGCTGTTCTGTACCGGAGTAGCGCAGGACCACGCGGCCATTGTCGCCAAGCGCGGATTGCGCTTCAGCTAGTGCGCGGGAGACTTCCGGAAGCGTCTCCAGCGGCGGTTTCGAACGCACCTTCACGTTCACGATCAGTTGCGGATAATCCTTGAGGCCATCGACAAGCGATTCAATTTTGCCGTGCATGGAAACCAGCGAAGCAATCTTCGCAGCTGTAAGCAGGCCGTCGCCCGCTGGGCTGTCCTCCAGAAAAATGATGTGCCCGGACTGTTCGCCGCCCAGCACGTTGCCACTGCGAAGCATTTCTTCGAGCACGTAGCGGTCGCCCACAGCCGCGCGCGCGAGCTCAATGTTTTCGCGCGCCAGAACGCGCTCAAGGCCGAGGTTGGACATCGAAGTAGCGACGACGCGGTCACCGGTCAGCTTGTTCTGCGATTTGAGGTGCCGCGCTGCGGCCAGCAGCACGCCGTCCCCGTTCACGATTTTTCCCGTTTCGCAGACGAACAGCGCGCGGTCTGCATCGCCGTCAAACGCCACGCCAAGACGCGCCTTCTCTGCCACCACGCGTTTCTGCAAGCCCTCCAAATGTAACGAGCCGCATCCGGCGTTGATATTCCGCCCGTCCGGCGAAACGCCCATGGCCACCACGTCGGCTCCCAGCGAACGAAACATTTCCGGCCCGAGCTTGAAGGCGGCTCCATTCGCACAATCCAAAACGATCCGGAAACCGGTCAGCTTTGCGCCGGGAATAAACCGCTTCCGCAGAAACGCGAGATATTCAGCATCCAGGGATTCATCCGCAGTGAGCGATGGCGGATTCCTTGGCGCGGCTTCGCTGCGATATTTCAATATCCCGGCCTCAAGTTCTTTCTCCACCGCGTCGGGAAATTTCATCCCCGCGTGCGAAAACAACTTCACTCCATTGTCCTGAAAGGGATTGTGTGATGCGGAGATAACTACGCCCGCTTGAAAATCATTTTGCCGTACCAGGCAAGCCACGCCCGGAGTGGTAATCACTCCGGCGAAAGCCACGGTAGCGCCCGCCTGCGCAAGTCCCGCAGCAAGCAACGAGGCAATGTGCGGGCCGGATTCGCGTGTATCCATGCCGATCAGCACATGAGCCGCGCCGTGTTCCCGCTTGAGATACTCCCCCAGCGAGCGCCCAGTGGCGTAGAGCGTGTCGTCGTCCAGCGGCGGCGTGCCAGGGACACCGCGAATCCCGTCCGTTCCAAAGAACTCTTTTCCCATGGGAAGAAGCCTGTCTCTCCAGAGTGCCGTGCCGGCCCGGTCGCGGCCAATCGCCGGGTGGAAGACCCGGGAAAATCTTAACACACGTAAAAACGACAACTTGACGGCCCCGTCCCGCGCATGTCTTTTGGATAAACGGGATATCAACGGGCTATCCGCAAACTTCGTATCCACAAGCCCGGGGCTTGCTATCTCGAAACAGATTCACACGACCACACAAACGCTTTGCGAGACTGTGGTAACGTGTTGCACCGGAGCCGCTCTTGTCCGCCACGCAAACGCCACCATCGCTCGTTCGCTTCACCAGTTCCAACTTCAGCATGCGGGTGATCGCCGCCGCCATCATTCTCTTGTTTTTCTATTACGCCGCCGGCGTGGTGATCACTCTGTTGCTCTCCATTTTGCTGGCCTACTTTCTCGATCCCGCCGTGGAAATCCTGGAAAGAATAGGTCTGCCCCGAACGCTTGGCGCCATGGTCATGGTGCTGATCCTCATCGCCGTGCTGGCCGCGGCAGGCTACGGCCTGTGGACGCGCACCTCCGATTTCGCCGAGAACTGGCCGAAATACAGCACTGTCCTGCAAAAGGCCGCGAGCGCCGTCGAAGGCAAAATCAAGGGAATCGAAGGTCAGGTTTCCCAGATTGCGCCTGACCAAGGCCCTCCCTCCACTCCGGCGGTGCGCACGGAACCCGGCATCGTTCGTTCGCTGATCTTCCGCGGGGCTGGTTCCCTCTATGCGCTATTCCTGGAAATTACCTTCATGCCCTTCCTGGTTTTCTTCATGCTTGCGGAGAAGCGCCAGGTTTGGCACGGCACCCTGGAACTCTTTCCCGTCTCGCGGCGCACGCAAGTCAAGGAAACGTTGGAAGACTTGCGCGATGTCCTGCGCGATTACCTCGCGGGAATGAGCATTGTCACGCTGATTGTGATCGCGGCAAGCAGCCTCTATTTCTGGCTCATCGGGATGGAGTATCCCATTCTCACGGGCATCGCTTCCGGACTCCTCAACATGGTGCCGTACATCGGAGCAGTGATGGCCTGGCTGCCGGCCTTTATCATTGCGCTGGCGAAGTGGAACACTATCGGACAATTCGTCCTGATTGCTGTCGTGCTCACCACCATCCATGTGCTGGCGATTAACCTGCTCGCGCCGCAACTCGTCGGTCGCCGCGTGCGCCTGAATGCCGTGGCCATCACCATCGCTTTGCTCTTCTGGGGCTGGGTGTGGGGGGGCATGGGCTTGGTTCTGGCGATTCCTATCACCGCCGCGCTGCGCGTGATCTGCGATCACACCGAATCGTGGAGACCCATCGGGCGCTGGCTGAGCGCTTGAAACCTCGGCAGCGGCGGGAAACGTCTTACCAGCTCGACTGTGAGCCGCCCCGCGCCGGGCAAATTCTCTTGAGGCAAAATCATGAATCTTAAGTTTGTTTTACTCGCGGGCACTTTTGCGCTTCTCGCCAGTGCCGCGCCTCCCGCCGAAGCTTGGGGCTGCAAAGGCCATCAGACTGTCGCTCTGATCGCAGAAAACCACCTGACGCCTGAAGCCAAGCAATTCCTCCAGAAACTTATGGGCGACAATCCTATTGATCCAAAGCTGAAACGTTGGTGCGGCAATTCCACTACCGACCTGCTCGTGGACGCCTCCACCTGGCCCGATGACGTGCGCAACGAACGCAAAAATGGTCCCTGGCACTACATCGATATTCCTCGCGGCAAGCACAAGGGGGACTTCAGCGAATACTGCGGCTCCGAAGGCTGCGTGACCCGCGCCATCGAAGAGCAGCGCGCCATACTGAAAGACAAGTCCGCCGATCCCCTGAAGCGCGCCGAAGCCATCCGCTACCTCGTTCATTTTGTCGGCGACATGCATCAGCCGCTTCACGCCATCACCAATGCCGACAATGGCGGAAACTGTGTGGCGGTGAAGTATTTTCGTCACGAGCCGCTTCTTAACCCGCAGCATCCGGAGCGCGAGGACTATTCGCCCAACCTTCATCAACTCTGGGATACGGAAATTGTCGAACGCGACATGGAAATCTCCAATCCCCATCGTTACGCCGACGAACTCGACGAAAAATTTCACCCCGAGAGCGCTGCCTGGGAGGCCGCCGGCATCCACGTGGACAATTGGGCTTGGGAAAGCCACGAACGCGCCGAAACTTCCGTCTACGATGCCTTCCCCGAAAAAATCGCTATCGAACCAGACATGAAACCGAAAAGCTGTGCCGACGACAATCACATCGGAAAGCGCATGTTTGACAAGCACTTGGCCGTCGGCGAGGCCTACCAAACCAATGCCGCCAAGGCCGTGGAATCAGCCCTTGCCCAAGCGGGTGTGCGCCTGGCGATGATTCTGAACGAAGCCGCCAAGTCTGCTAACTAGAATTGTTCCATTAAGGTTTTGCAGCAGGGGTTTCCGCCACCGGGGGCGGCCCACCTAGCGATTTGATGTACCGCACCAGCTGCCAGCGCTGCGGCTCCGGCAGCTTTGACCAAACTGGCATCTTCTTCCGCACCACTCCGTTGGTGATCACCCAGAAAAGTGTTCCGGGCGTGGCGTTTTGTACCTCCGGAACCAGCAGGCTCGGAGCTTTGCGCGAGCCTTCAGCAGCGTTCCCGTGGCATTCCGCGCAATGCTGTTCGAATAGAACGGAACCGGCGGCGACCGCTTCGCGATCATTCTGCAACGGATTGGCACGGTTCCGCGCTTTTTCCGGCGCCTTTTGCAATTCCGCGTAGATGGCCGGGTCGTATTTTGGCCCTGCGACTACGGAAAGCTTCTCGGTTTTCCCGTTCTGCGCAAGAACGACGGACACCACGAGAAACCAAGCGCAAACAGTGAGCGCCGCGGACATGGCTTTCACTTCCGCCCTCCGAGCAACCGGCTCACCATCGAGCCAAATCCCGTTATTTCTCGCGAAAGCCCCCAGCGCATAAGGAATTGGTGACTGTTATCGTTCAAACCAAATCCCGGCGAAACCCGCAATGTCCACCCGGATGGTAAATTCCAGGCCAGGACCGGCGCCAAATAGTGCGATGTATCATGAAACCCAAAACTGTGCCGGTCTCCCAGTCCGCCGTACATTTCTACCCCGGCGACAAAGTTTTGCGGACAGAAAGTGCAACGTTTCGCCGAAGCCTTCAGTGCCAGCGGGCGGCTGGCCCCCAGCGCGTAGCCGAATTCCCACGGTGAATTCGAGAGATCTTTGGCTGCCAGCGTGTTCTCCGTGAAATTCCATCCTTTGAACGAGCTCGACAGAATGAGTTTCAGTTCCATCTCGTTGATATGTTCCTTGCGCGCTTCTGAGTTTGGAGTAAGGAAGTCCGACTCCACGTCGTGACCTTCCCCTTCCTTCAAGATTTTGTCCGCACCGCTCTTGTGCTCGTATTCCACGTAGAGAACCGGATTGATGAAATGCTCATGTTTGAGTGGGCGAAACCGGTTCTCCCACCTGACGCCGGTAAAGATGGTGCTTTCGTTGAATGTTGTTTGGCCATCAAGGTACAACTCCGTAGTCCACCAGGCAGTGGCGCCGTATTCAAACTCTGCCCAGAAGGCGTGGAAGTCATTGCCGCCCCGCTGCGTGCCAAACGTGGAGAAATACTCAATCTCCAGGTTGCCCGGCTCTTCGAGATAGTGATCGTAAGCAACAATGTACGGGTTTTCCTGGGCCAGAGCGGGAATAGCTGAGAAAAACGAGACGACGGAAATCGCGAAAAGGCCAAGCGAAATGAACCGAAGGACCGAGGCCACGGACTCTCCTTGCAAGTGATTTGCAACTACTAATTCAGACTAACTTAGTCCGATATCATTTGCAAGTTACTTTCATCTGGACATCCTCCTCTTTTTTCATCCTTCTCCTCCTTCCCTCCACCCCCATTACCAACTGGTCAAATCACTACGACTCAGCCATTGCTTCTTGCTTTCAGCATGGTAGGATTTGTGAATTGTTGCTGTGACTGGGTTCACAGCCCTGAACCGCCCGTCGGCTCGACCCTCTCGCCCTCGGGTAACTTCCTCTCGGTACCAATTCATCCCCCCTTCCTGAAAGATGGTTCGTTTGCCATGCCGCATCGTCAGCCCCGCGAGCATTTGCTCGCTGCTCTTCTTGAATCTCCCGAGGACGCCATCCTGAGCGTCTCCCTCGATGGCGCCATCGACACTTGGAGCCAGGGCGCGCAGTGCATTTACGGATATCCCGCTGAAGAAATCACCGGGCAGCCCCTCAGTCGACTCGTGCCGCTCCATGAGTGGCCGGGCTTACAGAACATTTTCTCCTTGGCAGCAAGCAACGGCTCGGCGTGCTCCGAGACCACCGAGCGCCTCCACAAAGATGGATCACGCAAGTTCTTAAGGGTAAAGCGTCTTTTCGTCCGCGATGAACAAGGGAACGTTACGGGATTTCTGGAGCGCGCGCGGACACTCAATTCCTGCGGCGCCGACACCCTGGCCGAAGCCCCCCTCCGCTCCATCATCGAGCAGATGCCCGGCCTTCACTGGATGACGGACCAGAATCTGCGCATCACCGCAAATTGGGGCAAGGATCTCGCCGCCGCAAAAATTCTCCCCGACGCTCTCGTCGGCCGCAGTGTTTGCGAATTTCTCGCTTGCGCCGACCGTCACACCACTCCTATCGCCGAACATTACGACGCCTTGCGCGGACTCTCCTCGCAATTTGAACTCGGTTGGAAAAACCGCGTCCTGGACGTACGCCTGGAACCGCTACGTACGCCTGCTGCGGAAATCGCCGGCTGCCTCGGCTCCGCGATGGACATCACCGCCCGCAAGAAAAACGAAGAGCAGGCTCACCATCAGGCCCGTCACGACGCCCTCACCGGTTTGGCTAACTACCGCGAATTCATGGACCGCCTCGAGCAGGAAGTCCGCCGCGCCGAGCGCAGCCATCATTCCTTCACCGTTCTCCTGCTGGACCTCGACGGCCTCAAGCGCATCAACGATCTTCACGGCCACCTGGCTGGCAATCGCGCCCTCCAGCGCCTCGCTGCCGTCATGAACGAACACTGCCGTTCCACAGACCTGGCCGTGCGCTACGGGGGCGATGAGTTTGCTCTCCTCATGATTGACTCGGACAAGGGCATGGCCGAACAAGTCGCCCATCGCATCGAGAACGGTCTGCAATCCGATCAAGGTAAGCCGCCCATCAGCGTCAGCATCGGCGTCGGCGTCTACCCCGAAGACGGCCGCTCCGCCCACGAACTCATCGAAGCCGCCGACCACCAACTCTACAACTACAAGCGCACCGAAAATCGCCGCACCGTTCCCGCCCCCGGCCGCGCTCTTGGCACCAAAAGAGCCGCCCGCTGAGCGAGCCGCGCGCCTCCCGATGAAACCCACCCTCGCCTCCCTAGTACTCCATTAGTACCGTCCTCAGACGAACACCTGACGCGCTTTTCAGGACCTCCCCCCATAGACGCATTTCATGGAATTGCTCTACCTTTTGACGCGCGGCCACGTACTCAGGCGGTAACTAACAGCCTCCACGCTCCTGCTCGATTGGTCCGTGGACTTGCAAACTGGAGGCCCCATGCCAGCGGCTCGGTTCGCTCTTTCTTTTCTTCTAATCTTTATTCCTTCTCCACGTCTCAATTCTCAACAATCAACGTCGGCTCAGCCGCGCGACCCGCAAGCAATCGCGTTGCTTCAAAGTTCTGTGCGCGCTATGGGAGGCAGCGTGCCCTCCGATTCTGTCGCCACTGGAAGCGTTGTCGTCGTAGCGGGCTCTCTCACAACTTCCGGCACCGTTCGCATTCTCACTCGCGGCACGGACCAAACGCTTGAACAACTCTCTCTCCCACAGTCCACAGTGGCCACGATCTATTCGCGCGGAACGGCAAACGCGACCACGAATGGCACGACCGAAAGCCTCCCCCTCGAAAGGACCGCCAGTTGCCAGTCACCCGCCTTCCCCCTGCCATTTATCGCCGCTGCTCTCGCAAATCCGGACGAAGCCATCCAATACGTCGCGCTGGAAACTTCGGGCCAGTCCCTGCTCCAGCACATCCGCATTTGGAACACCTACAATTCGAACTCTGTGCTCCAATTTCTTTCCGACTTCACAACAACCGACATCTGGCTCGACTCCTCAACCAGCCTCCCCAGAACCGTCTCCTTTACTCGGCGTGACGGTGGTGGCGCGTCCCCAAAGACTCTTCTGACCGTTTCCTATTCAAACTTTCAAAAGACCGGCGTAGTTCTTTACCCGAACTCGATTCAAGTCTCCATAAACGGCACGCCATGGGCAGCCATCACGATCCAATCCGTCAGCTTAAACACGGGACTCACCGGCGCGGACTTCCCAGTAACCCAGGGGGACAACTGACATGAAAAAGATCGCCCTAGTACTTGCCCTTTTAATCGCCTTCGTTCTTGCCCCGTCTCACCTCCAAGCGCAGAACACCGGCACAGGCCTACCGTCATTTAGCTCTTTCACGTCAGGGGGCTTCGACACGGTCAACAACCAGAACCTGAATGTCCTTTTTTCGATTCCCCTTATCTCGAGCGCCGGGCGGGGAATGCCATTAAACCTGTCTCTGACATACAATTCTCTTGTCTACCAGAATTACCAAAACTCGTGGTTGCCAGCAGCCCCTATTGGCGCTTGGGGATGGTTCATGCCCGGTTCAGGATACGTTTCATATACGTCCCAGACCACAGTCACGAGATGCGGGTTGCAATGGGGAAACCAAACTACATATTCCAACTACACTTTTACAGACATACTTGGAACCGTACACCCGGTTCCGTCCGTCACTTTCACGCATTTCTGCAACTCGTTGTGGAGCGGAACCTTCGCAGGCACAGCATCTGACAATTCCGGTTACTACTTGAATGCCACTGCCGCCGTGCGTCCATCCGCAGTTGTAACCGCTCCTAATGGGGCGGAATCCTTAAATCCGCTCAACACCATGGCCGACACCAACGGAAACTACATTACCGTATCGGGAACGAACTGGACTGATTCCGTCGGAAACATAGCTGCAAAAATAATCTCAGGTTCAGGGAGCACTCAATTCCAATTTCTCGACGGTAGCGGCAACTATCAAACTATAACGCTCAAATATCAGTCCTACAGTATCAAGACCAATTTCGCTTGCAGCGGAGTGACGGAGTACACGGGTACAGCGAACCTGCCCTATGAATTAGATATCCCTCAGGCCGAGTTGTCCAGCAGAGCGTGGACACCATCGGACGCCTCTGCGAAATTGCCCCCTCCACCACCGGTTGTGGCACCGCATCCAGCCCATACGCCACCGGCTTCGCTTACACTGCTGCTAATCAAACCCAAGGCTTCAAGTACGGGAACGGCATCTTCGCTTCGTTCGGTTTCTCATCCGACCGGTTGCAGTTGAACTGCCTTGACTATTCCACGACCAACCGAAGCGGCAATTGTACGCACGATACAACGTCAAAATTCAGCCTCGCGTATTCCTACGGCGCGGCAGGGAGCAACAACGGCCAGATTTCCAGCATCACAGACAACGTGGATAACGGTCGCAGCGCCACCTACACTTATGATCCGCTCTACCGGCTTTCGATTGCTACCACCGCCGGCTCGGTTAATTACGCGGCGTGGGGCCTGAACGAAACCTACGATCGCTACGGCAATCGTTCCGCTCAGGGGGTCAATTCTGGCTGCACAGGCATTACTTGTCCCACCAATTCTGTTACTCCTGATCCGGCCACCAACCGCATCATCGGTGACTGCTACGACGCGAACGGAAACCTCTTGGCGCAGTCGGCGCCGCCCTGTCCCTCACCTACGTATACGTATGACGCCGAAAACCGTGCGGTCAGTTATTTAAGCGCCGCGTACACTTATGATGGAAACAGCCTGCGTGTGAAGAAAGTGTCAGGAGGCACCACCACGGTCTACATCTTCTCCGGCAGTAAAGTCATCGCCAAGTACGATAACGGCGCCCTCGTTGGCTCCCCATCCCGCGAGTATATTTACGCCGGCGCCGCGCTCCTCGCCAAGATCGACTCTTCCGGCACCAAGTATTATCACCAGGACCATCTTTCCAATCGCCTCGTCACCGATACCAGCGGCAATACCTTCGCCCAGCTCGGCCACTTCCCCTTCGGTGAACAGTGGTACAACACCGCTGGCGACAAACTCGTTTTTACCTCCTACGAGCGCGATTCCGAGTCCGGCAGCGATTACGCCATGGCTCGCTACTACATCAGCCCACTCGGCCGCTTCTCTTCCCCTGATCCCCTCTCGGGCAACATCTCCAACCCACAGTCCCTCAATAGATATCTCTACACGCGTGACGACCCCGCCAACTTTGTTGACCCCACTGGGCTAAATCGCCAAATGAACCTCTGCCCTTCCGGTGTTGATTGCTCGTCGTGGTACGGTGGAAGTGGAGGGGGCTGGGAAGCCGGGCTTCTCGAATTCGCATTTATGAACACCGGGGCGCCAGACGACCCGAGCTTCGACAACCTAGACGTGCTCGACCTCCTTGGCGGCCTTCCCGGCAGCATCCCACCGCTCAGCCAATGTCCACTTTGTGGCCCGCTACCGCAGCCACCGAAGCCAGTGGACCCAATATGGAACGCCCTTACAAAGCTGCAGAAGCTGCTTGCCAATGACCCGGATTGCCTCAGTTTCCTGAACTCTGCGGGAATTGACGCTATGGGCCGACTCGCTGCGATCATGGATGGCTATTACGGTCAGGCTGGAATGCTTCCTAAAAAGGGCGACAATGGTAATTTGATGATGACTAACGCTGTTTCATTCGGTTATCCAGGACAACTGGTGACCGTCAACACAGTCGGAGCCTTTTTCGCAGGGCAAATTGGCTCGATAACGAACTCCACAGATCGACACAGGATTCCGGGCGGGACCCCGTCCGCACAAGGCTTCATAATGTTGCACGAATTAGGCCACAATACTAATGTGCTAGCTAACGATGCGGGTAAACAATCCATCGTGGACGTCAACGATATAAAGCTGGAAAAGAATTGCAGCAAGACGATTAAGGCATTTTCGAATTAGGAGAGGAAACGACTTTATGTTACGAGCAATTCTGAGCGCATTATTTCTGCTCGTGGGTCAATCGAACGAGCCAATCACGGTCACATACCTCGAATCAATAGCGTACCCAGCCGTCGCGCGAGACGCTCGAATCCAAGGGACAGTTGAAGTCGCCGCGATAATTGCGCCCGACGGCCAGGTAATTTCAGCCTCTGCCAACTCTGGTCATCCTGCCCTAAAGCGGCCGGTCGAGGAGAATGTCAAACGGTGGAAATTTATCCCGGCAAGCGCCGAGCGAAAGCTATCGATCGTTTTTGAGTTCTCGCTCGAGGAGCCAAGTTTGCCTTTTGGGGCCGAGACGCGAAATTACTTCGAGCTGCCCTCAAAGGTGAGAGTGGTAACAAATCTCCGGACCAAAACCGACTGAAGGGGATGGATAGATGACGGCGTCGGCTCCTTCGACCGCTTAGACCAGGCAGATGTGAGACGATCAGGGCTCCAAAGAAAGGAGCTTCTGACTCTGCTTCTATCTTGCTAGTCTCGAATCTCACAGAAACCATTCACCCCCCCTAATAGCCGTTCAACCCTCATTTTCGACCATTCGCTGTAAAACACTTAACATCTTCATTAAGGTGTGCTATTCTCTCCCGTGTACATCGAATCCCATTCCCGCCGTCTTCCTTCTTTCTGCACGGTTCGGCACGCTTTTGCTTCTCAACGTTTAGACCTGCGGACGTTTCGACGTTCAGACGTTCTTTTCCGCCCATCTCCCGCACGTGCCCCAGGCCCTCAACTATTACTCTTATCTAAATTCAAAGCTCCGATAAACCGCGCAGAATCAACACTTCTAGAAGTGTTCTTTCTAAAGAACTTAAAACCCTTTGAAATCACCACTTATGAAAAAACAG
>Ga0137418_10002510_pt1 | contig 16821 bp, 12 predicted proteins | sample CZODoug3_1_2_16f_FD_122242 | JGI IMG/M metagenome (GOLD analysis project Ga0137418, IMG submission 122242) | Vadose zone soil fungal communities from Angelo Coast Range Reserve, California, USA - CZODoug3_1_2_16fungal (Hybrid Assembly) | ecosystem: Environmental > Terrestrial > Soil > Vadose... | reverse complement strand
CTTTGGTGAGCGCAGCCGCATCGCTAAGTTCGGCCGTGAACGCTTCCGCGCCGTTGCGTACAAAGCGCTCCAGTCGCTCCGCGTCGCGCCCCATGACGCGCACCTTCTTGCCCTTCGATAGCAGGGAATCGGCGATGATCGAGCCGGTGTTCCCGCTCGCCCCCACAATCACATACATGGCGTCTGTTACGACAGCCACGTTGTCTTTAAGGCTGTTCATATTCGTTTCTCCTTCTTGTAGGTACAACCGCCTCAGAAACTCAACATTCTTCATGCCATCTCCTTTTAGAAGCGCGCCCATGCCTGCAGCAGCCATCTCACTCTTTGCCTATTCAGTTTAATTACGGCCTTCGGTATGTATATTCAAAGCTCTCCTGCACTGAATTAAAAGCAACATTAGATGCCGTTTAGATAGAGTCCGGTATCCGCGAATCGGTAGATACAAATGTCAGGGAACCGGTTCGTACACGCGGATTTGGGCGTCGCGGTCATCCTGCTTCGGAATTGCCACATAGAAACGATTCAGTTCGGGGACGAATAGGGATGTACGCGCGATCGGCGTCGTCGTAATTCTGCCCAAGCTCTCGTAGTGGTCAGAATCACGCTGTTGGTATACGGAAACGAATCCTTCGCCGCCCGACACGTAAATACGATTGTGGGCAGGATCGAAGGACACGCCGTCGATGAGCCCCACGCTTTCCAGGGCAGCGACAACATTCCCAGAATCACTGTCAAGGACGACAAATTGGGGAGGTTTCCTCAAACCTACAAAGAGCCGGTGGCGCGCTTCATCGAGGCCCAGCGAAACGGGCTGCTGCGCCGCAGATATCGGCCACGTATTCACGATCTTCTGCGATTTCCGGTCGATAACCACGATGTTGTTGCTTTCGGGAATAGTCAAAAAAAGACGCCTGCCCTTCTTTTCCATCGCCATGCCGCCGGGATGAGCACTCGTCTGGATGTCGCCGATGTGAGTCTCTTTGGTTGTGTCAAGAATAGCGACCTCTCCATAATCTTTTCCGTCATCCCGCCCACCGTATCCGACATAGAGCACCTTTGCTTCCGCATCGTAGTCCATCAAATCAGCTCCCAGCGAAAGCCTGAGGGAATCCGTCAATCTCGCCGGCGTACCTTTCAACACCTTGCACGTCCCGTCAGTACCGTTGGCAACGAATAGCTTCTTCATGTTTGGCGCATAAAATACGCCCTGGGGTTTACTGAACCCTGGAATGCTCTGGGTCCTCTTCCCGGCCTTCAGATCAATGACTTCTAGGGAATTGTTTCCTAGCCCTGCCACAAATAGACGCTTGCCTTTGACGTCGACACCCAAGTGGTCCAAGCGGCCTTCGACCTTGGGCATCGGGATGGTTTGAACCAACCGGAGGGGGACATTGTCTTGGGCAAAACAGAAAGGGACACAGCTCAAAACCGCAGCCAACACGAACACCTGAAATTTCTTCATATGCGCGCTCCCGAATGGAATGGTGTCGAATGAGCCCAGACGAAGGGGCCTCGGTCACACGAACACCGAAACTCTCGGCTAATCTACTGTGATCCCGCATGTATAGAATTAAAATGGACATTAATTGTTATTCATGATGTGCCTATGCACTTATTTCGGCAGTGGCGCAGCCGGGAGAAGCACCGAGAAAGTGGAACCGCGTCCCACTTCGGTTTGGCAATGAATTGTGCCTCCCAGAGCCCGCGCGATGGCCTGTGCGATGGCCAGCCCAAGTCCGCCGCTGCGGGTCTCTCCTCCATTTGGCCCGGCGCGATAGAATCTCTCAAAAACGTGCGGAAGATGTTCGGGAGGGATACCCAACCCTTGATCGTGAATGTCGACCCGAATTGCGTGATCGTCGCGATCCAGTTTGGCCCGTACACAAGTGTTTCGGGGTGAGTACTTCACAGCATTGTCAAGAAAAATGAGAAAAAGCTGCCGGAGGAAGGCCTCGTCGCCCACGTATAACATCTCGGGTCTTATGTCATGTTCGATGGTTATGCCCTTCGGTCGAGCCAGAGCGAGGGCGATCTCACAAGCTTCTTCCAAAATTTCGTCGACAAAGACTTCCTCCTTGGCCAGCCGAAGTTGTCCGGCATCGGCCATGGAGAGCGTAAACAGGCCGTCGACGATGCGTTCCAATAGCCTCACTTCGTTGTCAATGATTAAGAGTGCTGCTTCGTACTCCTCTGGTGTGCGCTTCTCCGAGCGGATCAGCTCGGTCTCGCCGCGCACGACGGCCAGGGGGGTACGAAGCTCATGCGATGCGTCCGTAACGAACTGTCGGAGCTGATTGAGGGCGGCCTTAACATTGTCGAACAAGAGGTTGAATGTCTGCGACAGCCGTCCGACTTCATCATGGGGATGGGTTATGACGAGTGGCGTATGGCGTACGTGCTTTTCTGGATGGGCCAGCGCTTCCGCGAGTTGCGCGGCGTTTTGGGTGAGGTTAACAATGGGACGGAGACTCCGACTCACGTACCAAAGAGCTACCAATCCGATGAGCAGAAGGGTCGCTGGCCACAAGATGATGAGCGTGTGGCGAAATGTCTCTAGCGCCTCCTCCGTGTCCCTTCTCGGCACAGCGATCGCCAGATACATCTGCGTCTTTCCGAGCAAGAAGGGGACGACGGCCATTCGAAGACGCCTGTCGTTCTCAGGCAAGACTGTTCGAAACACTAACTTTGAAGAATTCAGCGGCGTATTATTCATTTCCAGGAGCTTGCCCTGCAGATTTTTCGAAGATCGGAGGACGTGTCCGGAAGCATCGAGCAGTTCAAAATACTCGTAAGGGAGGTCAAACTCGAATACGTCTTGTCTGCTGGGATTAGCAACGAGATCGGCAACGATGGGCTGAGCAGCCTTTCGCAACCCTCGATCTAACTGACCTTCGATCTCCCTCGAAAAAACGGAATAAATGATGACGTAAGTCCCCGCGAACAACACACCCACCACCAAGCAGAACAGAAACATCATTCGAAAGCGAAGAGAGCCGCCTCTCATGACTCAGGTGGGCCAAAACGGTAGCCAAAACCGCGGACAGTGTGAATCAGCTTGGGTTTGTTCTCGACGTCGAGCTTGTGTCTCAGCCGATTGATGTAGACCTCAACCAGATTCGTCTCACTGTCAAAAGAGCCCGACCACACGTGTTCGACGATTTCGCAGCGAGTAGTGATCTCGGGAGAACGGATCATCAGAAGCTCCAGAAGCGCTAGCTCCTTTGATGTGAGCGCAATCTGCTCTCCTCCGCGAACGGCAATGCGGCGATGGCGATTCAGCTCGAGATCGGCACAGTGCAGCGTGGCTCCGATTTTGTAGAATCCGCGACGGGTCAGAGCCCGGACGCGAGCGCGGAATTCGGCCAGCGCGAATGGCTTCGTAAGGTAGTCATCTGCGCCAGCGTCGAGACCTTCGACGCGCTGATCGACCAGTGTACGTGCGGTTACCATCAGGATCGGAGCTTCAAGATTCATTTGCCGCAGTTCGCGGCAGACTTCGATACCGCTGGTTCCCGGCAAACGAACGTCTAGGACAACAGCATCGTACGTAACGTTGGAAGCGAGCTTGAGAGCCTTCTCTCCCGTGTCAGCCACGTCCACCGAGTAGGACATTTCGCGCAAGGCGCGCGCGATGAAACTGGCCACCTTGCGCTCGTCTTCAACAAGCAGCAAGTGCATCGACGCAAATATACACCTCTTTGTTGAGGAATTGTCAATTGCGGGCCAGACCTTAACAGAAATTAATTCTGCGTTGACCCTGTCTCAATCGATCCGATCTCTGAAGAAACTCTCGGCTTTCACCCGGTGGGGATAGTTTTCCCGGCGGTCGGCCTCTGATTTACGAGTGTGGCTGACATTTGGAAGATGAATGGAGCGTGCGATGAATCCGCGTCTGATCACCTCTCTTCACAAGCCCGGCGGGCTCCCATAATCAGACACATGAAGGACTGGTTCGTAGGGATTGCTATCAGCCGATCGGAAGCTCGCCAGCTTGACTCGAGGCTACGTCTTCGTAGCTTCTCGACAGCCCGGCTGCCGCCACGCAGGTTTTGAACCTTACGGAAAATTAACTCTCTATTGTACTTTCCTCCGAGTACGCTCTCCTCGCTTTAGTGCACAGCCAAAACCCGCTGCGGAAATTGGGACTGCTTTCGACTATGGCATGTGCAGGAGGAAGAGCGCCTTGAGAACATTATTCGCATTCCCCAGAGTTTCCGGTCTGGTGATTTTTAGTCTTGTAATCGCTGCTATCGCTGTCCAGGCTGACACAATCAAGAAGCTATATGCGGTTCACGTGAACGGCAAGCGGGGCTTTATTAATAGCAGAGGTCGTATCGTAATTCCAGCTAAGTTCGATGATGTTCTTCACTTTCAGGATGGCATTGCACCGGTCAAGGTGGGCGCCAAGTGGGGATACATCAACGAAAGCGGGAGCTTCATCATCGAGCCTCGATTTGATGATGCTCGCAACTTTCTAGTTGGTCTTGGCGCGGTGAAGGTCGGTGACCGATGGGGCTTCGTCAACACCAAGGGAGAGTTCAAGATTCCGTTGCGCTACGATTTTGCACGAGCGTTTGCCGACTCCGGAAATACTCCAGACGAAAAACTGAATACCGCACGCGTGAAGCTGGATGGCAAATGGGTGCTCATCGATCCGCACGGAGACGTATTCTTGAGACCCCCTGTGGACGAGCTAGGCCCACTGGAAGAAGGTCTCGCGCCCGTGAAACTCGGAGGACAGTGGGGATATATCGACCGAACCGGCCGCATGGTTGTTCAGCCCCAGTTCGAGGTGGCAAAAGGATTTGGCTCGGATTACGCAGTGGTTGAGCAAAAAGGCCGATGGTGCTTTATCGACAAGAAAGGAACATTCGTCGTTCCCTGCCAGTTTGAGGGGGCCGACGAGTTCACCGAAGATGGGTTGGCGCCCGTGAAACTCGGAGGAAAGTGGGGCTACATCGATCGGAATGGGAAAGTAGTGATCAAACTGCAGTTTGACGGCGCCAAACCTTTTGAAAACGGGTTAGGCGAAGTCCAGAGCGGCGATGGATTTGGGTACATCGACAAATCCGGAAAATTCGCGTGGAAGCCCAGCAAGTGACGGCTGTCCGCGCCCACTTTCACGATTGAGGGAGGGAACTGATGCTCGCGAGAATTCTCCTCGGTGTGCTCGGCACTGCATTGTTCGTGACGCCCTCCGGCATCTCACAACAGGCATCGCCACGTACATTCCGATTCGTCTCCGAATGGAAAATTCCCGCGCAAAACGTCGCCGCTTACTCTGCGGACCTCGACAAGACTGTGCGCCCCACGCTCGAAAGCCTGCTGCAAGAGGGAGCTGTCCTGGCTTACGGAATTTATGTCACTACGGTAAGCGAGGATGAGGGCATCACGAACGGGTTTTGGTTCGAAATTCCCTCGCTCGTAGCGATGGAGAAAGTGCAGGAGAAGCTTGCGAAACTCATGCCAAGTACCATAGTAAACTCCGCCATTCGGCACCATGACAATCTCTTTCGCGTGATCCTGCGCAACAGCCGATCGGCCCGGGGATCGAACGGCTACTTCTATGTGAATTCGACTTTGCTCCAGCCCGGCAAACGTGACCAATGGCGGGAGTGGTGGCACAAGTACCAAAAACCCATGTATGACCAGTTTCTAGCCGAAGGGCTGATCACCTCGTATGAACTAGACAGCGGAGAGATACACACAATGGATCCCAACTGGATCTATCTGGCCTACGTAATTCCCACGGCTGAGGCCTTAGATAAGATAAACAACGAGTTCCGCATTCGAGTGGAAAAGCGCTCCACGGAAGAAAATCAGGCGATTAATTCAGCCCTTGAGGTTTTGGTGGTTGCAGGTTCACACCGCGACTATCTCGCGCGTACGACAAATTACGCGACAAAGTAACTGAAATGGAGACGCCGTCACGCCAACCTCAATCGGGCCACCTGACTGCCTCTAGTTTCACAATCGTAGAGGAAGACTACTGGAGCCTCTGACGTCCGCCGACGTCTTCCCCTTTTTCTCCTCCTGCGTGACTATTTCTTGCACGCCTAGCAAACGTCTGGTCGAAGGAAATTCTCCCACCCTTCTCGCGACATCGGTCCATCGGGAAAACGCATGGCATTAAGAGAAATTAATGATGCATTTCTAATTTGACGCCATATACTCGCCCAAATTTTCGCATAAGTTCACCGTGTCAGCTGGGAATCATTGGAGGTGATGCCGTGAATTCTCGGAAGCCTACGTTCCGCGTAGCTGCGTTTGCATTTTTCTTCCTGGGTTTTTTTCTCAACTCCCAAGCTGCCGCTCAAGTCACCGGAGGCACAATTCTCGGAACGGTCCGTGACACGAGTGGCGCGACTATCGCCGGAGCAAAGGTGGTCATCCAGAATACCGGTACAGGTGTCACCACAATAGTAATGACCAATGAATATGGTCTCTATCGCGGCCACAACCTGATCCCTGGGACGTATCAGGTCGTCGTTTCCGCCACTGGTTTCGCCGCTCTCGTGGAAAAGGATCTTACTTTGGAAGTCGGAGCCGAGCTGCCGGTAAACCTGGTACTCCGGGTGGGCGGGTCGAGCGAGCGAGTCGAAGTCAGCGGAGTGGTATCAGACGTGACGACGTCGAACTCCACCGTCAGTGCCGTCGTAAATGCAAGAACTGTTCAGGAACTGCCCCTCAACGCCCGCGATTGGACATTGCTCGCAAATCTGGAGCCCGGTGTTGCGACCGTGCGCACCATGGTCGGCCTGAATGCGAATCCGGGAAGGGTTAATCGCGGCTGGGGCACTGAACTCACGGTTGGAGGTAACCGCCCTCAACAAAACAACTACAGGATGAATGGGGTGAGCATGAATGATTATGCCAACGGGGCACCCGGTAGTGTCCTGGGCGGTGACCTGGGCGTCGATGCCATCCAGGAATTTTCTGTAGTGACGAGCAATGCCCAGGCCGAATACGGCCGCAGTTCAGGCGGCATCATCAATGCCATTACCCGATCCGGAACCAACGCCTTTCACGGCTCAATCTATGAATTTCTCCGCAATAGTGCTCTCGACGCACGCAATGTGTTCGATATCTTGAATGGGCAGCCGATAAAGCCTCCCTTCAAGCGCAATCAATTCGGCGCGACAGGAGGTGGTCCGATCTGGAAGGATAAGACATTCTTCTTTGCCGATTACGAGGGACTGAGACAGCGCCTGGGCAACACACAAAGAGCTGTCGTTCTCTCTCCAGCCGCTCGTGCCGGTAATCTCGCTAACGGAACAATCGTCGTGGTCGACCCCAATGTGGTGCCATATCTTGCCTTTTACCCTCTCCCGAACGGCGCCATTTCCGGAGATCGAGGAAATTTCATCGTCGTTAACACGCAAGTCGCCACAGAAAACTTCTTTACCACGCGCTTGGACAATCAGTTTTCGACCGCTGACAGCCTGAACGGCACCTACATGTTCGACGACAGCAATACGAGTGCACCAGACCTGCTGCATACCATCCTGCTGGGCACGATTTCGCGGCGACAGCTCGCCACCGTGGAAGAGACCCATACGATTAGCCCTAATTTTATCGACACCTCACGCTTTGGATTCAGTCGTGTCGTGGCCGTAGCTCCCAAGACTCTGGGCGCGCTAAACCCGATTGCCGACGACCCCTCGCTTGGGTTTGTGCCCGGGAGAAATGTTGGGGGAATTAGCGTTTCCGGACTCACCTTGTATCAGGGAGGAGTTGGCGCTGTTGGCGAGTACGATTTTCATTTCAATTCCTTCCAGTTCTACAACGACGCATTCCTTACCAAGGGAAAGCATTCGTTGAAGTTCGGTTTTGCCGTAGAGAGAATCCAAGCGAATCAGATTGGCAGGTCTCTGCCCAGTGGACAATACGCTTTCGGCTCCATTCAGAACTTCCTGACCAATAAACCAAAAAGCTTCACCTCCGCGCTCCCGGGAACGATCACACCGCGTGATCTTCGGCAGGTGGTCTTCGGGACCTATGTTGCGGATGACGTCCAACTGCGCCCGAATTTCGTCCTCAATCTTGGCCTGAGGTACGAGATGGCTACGGTACCAACCGAAACGGCCAATCGACTGACTAACCTTCATAGCATTACGGATACTCAGCCAGTGCTTGGGTCGCCGTATTTTTCCAATCCTACGAGACGCAATTTCGAACCAAGGATAGGATTTTCGTGGTCGCCATTTCACAATGCCAAGACTGCGGTCCGCGGGGCGTTTGGAGTCTACGACGTACTCCCCTTGACCTACCAGTTTCAGCTCGTTTCGATCTTGTCGGCCCCGTTTTTTGAGTCCGGATCGACGAGTCTGACCCCGAACACGTTTCCCAAGGGAGCCATCGGCTTGTTGGGTCCGAACAAGTTGCGCTATGTCACGATCCAAACCAACCCGTCACGAAACTACGTGATGCAGTGGAACTTGAACGTCGAACAAGAGATCATGAAAGATCTGACCCTCTCTGTGGGCTACGTCGGCTCCCACGGAGTTCATCAGCCCTTTCGTGTCGACGACGCAAACATCGTCCTGCCGATCGCGCATCCGGCGGAGGGCTATCTCTGGCCAACCCCGGTAGGCAGCGGTACCAAGGTCAATCCCAATCTCGGCCAGATAAGCCTCCTCTCTTGGATTGGCTCCTCTTATTACGATTCCTTGCAGGTGCATGTTTCTAAGAGAATGAGTCACGGGCTGCAGATGGGTGGATCATATACTTGGGCCAAGAGTATGGATTCCGGTTCTTCCACCCTCGCCGGAAACGCGTTCGGCAACTCGATCTCGAGCTTGTTTTACTTCGACGCCAGGCTCCGGCGAGGTCTTTCCGATTTCGATATTCGCCACAACTTGGTTATCAACTCTATTTGGCAGATTCCCACACCGCCCTCGCTTTCCGGTGCTGCTCTCTGGGCGTTCGGTGGCTGGCAGCTCGGCGGAATCTATCAGGCAAGCGCTGGACTGCCATTCACGCCTCTTATTGCGGGAGATCCCCTGGGCATGAACAGTTCGGGTGAGGACACCTATTCTTTCCCCGATCGCATTTCCGGTCCTGGCTGCGGGACGGCCGTGAATCCGGGCAACGCTAACCACTACATCATGACACAGTGTTTTGCCGCTCCAAATCCCATCAATCGACTGGGAAATGCAGGTCGTAACTCCCTCATAGGTCCTGGGTTGTCGAACCTTGATTTTTCGGTCGCGAAGAACACCAAGATTTCGAAGATTTCTGAAACCTTCAACGTTCAGTTCCGATTCGAAGTCTTCAACATATTGAACCGAGTGAATCTGGCTCCTCCGATCGCTAACAGCTCGTTGTTCGATACTTCCGGGAATCCAATTAGTACTGCCGGTCAAGTCGATCAGACGGCCACAACTTCCAGGCAGCTGCAGTTCGGACTGAAGCTGATCTGGTAAGAAAACGGCAACTAAATATACTTGAAAGGAACGGAAAGGGCTTCAAGCGATGAGAAGAATTTCCGCGGTGCTTGCCTTGGCCTCTCTGTGCGTCGCGAATGTTGTCTCGCTAGCTCACACACAAACAACAAGTGGAACGGATGTCTCTGTAGCTCAGATTTTCTTCGAAGTGCCGAAGCCAGGCAGAGTCGAAGAGTACGAACAAGGGGTCAAGAGACACATCGCTTGGCGCAAAGCAAACCATGACAAATGGGCATGGCAGACCTGGGAAGTAGTTACCGGAAAAGATACCAGCAGTTACATCAGAGCCACCTTCGGCCACCGCTGGGAGGATTTTGACGATCGTGAAGAATTCAATGCAACCGCTCGCGCCGACCTCAATAAGAATGTGTGCGCCTCGATGAACTCATCCTCCTCCACCTTCTATGTTCTTCGGACCGACTTGAGCCTTTCGCCTGAACCTAAGGAGCAACCCAAGTACCTGCAGTTGAACATTTTCGCCGTACGGCCCGAAGGGGCACGAGAATTCTCACAATCCATCAAGAAAATGAACGCCGCACTCAGAAAAACAAATTTCACGAGCGAATCGTTTCTTTCCCCGAATAGCGCGGGAGGACACTCGCGTTGGTATTTCATGACAAATGGTGGCGAAGGGCCCCAATACGTGCTGGTAACGGACCGCAATAGCTACAAAGATTTTCGCCCCGTGGAAACATCCTTGGACGAAGTCATGGAGCAAGTGTACGGAAAGGAAGAAGGAGACGCGGTCATGATTAACGTGCGGAAGACATTCACGCATGTTTACAGCGAGCTCCTCCGATACAGGCCAGATCTGAGCTACAGCCCGTAACTCATTGTCAGCTTCGCAAAAGACGAGGTCGCGTGATGAATCGCAATAGGTACTCTCTTGGTCTGTTTGCGGTGGCAGTTCTGATTGCGTGCGGCCTATCAGCCCGCGCTGGATGGCCTCAAGTGGCTGGCGGCAGCAATCTCGGCACGATCATCGATACTTCCGGGGCCAGCGTTCCGAAAGCAACGGTATCAATCAAGAACGACGGAACCCGCTCCGTTCGTGAGGTCATCACGAACGTCGACGGCCTTTATCGCGCCCCCGACCTGTCCCCGGGAACGTATGATATTGCCGTTGCTGCTCCTGGCTCCTCTCAACGCCGATCGTCTCGCCCCCGGTAGCCCGGAAGGCGCCCGCCGAATCGGCAGGGGCCAATTGCTCTCTGCCGCCGTCTGTCCTAAGAATCTCGACAATCCCGCCAACGAGAGTCCCTCCCGTTTGGTCTTGCACGGTTCCAGAAATCACCGTGCTCGTGGAGGAACTCTGCGCCAACGCACGCTGGATCAGCACCAGCTTGACCGCTACCTCCCAACGTCAGAAACAGGCTTTTCGGCATCAGAAGGTGAACCACGTTTGTAGTTCAAGACGCCGGTTGTTCGCGCTCTCCGCGAATACTCCACCAGAGCCCGCGGGCTGGTTAGCTTGGCCGAAAAGAGGCGACGTGATGTTGCCGAAGATCGGACCTGGGTTATTGTGATTGGTCAGGTTGCGGATATGCATCGAGATCGTAAGGCTATAACGTCGATTCGCCGACGAGGCGCCACCACCCTGGCCTCCGCCGCCCATGGAGAATGGACTGCTCGGAGCACCACGGCCGCCACGCCCGCCACCAGGACCACCACCTCCAGGGCCGCTGCCCCCAGGTAAAGCCGAACCAGCTTCGCGCGCAGATCCAAAAGCAAATGTCCTGCCCACCCGCATGTTCAACATGATCTGGCCCGGCCCGCGCCCGAAATTGCGAGAGAGCAGCCTCTCCCCCTGCGTCGGGTTCGGATCGAGCAGACCGTACCTGGTAGCAACCACTCCGAGCTTGCTCGCATCGGTCGCGATTCCTGGCCGTCCGTTGAACAGGCCATCGCCGTAGAGATCCTGTCCGGTGGTTATATCGAACGGCGGGCCCGTATTCGCTATGAGCAGTGGGTTGAAACGGATACCCCATTTTACAGTAACGGTGCCGGCCAGCGAGAAGCGGTGATGTATGTCTGTCGCGGCTGGACCGTACTCCCTAGCCATGCTATATGGATTCGCAGGCAACATCCCGAGACCGTCCGTGTTGCTCATCGCACGGTTGTACATATAGGACCCGGTAAGCGAGATGTCCCCGTTTACCTTAGAATTCACGTTCAGGATCAATTGATTCTGGTTATACAGCCCTGCGGATTCCATGAGGAGAACTTGACCTGGTCTTCCGAGAGGGAACACGCCGCTGCCTGAATTCCGCGCCGAGATTGAGCTCGATACGGCGCAATTCAAACGGCGCGCCATCGGTCTGTTCCCCCGAAATCTTCCCCCTCAACCTGGACGCCCATGCGCTCATCCGGTCACGTGCGCCTTCCGGTTCCGGGCCAGAAAGAGACCGTGGCCGGAGGTCTATCGTGCCTGTCTCCGGCGTCCGCCGGGGTACGAGAGCGAATCAATCTGCGCGTTGCCGTGCGGATGCGGTATCTCCGCTTGAGCAGACCACGCGCTAGGAAGAAACTCACTTTGGGATCTCCGCATTCAGTTCCTGATCTTTCTGCTGTTCGAGGTACTCCATCAAGTACTACTTAGCCCCGATTCTGCCCCTTCATTACATTGAAACTGTTTTTGGACTTGTGAGGGCAAAAAATTAAGTGCCGTAATCCTATTCTAGTGCGATTCCGGATTAGCAAACACCTGCGGAGACACGTAGGAAGTGTGGCCAACCCGTGGCCCAGGAGATTCCAACGTTCGTTCCCGTTAGTTGAGCCCCGCCTGAAATTCGCGACCGTCGTGCGGAACAATGTCACGTCGACGGTCAAAGCCGAATTAATAGTTCGGTGCAATCAGGCTTGGGAACTGCCTGCTAGCAGCGTCCTTGACCGCAGCCAATCGATAAGGCAAATAACATTAAGAGAAATTAATGATGCATTTCGGATTCCTAGCCGTATTCTCGCCCCAATTTCACGCAAGTTGACCCAATTAGCTAGAGAACAGGGGAGGGCGTGCCATGACTTCCTTAGTAAGATTCCCACTTCGCGTAGATGCGTTTGCCTTTTTGTTCTTAGGTCTTCTTTTTTTTATTGGCCAAGGGGCTGCTCAAGTTACCGGAGGCACAATTCTCGGCACAATCAGTGACAACTCTGGAGGGAACATCCCCAATGCAACTGTCTCGATTAAGAACACCGCGCAAGATCTCGCGCGCAGCCTCACTACCAATGAGCAAGGGATCTATCGCGCACCCGGCCTAATTCCTGGAATCTACCAGATTACCGTCTCTGCGCCTGGCTTCGCCACGGTTGTGCGGAACGATGTTACGCTGACCGTCGGAGCTGAACTGGTAATCAGCGTTCAACTGCGCGTGGGAGGCGTTAACGAAAAGGTGGAAATTAATTCAGCAACTCCGTCGGTAGAAACCTCGACATCTACAATCAGCGGAGCAGTAGAAAGCACGACCGTGCGTGAGTTGCCTTTAAATGCCAGAGACTGGACAGCGCTTGCCAACCTTGAACCGGGAGTTGCTACTGTCCGCACCCAAGTAGGTGCCGCGAGCGGATTCGAGAGAAGCAATCGTGGATTTGGAACGCAACTCGCGGTCGGGGGTAATAGACCACAACAGAACAGCTATCGCCTGGATGGGGCCAGCATCAACGATTACACAAATGGAGGACCGGGCAGCGTACTGGGAGGTGTGTTAGGGGTGGATGCGATCCAGGAGTTCTCAGTTGTGACAAGCAACGCCACTGCGGAGTATGGACGCACTTCGGGAGGGGTAATCAACGCTGTAACCCGGTCTGGAACGAATGCCTTTCATGGCTCCGTTTATGAGTTCTTGCGAAATAGTGCCTTGGACGCCAGCAATTTTTTTGACATAGTCAAGCCACCGTTTAAGCGCAATCAGTTTGGTGGCACAGCCGGCGGTCCCATTCGGAAAGATCGCACGTTCATCTTTGGAGACTACGAGGGACTGCGTCAAACCCTGAACGTAACGCAGCGCTCCACGGTGCCGTCAGTGGCGGCACGTTCGGGTCAGCTAACGACTGGCAATGTTACGGTCGATCCCAAGTTGCAGCCCTATCTCGCGATCTTTCCTCAACCGAACGGCCCAACTACCGGAGACTTTGCCATCTTTACCTTCTCCATTCCGCAAGTGTCCTTCGAAAACTTTTATACGGTACGAATGGATAATAAGTTCTCCCAAACCGACAACTTTTCTGCAACGTACTTTTTCGATGACAGCAAGACTACAAATCCTGATATATACGACTTTGTACTCATGGCCTCAGTATCCAGAAGACAGCTGGTGACACTGGGCGAAACTCACGCCTTTGGTCCAAACGTGTTGAATTCGTTGCGATTCGCTTTCAGCCGGGTAGTTTCTCAAGCTCCTCGGACCCTCTCTGCCATCAACGCGCTCGCAAAAGACCCCACCTTAGGATTCATACCCGGTCGTAATGTAGGAATAATTAATGTGGCGGGCCTTCCGATCTTCCCTGGCGGCTTAGGCGCGACCGGGGAGTTTGATTACCATTTTAATTCCTTTCAGGTATACGAAGACGTGTTCGCAACAAAAGGCGTTCACTCTTTGACTTTCGGGAGCCATGTTGAGCGAATCCAAGCCAATCAGCTGGGTCGATCCAATCCCAGCGGCAATTTTACCTTCGGGTCGCTGTCCAACTTCTTGACGAATAAGCCAAGGTCGTTCAACGCAGCTCTTTCAGGCCTCATCACGCCGCGAGATCTTCGCCAGACAATTTTGGCTTTCTACCTCCAGGATGACCTTCGTCTGCGGTCGAATCTCATCATAAACCTTGGGGTTCGCTATGAAATGTCGACTGTTCCGACTGAAACGACAAACAAGCTCAGCAACTTGCGGAATGTAACTGATACTCAGCCCTTCCTGGGTTCGCCCTACTTTTCGAACCCGACTTTGCATAATTTTGAGCCTCGCGTTGGGTTCTCCTGGGATCCCTTTCGCAATGGAAAGACTGCGGTTCGAGGAGCGTTCGGCATTTATGACGTTTTGCCGCTTACATATCAATTTGAGTTACTATCCATCCTGAGTGCCCCATTTTTCGAAAGAGGAAATATTTCTGGATTGGCTCCTGGTTCCTTCCCGACGGGTGCCTTTCCTCTTTTGGGCCCGAACCGCCTTCGCTTCTTTCATCTCGACCCAAATCCGGCGCGCAACTATGTGATGCAATGGAACCTCAACATTCAGCGTCAGCTCGCTCCTAGCCTGACCGCACAGATCGCGTACGTCGGCAGCCGAGGCGTCCACCAGCCGTTTCGCGCCGATGATATGAACATTGTTCTACCAATCGCTCACACCCCGCAAGGTTACTTCTGGCCGACTCCCGCGGGCAGCGGAAAGAGGCTGAATCCTAACCTAGGCCAGATTAGCGGCTTGTTTTGGAATGACACTTCCTCGTACCACGCAATGCAATTACGAATCTTGCAAAAGATGAAGCGCGGGTTGCATTTTGGAGGCTCCTACACATGGTCCAAGAGTATCGACGAAGGCTCAGCGTCCTTGGCCGGGGATCCCTTTTTGAATTCGATAACGAGTCTTCCATTCTTTGATCCGAAGTTGCGCCGTGGGCTGTCCGACTTCGACGTCCGGAACCTTTTCGTGGCCAACTACATATGGCGTATTCCGACGCCGTCTCCGCAGGGATTTCTTCGCATGCTCGCCGGCGGCTGGGAAACGGGAGGAATTTACGTGGCTACTAGCGGGTTGCCTTTCACACCAGTCCTTGGGGGAGACCCGGTCGGTTTGCTTAGTTCTGACGCAGCTGGAACTGAATTCCCCGATCGAGTCGCGGCGGCGGGCTGCCAATCCTTAGTCAACCCGGGTAACCCCAACAATTACATCAAGACGCAGTGTTTTGCATTCCCAAACCCGAGCACTCGTTTGGGCAACGCTGGCCGAAACACGCTTAAGGGTCCGGGACTTTCTAATTTTGATTTATCTCTATTTAAGAATAATCCGATTCGGAGGATTTCGGAGACCTTCAATGCGCAGTTCCGCATGGAATTCTTTAACGTCTTGAATCATCCCAATTTTGCCCCGCCCTTGCACAACAACACTATCTTCGACACAAACGGGAATCGAATATCCACTGCGGGTCTGGTCGACACAACGGCGACCCCTTCACGGCAGGTTCAGTTTGGACTGAAGCTGGCTTGGTAGTTTTGGTACATTTAAGGGAGCCAACTCGCTTCGGCCACGTGTGGACATTCTAGGGAAGCCGCTCACCGCAGGCGCGAGGTCCATCGGCGCGATGGACAAAGCGACGACTTCAATGATCAAGCAACGAGCCGCAGTCTTCCCGTACCGGTTGGAATGCTTCTCTCCAGCGGGACGAAAAATCACGCTGGAGGGGATTTACTTCGTAAGGCTGCGTACCGACGGTCTCCATGAATGATCCTTCAAGCGTGAGAGCAATGTTCGCGTGCTCGTGGAAGTGTGGGGGTAACAGCAGTCCTGGCGCACGAAAGGTTTCCGTCAGCACACACCCGGACACTTCTGCTCGCTTGTCTCGAGCACTCAGAACGATGGGACTCGGTGCCGGAATCATCACTGTCCTCCCCACAAGCGATTTCAGGGCTTCCCTGACGCTCCAGACTCCGCCTCGAGCAGCGAATTGTGCATGTTCAGGATGCGCCAGTAAGCGCCATCTTTCCTGCACATCGACATGCCGCGTGCGATGAGATGCTCTTTGGGTGAAACGATTTCATAGTCGTAGCTGTACCAGAGGGCATCGCCGAAGAGTTTCACGTCGTGCAGGTTCATCTTGTAGCTCAGCTTTGGAGAATACTGAAGGAAGCGGCGCTGCAAATAATCCATCACTTCCTTGCGGCCACGAAACTCACCTTGCGGAGCAAAAAGCACGATCTCGAGATCGAAACAGTCTTCCAATTCGGTGGCGTTGCCCGATTCGAATGCCGTCGTACAGCGGTGCATCGCCGCTTCCATTTGCTCGAAGAGCGCGCTTGCATTGGCGGGCGGCGGAGCCACCGAGGCGACGCGGCGCTTCAAATCAATCGTTACGCCCATCTTGTCGAGCAAATCGACACCTAGAATACCGTCAATTTTGCCCCCGCACGCATTTCCAATAGGACTGAGATCGATGGCCGGAAGCCGGAGGTCGCGCAGCCGATGGTCGCCCAACACGATTTCGGGAAGGAGGACTTCGCGTGCGCTGGTGGCGGCCGTGCCGCTCCACGACGTGACTTGAATTTCCTTGGACCGCCCCGACGAAAACGATTTTAGGTTGAGCATTGAAGTGGCCGCGGTATCCAGCAAGAAGTGCATGTCCGTGCCGTCGATTCGCGCTTTTACGATGGGCAGCAGATCGCAACGCT
>Ga0137418_10002508_pt1 | contig 16827 bp, 21 predicted proteins | sample CZODoug3_1_2_16f_FD_122242 | JGI IMG/M metagenome (GOLD analysis project Ga0137418, IMG submission 122242) | Vadose zone soil fungal communities from Angelo Coast Range Reserve, California, USA - CZODoug3_1_2_16fungal (Hybrid Assembly) | ecosystem: Environmental > Terrestrial > Soil > Vadose... | reverse complement strand
GTAGAAGAAAACGAGCTGTTCGTACGAGCTTCTCTCCTCGGCAGAGAGACCGGACGGCGCCGGCGCACCGGCGAAAGATGCCTGGTCGATTTCTGCAGGAATCGCGCCGGGCATGTTGGTGTGAATGCCGAGCAATTCCGGTGGCGCCTGCACGCCCAGCATATCGGTAATGACCGCGCCCCAATCGCCACCCTGCGCGACAAAGTGCTTGTAGCCAAGGCGCTTCATCAGCGTGGTCCATGCCTGCGCGATCCGTTCGGGCCCCCAGCCGGTCGTGGTCGGCTTGCCGGAAAACCCGTAACCGGGCATCGACGGGATCACCAGATGGAAGGCGTCCGATGCGCTCCCGCCATGGGCGGTGGGATCGGTGAGCGGTCCGATGATCTTCAGTTGTTCGATCACCGAACCGGGCCAGCCGTGCGTCACGATCAGAGGCAGTGCATTTTCATGCCTGGAGCGGACATGGATGAAGTGGATATCCAGCCCGTCGATTTCGGTGATGAAGTTCGGTACGGCGTTGAGCCGCGCCTCAACTTTGCGCCAGTCATAGTCACTCTGCCAGTAGCTCAGAACCTGCTGGACGGTCTTGAGCGGTACGCCCTGCGAATAATCGGTGACGGTTTCCTTGTCGGGTAACCGGGTCTGCGCTAGGCGCTGGCGCAGGTCGGCCAATACCGCCTCCGGAACATTCACATGAAACGGACGAATCGCATTTTTGTCAGCCGTTTGCTCGTTGCTTCGTTGTGTAGCAATGGTTTGGGTCATGGTGTCCTCCTTCAGAGTAGTTTTGAGTGTTTGGTTTGAGTCACGAGCCAATAGTCAAACGCCAGCCGTGACAACCTGACGAACGCTTTTGACTGGTTGCCGAGAAATATTTGCCACGGAAACGGTAAGCACAATTCCCGACAAATATGCGGATTCGCAGCAGCGTGGCGGTTTCTTACGGTGTGAGGCCAAGCAGGAGTTCGTTGTAGATATGGTTCCCGTCCTCATCTCGGTTCGAGGACGACGACGTGGCCTTCGGACCAGGGATGCAGACTTCCTCGCCATAACGGCTCCTTGCGCAGCGAATACGCTGTCTGATTTTGCAAGGAACCGGGGCGCGGCGGAAAGATGCTAGAAGAGACTGCTTTAGATTACGCTCTTGTGAGAGTGTTTGCAGGAAATCTTCCGTACAAACGGGCTGGTCTGAAGTCCAGGTCCGGATCCTCCATTGGCTCATGTCGCCGATTGCTCCCGGATGACGCTACTCGGAAGTGATGGTTTCCTTTGGGCCTGTCGGGCAACTCGATGACCCGGTGGGTCTGCAACGTTCGCTCCGCATCCGCGAAGCGATTTACTCGGCGAAATTCGAAGTGACGAATCGGCGTGGTGCTGTCTGATATTCCCGATGGGAATATCTCACGGACGAAAAGTCATTGGACACGACAGTAGAAATGAATCATGTTGGTCAACATCGCCAGTCCCGTGCGGACTTAACCAGCCGAGGACGGCAGTAGTGGGCTCTGAACACCAACGCTGTCGAGAAGGCTCAGAGGCAATTGCAGCGTCGAGCCACGAGCGTGCGGCCCACGGAAAAGAAATTCTGGAGCCGTTATGCCAGCCCATCCGGTTCTTGCCTCACCTCTACCGACTGTCCGCCAACCCGAGCCATTCGTTAATGCTGATACGGCCGCAGCCTTTGTCGGTATTACACGCCGCACTTTGCTTCAGAAGGTTAGAGAAGGCAGGATTCCTGGGCATCCCCTGGATTGTGGCGCGAAGAAAAAAGAATGGCGATTCAAACTCTCGGAGCTAGACCGCTATCTTTCGCTCTGCGATAAACTCCGTTCCGCAGCCACCTGAGCCAGCAAACAGGAGGATTTGATGGCCAGGTATCAGAATGGCTCTGTTCGGAGCGAACAGAGATCAGATGGTCCAACGTGGGTCTATCGCTTTCAGATAACGCGATCCGATGGAAAGAGAGTCGAGCAAGGGAAGTGAAGAAAGCGGAGAGTCTGGAGAATCCCACTCTGGACAAAATTCGACGGGTGATGAATTTGGTCTACAAACACGGGCAACGTTATGGGCTAATCCCTCGCGATGAGTCGGCTAATCCCATGAATTGGGTCCGTCAGAAGACGACAAGCAACTACACGGCAGTGATCATGAATCCACAGCAGGCGTTCGAGATTCTGCTGAACATCCCAGAGCCAAGGCGCACTCTAGTTCTTACAGACGCGGCGACAGCTCTGCGAGTATCGGAGATTCTCGGTCTGATGTGGATGGATCTGGACTTTTCAGACCAGGTGATCGAAGTGAAACGCGCTTACGTCTGGGCCCAGTTCAAAGTGCCCAAGTCCAAGGCCTCGAAGGCGCCCGTACCCATGCACCCCGTGCTGGCCGGTTTCTTGATGGCGTGGAGGGAGAGAACTCCTTATGCGAAGGATGATGATTACGTCTTCCCGAGCTTCCGACTGAAGGGCAAGAAGCCGTTGTCGGCTTCGATCATGGTGCAGAAGTATCTGCGCCCTGCTGCCGTTAAGGCCGGCGTCATCAAAGAAGACCAACGAGTGCGGTTCGGCTTCCACAACTTCCGGCATTCTCTGGCTTCTTCGCTAGTGAAGCTGAAGTGTGATCCGAAGACGGTACAGGGCATTCTGCGTCACGAGGATGTCAGGACGACAATGCAACTCTATGCGCAGTCCGACTAGGAATCGAGGCTCGAAGCACAGGGCAAGTTCTTGGCACTCCTACTCGGAGACAAGGCTCACCTGCTCACGGAGACGATCCAGTGATCTATCTTGGGCTGGACCTTGGGCTGAAGAAAGTGGGCGAAAACGCCCAAGTCCTTTGGAATGATGGTGGCCAGGGACGGAGTTGAACCGCCGAGGCCAGCCTTTTCAGGGTCAAAATTAACAAGTGATTGCAAGTACTTAGAGGTGCCTCCCGGCGCTGTAAGTTACTGAAAGTCATTGCAGGAAAGGCCGACTGCCGGTAAAACTGCCGGTAAGTTTTGTTCGCCTTGTGTTCTTCTTGGAAAGCAGTCCGCGCGCGATTGCATTTCAGGCGTGCGAATCTCGAATTCACAAGATCCCAGGTCAAGACATCTCGATTCTCAGCTCTTTCACTTTCCGGATTCACGGCATACGCGGGGTTTTTATCGTGCGGCCGTTCTCTACCATCACGCTCGTGGAACCCCTAAGAAGCGATTGTTCTGGTTCGCAACATCGGCGGGACACTGGCGGGTTGATTGGCCTCGTACCAATCGGGAGTGACCAATTAGGTGGCTTCAGGCGCTGGCAATTGCAGCAACTAAATTCGTAAACTCTTTTTGAATTTCTGCCGCTTTCGTCGTACGGTATCCCAACTCAGCGGCCAGCGTTTCAAGTTCTACATTCCACTCCGGAGGAATGATCGTCTCCGGTGGAAACGCATGGGTCTTTCTCTCCGCGAAAGTTCGTTCCGCCGCCGCGCGTGCGCGCACACGGTCCAATTGGCCAAGCATATCGACGACGAGGATATCGAGTATGTCGCGTGCGCGATCCTGCCTTTGAGGTCCGGTACAGGCATGAAGCTTCTGCGCCACTTGCTCATTGATCCCAAGACAACGTACTTGGTTGGTGATGGGCAGGCCCATTTCCGCCACACCTTCAATGGCGGGCCTCACCAGGTCTACGTCACGTGATTCACCCGGACCGAGATCCACTTCAATGGTCTGCCATGCCCGTGTTTTGTATTCCACGGCAACTTCGACCCGGACGGTGTCTGCCAGTTCCATCTCGTGTTGTTCGGGTTTCAAGCGGAAGGTGAACCCGTCAAAGCCGAGCTGTAATACTTCGGAAAGCCGCCGAACACGTTCCGCGCGGTTGCCTCTAAGACCAAGATCGAAATCCTTGGTGGTGCGCGCCGCCCGCGCGAAGCGCAGTTCCATGGCGACTCCGCCTCTCAGGTAGTAGGTATCGATGACACCTTTCTCGACGGCGCACTCCAGAACGCCGCAAAGTGCGAGAAACGAGACCCAACGGCGAAGCCTTTCCTGATCGAGACCCTGCTCGCGAGCCACACGCGCAAGAGTTTTCTCCAACTGCTCTACCGGCTTCGAAGTCATGAGTTAAACTTTCCCCACTTTCGCCTCTTGTGTCCCTTTCGCGTGTGCGTATCGATTGAGACGGCGAGTGAGTGCTAAGGCTTTCTCGGCGCTAATGTAGCCCTGCTTACGTGCATCTTTCAGAGCGCCTCGCGCCAATCCGACACGGCCGGTTTCTTCAACAAGTTGGGAAATTGTTTTTTCGATCGTGGTCACGGGAAGCCCTTCGCGAGTGACGATATCCGATGCTCGCAGATCAGCACGATGAATCTCCACCCACTTGGGTAGGCGGCGGCGGAGGCGGGCACTTTTCGGCACTGTGATCTGTACGCGTGGCGGATTCGCATCAGAAATGCCATAAACCGCCAACGCGGTCTCGTGGGATAAGGCTATTTTTTTCGGCCCACCGTCAGCACGCGCCCACAGGATCGCTTCGCGATATTGCCCCAAGCGATCCGACGGGAAGTAAGGGATTCGATACACTCCGCGCGCCACCCGTTGAAGCTTTCCCCGCTGGGTGAGACGCGCCAGGACTGAATCCTTGATGCCAAGGCTGCGGGCCTGCGCCGCTGTCACGAAACCCTCGTTTTCTTCGGCAATGGGCAACAGCTCATCAATGCGGGATCGCATGTCCCATATCAGCAGCAATACGTCGCCTTGTCAATATAGTTCCATAATGGAACTATATTGACATATCATATTCGAGAGAATATAATCGCTATCTAACACATACATAACCACTTATGTAGATCATTATCATCTCAACAGTAGCGTCACTCGTGCCGCGCCACGGCATAGGGGATGTCCTCTTCGAGTGCGCCACCTGCTTGAACATGTGTCGCGGATTTCCACCCGGAGTTCAGTGAACAGTCCATGCAGGTCTGTCGAGAAGCGTGCCGGCAAAGTGCGGAGACTCTACCAACGGCACCGTGATGAACTTCCTCGTCGAACCCCGCTATTCGGTGTATTGGGAGCTGTCTATGCAGACCGTCTCGCAAAACGGGGACACGACCTCATTCTCGTCGCACGCAGCGAGGAGCCACTCAAAGCACTGGCTGCGCGCCTCTCAAGCGCGAGCGGACGGCAGATCACTCCCATCGTGGCGGACCTCAACAACGAGACGGGGCTTGCGAAAGTGGAAACAAAACTGAAGGACGATCCGGGTGTCACCATGCTCGTCAACAACGCCGGCTTTGCTTCCGTCGCCCCACTGCTTGAGGCCGACATCCGGAAGATGCAAGACATGATTGCCCTCAATGTCACCGCCCTCACTCGCCTCACCTACGCCGCCGCTCCTGCCTTCGTTAAGCGTGGGACAGGCACCATCATCAACATCGGCTCCGCCGCGGGCATCTCGGTAGAAGCGCTCAACGGCGTGTACGGGGCGTCCAAAGCATACGTCCTTGCCTTCAGTCTTTCGCTACAGCACGAACTCACCAGCAAAGGCATCCGCGTCCAAGCGGTGTTACCTGGTAGGACCGCGACCGACGGTTGGGAGGTCGCCGGCCTCCCATGGCAACAGCAACCCCCGTCGATCGTCATGCCGGTGGAAGACATGGTCGATGCAGCGCTGGTCGGCCTCGATCAGGGCGAACTGGTCACAATTCCCGGCCTTCATAATGGAGACGAATGGACACGTTTTGAGGCCGCCCGCCGCTCCATGTTGCCACAGTTCGGCACTTCCGTTCCCGCGCCCCGCTACAGGGATCAGGCGCGAAGGTCAACATAACTGGCGAGAAATGTACATATAGACAAGCTGCTCGAAGCGCTGGCGTGAGGCAGGTCTCCGCCGCAGAAATCTGAAATAGAAAGAGTATGTGATGACGCAACCAATGCCACGCATGAGTCAACTTTCCACGATTTTTTTTTATGATTACCGCTGTCAGCATTTCCTCTGCGCAGCAGACTAAAGTGATCTCGCCGCCCGAGTTCGCAAATCAGGGCAAGGACGATCTCCCCTTCAGCCCGGGAATTCTGGTGGGAGACACGCTGTATGTCTCCGGCGAAATCGGCTTTGACCTGCATCCTCTTGCGTTGCCATGGCCTCTTACGTGAAAAGGGCCGCGACCTTGTTTGGCGCTAAAGTATCGCTGATGTATGTGTTCGACCCCGCCAGCCACAACGGCTTCGAACTTTACCTGATCAGGGGCTCCGAGGAAATCGCAGAAGAACATCAGACGATCGGTCGCGACAGGCCCAATTCATTCCTCCAGGCAGAGTTCCCCATCTCCGAACACCCAAGAATCGTCGTTGCCGGAGACGCCGCGACACAGATCGCTGAGGTCGCGAAGAATGGGTTCGATCTCATCATTATGCCTACGCATGCCGGTATTTTTAGGCGGATGCTCATTGGTTCTACAACCGCCAAGGTGCTCAATGATGCGGATTGCCCGGTCGTAACGAGCAGACACGCTGAGACGATAGCTCCACGACCGTTGGAGCACCGCGAATGGTTATGCACCGTCGGCTTAGACGAGGACTCAGAAAGAGTGCTCGGTTATGCCCATCAGGCAGCGGCGGAAGCGCACAGCAACCTCCATATTATTCACGCGATCCAGTCCATCGATCCCAATTTGCCCATTCAACTGGACCTCGACGAACAGTCGGAGGAAAGGAAGCAAGCTCGTCAGCGCATTGCCGATCTGCAACGAAGAGTCGGGTCCCAGGCGCCGGTTCGGATTGTTGTCGGTCCCATCAAGGAGGCGCTGCTTGAGGCTGCTCGGCAGTTCGACGCCGACGCGCTGATCATCGGAAGAAGTCCTCTATCGGGCACTCACGGCCGCTTACGGGATTTGACCTACGCCATCGTGCGGGACTCGCCATTTCCAGTTCTTAGCATCTGACTGCAAGCAGTCGATGCCGATTGCGTCGTAACTGTCGCCTATCTGAAGTGGCTTGTCCAATAGGGCTCAACGAGCACTAAACGCGTGGCCGGGCCTCACTCGAACTAGAATAGAGTCTCTGCCATGGTCAAGCGTGCACCAGCCCGTCGTCGCCCTCGCAAAGCCAAACCCGGAACGAAGGGTCTGGGCCCAACAGAATGCCGGCTCGAACAGCCGACAGGAGCCGCAGCGGAAGCTGCGGAAGCAATCGCGAAAGTCGGCGGCTGCGTTGTGGGATCGTACAAAGAACCGCTCGCCGGTCATCCGGTATTGCTTTCCGTTCTTCCGATTGATGCCGTCGAGCCCACGCCCTTCCAGCGAGATCTCTCTGATGCTCATCACAAACGGCTCGCGGATGTCATCAACAAAACGGGGCGTTTTCTCGACCCGATCATCGCGGTCGTGGCACCGAAGGGAGGCTTCTGGACTCCGAATGGCCGGCATCGCCTCGAAGCCATGCGCCGCCTTGGGGCGAAGTCCATTACTGCGCTCGTCGTGGCTGACCGCGAGGTAGCCTGGCAGATTCTCGCGCTGAACACGGAGAAGGCTCACAATCTCAAGGAACGCTCGCTGGAGGTCATCCGCATTTACCGTGGTCTGGTGGACGAAGATGCCACGCGTCCCGAGTCGCAGTTCGCGTTCTACCTAGACGAACCCGCCCTGGTCACTCTCGGCGTCTGCTATGAACGCTTCCCGCGCTTCGGCGGTGGCGCTTACCATCCGATTCTCCGGCGACTGGAGGGCTTTACCGATGAACCGCTCCGCTCCGCCATTAAGGATCACGAGAAACGGGCCACGATGGTGCTCGACCTCGAGGAGAAAGTTGCGGCGGCGGTGAAGAAGCTGAAAGAACGTGGTCTCGTCAGCCCGTACCTGCGCTCGTTCGTGGTAGCGCGCATCAACCCGCTGCGTTGGATCAAGGGCGAACCGCCTCCACTCGAAGAAGTCCTCCAGACGATGCGCGAGCGCGCGGCAAAATTCAATGTCGAGAAGATCAAGCCGCAGGATTTGGCAGGAACTGGAGGACCACCAGACGAAGAAGCTTAGAAGGCTGTACACAGGATTGGATTGAGATGTGTCAGCAGCCTGGGATTCCAAGGCGAAATTGCAATGGGATTTCAGTCATGACCATCTCCCAATCGGACAACTGATTTTGGATCAGGGGGCTCGGCCACGGTTTTAAGGTCGTGCCTTCAAGTCGTGGACGTTTTACGATTCGGCCATTGAGCCGGGGAACAGGGTACGATCCAGACGACACTATCTCGATTGTCAAAGCCATTTGTGGGTCCGAGACATTTCAGGTGTGCTTTCCAAGGAAGGTGGGTACTCGAAACTGTTGCCCGTAGCTGTTCTACCAGCTGCAAGTTTGCGCAATGCTCGCCTTCGAGCTTTAGTCACGTTCCTCGACCTGGTCCCAAGCTGGCGGGAGCGACGGGACTCGAACCCGCGGCCTCCTGCGTGATAGGCAGGTGCGCTAGGCCTCTCTCAGCCTACAGAGGTCAAGTGCGACTGCTGAAATTGTCAAATTGGCAGTCTTTTTATCTTTTTAGGGCGCACGACCCCAAAGTGCAGGGTGGAGTTTGATAAGGTGTGGGTGCGGTTTTCTTACTCTATCTGACAGCATATAATGTTGTCAGATAGGAGGAGGAACCCCGATGACCATTTCCTTAAAAGCTCTTCACGAGAAACGCGAGCAACTCAAGGCCGGTCTGGCTCAGATCAGCGATCTCCGTCCCGGCTCTCTGACCGCGCGCTTCCGCAAGTGTGGCAAGCCGAACTGCCACTGTGCACAGAAAGACTCCCCGGGACACGGCCCCTCCTACTCGCTGACTCATGCCAGCGCGGGAAAGACCATCACCCAAGTCATCCCCCAGGGACCGGCGGTAGATCGTACCCGAGCCCAGATCGCCGAATACCGTCGTTTTCGCAAGTTAGTGCAAGAACTCATTGCGGTTAGCGAACAGCTCTGCAATGCCCAACTGCAGCAGCCGGAAGCGAGGGTGGCAGAGGGGAGTAAAAAAAAACCTCTTCGCCGATCTACTGGCCAGCGACGTGGTGCAGGAGATTGAGATGCTCCTCGGTCGTCAGGCGGTGGAAGAGCTGGATCTGGAAGCGCTGGAGCTGGCCGTGCGGCAACAGGTCTTGCAACTGGCGGGAGCCGCGGTCGAGCAACGTCTCAACGCCGATACTAGCGATGAGCAAGGCTGGCGAACGGGTTGTAGTTGTGGGCAGGAAGCCCGCTTGGTCGGACGCCGAAGCAAGCAGGTGCATAGCGTTCTCGGTCCTCTCCAACTCGAGCGCGCCTACTATCATTGCTCTTCCTGCGGCCATGGCTTCTGTCCTCGCGATGAGCATTTGGGCATAGAAAACACCTCGCTCTCGCCTGCCCTCACCCGCATGGTGGGCACCGTGGGTGCCATGGTCAGCTTCCAGGAAGGGAGCGAACTGTTGACCGAACTGGCCGGTGTGGCCGTGGATGCCAAGCAGGTAGAGAGAACCGCAGAAGCTCTGGGAAAACAGATCGCCGAAGACGAACGCCATTGCATCGAACCTGGCGATGCCCTTGCTCTGCCGCAGACCCTGTATCTTGGCATGGATGGAACCGGGATTCCTCTCCGGGCGGAGGAGCTTGTGGGCCGGACCGGCAAACAAGCGGACGGATCGGCCAAGACCGGGGAGGTAAAACTTTGCACCATTTGGAGCGCAGAATCGTTGGATGACCAAGGCACTCCCATCCGTGATCCAGGATCTGTCACCTATTCAGCGGCAATGGAGAGTGCCTGTACGCTGGATACCGCTGCCCAACGTTCTCCCTTCGCCCAGCGCGTCTGGAGAGAAGCTACCCGCCGCCGCTTCTGCCAAGCGCCTCGCTCGGTCGTGCTCGGGGATGGGGCCCTGTGGATTTGGAACATTGCCGACGATCAGTTTCCAGATGCCACCCAGATTGTTGACCGCTATCATGCCAAACAATACTTGAGTGATGTCGGAAAAGCTCTGTACGGTCCTACTACGGCGCGAGCTTCTCAGTGGGCGGAACGCCGGAAGGAAGAACTCGACACCGGAAGATTCCGGGCTCTGCTTCATGCCATCCGCCGCCAGGTGCCTCGTTGCGATGAGGCGCGTCGCTGTCTACATTATTTCCAGACCAACCGTGAGCGTATGCGCTATCCGGAGTTCCACGCCCAAGGCTTGTGTACTTCCACCGGCGTAGTCGAGGCCGGATGCAAGGTTGCCATTGGCACGCGCCTCAAACGCGCCGGTATGCACTGGACCGTTCGAGGCTCCAATGCCATCATCGCTCTCCGCTGTTCAAAACTCAGTGGTCGTTTTCAAGACTTCTGGGAGCGCAGATCAGAACGCAGGGCCGCATGATCCATCACTTTCTTGGCGTGCACCCTCCGCCTCCGTAAAGATCAATCCGCCTGAGGCGACTATCCACGTGGGACAAACGCAGACGTTTGAAGCCGTCGTGAAAGGCACTCGCAGCACTGGAATACGATGGGCGATTGCAGAGCGCAACGGCGGGCGCATAACCGAAGATGGAATTTACACAGCTCCCCGACATGTGGGTCTCTATCACATCGTTGCGACTAGCGAGGAAAATCCGGGCGCGAGAGCTTTCGCCAAGGTAACGGTAGTGACGGAGAGTGACCCTTTTGACTATCAAAAGCTAAGGTAAGGTCGAAGGGACCGACGCAGCAGCCAACGGCACGGGTGACGAAATCAGGTGATTGCACTCGTTGAGAAATTGGCCGATTCCGGTCAATGAGTGCAATAGGGGTATTACGTCAACTGAGACTTGCTGATGCCCCTGTTCGCCGCATTTTCTTGAGCCTTCAGCTTAAGGAACTCTTCGATGGCGCGATAGCTCTCATTGTCTGGGAGCAACGTCGACACAATGTCGAAAGTACGCTTTTCGGTAGCTACGCGGAGAACGACGGTTAACGGGAGGTAATGCCTCCAAACGCGCTCGATACTAGGGTACGCAATCCGCGCCGCTCCCGTCTGAAAAAAGCCAGTCGGAAGAATCATCTCATCTTTATCGAGCAGTAGGCGACGATCCAATGCAACTCGACGCAGTCCTACCAGTAGTGCGAGCGTGATGGGAAGAATCCCGAACCAAAGACTGAACCCTGTGGGCATGCGCCCCCACGAAAGCCTTTGCACACCAATCCACAAAAGACCGGCACCTGAAACCAAGAAGATCAGGCGCGGTCGCGGATTGTAAGGATATTCATGCGGTAGTTCCATTACCCGGCCTGTCCCATGCGCTGCTTTGTTTCAATAGCTGAAGGGCGACTAGCCTCTATGGTCTAGAACGCAACGGCTGACCCTGTCTTGTGAAATGATTATTGATGAAAACAGGCGATAGCGCTCGACCTTCTGAAGCGGGGCGCTCTTTCATAATGCATTGACCCGGTGGGTGACTGATTCTTGGCATCAGCATCGCGAACCAGGCAAGCAGCCCAAGACCAAACATCGAGATTCCTATCGCCGGAAGCCAGAACAGCACAACCCTGAAGACAGCGCTGCTCAAGCGTCCAGTTGCGAAGAACATTGCAGAGAACAGGACCGCTAGCAGCCAGAAAAGAGGTGATCGAACGCTTTCGATGAGCCAGACGACGAATACGGCCAATCCTGTCGCTTTGCTCTGACTCGCCTCTCGAAAGACGGTGATGAACATCAGAACAAATCCCGAGAGGAATAAGGCAGAGAGCCCGCCGAGAAGCAATTTAACGTACGTCATAGCTTCAAAGAATAGTCCGGCCTCCGCCGTTTGGCGAGGGCAACGAGGTGCATCTGGGAGATGACGTGGCAGTGACGAAATCAGGCACTCAGAACCCCGGTCCGGGGTGTAGTTGGTGTAATGGGGATTTGTACGAAGCCGCTGGCGCGGCGGACGCTACCGCGTGTTCGAGGATCGGCAGTTGTGGAGGGTTGAGATAAGTTGGGTCACGGAAAAAGGAGGTCCCCGTGACCCAACTACGCCAAAAGATGCTGGAAGAAATCCAGCGTCGCAATTACTCCCATCGTACCGCAAGAACCTACGTTCGCATCGTCCGCGATTTTGCGGAATATTTTCACCAGCCACCGGACAAGCTCGGGCCCGAGCAAATTCGACAGTATCAGGCTCATCTGTTCCAAGCCAAGAAGTTGGCTCCGGCCACGGTCAGTCAGTATGTGTCTGCGTTGCGCTTCTTGTTCGTAAAGACTCTGCGCCGGCACTTTCTGGCTGAGTACATTCCATTTCCCAAATCCCGCAGGCGATTGCCGACCGTGCTCAGCCCGGAGGAGGTGATCCGACTGATCGACGCAGCCTGCAATCTCTATCACCGCACGCTGCTCATGACCCTGTATTCCACCGCCGCACGCCGGGCCGAACTATGCCGACTGAAGGTACAAGACATCGACAGTCAGCGCATGATGATTCGCATTAACCAAGGCAAGGGCGGCCGCGACCGCGAGGTTCCTTTGAGCCCCAAGCTGCTGGAGACTCTGCGCGTCTACTTTCGCTGGATGCGGCCCACCACCTTCCTGTTTCCGGGCACCGTGAAGGGAGTGCGCGCCGACGTACCCATCAGCCCCAATACAGTGTGGTTAGCCTGTCGCCAAGCTGCCCAAAGGGCCGGCATCACGAAACGTCTTTCTCCCCACAGCCTGCGGCATAGTTGTGCGTCCCATCTTCTGGAAGCCGGCGCCGACCTGCGTACCATTCAGGTCCTACTCGGACATTCCAGGCTGGAGCACACCCTCATCTATCTGCATCTCTCACCCAAGCATCTACGCGCGATTCCCAATCCGCTCGATGCTCTGGAAGTCTCCAGCCTCGACCGCGTCCCACGTTCCCGGAGACTGAAGAAAAAATGACTCGGCCCCTCCTCGAGGTGGCCGATATCGTTCGCGCCCAAGGCGATCGCTTCATCCACAATAACTTCCGCTGGATCCATTGGGCCCATCGGAAAGTACTACGCGCGATCGCTCGCTGCCGCACGGCGTCACTCGGCGGGCATCGCGACCAGTGCCCTCGCTGTGGCTATCGCGCCATCTCATACAACAGCTGCCGCGATCGCCATTGCCCAAAGTGTCAGAGTGGTGCTCGCGACAAATGGATCATGGCTCGGCAGAGTGAACTTCTGCCCGTCGCCTATGTCCATGTTGTCTTCACTCTCCCTCACCAACTCTCCCCACTGGCGCTGCAGAACAAGAAGGTCCTCTATGACCTCTTGTTCCGCGCCAGTGCGGAAACCCTACAGGAAGTAGCCCAGGATCCTCGCCACCTGGGGGCTGACATCGGCTTCCTTTCCGTCTTACACACCTGGGGACAGAATCTACTGGCTCATCCCCACGTCCACTGCGTCATTCCCGCCGGTGGCCTCTCGCCCGACCGCACCCACTGGATTCATCCCCGCTATCCCTTCTTCCTCCCCGTCCACGTACTCAGTCGCGTCTTCCGCGGCAAGTTCGTCGCCGGCTTAAAACGCCGATTCCAGCAACACCAACTCACCTTCGCCGGATCTCTCAAGCCCCTCGAAAACGAAAATGCCTTCCGCTCCTTCTTGCGCCCCTTGTTCCGTCAGAACTGGGTCGTCTACGCCAAGCCCCCCTTCGGCGGTCCCCATCATGTCCTCGGCTATCTCGCCCGCTACACCCATCGCGTGGCCATCACCAACCACCGCCTCGTGGCTTTCGAGCATGACCAGGTTACTTTCCGCTGGAAAGATTATGCCCACGGTAATAAGAAGAGAATGATGACCCTCGGTTCGCAAGAGTTCCTGCGCCGCTTCCTGCTCCACGTCCTGCCCCGCGGCTTTGTCCGCATCCGCTCTTTCGGCTTCCTGGCCAATCGCCGGCGCGCCACTCTCCACCCCCTCTGTCAGCGCCTGCTCGCCCACCAGCCCATGCCGCATCCATCTCCAGCCACTACCTCACCGACCCAGCCCACTTGTTTCCGCTGTCCAAAATGTTCCACGCCCATGGTCATCGTCGAAAGACTTTCTGTACTCACGGCTTGGCATCTCACCACCAGGAGCGCGCTCCTTGACTCTTCCTAACCCACCAACCATGCTGCTCTCCACAGCCCGAGCTTGCGCTCCCACAGCCGTAGTGTCTCTACTCGCTGCTGTCCCCTTCAATCCCGCCCTCACTTCCATAAATGATCCTCACTTTATCGTCGCTTCGCGGCTCTCGAAGCTCCTACCGACTCGTCCTCTAACCCCGCCCAACCCATCCGCTCGACGAACAAATCGCGAATCGACCATCCAAAACCCATAGCTCCCACCGCGTCCGCCGCGCCACCGGCTTCGTACAAATCCCCCTATCGCAAGTGCGCCGGCGGGATGCTCTTCCGCTCACCCCGAATGTTCCGCGCCGGCGCACTTGTCGATAGGGATCTAAGATTTTTGAACTATGGGATTCAAGGGGTGGACTCGAACGGCGTTCTGCGGTGGAATGCGGTAAAGGCGGCCTCTAAAGTGAAGATCGTTCTCAAAGCGATGTTGGTCATGGCTCTACTCACTGTTGCTGCTGTCGCACTTTGCTTTTCTTGGTTCTACTTCTATTCTGGTGACCTTCCGGGCTTCGCGGCAGTTGCGAACTTCGCACCCGACTCGACCGCGACGGTAGCCGACAGGTGCTCTCCGAGTCCAATTCTTGTCATTCCGTACGTCTCTCTCGGCAAGAACTTGCAAAGTGCTGCGCGTGCGGCGGAAGGTGAAAGTGACGAGGTATTAGCTCTCCAAATTTCGCGTGGTTTGTTCTGTGATCATCGGACAAAGATGCTGGAACGGCATCTGTTGGAATACAAGGCCTCGATTCAGCTTCGGCGCAGGTTTACCTCCGAGCAGCTGTTGACCATTTACCTCAATCGAGCGTATTTCGGACATGATCAAGTCGGGGTCGAGAGTGCGTCCCTGCACTACTATAGCAAGCATGCTTCTGAGTTGGACCTACCACAGGCGGCCCTAATCGCCGGGCTAATAAAGGCTCCAACAATGTACTCGCCTGAGCTTCACCCCGACCGAGCCAAGGTGCGGCGAGACGCTGTTATTGCCGCAATGCTTAAGAGCGGCAGAATCACGACCGAACAAGCTGGATCAGCGGTGCAAGCCGCCGTTCGATGATTCGTACCTAAATGTGACCGTGATGCGATCTACCACTACCCGCAGAGCGGCAGCTTTTCTCAACTGTTGATCAGGCGTCGTTTCTTTAGGCGCATACGAACTCTGCGTCCCCAAAAGATGATACCGGCGTGCGCCATAAAGATTCCCACCACGATAACGGCTCCCGCCACCACAAACCCATACAAATGTGGCTCGGGACTTCCGAATTGAACAGCTTCACGACTCCGGTGATCGAAGATGACAACCAAGAGAAGAACGCCGCAGAAGAAAACCACAGCACCCACAACGATCTGCGCGAAGTAGTCAAAGGAGGTGGTGTTTTTTTCCTGTTGACGCGTGTACAGGCCGACACCTTGATTCTCGTCCTCGTGTTTGCCCTTGGAACTCACCCGGTAAAGCTATCACTTGCGCGGTCAACTGGCGAAATCAGGCGTTTACATAAAGTGGGAATTTTGGCCGACCGGGGTCAGTGAGCACAATCGCGATTTTTCGCCAGTCGGGGAGTGAGCTGCTTTGAGTTTTGTACAATTTAGGAGCCGGGAGCAAATGCTGGTGAAAATCCAGCCGCCAACCTGAACGACATGGTTGGGTCGTCGTCTAACTTTTAAGACATCCCGGCCGATACCTCAATGAGTGCAATGGGGATTTGGACGAAGCCGCTGGCGCGGCGGACGCTATCGCGTGTTCGGGGGCGGCAGTTTCTGTGGGATGATTCAAGATCTGGTCTGCAGGTGATAATATGCGTCTGTGCATAAAGTTACGTTTCAACAGAATTTACAGTGAGCATGGCCTGAGGGCGATGAGATGGCGAAACGGCCATTGAATCCCCATACTATATAGATATAGCCCTCCGCGTCCGCCGCAAACGCCAGCGGCTTCCTCCAAATCTCCCTATCGCAAGTGCCTCGGCGGGACACACTGGGGCCTACGCGGCTGCACGGCGCCGATGCACTTGCGATAGGGACCTAAGATTTTGCAACAGTTACCGACGTGGAACGGCTAACGCCCGCGCTTGATTACAGAGTCACAACCGCTCGACCACACTCGCCAAGTTGACGCTTGATTGAGGCAAGCTCTTCTCCGCAGAATCCCCGTTTTGCGCAAAGCTCATCGTCTAGCCATCTCTCGGGAATACGGCTGCCGACGACTTTTTCGTTGAAGATGATTTCATACGTACCGTCACCATTTGTAGCAACTTCGAGGACGGTTCGATGCGTGGATTGCCGTGCCGCGTCTTTCCAAGTTTCGCTCATCTCACGCCCCGCGTCGAACTTGCCACAACTGCCAAATCTCAGAAGCAATTTGGGTATATCTCTCAGGTGCGCCAGCGGTCACCGCATCGAACCAACGAACAAATTCCTCATGGACAACGCGGCACACGTCGTCGGCAGACTGGCAACCGTGGAGGCGTGGCAAGATGCTTCCTGCCTCCGATTGATACTCGTCGGGGTTGACCTCAAAGTTGATGCCGACTGGATCGTGGCGAAACAAAAGTGCGGCCGTGGAATCGAACAAGTCGCCATACTGCGCTCTGCGCTGGCGGCGCTCTTCGAGAATATCGTCGCGGGTTCTGGGCATGGCGCGTACTGCGGTACAAAGCTCGCTTGGTATTCAAATCTAGCAGATGCGGCTCAACTGTCGAAACCAGGTGATTGCGCTCATTGACCGGCTAATGTGCGCTGGCCGCCGAAGGGCAGATCCAGGTCGTGTTGGCGTACGCACCGGACCGGCTGAGCCGCAAGTACGCGTACCAGAT
>Ga0137418_10002507_pt1 | contig 16829 bp, 13 predicted proteins | sample CZODoug3_1_2_16f_FD_122242 | JGI IMG/M metagenome (GOLD analysis project Ga0137418, IMG submission 122242) | Vadose zone soil fungal communities from Angelo Coast Range Reserve, California, USA - CZODoug3_1_2_16fungal (Hybrid Assembly) | ecosystem: Environmental > Terrestrial > Soil > Vadose... | reverse complement strand
CAGGCCAAGAGTGTCCGGCAGCACCTGAAAAACGATGTACCGCTTCGATGGCCGGAATCCATGGTGTCGTAGCGCTGCCAGGCAGAGTGCGTGAGCGGCGCTGTAGGCGAGATCGAATCGGCTGTCGAGCGAGTTCGCTTCTCTCTCCGCGTCCTTCAGGCGCGCCAGGCCCGAGCGCACGAGACCGGCAAACTCCTTCGCATCCGGAGGTTCCTTTGCGAGGACGTTTCCCGGACCCGCGAGGCGATCAAGCGGCGATGGGGAGGTCATGTTCCGATCCAATCACCCAGAGTTTCGGCTGCTCGAGCACCCGCGTCACGAACGCGTTCTCCGTCCGGGCGCGCTTTGAAAACTCGGCGGCGGTGTACACCGTGGGGTTGACTTTCCGACCCACGGCGCGCGTGACCCGTTCCAGGGCGCCGAAGACTTCGCCGTACGTGAGGCTGTCGCTAATGATCATCAGGTCGATGTCGCTTGCCGATTGGTCGGTCGCCTTGGCGACGGAACCGTACACGAAGGCCGCGCGAATCGCCGACGACAAGGGCTTCAGGGCGTCGCGCAGCGGCTCCGCGAGACCGACCGTTTTCAACACAATATTTCGCAGTTCGGAATACAGCGGTGACGCCGCGTTTGCTTGGTAGTGCTTCTGATGGCCAATCCGTCGCGCCGAGATCAGCCCGCTTCCCTCCAGTTTCGCAAGTTCGCGCTGTGCCGCTCCAGAGCCTGTGCCCGCGTCGCGAATCAGCTCCGAGGCATAGAAGCTACGCTCCGGCTGGCCGAAAAGCACACCTAGGACGCGCTGCTGTGTCTTGGTAAACAGAGCGTCTGCCAAACTTTTGCGGCCAGATCGACGAGAGCCAGACTTCACACCCAATATGGGTATTATCATGCCCGATTTGGGCATGAAGGACAAAGACGCTTTGAGACCTCTCCTGAGAGGCCGCGTAGCTAGGGAATGCGGGCGACCTCAACTGTCGCTATAAATTGGGAGTCTTCGCAGTCCTGCGCGGAGGCTTACGATCACAGACGACCGACTCGCGGACGCCGGCGTCCAACCATCGACTGAGGAGAAATCGGGTTCCGGGAGAATCGGTTCGTAATGGTCAACATCGGTCCAGCCTTCTGGGCATAGCAACGCTGATGTTTCCGGGTGGTTTCGGGTGGCAGTTCCGACGATTGAGGCACTGACTAAACGTGCACGGTACGCTCTGATCGAGAAAAGGACGGGGCTATGAGAGGCACGAATTGCGCGCTGATCCTGGTTCTGCTCGTTACTTTCGCTCCTGTCTCGACATCGGCATCCGCCAAAGGCGTCACGACACAAATCACGCTCACCGATCTCACCACGGGCACGTCGGTCGACATTACGAATCCTGGGATCCTGCGCGATTTCAATGTCTGGGCGGGTCCGGGTACTTCGAGTGGGAACATCGAGGGCACTGATGGATTCATCGTCGACTGGCGATCCGGGATCGTGCCGGAACCACTGAGCGGGCTCCGCACATATGAAGTCGCGTTCTACACGGCCCCGTTGTCGGCGCCCTTGCCCCGAGAACCCGAGTACGTCGTCCTCTTCGGATTCGATCGATTGTCGAGTCGAGGATACGTTTACCTTCCGGCCAAAGGGGATAAGTGGTACGAGACGAATGTCCGCGCGATCCATCGGGGTAACGAAGGACACTGGTTTTTCGCCTCCGAGGCATGGCAGCGCGCGATTCAACCTCTCGGGCTCGTTTCAACCGCGGCGCAGGATGCACGAAGCGAGCTGAGGTGTCTGCATGGACCGAACGAATCTCCCGCGGAACGGGACCGGCGGAACGCGGCGATCCGTCTCGCGCGGATGATCAATACGGCAGAAGTGACCGGTCGGACGAACAGCGGGATGCCATATCAACCGCTGAGCGCGATTCGGAATCTTACCGTGCCCGACAGATGGGATCCCCGCCTCGTTACGGACGGTACGACGTACGCCTTCTCGGTGAGGGACACCACCGACCCGTGCGGCTTCACGCTGTTCTCCGACGACACCGGAATCATCTATGTCGGGGAGGCAATGCGCTGAGAACACGGGAGCAGATCACCACACAGGGGAGCCAACATGAAGGCGATCGCCATGACCATGTGCATCGGACTCGGCGTTGACGGCCGCTCGTGCCGCGCCGCCGGCAACATATGCTTCACCACAGCGCCACACTGATCGCCCAGGTTAACGCGGATACCCGACCGCCGTTCTGGTGGATCGGGTTGTTCGCGAGTCCTGGCGGACTAATCATCGTTGGCGTGGGGATGGTCTTCGTCATCACGCTGATCGTCGTGGCGGCGGCGGCACGGAAACGTCGCCGCCGGCGCTAGTCAGCAGAATCTATCTAGGACATCGGCACAGCCATCAATAGACCGGGACAATGAGTTGGCGCCAGTTGGCTGGATGTCGCTTGACGACGGCGAGCACAGGGTGATGGTTGATCGCCGCCCGCATCAATCCGTCTTCACAGGTAGAACGCGATCATCCGCAACACACACGTCGATGGCAGCGTGTGTGATCCGACGTACTTGCTCGTTCGTTCGCCAGACGCTATAACCCTGATCGGCGGATTCTTTTGCTCCACGCCTGCACATCCGCCTGGCCGTTCGCGTGCACCGCGTCGAGACCGACTTTCGTCGATCGCAGACGCTCATACATCATCACGGCGACCAGAGCACCAATCGCGAGCTTCTTCGACGACGGAGTTGTATGGTGGACTTTGACCCCCGAGATCGAGATCGCGGCGAGGACATTCGCGACGTGGAGATGCCGTGGGTTGAGGTGCGCGATAAGCCGGGCCTCGATCGCGAACAAGACGACGTGCGCGACCGCGACCAAGACGTTCGCGATCGTGACGCGCGCGAACGAGATATCGATCCGCGAGACGCGCTTGTCGACGGCCTCGAGCTGCCGCGCGGGCTTGAACGCGAAATCGTGTTCGATGGCGAGCACCGGTACGAACTGAATGGCGACGACAGTCGCACGCTCGCAGCTGTCGGTGCGTTTCGGGTCGTGGCCGAACGCGACCTCCGCGATCCCCGTGACGAGTCTGTCGACCGGCCCGAGCCAGACTTGCGGCATCTGCGCGACGAGGGGCTCGCCGAGTTCGTCAAGTTGGACGGCCGCGAGCGCGTCCTGACACTCACAGAACGTGGTCATCACCTCCTGGAAGCCCATCGCCGCGACGATGCGCGCGAGCAAGCCTTCTACGCCGGAGTGAGCCGGCCCCGTGAGCTGTCGCACGACGTCCAGCTCTATCGCGCGTACCTGCGTGAAGAGGAGCGTCTTCGGGAACAGGGCGCGGACATCCGCGGCATCGTCCTGGAGCACGAACTCAAGCGCGAGTACCAGGAGTGGTTGCAGGAGGCGAATCGCGGGCGGCCGGACAGCGATGGGCGACCGGATCGGGACGCCCGAGAAATCGAAACCTGGGCCCGCGAACACGACTTGCCGTACTTCGATGAGTCGGTCCACTTCCCCGACTTCCGTATCGAGTACGAGCTGCACGGACGCGACCATCACGAAGACGTCGAGGTGGTCACCGAGCACTATCGCGGCGCCCACGCCGCCAGCGTGGCGCGGGCAGGATTTCGCTGCTACGGACGCGGAGGCGGCAGCGGTCGGACTGGCGGGCGCGGGTTCGATCCGCGCCTGGCAGAGGATTTCCTGTGATGAGGCCGGTCTCCGTGCGTCTGCGCCACAGCGTCAGTCCGGCGCGCATCGGTACCCTCATGCGGTTTGGCTTCACCGAGCGTCAGGCGCGGTTCCTGGTGCATGTGCTGGTCTTCTCCGGCGTGTTCCTGGAACGGCAGTACCGCGCGTTCACGGGTCTCGCGCACGGTCAGAAGACGCATGATTTTCTGGCCAAGCTCGTCAGCGAAGGCTACGCGACGCCGATCACGCCCGGCAGGGTCCACCGTGGGCGGCTATATCACGTCCAGTACAAGCCGCTCTACGAGGCGATCGGAGAGGCGAACAATCGTCATCGGAAGCTCGCATCACTCGGACGGTTCGTCGAGCGATTGATGCTGTTGGACGCCGTGCTCGCGGACCGGCGGTATGGTTGGCTGGGCACCGAGCAGGACAAGCGGACGTACTTCCGCGAGGCGCTCGACACTGAGCTCCTGGACGACTGGTACCCGCACCTGACCTTCGGCAACGGACCAGAGAAGACCACACGGTTCTTTCCGGAGAAGATGCCGATTGGCGTGCCCCTCGATGGGCAGCGGCGGCACGCGTTTCTCTACCTTGCGACGCGCGACGTCCCGGCCGACTTCCGGGTTTTCCTGTTGCGCCACGCCGACCTGCTCAAGTCGGTCAACGAATGGACCATTCGGGTGCTCCTGCCCCGGCGCATCCGCAAGGCGGCGGCGCTTTATCGGTACGCGGTTCGCGATGCGTTCATGATGCCGCTGGAGCCACGCGACGTGAACGAGCTCGACTGGTACTTTTGTGCGCGTCGAGGCGAGCTGGTCTGCCCATCGCCAGACCGGGATCGGGACCTCACGACGGCCGCTCGAAAGTTCGGAGCGGCACGATTCGAAGCCTTGTATCGCGTGTGGCAGCAGCGCGGCGTTGACGCCCTCCGCGCGGTGCAGACGTCGACGCTCCGTGACCAGCTCCAACGGGGAAACGGACGCGTCGAATTCGCCGAACTCCCGCACCAGTACTTGCAGCTCACGCCGCTCGTCGGAGCATCCGAGCGGGTTGAGGAGACCCTCCCCGAGGGGGACAACCTAGCAACCGTGTAGGTTGTCCTCGACCATTTCCCTTCTCACCAACGCGCATTCCTGGCCACGTCGTTACGCGACGCGCCCGCGGTCTGTCTCCAGACGAATCCACACAAGCAGTTAGCAGCAGCATCGCCGCGATCGGGCGGCGCACTGGGCCGCCCGTCAGAACGCCACGGCGTCAACGCGTGATCAGCAAGCCGTGGTGTGAACGACCCCGGCGCCGCGCGCGCAGGGTGGCCCCGCGCCTGAATGGATGGGGTCGTTCACACCACGGCTTGCGTGTCGCTGGGAGGTGGACGTGGCGCGGTAATTGTGAGCGGATCTGCGCCCTCATTGGCGGCGGTCTGCGTCGCGATCAGAGTGGCATTCTGCGTCAGATCTGATCGGTGATCACGACCAACTTCTGGCACCATCACGGCACAGGATGTGAGGCGCATTCTGGTTGTCGATCTGGGCGACGGCCATCACGCTTTTCATCATGCCGCTGTGCTCGCGCCGTCAATGCTCTTCGCTGCGCTTCGACCGCGCGTACCGCGCGGCCTTCGGGCATTGACCGCGCTGTGCGCAGCGGCCAGCCAGGCATTTATGTGATGGCCGCCGCCCTGTGGCGCAACCCGGCAGTCACGCGCGGCTGGCGCGCGTGCAACATCACCCGAAAGCTGTCGTACCTACCGCTGTGAGTTCAATGGCGGAACAAGGTTGGCTGCACGTTGTTCGTCGCGCCCGATGCCACAAGAGTGTGCGTGCGAGTGGCGAGATTGTTGTTGCCGCCGTTGAAGGAGCACGGCTTCGGTCGTGCTACCACGGCGGCGCTGTTCGCGCGCGCACGCGGACCGCGGATTGTTGACGTTCGGCGACAACAATGAACGGCGCTTGAACCTCCACGGTGGAGTCGCGCAAGGCGTCAACGACCGCGAGCACGAACGCCGGGGAAATGTGTCCCGGCCGGAGGTAGATGATCCCGATGAACGACGTTCCGGCGCGGATGGCGGCACCGCCGAAGGCTACGTCGTGCGTGACCACCACACGACGCTGACTGGCCGCGCGTTCGAGAACGTCGACGTCCGGTCGACCAATGAGTTGTTCGTCCCACGCGGTCCGTAAATCGCACCCACGCGCGCGAAGTCCGTCGACGACGTCTGGAGCGATGTTCTCGTCTGAACCTTCATTCTCAATTCCCGAGACGTGGGGCTGCTGCGATCGCTGGACAAGCTGTCGGCCGACGACGCGTCTCGCTCGGTCAACGACGGTGCGACGATTGCCGCGCATGCGCAGCACGTGCGCTACGGGCTTTCGCTGATGAATCGATGGGCGAACGAAGGCGGCAATCCGTTCGCAGATGCGAAATGGGACGAGGCCTGGAAGACGTTCGAGGTCGACGCGACCGAGTGGGAACGCATCCGAAACGGGTTGCGTGAAGAAGCGCACTGTTGGCTCCAGGCCCTGGGCTCACCGCGTGACGTTACCGACGTGGAGCTTAGCGGGATGGTCGCGAGCATCGCTCACTTGGCTTATCACCTCGGCGCCATCAGGCAAATCGATAAGGATGCGCGGGGGCCAAAAGAGGGCACGTTCTAGCGCCAATCATCGATTCGCGTTGAGCACCGGCCGCTACCTTCCCGACAGTCAGAGCTGCCAATCGAGCGGTGTCGTCGTCGTACGGCACATACTCGAGCAACTCGATCGCGAAATCGAAAAGCTGTACGAGGAGGCGGCTCTTGCTGCCTGAAAAACTTGCTTCAACCGTTACGATGTCTCCCGTTGGAGATGTCTAGGGGCCCACGACCGCGTCCGCGCCCGGATCGCTTCATGAGCCGGGCGCGGGCGACGAGGTGACATCGAAATCAGAACAGGACCTTGATCCCGAGTTGAACCTGCCGCGACGGGTTGACCGTCCTCGTCACCTTGCCGGCCGTCGCCAGCGGCGCCTCATTCTGGCTCGCGCCGGCGAACACCGCCCGGGTCGGCGTCGCGAAGTTCGCGCGATTGAGCACGTTGAACACCTCGAGCCGGATCTGCAGCCTGGTGTCCCCTCTCAACGTCTGATTCTTGACGAGCGACATGTCGACGTTCGCGAAGCCGGGGCCGCGGAGGAAGTTGCGCGGCGTGTTGCCGACGGTACCCTGGAGCGGGAGCTCGAATGCGCTGGTGTCGAACCAGCCATTCGGGTTTCCCGTGACGATCTTCTTCGGATCTGTGCCGGGCTTCACGTTCGGCCGATCCTCGGCGTTGCCCGAAATGTTGCCGGTGCGAGACCAGTTCGGTGTCTGGATCGACGGCGAGAACGCATAGCCGCTGTGCATAGACACGATCCCGTTCAACTGCCAGCCGCGGAGGACGGGACTCCCGCGGAACGGGAGCTCCCACGTCGCGTTGGCCGCGAAGACGTGCGGCGCGTCGAACGGTGCCGCCGCCCATTCGGCGTTTAGATCGTACGGATTCGGCGGATAGATGGCCGACGCAGTCGTGTCCGGGCTCAGCTGGGCATCGCCGTTGTCCATCGCTCGGCTCAGCGTGTAGGAGAGCTGGATCTGAGAATTGCCGGAGTACCGCCTAATCAGGCTCGTCTGGAGCGCGTGGTACGTGGAGCGCCCGTCGGACCTGCGGTAGTCGATGCTGCCCCACGCCGGATTCTGCCGCGGCGCGCCCGCCGGGAAGAACAGCGAGCCGTCAGCCCGAACGACCGGCACGACGGGATTACCCTCGATCGCGCTCACCAGGTCGTACCCTCGGGAGCCGGCGTAGCCGACCATCATTCCCCAGCCTGCGGCAAGCTCGCGCTGGACGTTGACGTTGTAGGCCACGCCCTTCGGCTGCTTGATGTGGTAGTCCATCGTGCGCATGCTCCGCGTGCCCCCGGCCGTCGCAGTGGAAAACACCGGCGTCGGAAATGGAATCCCCGCGCCGCTGATATTCACGACGTTCACGAAGGGCGGCGACTGGGCCGCGATGGACAGCGTGCTGTTGTACGGACCGTCGGTGTCGTGGTAGAGCCCGCCGCCGCCGCGAATCGCGGTGCGGCCGTCGCCGCCGACATCCCACGCGAATCCGACGCGCGGGGCGACATTGCCGAGCGACGGGTTGACGAACGGGCCGCCCAGCACGGGATCCGGCGAGGTCCGCACATCGGGCAGATAGGCATCCAGGCCGTTTTTGTCCTTCGGCACCGTGAAGAACTCGTACCGCAGGCCGAGGTTCAGCGTCACCTTCGACGTGACGCGGTAGTCGTCCTGGATGTAGAAGCCGAAGAGCGTGTTGGGCCGCTGGCGGTGGAAGTTCGAGTCCGGCGTGTTGCCCTGGAAGCGGCTCGGAACGCCGGCCAGAAACTGCGCCATGTTCGCGAAGGTGTAAGTGCCGCGACTGTGGGTCGTCGTCAGCTTGTCCGTATATGCATGCTCGATGAGAGCGCCGGTCTTCAGCAGGTGCTTCCCCCTCGTGTACGTGAGGTCGTCGCTCCACGTCTGGTAGTCGATGTTGTGCGTCGATGGGTCGGCGGCATAGTTGCCGAGCTGCGACAGGCCTCCAATCAGGATGAGGCCCATGAACGGCGCTTCGGGCAGAAACGACAACGGCTGGCTGAGCGTATTGGCCGGGTTCTGGATGTAAGTCAGGTGGCTCGCCGAGAAGCGCGCCGTGTTGAGCAGGTTCTGCGTCAGCGTCCGCTTCGCTTCGACCGTGAAGAACTGGTTGCTGGAATCCGACTTCGTGAAGAACGGCTCCAGTCCCGTCGTCTGAATCGCGCCGCTGAAGACTGGCGCGACCTGCCACGATCCATCGTAGGTGTGGCGCACGAAGAGCGAGTCCTTGTTCGAGAGCTGGATGTCGACGCGGCCCTGCCCGAAGTTTTCCCGCGTGGCGCGGTTGAACTGATACGTGTACTGCCCGATCCCGGGCCCAAGGTCAGGCCCGTTCGGCAGCGGATAGAGATCGAGGTAGGGCCTGACGGCTGGATTGACCGGGCCCGTGCGGGCGGCCGCCGTCGGTACGGCGGTAGTCACGGTCGTGCCGAGATCTTCCTGCAGGCGCTCGTACCCGCCGAAGAAGAAGATCCGATTCCTCACCATGGGCCCGCCCACGACGCCGCCAAACTGATGGCGCGTGAACGGCGGCGGGTCGCCGACGTCGAAGAAGTTGGGGGCGTCCATCTTGCTGTTGCGGAAGAACTCGAAGCCCGAGCCGTGGACGGCGTTCGTGCCCGCCTTCGAAACGACACTGACAACGCCGCCCATCACTCGACCGTAGTCGGCCGAGAACGCGTTGGTGACGACGCGGAACTCCTGGATCGTCTCGACGCCAAGCGTGCTGTCGGCCGCCGTGACCGTGGCCTGGCCCCCGTACCCCCGCATGTTGGCGCCGTCCATCAGGTAGCTGTTCGACCGGCCGCCCATGCCATTGATGTTGAGCTGGACGCCACGCTCCGCCGGCGAGGTGGGGTTGCGTTCGGTGAACTGGACGATGCCAGGCTGCAGCGTGGCGAGCATGATGTAGTTGCGGCCGTTCAGCGGCAGCTCCTCGATCGCCTTCTCGAGGACGACGGCCGACAGCGCGGAGGTGCGCGTCTCGACGAGCACACTCACCCCGCTGACGGTGATGGTTTCCTCCGTCGGCCCGACCTTCAGGATGAGGTTGAGGCCCGCCTGCTCGGCGACGGCCAGCGCGATGCCGTTCTGCACGCCGGTCCTGAACCCCTGCAGGCTGGCGCGCGTCTCGTACTTGCCGGGTGCCAGCCCAGGCACGGTGAAGTACCCGTTCGAGTCGGTGACCGCACTCCGCGTCAGGCCGGTATCGAGATTCCTGACGACAACGTCGACGCCGGGCAGGACGCCACCGGTTTCGTCTTTGATGGTGCCGGAGATGGTCGCTGACGTGATTTGCGCGACCGCGACGGATGTGGTTGCTGCTAGGAGAACGACGGCGAGGGTGACTCTCCACCTCATGACGACCTCCCTCTCAAGTAACGAAACAGGGGCCCACGAATGGCGAGGTTATCCGGGATTCGGCGTGTTCAGGCCGGGGTATGGTTGTCGACGGTTGTCGACCGGTGAGCTTCGGAAACTGCTAGTTGACGTGACTCCGGGATTTCCATTTTGGAATCCCAAGACCGAGCCCGCCGGATCGCCCAGTCGCCAGATACAGTCGCACGAACGTACTCGGGGCCGCTGTTCAATAGCGCACACCTCCACGCCATTGCGCTGTGGCTAGTTCCGAGGTCGCCGCGTCCCTGAGATGGCTCAGGGGGCCACCGGAAGACGGAGGGCTGGCGTGCGCCGCATGGCTCGGACACGAAACCCCTCGCGTTGACCAGGTGTAACCCGCCATTCGGCTAGCCCGCCGGCACGGGCAGCGCCCAAATCCGCTGGAGCATCGCCTCGAACAGCCCTCGGGTCAGGTGGCTCTCGGCCAGGAAGAGCCAGTAGTACCGTGCGTGTCGCACGAGGCGTCCACCCGTCTTGACCAGGCGCTGCTGGAGGCTGGTCAGCGACCAGGTGTCGATCCGCGTGGGGAGCACCAGCCGCCGCCAGAGGTTCCCCAGGTTGTAGGCGAGTACGCACAACTGCAACCGGGCCTCGTTGGCCAGGAAGCGATGACACGACAGCCGCGTCCAGTGCGCCGCCTGCTTCCCCTCCTTGATCCACTGCTCGGCGGTGCCCCGCTTGTTATAGAAGCGCACGACCGCGCGATTGGGGAGCAGGAGATTCGTGACGATGAAGCCCACGCGCGGGAACAGCTCGCCGACGTGGTGCTCGACCTTCGCCACAACCCGTCGGGGCGTCGTCCAGGTGTCCGCCTGATACTGAATACTCTTGTAGCGGACGAGCGGCTTGAGGCTCGGCCGTCCCGGTGAGCAAAACAGGATGTCGACCGCCAGCTCCAAGTTCCTGTTGGCCGGGATGCGGATGGCGTAGCCCACGCCCCGTGTCTCCAGCGCCTCGTAGATCGCTGGCCGTGCAAAGGCGGCGTCCGCCCGAAACGCCACACGCTTTCTCGCCGCCTGCCGGCGCTCGATTTCCGGCAGGAGTAGGTCGTCCCAGTCATCGGCGCTGGCTATGTTCCCCGGCCGCAGCTTCGCCGCCAGGCAGTCGCCGTGATCGTTGAACAGGAACAGCGGGTGGTAGCACACCGACTCGAAGTGCCCGTTGTAGGCGCTGCCTTCTTGCGCCCCATGCACCGGGCTCTCGCTGGAATCCATGTCGAGCACGACGCGGTCGGCGTGGTCGAACCTATCGGCCTGTCCAATCAGGTCGCGGTTCACGGCCATCAACCCGACGAGGTTCTCCTCGCGCGTCAGCAGCTCCGTCTCGAACTAATGCAGCGTCGACGTCAGCGCCGCACTCCTGTCCCACCGCTTCGGTGATCCGATCAAGCGAAACGTCGGATCAGTCGAGAGACGCTGCGCGTCGTTGAAGTCTTCGTAGCCGGCCAAGCGGCTGTAGATTGACTACCGCAGGAGATCCGTCAACGGGAACTGGGTATTCAGTCGGTGGCGGGAGTCGCGCAGGTGCGCGGCGATGATCCCACCCAGCCCCAGTCGCTCGTCCAACTCGCGGACCAGCATCAGACCGGCGTCGGAGGTGACGCGCGAACCTTGAAACGCGACCTTCAGAAAGCCGTTGAAGGTGAACTGAAAGGGCTCGGATTCTTTCTCACCCACTGGGTGTCACCCTTTCTGGTGGGGTTCATCGCGTCCGCGCTTAGGGAAATCAAGGCGCGACGCCTGTTCTGCGCGGGAGAGTACCACGGCCAAATCGGAAATCCGGGCTGAAAGAAGCGGAAAGTCGAGCGGCTCACGCCGTGATTCTCAGCTCCCAGGTGTGCTCGCCCTTGAGCGCGTCGGCGGCGTACCGAAACGCCGCGGCGAGACCATCCGGCGTGAGCTGAGGATACTGGGCGAGAATCTGCTCCTGCGTGCCCCCGCTCGCCGTGAGCTCGAGCAGGAACTCGACGCTGAGGCGCCATCCCACGAACACAGGGCTTCCCGCCGAGAATCTGCGGATCGGAGACGATTAGATTTTCAGCCACTGGTCGTGCCTGTCAGCCATGTCGCGCGCGTCGGCGTCTTCAAACATCATTCTAGCCGGCAACGGTCGTCAACGAGCGATTGCGAGGCAACCTGAGGCCATTCAAGGCTGCTGTTGATGGCGTGTTCTTGCTATGGTTGACGGTTTCGATGGCACGGCGCTATCCTCATCACCAAGAGCCGTTGGCCACTCGTCGCGCTCCGCGCAACGAGATCGCAGACGGACGACAAGACCGGCGGCGCTCAGCGACGTTGGGCCTCATGGCCAGCGTCAGCCGACCGGCAGCGGCGATCGGTTATGTGGCCTCCGGTCACGAGCCCCCGCCGGACTTCGGGTGGGACAGGGCGATCGCTGAGATTCGTTGCCCACGCTGCGTGCGCACCAGGCGTTCACGCGGTCCGGTGCTGGCATTCTGTCAGCACCCGCGCCCCTGACTAGCACCCCGCCGGCCACCTCGCCGGCGCGCCTCGGCGCGTAAATCCCATCCATCGTCTGTTTGTGCGCGACGTGGCGCGCTGGGAGGCGCATATGAGGACCTCGCGGAACGGCACTGACGGCAACGAAAAATTCCGATCGAATAACGCGCTCACGGAAACACAGGCCGCTGAGCATCTGGGGTTGTCAATTGCGACGATGCGAGCCTGGCGTCATCGAGGCAAAGGGCCGCGTTTCGTGCGGTTCGGGCGAGCCGTTCGGTACCTGCGCGCCGACCTCGACGAGTTCATACGCGCCTGCGCAGTTGACACGCGACCGGTTTCTGCGTCAGATGGAGAATCGACTGCCCGGGGGTTGCGCGTATGAGTCTCTGGAAACGCGGCCGCCAGTACTGGACAGACTTCACGGTTGCCGGGCAACGTTACCGCAAGCGTCTCGGCACCACGAACCTGCAACGGGCAAAGAAGCGCGAGCGCGAGCTGATTGAGAACGCCGGCCGCGGGTTGCTGACTGCCAACGAGCAGGGACCGAAACGGCTGTCGGAAGCGGTTGACGCATACCTTGCCTCCAAGCGAATGCGCTGCGCGCCGCGAACGATCGAGCTCGAAGAGGAGCGCCTGAGCCTCGTCAAGAAGCATTTCGGCGATGCGCCGCTGTCAGCGATCACAGCGGCAGCGATCTCCGACTTCCAGCGCGCGCGTCACGAGGCGAGAATCGCGAACCGCACCATCAACATGGACGTCGGTGTTCTGTCGCGCGTGCTCAAGTCCTGCGGCCGATGGCGGGCGTTGACGGAGCACGTGCGGAACCTGCCGGAGCGCCAGTCTCCGATCGGACGTGCGCTGACCACCGACGAACAAAGGCGGCTCTTTGCGACCGCTGCGTCGAATCAGGAATGGGAGCACGTGTACTGCGCCGCGATTGTCGCGGCGAACACGTCGATGCGGCCCGTCGAGGTCAAACATCTGAGACGCTGCGACGTCGATCTCGTCAAGAAGCTGCTGCACGTACGCCGGAGCAAGAACGAGACGAGTCACCGGGTCATTCCGCTCAACGCGTCAGCGCTCAACGCGCTCGTGCGGATGTTCGAGCGAGCCGACATGCTCGATCACACCGAACCCGAGCACTACTTGTGGCCCGCCTGCCAATGGGGACAGTTCGATCCGACGAAGCCGATGCTGAAGTGGGATACGGCCTGGCGCGCGCTGCGCGATGCTGCAGGCCTGCACGGCCTGCGCTTCCACGATCTCCGGCACACGGTCATCACGGAGCTCGCCGAGATGGGCGTGGCCGATCACGTACTCGAATCGATCACTGGCCACCTCTCGCGACGGATGCTGGAGCACTATTCGCACATTCGGATCGACGCCAAGCGGCAGGCGCTCGACGCCTTGGACGTGCAGCGTGGCCGCGTGCTGCCTGAAACGGGCAACGGCAATGGCGGCGAACCGCAGAACACGGAGATCAAAGCGATCGTCGACGTGCCCGAAAGCGTTACGTCACAGTCACGTCACAGTTTGACTTTGAGCGGATCTCCGCCTCACGGTAAACTATTGATTCCACTCAGCCGGAGAGATGTCCGAGTGGTTGAAGGAGCACGCTTGGAAAGCGTGTGTAGGGGAAACTCTACCGTGGGTTCGAATCCCACTCTCTCCGCCATATTAAGTTACTGAATCAAAAAGACTCAAATCTCAGCGTTGCCCGCCAGGGCGCTACACTGAGTGGGGTACTCGAGTTGCAGGTCCGCGCGTCCGATGGGGATGCCGCAGCGATGGGTCGAGGTCGTCATCAGACTCGTCACCGTGTCGGTCACGCTAGCCAGCGTAGGGTGCGGGAGTACATCCCCGGCGGCGCCATCGCCTGTGTCGAACCCGCCTCGATATCCAGCACTCGTCGGCCATTGGGTGCCCGCAGGCGGCATCCTTGTGTTCAACTACCGCGACACGGGGACTGGGGACGGCTGGAGATGTGCGGTAATGATGGATGTGGTTTCGCAAACAGCAGGAAATTTCGCAGGCAGTATGGGTGGGAACGGGACTGGAGTGAGCGAGCCGGCCTGCACGTTCTCGTTCGAGTTCCAGGCCACCATGGCGCCCGACGGTACACTGACGGATTTTCGTATGAACAGCCCCTTCGGCGTCGGCGGCTGTACGCCTTCGTCGGCTGCAATCATCACCGGCGCGTTGACGAACGCCACCATGAACCTCACCTTTAACGACCGCGCCTTGTGTCGTGACAAGTCCGGCAGCCCTGTTCGGGACACGGAACGGACGTTGACGATATCCGTCACTCGATTGTCAGGTGCCTCGGCTTTCGAGGATTAGCCTCCTAATCCGTGCACACCGACTCGGATCGGCCCGCGTCGGTGCCGACTAGCGGAGTACCTCGCCGGCAATCCACGCCACGAAAGCCTTATGGGCGCCTCTCGTAACGGGCCTCACTCGATGGTAGTGCTCACGGTGGCACCCGTACTCGCTACAGGGACGCGATGAAAATCGGAAGCTGAATCAGGTCGTGGCGGACCTCACACTCGACCGTCAGATCCTGTAGGAGAGAGCTCGACGCACCCAGCGACGCGATTACCAACGCCGAAGCGAAGCGCAATGCCGCGTTGTCGCATGGGTGTGTAATCACCCGGACGGATCGACGTGCGACGAGGCAGCCGCGGCTGCTCACCTCCGGACACGGGCGCGCGTTGCGTGCTCAGGCAGCTCGCCTCGAAACACCTCGTGCGTTGTGATGAGGAATCGCGCTGGAAGGCTGACGCGATCCTGATGTCACCGCTAGCGACCGGAACCACGGCCGGACTCCCGGCCTCCTTGACCACGGCCACTACCAGAGTTACCACGACGGGCTTCGCCCTCATCGCGACCCCGTCCCCTGTTGTCGTCCGCATCGGCGGCGGGAGCCGGGGCGCCGCCACCAGGTGCGTTGTTGAGAATCCCCCCATTGGCCGCTCCGTCCCGAACACCCCCGACAGGCTTGATGTCCGCGACGACGCTCGCACTGGTGATCGCGATGTCGCCGGTCGGCCCGGCGAACAGCGAAACGGTGATGGAAACCGGGACACTCGCCGGCTGCAATGCGGTGAGATCGACGACGCCGGTCACGATCGGGTTGTTGTACTCAGCAATGACGGCTGGAAATCCGCCCACGGTCCATTGCGTATTGCCGCTCTGGACGGCTGTCCGCCCGGTATTTGAAGTGCCTTGCTGGGTGTAGGTAAGGCTGGCCACGTAAAAGCCAGCCGGCGCCGTGACGACGAAGCTGATGGTGTCGTCGGCCATGCGGTTGCCAAATGCCTGCGTTGTTGCCCTGAATTCGTTCGACACGAACGTGAGAGGGTCGCTCCCCGTGTTGAGCCCGATGGTCAACTGGTTGGCATTGGCTGCCGACGGCGCGGAGGTCGCTGCGTCGAAAAACTTCCCGGGCGCCGCGTCACGGAGTTGGCTGAACTCCGCGACCTGCGCCTGCGCGCCGGCGACACCGGCAAGCAGGAGAGCCGGCACCATAATGACGTGCCTGGTACGTGTTCGAAATCGGATCATCAAGAATCCTCCAGAGACAGTTCGCTACCCGGTGAAGTTTGCCTTGGGGTCGGGGGGAACGAGCTCTGATGTGACGGGGAGGTGAACGGTTCGTGTTGCGCCGCCGTCGGCGTGTACGAACACGCAGACGCAACGATTGCGGTCACGAAAGGGGGAGCGGGGCTCGGCTGCATGATGACGAGGAGATCGATCCGCGATGCGGTCGGGTCGTCCACGTCACGTGATGCAACGATGAAGCCGCCGCACGCACGGGCAAGAGTCTCCAGAACTTGGGATTCCGCGGCGTTTCGCAGCGCGATCGCGACGGCGTCTTTCGAGATCATGTCAGCGTTTACGAAGTTCGTGCTGCGGGCCTCTCGCACGCCGCCGCGACATCGCGGCGGTCGCGCTGTTCATCCGTCCTGGGATCGGTACTGCGGCGGCGCCAACGCTCCGGGGGGAAACGGATCAGGGAGCGGTTGGTACCGCCGGCATCGAAATCACACCTGGCCGGTTGGAACCCGCGACGGGCGGCGCCACGACAGTTTGGGAGGGGACTATGGCACCCAGGACCATCGACGGCGGCAGGCGGAAGGTCCGAGGATCGACCGTCTCCGTCATGTGACGGGTGCTGCTCGACGTGAACGAGTCCGGCGGACGCTCGGCTAACGCCGCACCGAGCAGCACCTGCGGTTCTGGAGCGTCAGGCCGATCGTTCGTGTTGTCTGCCGCCTGCACCGGCGCAGGCTCCGGTTCCGGCATCGGCATCGCCGCGGCCGGGATGCGCGGGTTCTGCGGCGGCGCGCTCGCCTGCACCGGAGGCGGAGGCGCGAGGCTTGGCGGCATGACGACGATGCGGTCGAACCGCGAGGCGGTGGGGTCGTCCTGCGCGCGCAGCGCGGCGATGAAGCCGCTCGTCGTGCGCAACAGGATGTCCAGCGCCTGGCGCTCGTTGACGTCCCGCAGCTCGAGCGTCACGACGTCGCGGGGAATCTTGTCGGCGTTGACGATCGTGATCCGGCCGACCTTCGCCCACTCCGCCATGATGTCCGCGATGGTCGCGTTGTTCGCCACGAGGACGACGCGGCCGTCG
>Ga0137418_10002506_pt1 | contig 16834 bp, 16 predicted proteins | sample CZODoug3_1_2_16f_FD_122242 | JGI IMG/M metagenome (GOLD analysis project Ga0137418, IMG submission 122242) | Vadose zone soil fungal communities from Angelo Coast Range Reserve, California, USA - CZODoug3_1_2_16fungal (Hybrid Assembly) | ecosystem: Environmental > Terrestrial > Soil > Vadose... | reverse complement strand
ACGCCCTGATGGGTGTAAAGGTTTTGCTGCGGCGCGACGTCGAACGACATCAGCTCCAGCGACAAATCCCTGCAAGTCTGCACCATCGGAAAAATGATGGCGCCTCTGCCGGTGTAAACATGTGTGCCGCCCATTCCATAGACAATTAGCGCTTCGTGCGGCCCCGCCTTGCGATACATTCTGGCGACTACAATCATCACCATCAGCAGCACAAGAGCCAGGAGTCCCGCACCCACCACCACTTCCATTGGCAACCCAAACATAAGGACCTCCTCTTTCTATCCGCGGACTGTTGGCTTCGCGCCTCAGTCCGAAATCTCTCACCTCGTGAATTCGTCCCAACGCTTTACGTAGGCAATTCCCTTCTCATATCGTTCGATCACCACTTCGACGCCTCGTTCCAGCGGCTTGCCATCCTCGCAGCGGGCGCCCGCGCAACGTCGCGATCCGCCTAAGGAAAAAATAATTTCGCCGGTGCCATTCTGGCGGATGGGCATGCTGATCGTGCCCAGGTTGCCTTCGATTCGGTGATCCTCGCTTTTTAACGGCGGATCGGAATGCATCAGCTTGACCATGAACTTGAAGACCACAGCGCCGGCCACCAGTCCCGCTGCCGTGGAAATTGCCAGCGACGCCAGCGCGACCAGGTGCGCGTGCCGCGTCAGCAAATATCCCGTTCCGCCAAACCAAGCTAGGAAGGCCATAGCGGAGGAAGCGTTGAACCAGGAAACATGCACGCCGCCGCTAACATGGCCGTGGTGCCCCACATGAAATGGCACGTGCATCTTGAAGGGAAGGTGGATGTGGATCGCGCCGGCAAAAAACGACACCATGCTGAGCGTGAATCCCACTACGAAGCAGAAGAGATAAAAATCAGACCAGGTCATACGGCACCTCGAGCGCACCCCGTGCGCGAGCTGGATTCGGGACGCAGACCACTAACTCTAATTCGCGGACGGCGGCGGATGCCCTCGATCCTGCTGCCCGCTTTTTTCGGCGTCAGCTTCAGGCCGCAACACTTCGCCCAAGCGGTCCGCCAAACCTGGCGTACGAAGAATTTCGCCCAACAGCAACAGTGCGCGCCGCGAATCATCCACTTCCGCAACCGCCAACAGCGCTTCGCTCAGCGCCGGATCGGCCGCAAACTGCTCGACGCCGCCAAACAACCACGAATCGATCTTGGCGTCCTCGGCCCGCAGATCAGACTGCAACCCGGACGTATACCCTTCCGGGTCGTCCACCAGGAATCCCGGATAAACCTTGAAAAATCGCGCCAGCAACTCCCGAGTCGTATGCGTCAAATGCGGCCGCGCCCCGCTCTCAATTTGCGAGAGATACGCCTGGCTGAGTCCGCGCCCCAGTTCGCGCTTCATAGCCTGAGTCAGCTCAAACTGCGTCATAGCCCGTCCCAATCCGCGCAGCGAACCTTCCACCGAGCGAAGAGACCGAATTTTGTCGCCAAGGGTCATGTGAGTCCGTCGTATTGCTAATTGCAATTCTTATATCGCAATCAGCAATACGATGTCAAGCCCTAAATCACCCCTGTTTTCATACACATATGGAGTGCGACGGTCTTGTGGACCCTGAGCCTCGAAGGGCCGCCGCTTTCACGGCGTCAGCCACGCCTCCCACTCTCGTTATCCGCCAAGATGTTCCCTTCTCGCCTTTCTCTGTGAACTCTGTGCTCGTACCTCTGCGCGCTCTGTGTTAAGCCATTTACTCCTCTCTGCGACCGCCCCGCACCACACGCGCATTGCAAAAGTGTGAGCGCTACGGCAAGCTATCGCGCGTCGCCGAGGACAATTCCATGAAGAAGCATTTCGTTTTTCTAAGTTTCACGCTGGTGTGCGCCGTAACCGCATCTCGCGCGCAATCTCCAACTCCACCCGCCGAGCAAATGACGGTAATTCGCGCAGGCACCCTAATCGATGGTTCGAACGCGTCCCCGCGAAAAAACCAACTAATTTTCATCCGCGGAAATCGCATCGAAAAACTCACCGAACCCACCACGCAAATTCCCGCCAACGCAACAGTAATCGATCTTTCCTCCGCCACCGTGCTGCCCGGACTGATCGATTCGCACACTCACATTTTTCTATGGGGCGAAGACCCCGCCAAAGGCGGCTACGATGAAAATATTTTGAAAGCCGGCATCGCCCTGCGCGCCGCCCGCGCCACCTTCGCGTGCCGCCGCGCGCTCGAGCAAGGTTTCACCACTATCCGCGATTTAGAAACCGAAGGCGCCGGCTACGGCGATATCGAAATAAAACAAGCCATAGAAGAAGGCACCATTCCCGGTCCGCGCATCTTCGGCGCAACGCGCGCAATTTCCACCACCGGAGGCTACAACCTGGAAGGCTACGCGCCAGAATTGGAAATGCCAAAAGGCGCGCAACTAGTAGACGGCCCAGTAGAAGCCCGCAAAGCCGCCCGCCAGCAACTGGAGCATGGAGCGGACTGGATCAAGGTTTATATGACCCATCGTTCCTGGGTGGACAAACAGGGGAATTTGGTTTCGCAGCCCACGCTGACGGTGGAAGAGTTGAAGGCCATTGTGGACGAAACGCATGGGTGGCAGAAAAAGGTGGCGTGCCATGCTTACAACGGAATCGGATTGCAGCGTGCTCTCGATGGTGGATGCGATTCCATTGAGCACGGATTGGAAATTACGGACGCGCAAATCGCGCAAATGGCGAAGCAAGGAACCTGGTATTGCCCGACGATTTCTCCGTATTACGGCGACTGGGCTCCCGCGGACACGCCGGGAGGAAAACGCGACCGGGCGCGCGCGGCGACCCATGAGGTTAGCTTCAAGAAGGCGTTGAACGCGCATCTTAAAATTGTTTTCGGCACCGACATCGGCGGGATGCCTTGGACCGACTCGATGGCGCAGGAATTCAAACGCATGGTCGGGCTCGGGATGGCGCCGATGGACGCTATTCAGTCGGCGACCTCGCGCGCGGCGGAAATGCTGGACATGAAGGGCGAAATCGGCGTGTTGGCTCCGGGCGCGTTCGCGGACATTGTAGCGGTGAGCGGCGATCCGCTGAAGGATGTCACTATCCTCGAGCACGTGCGGTTCGTGATGAAAGACGGCGCCATATTTAAAAACGATCTTGCAAAGTGAATTTCATGCTTCTATCTTGACGCCCTTCCAGAAGGCTACGTGGTCTTTGATTTGGGCCGCGGCTGGTTTGGGTTGCGGATAGTACCAGGCGGCGTTTTCGTTTTTCATGCCATCGATTTCAAGAGAGTAGTAGTGCGCGGTGCCTTTCCAGGGGCATTCGCTGGTGTGCTGGCTGGGCTTGAAAAATTCCTTTTTCACCGCGTTTGGCGGGAAATACTGATTCCCTTCCACTACGACGCAGAGATCACTTTCTGCGATGACTTTTCCAGCCCAGGTTGCTTTTGCCATTTTGGCTTCCCCGAAAACTACGCGCGCAAATAATCCGGCTTCCAGTTGGTCACCATTTTCTTGATAGCTTTGCGCTCGGTTACCTTGTCGTCTAACACTTTGCGCGCGAGCAGCGGCAATTCGGCATCACATGCGAATCGCAACGCTATACATTGATCAACGGAGAACTCTCCGATTCGGGCTTTTAGATCAACAGGCAGGAGCCGGTCAAATCGCAATTGCTCCTCAAGACGGATCACGCGGTCCTGGACTTTCAAAGCCATCATGCGGGCGCTTAGAAGTCCCAAAGGCAAAGCGACCGCCACAAGCACTTGCAAGAATCCGGCCAGCGAAAAACCCGACTTTCCCCATACCCACAAAACACGAATCAAATTGATGGTCAAAACGGGTATGACGAAAAAATGAAACGGCGGGAAAAATTTACCGTGATTCGCTAAATTTTGTTCAGCCATGAATCGACCCTCACTTTCCGGGATGATTGTAGCAAACCCGTTTCGCACTGGGGCCTTCGCCATACGCCCTGCCCTGGTCAGAAGATGCTGCGGACTACACCGCCTTCGGCGCGGACGGCGGCACCGTTGATGGCTACGGCTTGCATGCTGGCTACGAATGCGACCACCGAGGCGATCTCTTCCGGAGTTTCAAAGCGTTTAAGCAGCGAACTGGGGCGCACACTTGCGAAAAATTGTTTCTCGATTTCCGCCGTCGAGACATTTTGCTGCTTGGCCATGTTCTCCAGGAAGCCGCCGACGCCTTCCGAGGCGGTGGGACCGGGTAAAACAGAATTTACGGTTACGCCGGTGCCAGCGACGGACTCGGCGAGGCCGCGCGCGACTGCGACCTGCGCGGTTTTGGTCATGCCGTAGTGAATCATTTCGGCGGGAATGTGCTGGGCGGATTCGCTGGAGATAAAAATGATGCGTCCCCAATTTTTCTTTAGCATGCCGGGAAGATAGGCGCGTGCGAGCCGCACGCCGCTGAGCACGTTCACTTCAAAGAAGCGCATCCAGTCGGCATCGGGAATTTCCAAGAATGGTTTGGGATCAAAGATGCCGAGATTGTTGATGAGTACGTCAGCCGCGGGAATCTGGCGGAGGAATCCGTCGACACCTGCCGCAGTGCCGAGATCGGCAGGGACGCCGCGGAGGTCGGCGCTTGCGACGGCCTGCTGAATGGTTTTGAGCGCGGCGTCGACACGTGGTTGCGTGCGGCCGTTTACGACCACTTTTGCGCCTTCGGCGGCGAGAGCGGCGGCGATTGCCAAGCCGATACCGGCGGTGGAACCAGACACTACGGCGAGCTTGCCCTGCAATCCTAAGTTCATTGATTACCCTTTAGCGGGCCACTTGCGCCGCGGCGGTGGCTTCGATTTCCGCTATGTCTTGCGGGGTCAGCTTGATTTCGCCGGCGCGCATGACTTCTTCGGCCTGTTGCGCATTGCGTGCTCCGACGATTGCGCCGGTGACGGCGGGAAGGCGCAAGGTCCAGGCGACGGCGATCGCGCCTGGAACGGTCTTGTAACGCGCGGCGACTTTTTTCAGGCGCTCGACTAGCTCAAGATTTTTGGAAAGGCGCGGCTCGCGAAGTTCGGGGCTGTTCTTGCGCCAATCGTCTTCCGGAAGCTTGGCGATGCGCTCGCGAGTCATGGCACCGGTGAGTAGGCCCGAGGCCATCGGCGAGTAGACGATGACGCCGATGCCGAGTCGTTCGCAGTGCGGCAGGATTTCATTTTCAATCTGACGGCGAATCAGGGAGTAAGGCGGCTGGAGCGACGTGACGGGAGCGATTTTCTCACAACGCTGAAGTTGGGAAGCATCGTAATTGGAAACGCCAATCCAACGGACTTTCCCTTCTTTTTGCAGGGCGGCCATGGTTTGCCAGGATTCCTCGAGGGCGGGACCGTTGTCTTCGGGGGGCCAATGAATTTGATATAGATCGATGACGTCGACCCGCAGACGGCGCAGGCTATCCGCACATTCCTGGCGAATGGATTCCGGCGAGTGCACTTTGCTGACGCGGCCATTCTTGTCCCAACGCATGCCGCATTTGGTGAAGACGTAGGGACGCGGCCCCTTCCACTGCTGGACCGCGCGGGCTACTACTTCTTCGGAGTGACCGAGGCCGTAGACGGCGGCCGTGTCGATCCAGTTGACACCGAGTTCGAGGGAGCGGTGAATGGCGGCAATCGAATCATTGTCGTCTTGCGGCCCCCAACCAAACTGCCAGCCGCCGCCGCCGAGAGCCCAGGCGCCGAAGCCTACGGCGGTGATGTGGATATCTGAATTTCCGAGTTTGCGCGTCTGCATGACGTCTCCTGAATACTGGTTATTTGGCTTCATCAGGTTCGATGTAGGTGGCAGGAAAAGGTTAAACATTCCTGCCCAGGGACAGGCCGGAAATGCTGTTCCACTGGTTAGGTGCGCACGTCGGCGTAGGTCGGCTCCGGTTGCGGATCGTTGCTAGAGTCTCGGTCGCGATCTGGGCCGGGCATGTCAAAGATGATTGATGTCGGGCCATTTTGCTTGGCCATGGCCGGGAGAGTGCGGAGGATGAGGCTATCGACATAGGCAATGACGGCGGCGCGACGCGGGGAGATGCGGCCCTCGGCGAGGAGATTGTGGAGAGCGCCGAGGGTTTCGTTGAGGGCTTCGGCGGACTGAAAATCTTCGCATTTGCGCACGAGCGGGGCGAGCAGGCTGAAGTCATTTTTAGCTTGCTGCTCGGCGCGGGCGTGATCGAAGCAGAGAGTTCCGGCAGGGCCGGTGGCGAGCTGGCGGCAACGGCCTTTTAGAGAGCGATGCTGGCAGCGGGGAGTTGCGATGGTTGCAGGTTCGTTGATGATGCTGGGTTTTGTGGCGTTCATTTTTTTCCTTAAGGGGTACACCCCGGTGATTTGCGTAAATGCGGTAGATAAAGGAGATAGCAAGAGATTCGGCGTAAAAGCGGTAGATAAAGGAGTTACTCGAAACTTGAAAAGCGAAAATCGAAACTCGAGGCGAATCGGGCGGTTGAAAGTTGGAGGTTGAGAGTGAGTGGGTGCAGAAAAGAAAGGAGTTAGGGGGTGTTGCTGGTGCGGGAAGTGCAGCGAGATCCGATTTCACGGGACATGATAGGGCCAGATAGCTATCTTGTATAGTACCAATCTGAGAATTAGTATTAACTATGTGGGAACAAAGCTGGCCCACTGCGAAGAACTCGCGGCTAATTGAGGAATGTGCCGCTTTCGCAAAGCGACTTCCCGGGGACCAAGTATGAAGTCACTTCATTGCGTTTAGCTTCTTAAGCATTTCAATGGCGTTTTGGTTTTTGGGATTGAGTTGCAGGGACTTCTCGTAGTTCTGGATAGCCAATTCTTTCTGACCGGCCTTCATGTACGCCTCCCCCAAGCTGTCATAGACATTTGAAGATTGCGGATACTCCTGGGCATTTCGCTGGAATACCGCTATGGCATCCTGCGTCTGGTCGTCCTCGATGAACATGTAACCGAGGGTGTTCAACGTCGTCTCGTCAATTCCGGAGGCCTTGGGACCGGCAATCGTCCATTCTGTATAGCGTTGCAGCGCGATCTGAGTACCTTTCGCCTTCGATAGCAGCAGAAGCGTCGGAAGCGCCTGTGGGCCCCACGCTTGGTTCCAGTGGTACTCGTCAGCCGCCGTGCGAAGAACGAATTGCGCCGCAAACAGTCCCCGATCGGAGTTAGTCATGATTACAAGACCTTTTCCGGTATTCGCATTCATGGTCAGCAACGCCTGGAACCCCTCGTCGGCGCCGCTATGACCAAATAGGCCCGGATTCGGCTCGTCCATAAAGAAGCCCAGGGCGGCCCCTTCCTTAACTGGCGTGAGCATTTCATTGGTCATTTTTTCGGAGAGTACATGAATTGCCTTGCCCCGCTTGGAGAGCGCGATTTCGATAGCAAACTTTGCCAAGTCGGTTGGTGTGGTCCAGAGCCCAGCCGCGGCCATCTCCGGGTAAATGTGCCAGCGACCATGAACAACCTTCCCATGAGCGTTGGTACCGGCCGCAGTTTGAGCGGACCAATCGGGCGGGAGAGGCTGAACGTAGCTGCTATCAGTCATGCCAATCTTTTCCAACACGTTTGCCTTCATGAATTCAGGAAAGGGCTTTCCGGTCACGTCGATGATGAGTTGTTGTTCAATGGTGACTCCGCCGCCCGAATAGCGCTCCTGCGTCCCGGGCACGATATCCACGCGGATCGGCGCGGTATTGGCTGGTTTTTCGCCATTGAGGATTTGAACTAGCGTGGGCACCGGTGCGTCCACGTCATACCCGGGAAAACCGTGGACGGTAAGCCCGCCCGTGTGCGACATCAGGCGCCGCAGGGTGACTTTCTCCGTTTTCGTGAATTCGTTCTCTGGCACTTTCCAGGACTTCAACTTCTGATTGACGTCCTCGTCGAGCGATAACTTGCCTTGTTCAACCAGACACAAGGCACCCGTCGCAGCCACCGGTTTGCTGATCGATCCCGCTTGAAACAGAGTCCTTGTGGTGACTGGCGTATTCGAACCTGCATCTGTCACCCCGTAGGCTTTGGCCCAGGCAATCTTATAGTCGTTGATCACCGCGATGCTGAATCCGGGAATTTTGTAGAGTTCCATGAGTTTTTGCAGGCTCAATTGAAGCGGCGGTTCGTTTGGCTTCAAGGAAAGATCGACAGCTTTGGCCTCAACTCTCTGAATATGTGCTTCCTGATCCGCAGGTTTCGATTGCGACGCTGCCCGTGAGGCGATACAAAGAAAGCTGGCTGCGAATAAGAAAATCGCTCGCCTTCTCAGGAAGGACATGGTGGGATTCCTTTCCTCCGGTATGAACAATGGATTTTCGGAACGCCGAAAGATTAGCACACTCCCTTGAACCCCAATTCCACTTGCCTGGTAAGTCGTGCGACCTCAACCGGTCGGTGCAACACTATCTAGTCAGTTGATCCGACAGCACTTCCCCATGGAGAAGCGCTTGGCCCGTCTGTAACCAATCAAACCCTAGCCGGGATGGTGTTCCGCCTCAATCAACGCTCGCGAACGACTCTTAGCTATTGAGGCCCTTGTAAGGGGACTTCGGTTTGGTGTTGCGTCGACCCATTGAATCCACCGCGTTAATCAGGCATGTGAATTCGAGTTCCCGTCATTCGACCACAATCGCAGATAGGAATTTGCCGAATGTCCGGTAAACACTACGCGACTTTGCGCGGATAATCGTACTCTCGCGCTCGTTCCGGATGCGATTCCAAGGATGTACGCCGTCGCGGAGCGAATCCCTAATCTGCCGCTTGGGTGTGACCAACCTTTTTCAGTGTAGAATTGCGACCAAATGCCACTATCCCCCGGCGTTCGGTTGGGACCCTACGAGATTCTGGACGCGATCGGCGCGGGCGGGATGGGTGAAGTCTACCGCGCAAAAGATACTCGGCTCGACCGCACCGTGGCTATAAAGATTCTGCCTGCACATCTTTCTTCCGATCCTTTACGTAAGCAACGGTTCGACCGCGAAGCGAAAACCATTTCCAGCCTGAATCATCCGAACATATGCGTGCTGCATGACGTTGGGCAACAGGACGGAATCGATTACCTGGTGATGGAGTGCGTCGAAGGAGAGACGCTGGCGAAGCGGCTGGAGAAGGGAGCACTACCGCTTGAGCAAGTGCTGAAATACGGGATGCAAATTGCGGACGCGTTGGACAAAGCACACCGCAGCGGCGTGGTGCATCGCGACCTAAAGCCGGGCAACATCATGCTGACGCCTACGGGCGCGAAGCTGCTGGATTTTGGCTTGGCCAAACCCACGGCGCCACTCTCCAGCGGCGTAACGCTGACGGCGACAACGCGAAACTCGCCGGTGACCGAGCAGGGCACAATTGTCGGAACATTTCAATATATGTCGCCGGAGCAGATTGAGGGGAAAGAACTCGACGGACGCAGCGATATCTTTTCGTTCGGGGCCGTGTTGTACGAGATGCTCACAGGCAAGCGGGCGTTCGAAGGTAAGAGCCAGTTGAGTGTTGTCTCTGCGATCCTTGAGAAAGAACCAGTGCCGATCAGCAGCCTCAAGCCGATGACCCCACCCGCGCTGGACCACGCGATCCGGAGATCCCTGGCGAAGGAAGTCGAAAAACGTTGGCAAAGTGCCGCCGATCTAGCCGGCGAGTTGCAGTGGATTGCCGAAGGAGGATCGCAGGCGGGCGTTCCGGCTCCGCTGGTTTCCCACCGCAAGGCACGCGAGCGCCTGGCCTGGAGCGTTGCGGCACTGCTGTCAGCGGGCCTGGCTCCGGTCGCGTTTCTGCACTTCCGCGAAAAACCGCCCGCTCCGGCCACAACGGTGCGTTTCCAGATCCCGGCGCCGGAAAACACGACGCTTGCGCCGTACCTCAAGCTTTCGCCCGATGGCCGCAAACTGGCCTTCGTGGCCCGAGACCGCCTGTGGGTGCATTTCCTGGAGTCGGGAGAATCCCACGATTTAACGGCGGCGGACGATTCACCCTTCTGGTCCCCGGACAGCCGCTTCATCGGGTATGCATCCGAGAAGAAGATCAAGAAAATCGAGGCGACTGGCGGTCCTCCACAGACTGTGGCGGAGTTAAGTGGCTTTTGGGGAGCGGGCGCATGGAACCAGGACGACGTGATCGTCATCAACGCTCCGAGCGGTTTATTCCGCGTGCCTGCCTCTGGCGGTGTTCCCGTTCAAGTCACTGCCGTTGATCCCGCGCGCCAGGAAAGAAATCATTTCTGTCCCTCCTTCCTGCCGGACGGACGGCATTTCGTCTACATTCGTGGCTCGGCTGACACGGAGAAAAGCGGGGTTTATCTCGGCTCCGTGGACGCCAAACCAGAGCAACAGAGTTCCAAATTCCTGGTTGCTAGCAATTGGGGACCAGTGTACGCACCTTCGGCCGATCCGAGCACCGGCTACCTGCTTTTCATGCGCAAAGGTACGCTGATGGCCCAGTCGTTCGATAACCGCCGACTGGAGCTGAAGGGGCAGGCGACGCCAGTCGCCGAGCAAGTGGCTGATGACTGGGACTGGGGCAGCGGAGGCTGTGGAGCCTTTTCGGCCTCGACTAATGACGTCCTGGTTTACCGGCGAAGCACAGCGTCAGACCGGCAGCTCACTTGGTACGATCGACAGGGTAAGGTATTGGGAACTGCCGGGGGACCGGGCAATTACGGAGGGTTGGCGCTCTCGCCGGATGGGACGCGCGTGGCCTTGAGCAAGAGGAGTGGGCAGGCCTCCAACATCTGGCTGCTGGATCTCTCTCGAGACACGAGCACGCGGTTCACGTTTGGTTCGGGGATAGATTCATATCCGGTCTGGTCGCCGGATGGGAGCCGCATCATCTTTAGCACCGGAAACGACCTGTATCAAAAGCCGGCGAGCGGCATAAAAGATGCGGAACTTCTTCTAAGGTTCAGCGAATTCGCGTATGCCGAAAGTTGGTCGCGTGACGGACGTTTCCTGCTATATCAAATGCTCGACCCGAAAACGATGTGGGATATTTGGGTGCTACCGCTGGAGGGTGATAAGAAGCCCGTCCCGTTTCTAGTCACTGAGTTCAGGGAGCGCGACGCTTGCTTTTCTCCTGGCGGCCATTGGGTAGCCTACACTTCGGATGAGTCCGGCCGCTATGAGGTCTACGTGCGTTCATTTGCAGTGAACTCTGCCGGGACGGCTGTCGAGGCGGGTGGCAAGTGGCAAGTCTCCAGTGGATACGGCCGTGAACCACGCTGGCGCAGTGACGGCCGGGAACTTTATTACACTGGTGGAGACGGACAGGTGATGGCTGTCGAAATTGCGACCAATCCGGAGTTCAAGCCCGGGAAGCCTCAGCCTCTCGGATTTGCGACCGGAGCCAGGAGCGCTACAGGCATCGGGTGGGATTTCACGGCGGACGGCCGCCGCTTTCTCGTGGCTACGCCCAAAACGGTGCCCAGGAGTAACGGACCGGAGCCGTACACAGTGATACTGAACTGGCAGGCTGGCCTGACGAAATAACGCCTGGAACTAAAAGCCATCCACGCGAGGTCGTCGCTTTCCCCTAGGCACAATCGCCGATACTCTCTACAAACGCGTTTGTGGTCATTGATAAAACCCAGTTCGGATGTCGCCCACCCCAGAAGTAATTCCGCCGAGTTCAGGTGACTGCACCTAACTCCTGGCCCAGCTCCCGTCGAAGAAATGGGAGCCAAGGTCGATTATCAGGCAGCAGCACCTGCTGAAACGAGGACGCCCAACTTGCACCGAGCGAAAATCGCTCAAAAAAGAGTGCGGATGGAAGGATGGCGACAGAGGCGGCTCGGCTCGAAGACAAGGAACTCACAGGGAGGAAGAAGAAAAACCGACTTGACACTCACCGGCCTTCTCATGGAAGGAGTTGACCGCGCCGATTAGCCGAGCGCTTACTACTGCTTTGAAATGATGAGGTTAGTCAGTTTCCAGGGGTTCTGGTACGTCTCGATTTCGATCTGCTGCGTCTTCCTGTCCACTTTCAGTTTGCATGCCGGCAGCGCCGTCCCCTCAGAGCCTTTGCCATCAGACGTAAGGAATAAATCGACGGCGCCGACGCTGTAGTCCTTTGAACGCGTGGAGGCGTAGGCCTCACCGAAGGCAATTCTGCGATCCGTGACCAGCCGGATATGGCGGCGTCCTTTGTCCGGAAGTAATTCGATAATGTATTTGACTTCGTTGCCCACGCCATAGGGGGTTCTGAAACGACCCTTGCCCGACATACGTTGGAGGGCATCCACAAGGCCATCTTGACCGGAGCGATTGAGCCCATCGATCAAGGCTTTGCGATCCTCCTGCGTGGAAAACTGGTCGATGTGGATGTTGATGTGGACCATCTTGCCCATCTGCGTGCTCGTCCCCATGGCCGTCGCCTGGACCGTCATGCGCTCCTGGTCCTGACCTTGAACTCTGGTACCGACACCTGCCAATAAGAGTGAGACCACAAGGATGTCACGGCAAGTCCCGTTCCTGACTCGCATATGCTTTCCCCTCTCGCGCCGATAAATTCTCTGCTTAAAGACGACTCTAGGAGCCACCTACAACGCTGGCAACTGGCATCTCTGACAGGGTTGAACCGGATTGGGTGAGTGGATCTGTAACAACTTACAGTTTTCCGCGAACCGCATAACCAGCCACAGTGTGTCTCCGGAACAAGAGCATGGAAGAGCGGGAGAAGGGTGAAAACGAATCTTCTATTGGCGGCGATTGCTTGGACCGTTTCGACGTCACCGGTGGCATGGGCCCAAAGGGGCATTGAAGTCACGCCCTTTATTGGTGGAGAAATCAACCGTGGTGTGGACCTCTCGACTGCTCTCTACAAGCGTGTCGACGTGCAAAACGGGTTGAACTACGGGGTTAGCGTCGGCTACCTGATTGGTACGCGCACCGGCCTCGAATTCATCTGGAATCACAACCAGGCCGGCACCCTGGCCCAATCCGTTACTGGAGGCCCCGACCGGAAGGTGTTCAATCTCAAGAGCAACCAATATCTCGGAGACTTCGTTGTGCACTTCAAAGATCGCGAAAGCCGACTCCGGCCATTCGTCCTCGTTGGAGCCGGCGCAACCAATCTAGCTCCCGACCGAAGCCACGTACATAGCATTACTCGCTTTGCATGGGTATTCGGTGGCGGCGTCAAATACAATTTTAGCAAGCATCTTGGAGTGCGTCTTCAGGCTAAATGGTCGCCTACCTATATCAATACACTGACGGAAGGTGTTTGGTGTGATCCGTTCTGGGCGGGTTGCTGGGAAAAGGGTGACAGCGTTTTTCTTAAAGAATTTGACGGCACTGCCGGTTTGATTTTGCGGTTCTAGAGTGTCTTGCACCGCCAACAACGATTTCGGCTGGAGGCAGTAAACCTCGAAGCCTGTCGCGGAGATTAGGTGACGCCGACATCGGGAGGCTGATTCCCATGAAATTCAACCTGAAACCGGGCGTACGGGTCTTATGCTGCGCAGCCTCCTCAATTCTGCTGGGGAATCTAGGCGAACGTTTGAGAGCAGAGGATACGGCAATTGCGCTCTCACTCTCTTGTGATAACAAGTGATGACTCGGTCCAGGCGAGTACAAATCGGTCTGACCATCCTGGTCGTGGCCTTTTATTTGGCGGTGCTGTACCGCAACCTGAATGAGAGCGAGCGGCGGTCCCTGCTGCTCAGCGAAACGCCCATCGCAGGCGACTATGTGAGCATCTCGATCCGCGTCGCGGACGTGAACTTGGGCACCTCAGAGTTAACCGCCCGCATCAGCTTCCGTCTGGAGGGTAGCCTTGCCAGAGACCCCGTGACGCCGTCAGTGGACCTGAAGCTTTTCCTCAACGACATCCGCGGTTCACAAGAGATCGACTTCCCGCACGGGCGGCGGATGAATACCATCCAAGCGACCTTTTCGCTTGACGGGAACGTGAATAAATATCCCTTTGATACTTACAACACCTCGATCCGCACGATCGTCACCAAAGGGACTCGCGTCGTTCTGTCTCCTCTACCGAAAGACAAAAGAGACCAGATAACCACCCCGCCCTCGGTGGCCCACAGCGGTCTTTGGGTGACCGCACCTCAGGAGAACGAATCGCTGCCGATAGTGTCTTCGATCACCGCCTCTTTTCCCGGTATGAAGTTTGAGGGCCAGCGCGTGGAGCGCCCGGGACAAGGAATCGAGGGCTTCAATCTAGTTGTTCGCCGGGCCGACCAGGTGATCGTCGTTTCGATCCTGATCATGGTGCTGATGATGACCCTGGCGATGAGCGTGCTCCTGATGAGCATCGAAGCGCTAACCTCGAGCCAGCGGCTCGACCTCTTGCCTCTGTCGCTCTCCGTGACGCTGCTCTTTGGTTTACCTGCTCTGCGCAACTCACAGCCCGCCGTGCCGCCACTGGGCGCCTTTGGCGATTATCTTTCCTTTCTTTGGGCCGAGCAGATCGTTGCGGTCTCTGCGGTCGTCATGATTTGGACTTGGCTGGTGCGAGAACGTCGCGCCAGCCGTTGACGCAGCTACGCGACCCTCAAGTCCCGTTAAGTTTGAGTGTATAGGTCGAAGGAGGAGCGCTTGGTGTACAAAAGCTGAACTCAGCGACCGAGCTGATTCAGAGACACCAAGGAGGCTCCCCCATGGAGACTATGTATTACATCGGGCTGGATGTTCACAAGAGGACGATCAGCTACTGCGTGAAGGATGGCAGTGGCACGATTCACGCCGAAGGCACGATCGCGCCACGCGCTTTGACCTGGATCGTTGGATGAAAACACTGCCGCAACCTGTCTTCTCGCCAACTCACCGGGACTGAAACCAAGTCAAAGGTCTGGAAAGGCGTTCCCGTTGTTTCAGTAGAGAGCGGGCACGCGGAAAGCACCAACACTGGTGCGACTCCGCGTGTGCAAAGCGCATTTCGGCGTAGAGAAAGGAAATGCTTTTACTGGTCCGCGCGCTCCGCTCGGGAGAAAAAGTAGTCGGCAGTATAAGGCACGAGGGCCTGGTTGCCCACGTCGGCCGTCACAAGGCATCCGGTAGCTGGAGCGGATCCGCCGTTGGTGTTAAGACGCTGGATGAAGGTAGTCTTGGTTAAAAGTTTACCGCCAGCCGGCCCCTGCTCCGACCCGATGACCTGCAGCAAAAGGCAGGCAATCGAGCCAGCGTTCGGGCAACTCGGATCGGAGCCCGCTGCGATTGAATGTGTCGTTTGGCCCCACACTCTGCTGCTATCGAGGGAGCTCTGCCATGTCGGGCTGCCGAAGGGCAGCGGATTTGGCGCGAACTGGTTAGGATTTGTATTGGGACTCAGGAAGTGGGTGATGATCTGGACGGCCTCTCCGAAGATATTCGTGAAAAGGGTAGCTTCCGGACGAGCAGCGACGACGGTCCAGGAAGCGCCTGTGCTTGTGGGCAGACAAACATAGCCTTGCGTACCCACTGCGTGGCCCACCAAAAATGCGGAGTTCCCCGCCGGGGGAGTAATGACGGCAGGAGTGGTTGGGCTCGTGATTTCATCCTTTTTGTCTTGACCTTTTTCTTGAGCGGAGGCAATGCCGGACACGGCCAGAACCGCCAGAGCTGCCACCGATCCACGAAGGATGCTCTGGGTGGTTTTCCTGCTCCAGCGTCTCTTGCCTGAATTGTTGTTCACTTTCTTTCTCCTTATATTTCGACCCAGATGTGTAACTGCACCGTGTCTCGAAGATGGTCGCTTCGGACACAAGCCCTCTTCGGGCAGAGGGCTTTCCGGGGAGTTGGTTCTTCACGATGCAGTTATAAGATGCGATTCGGCCCGTCGATGCGTAGTAGATTGTTCAAGCAGAGGTCAACTGTTTGTCTAAGGATTTACTTGGCTGGAAACTGTCCAGAGTTGTTCATTCAAGAGACGGGAAACGCAACGCCTAGGATGTTGCGTTTTTTCAGAAACGCGCCTATGCCCAACCATTCGTTCAGTCGTTACATTCGCTGGTCAGGTCTCAAAATACATTCATCCAAAAGCCGAATCTATCACGAACCTCTCACGTCGAACTTCTAGCTTGATGTATACTTCGGCGGCGTTATGGATTCGGGCGGCACTCTCTCAGCATGTCGCCCATGCCGCGTCCCCCGGCGCGCGATGTGTGTGTCCTTAGCTTCAGTGATGAACCTCAGAATTCTGCGAGAGGAGCCCATGATGTTCCCATCTGGCCGAATCGGTCAAAGTATGCTTGTGTGTGCGTATTTGCTGTTGATTCTTCTATGCGCAGGGGCAAGCCAAGCGCAAGATAGCTCACGTTTTCAAATCGGCTCATCAAACACGGTGACCGCCGATCCTGCAGTGCCGCGCCCACATCACAAACCTTGCGTCGTGCAGTTGTACTCGAATTTTCAGTTTGTGAACTTCGACGTCCACAATTATCAGTTCAGCCCCGATCAGTGTCCTGGCCCGTGGGAGAAGGTGGTCTTCACAGCGGACTTTAATGTCACCGCGGGAAGGCAATTTGACCGCACAGCGGTTGTCAACATGGGATTTGTGAACCTCTATTTCGGCACCACACCGGAGCCGAGAGCTACCCTCTCGCCATCCTGGCACGTAGAGCGCGACGTGACCGACTATGGCGCGCTATTCACCTCTGCGCAGACGGGCCATGTCATTCTGGGGAACATCGTCAACAGCACGTACACAGGAGTGATTTCCGGCAGCGCTGCACTTGAGTTTTATCCGAAGCACGGGAGCGACGAGCGCGGGAACGATCATGAAGACGATCGAGCACATCCAGCCGATGCGGTTTATCCGCTAAAACAAGTGAAGAGCGACGGCAGTATCAATGAACCCGCGTTCCTTAAACCCACGGACCAGCTGGCAACGACGTTCACCCTTCCGCGCAATATCGAACAGGTCTACTTGGACGTAATCGCGCAAAGCCAAATCAACGACGAGCAGTGGTT
>Ga0137418_10002505_pt1 | contig 16836 bp, 13 predicted proteins | sample CZODoug3_1_2_16f_FD_122242 | JGI IMG/M metagenome (GOLD analysis project Ga0137418, IMG submission 122242) | Vadose zone soil fungal communities from Angelo Coast Range Reserve, California, USA - CZODoug3_1_2_16fungal (Hybrid Assembly) | ecosystem: Environmental > Terrestrial > Soil > Vadose... | reverse complement strand
AGAACGGCATTACCCTCTACATCACCCTGTTTCACTGGGATCTACCGCAGGCGTTGCCGGGAGGCTGGCAGTCTCGCGACACCTCGAAGGCCTTCGCCGACTACGCGGGATACGTCGCCAAGCATCTCTCCGATCGCGTCCAGTACTTCTTTACAACCAACGAATTTGTCTGCATCAGTGACCTTGGCCACAGAACCGGGCAGTTTGCTCCGGGCCTCAAGTTGCCTGCCGGGCCGGTCAATCAGGTCCGCCACCACGCCATTCTGGCTCATGGACTGGGCGTGCAGGCTATCCGTGCCAATGCCAAATCCGGAACGCAGGTTGGTCTGGCGGAGAATGCCAACGTCTACGTTCCCTCCATCGAAAGCCCTGAATACGTCGAAGCGGCCCGTAAAGCCACGCGCGAGGAGAACGCCCCCTTCCTCACCGCTGTCATGGAAGGCAAGTACACCGATGCCTATCTCGCGCGCGAGGGCGCGAACGCGCCGAAGGCCGCAGAGGGCGACATGAAAGCCATCGGCAGCCCGCTCGATTTCGTCGGTCTCAACGTTTATACACCCGACTATGTCCGCCCCGACGCTTCACCGCTCGGCTACGAGGTTCTCAAGCGCCAGACTTCTTATCCGCACATGGCGTCGCCTTGGCTCTTTATCGGTCCGGAGGTCATTTACTGGGCAGTCCGCAACGTGAGCGACATCTGGAAACCTAAGGCGCTGTACATCACCGAGAACGGTTGTTCCGCGGACGATGTGATCGCGGCGGACGGACACGTTGAAGACACGGATCGCGTCATGTATCTCCGCAACCATCTAACCCATTTGCGGCGCGCCGCTTCGGAAGGCTATCCGATCAAGGGCTACTTCTTGTGGAGTCTCCTCGACAATTACGAGTGGGCCGACGGCTACAGCAAACGCTTCGGCATCCACTACGTCGACTTCAAGACGCAGAAACGCACGCCGAAGCTCAGCGCCGAGTGGTACAAGGAAGTCATTGCGCGCAATGCAGTCGAGTAAGGATGGTAGGGCGAATCGAGAGTCGCGGGGAAGGCGGTCAGCCTTCCCGGGCGGGCTAATCCAGCCGCACCAGAAACACCGTGCCCTCGTCCGGTTGGGTCTCCCGCGCCAGTTGTTCCGCCCGGGAGCGGTCGTCGTCAGCGACGCGCACTCGGACCCACCAGACGCCAACCGGGCTTAGGAATTTGATCACTTTCGCGGTGTGATAGCGCCGTCGCAGACGTTCCTGCAACGCGGCGGCGGAGTCTTCCTCCTGGAGTGACCCGATTTGCACGCACCAGCGGCCGCCCGTGTCGAGCGGGGAGGGGGTCTTCAAAACTTCCAACTTGACCCGCGCCACGCCGGCGCGCCAGAGATCAATCTTTTTCGCCGCCGCCATGGAGAGGTCGAGGACGCGCCCTTCCACAAATGGCCCGCGATCGTTGATGCGAACCACCGTGGAATCGCCGGTCTTGACGTTCGTCACGCGCACAATCGTTCCGAGCGGCAGCGTGAGGCTGGCGGCTGTCATCGCGTTCATGTCAAAGACTTCGCCGTTCGATGCCTTGTGATTGTGATACGGCGGCCCATACCAGCTGGCCATGCCGGTGGTAGTAAAAAGCGGAACAGCATCAGGCGGAAGGCCGAAACTGTCCGCTTTTGTATTCTCCTCGTCGTCTGGAGTTACAGGAGCATTCTTGCCTGAAGCCGGCGGTGGAGCCGGCGGTGGAGCCGGCCTGCGCGTCGGCTGGCTGGGAGCAGGTGCACTCGGTGGCGGCGGCGTGCTCACGCGCACGGGCTTTTTGCCGCACGCCGTTAGAAACACAGCCAACAAAACAACGACTGATACGGCGCTCGATGCGGGAGGGAAGCAAAGTGGGCGGCGGCCCCTCACCCTTGTCTGTGCTGCTCGATGTAGGCCGCTAGCTCGTTCAGCTTCTCGGAAGCTACCCGCAGAGCCTTCGTCGATTGCGTGCGGATCGCCGGGACGACTTCGTCGTTCAGATAAGCGATGAGTTCCTGAGCGTCTTTCTCGATGTGTGCGCTGGCTCCGGCGACCTTCTCGTTCAGGTGCGGAGCGGCTTCGTGGATTTTCGTCTCGACATTGCGGAATGCTTCCTCGACCTTGCGGCTGAACTCTTCCATAGGCTGACCTCGCGAGAAACTGAAGATAGTTTACAACGCGGAGGTGCCACCGGGGACGCATGGAGGTTTCTGCCTTCCGTCTTTCCTTAATCCTTCCGTCTTTGCTTAATCATTAGATACGTTTCGACAGGGGTGAGTTGGAATGCAGGTTTGAGTTTTTGGGTGGTTACCAGCCGGAAGTACATTTGCCTGGCTGTGCGCGGCGTCTCTAGAATATCGGGTAGTGCCTGCACGAGTCTCGAGAGCGAATAAATCGGTAGCGAAGGAACCGGCCAGCAAGAGCCCAACCCCGGGCGAACCGTTGCTGGCAGCGCCCGCGCGCAGTGCGTTTCGGCGGCGGTTGTTGGCCTGGTATGACGCCTACCGGCGGGAGCTGCCGTGGCGCAGGGATGGCGATCCGTATCGTGTTTGGCTCTCTGAGATCATGCTGCAACAGACGCGGGTAGCCGCAGTGATCGAAAAATACGCGCAGTTCCTCGCGCTATTTCCTACGGTAGAACGTTTGGCCGCGGCACCACAACCGTTGGTGCTGGCGGCATGGAGCGGGCTGGGGTACTACCGGCGTGCGCGGGCATTGCATGAGGCTGCGCGGGTGGTTGTGGGCGAGCGCGGCGGAAGGCTTCCGGCGACGGCGCAAGAGTGGAGGGAACTGCCGGGAGTCGGCAGGTATACCTCGGCGGCGATTGCCAGTATTGCCTTCGGCGAGAAGTTGGCCGTCGTCGACGGAAACGTCGAGCGCCTGGCCGAGCGCTTGCTGGGCCGGCGTCTGGCGTCTGCTGAAGTTTGGGACTTCGCGCAACAGGTATTGAGTGCGCGGCGGCCAGGAGATTTCAATCAGGCGATGATGGAGTTGGGCGCAACGGTATGTGTGCCGCGAGAACCGAAGTGCCGGTTGTGTCCCGTGGCCGGCGCATGCGCAACCCGAGGAACCTTGCCTGCGGTCGAGAAAGCACTGAGGACGACCAAGGCAACTGTGTTTTATGCTCTGGACTGCTGGGACGGGAAGGTCAGGTTGACGCAAAGACCGAAGGCGGCGGCGGTGATGCCCTTGCTGTGGGAATTGCCGGAAATGCCGCCCAATGGTAATCCGCCCAAGGTTTGGCTGCGGCTGAAACACTCGATTACAACGACGAATTATGATGTCAAGGTCGTGCGCGACACCGGTGCCAAGATCAGGAACAAGACGGAGAAGAGAATTGCCGTGACGCAGCTCGGGGAGATTCCATTGACGGGGTTGGCCCGCAAGATTCTGCGGGCGGCGGAGATTCTGAACTGAGAACTCACGGCGGGACAACGCGGGCGACCGCGCCCCACAAACCACACGAGCGAGGATAAGATGTTTCGATGGTTGCGGTGGGGATCATCCGGAAACATGGGAGGGCGCATGGAGACATTGAAGGCTGGAGCGAAGGCTCCGCCATTTACACTTCCGGTGACGGACGGCACCAGCTTTTCGTTGCAGGAGGCTCTAGAGCGCGGGCCCGTGATGCTCGCGTTTTTTAAGAAGTCGTGTCCGGTGTGCCAGTATGCTTTTCCTCTTTACCAGCGGCTCTATCAGGCCTATGGAAATCAGGGCGTGACTCTGGTGGGCGTATCGCAGAATCCGAAAAAGGAGACAGAGGCATTCGCTAAGAGTTTTGGCGTCACCTTCCCGATGCTGCTGGACGACACGAATGCGTATCCGGTGTCGAATGCCTATGGGCTTACGAATGTTCCGACTGTGTTCTGGATTGGGAGCAACGGGAAGATTGAGGTCTCGTCAGTCGGATGGAGCCGCAAGGATTATGAGGCGATGAGCGCAAGGATGGCTGAGGCGAGGAAAATACCACCGGCTCTACTGATTCAGGCGCAGGAAAAGATCGACGATTTCCGTTTTGGTTGAGGGTCGAAGAATTGATCCGCGGTCGCGGATGGGACGAGTTTCATAAGGCCAGGGGAGAGCGGAATGCGGAAGACCTTGTTGTTGACGGTGAGCATTGGGCTGGTCAGTGTTGGATTTGGGGCTCCCGCCAGTAAGGTGAAGTCCGTGCAACTTCCGCCAGCGGCGTTTGCCGAGATGAGGGGGATTGACCCGGAGCGCATTCGGGCGCACGTGCGCTTCCTCTCGCATGATCTGCTGGAGGGCCGGGGCACCGGGCAGCGGGGCGGCGACATTGCGGCAGAATACATAGCCACGCAGTTCGCGCTTTACGGCCTGAAGCCGGCCGGTGACAACGGAACGTATCTGCAAAAGGTGCCCATGGTCGGGTTGGAGACGCAGCCCGCGACCACGTTTTCCGTGGTTCCGGTTTCCGGTGAGGTGATGAGCCTGAGGCGCTTTGACGACTACGTGGCTACGGATAACTCGCAGAACGCCGAGTCGGTCGTGGATGCGCCGCTGGTCTATGTGGGCTACGGAATTACGGCGCCGGAATACCAATGGGACGATTACAAGGGAACCGATGTGAAGGGCAAGGTTCTGCTCATACTCGTGAACGAGCCGCCCTCGGACGACGTGAAGTTTTTCAAGGGCAAGGCGCTCACCTACTACGGCCGGTGGACTTATAAGTATGAAGAAGCCGCGCGACACGGCGCCGTGGGTGTTGTTCTTATTCACAAAACGGAGATGGCCAGTTATCCGTGGGAAGTCGTGCGCAACTCCTGGTCAGGGGAGCAGTCGCGCCTGCGGGCGGATGGCAGCGCGCAACTCAAGGTGGCGTCCTGGATCACGCTCGATGTGGCCGCCAAGCTGGCACAAGCTGCGGGCATGGACGTGAACAAGATGATGGCTGACGCGCAGTCGCGCGATTTCCATTCTGTGCCGCTGCCGGCGCGGCTGAAGGCGCACATGATCACAAAAGTTCGCCAGTTTGAATCGAATAACGTGCTGGCGAAACTGGCCGGTTCCGATCCGAAGCGTGCGGGCGATGCTGTGCTGTATACGGCGCACTACGATCATCTGGGCATGCGCCCCGACCAGGCCGGCGACAACATCTACAACGGCGCCAACGACAACGCCACGGGATGCGGAATTCTATTGGAACTGGCGCGGGCTTTTGCCGCAGGCGCGCCGCCGCCGCGCTCGATCCTGTTTGCCTCGGTCACGGCGGAAGAGCAAGGGCTGCGCGGGTCCGAGTATTTGGGCCTGCATCCGCCCGTTCCGGCAAGCCACATCACGCTGGATCTGAACTACGATGACGTCCCCCCGCTGGGCGAGCCGGAAGAAACGGAAATTGCAGGCTCGGAACGCACGGATTTTTATCCTGTCGCGGAAGCGACTGCGAAGGACTTCAGGCTGGCCATCCAGTCGGATTCGCGACCGGAGGCGGGACACTATTACCGCTCCGACCACTTCAGCCTGGCGCGCGTGGGCATTCCTTCGTTTTCCATCAATGCCGGCATGAAGTACCGGGACCATCCGGCGGAATGGGGCATGCAACAGGCGGAAGAATACACGGCGAAACACTACCACCAGCCGAGCGACGAATACCGCCCGGAGATGGACTTCCGCAGCGATGCGGTGATGGCGCGGTTCGGGCTGGCGCTGGGCTGGAAGGCGGCGATGCTGCCGCAGCTGATCCAGTGGGAGCCGGGGGATGAGTTTGAGGCGGCGCGGAAAGACTCGGAGAAGGCGGGCATGCAATAGGACTGAATCCTCGGTCGCTGGCGCGACCAGGACGGGGCACGGTTTGACGTGGATCTCCACCATCTCCACCCGAGCCTGGTAACGGTGGTAACGTTCCTGGCTGTTTGGTTGATGCTAGCCTCTTGTTGGGGGAGTCCTGTCCAGCCCAATGCCGCGTATTCCCGTATTCAAGCTTCGTAGTCGAGGACCCGTGAGTCCGCCACCGGTACTGGCTGGCTACCTGCCTGCGCTACCGCTGGATGGAATTCCTCCGGGTATTGACAACCTTCGCAGTGATGTCTCCCTCAGTCCCAAGTTTTGCGAGCAGATGCGCACCCATCTGGGGCGGCTTATCGTGCGCTACGGCGGGGTGGAGACGGTTCTGGACGAGCACAACCCCTCTCCCGTGGACGAGAAGCAAGGGCGGGAGATGTTTGTCCGTCCCGTGACCTCGGCTTCGGCGACCAACCCTGCCCTCCGCGCGAATGGGCCGGCAAGCGGAGCCAGGGCCGGGGCCAGGGCCTTGCGGCAGGAACCTACCGAGATCAAGAGGCTCCTGGCCGACATTCATCTTTCCACGCTACGAGGCGCCAAGGAAAAAGGAAACATTGCCATCGACTTGCTCGGGCGGGTGGCGATTGTAAAGTTGCTGCGCGCCGAAGTACTCGCCCAGTTCGCCGAGATTGTCGAGCGCTGCCGTATCCGCCAGAAGGCCTGCGAGGGTGTGCGAGAACAGAGGGCGCTGGAAATTCGCGAGAAAGTGGCTGCATTTCAGGTAGGGAAGAAAAACATACTGCGCAAGACCATGCAAGAAGTGTTGCACTGCCTGCGCGAGATCGAAAAGGAAACGCTGGGACGCACGCGGCGTTCGATGTTTGGCGATGGGGAGTTGCCGGGCTACGAACTGCTGCTCAATCCACTTTTGTTTACCGAGGACGGCCGCGACGATACGACCAATGCAGAGCAGTACGTGCTCTGGGGAAACTTCAATAAAGACAGTGACCGGTTTGCGGCATTGCGGGATGTGGCGGTTCGCTTCCTGCGCTCGCTGGGCCCCAAGCTCGGGGGGGCAAGTAACAGTGAGCTAACCTCGTGGCTGAGCGTTCCAGAAAATGCGCATCTCTTGGTGGGCAGCGGGACGCCGGGCGAGACGCCGGAAGCGCGCGCCGGAAGCGCGCGGCTGCAAGCGTGGGTGGAGCTTCTGGAAGCCGAGAAATTACTGCCGCTGGTGCTGGCGGCTTATGAGACCGTGCCCCTTTTGGCGGAGTATGGAAGCAGGGTCAATCCGCAGCAACTGAAGAATGCGCTCATTTCGGCAAAGGAACTGGAGCGCGTCGAGAAACTGGTGCAAGACCTGGGACGCTCGGCGGCAGTGAACCTGCATGCAGCCGTCGACCGGATTGCATCGTGCGGCAACAGCGAGCGGGCGCGGGTGGGGGCGCGATTCCTGTTTGATTTGATGCGCTATCACCGCGACTTGCAGCGCCTGGAAGCGTTGAACGCCGCCGCCGATTCGGTGAACGTCATCCAGAACGAGCGCATGCGCGAACTGTCGTCTGTGAATGGGCTGCTGCATGAGTTTCTGCTGCGGGAAGAGACTTCGAAGAGCACGGAGAGTCTGTCGCGGCACGTGATCCTGAAAGCGGACGTGCGCGACTCGACGGAACTCACCCGGTCACTGATCCAGTTGGGGCTGAATCCGGCGTCGTACTTTAGTCTTAATTTTTATGATCCCGTGAATTTGTTGCTGGCGCGGTATAAAGCGAACAAGGTCTTCCTGGAAGGCGATGCCATCATTCTTTCCATTGTGGAAACGGAAAGCGATGCCGGTTTTCTGGTGAGCCGGGCCTGCGCGCTGGGGCGGGACATGATCGAAATCGTTCGCGGCTACAACCAACGGCTGCAACAGTCGGGCTTGCCGACGATTGAGCTGGGAATTGGCATTTGCTATCAGGATTCGGCTCCACTGTTCTTGCTCGACGGCGACCGCCCCATCATGATTTCTGACGCGCTCAACGAGAGCGACCGGCTTTCGTCCTGCAGCAAGATTGCCCGCAGGGCATTGCAGGGGCAGGCGGCAGGGTTCAATGTTTACGCATTTCAAACGGTAGACGATGTGCCCGTGGGAGATACGTTTGTCGAGTTGCTTTCGCAGTTCAATATTGATGGTATTCGCTTGAGCGAAGCCGCGTTCCAGAAGCTGCAGCAGGAAATTTCCTTGGAGCAGTGCTCGCTGGAATTGCCGCGGTTGTGGGATGGGGAATCTGCGCGCCTGTTTCGCGGGCTCGTCCCGGTGGACCGGGAAGTGTTCCGCACGATTCTGATCCGCGAAGGGCATGTGGCGCTGGCCGACCCGCGGGACTACACCGTGCATGGGTGGACGCGGCAGCGCTATTACGAGGTGTGCACGAACGCGGCGCTGTACGCGTGCCTGGCGGGGGAGAAGCGGGTCGGAGCTAAGGCCTAACCGGGACAAGCTTGCGGGGCTGGAACGGTATGGCCACCACTGCTTCCAGAGCTACCGGCACGCCATCTTTGAGGGCAGGCTCGAAGCGGCAACGCGCCAAGGCTTCCCGGGCGTACTGGTCGAGGCGCTCGTCGGCACCGTCGAGAACACGGATATCACGCACGCTACCATCGCTGTGGATGATGGCGTAAAGCGTCACCGTACCGTGTACATTCTCGCGCTGCAGTTCTGAGGGGTAGGCCGGGTCAGCCTTAACCGTGAGAAGCGGCGAAAAGAGTTCACCCTGGCTGGGAGCGTCCTGCAGTTCCGCAAAGCGAACAATCCAACTGCCTCCGGCGGAATTGAGATTCGGCATATTGAGCGTCATCTGGTAGAAACGCCGGGGGCCGAAAACCTTGCGCTCGGTCTCGGTGGGCGCGCGTTCGGAGATGGTGGCGGCCTTGCGGCTGGTGGCGTCGACGCGCGGCGGCGGGATGGACGCGATCGGATGGCGGTCGATGGTAATACTGGCCGTCATCTCGGGGCCGGCGTTGGCAGTCGAGGACTGGGGCGCGCTGGGTTCTCCGATGCGAATTCCGCGAGGAAGGCCGGGAACCGAGGCGGCGCTGCCCGTACTCGCGCTGTTCTCCCCGCCCGATTCCGTAATGGTAGGGCGGCCAGAGCCGACCGTATTGCCTCCGGGCGCTGCGGAAAACTCTCCCCGCCGATTACCAGCAGGCGGCTGCACGGGCTGGTCCGGCGCTGCCGGGTTCACGCTCAATGCGATCACGCGGCCGCCTCCGCTTGCGCCATTCGAAGAAATCGACGGCGGCGGAGGTACCGCCCCCGCGGACAGTTCCTGACCCGCTTGCCGGCCTGCCGCTTGGTTCCGAGATCGCTGTTCCCCCACAGGAAGCTGCGGCGCCGGCGCGACCGCCTCCGCGCGTCCGATGTTCATGGCGCTCAGCCGGTTCGTCGCAGTCTCCAGTTGCGGCGGGGGCGGGATAACGGCCGTGGCCAGAGAGGGCTGATTTCGCGGCGCAGCGTCGACGTCCGGCGCCGGAGCGATGGCCGTGGCCTGGGGCAGCGTTGGACCATTGTGATGGGTTGGGTCAACCTGTGGCGCCGGAGGGATGGCAGCGACCTGCGGGGCGACAATGCTCCGCTCCGAGGCCAGCACAGAGATTGCGGGCGTGGGCGCCAGCGGCAGAGCGGTCTCGCTCCAGGCGACAATGTTGGGCAGGCGAACATCGCGGCGCAGGAAAATATCCGGCGGCGTGACGATGGTCTGCGCGCGGTTGTCGGGTTCGCGGGGCACGGAGAGAATCGCCTGGCGAGCGTAAGCGGGATCGCCATTCTGCGGTAGGTGAGGTCCCGAGCTCCCGGTGTCGAGCTTGGGCAAGTCGTTCTTTGGGGACACGGGATATACAACGAGACGGGTGTCCTTCCAAGGGTCTTGCCGGATGATGTGCCGTGGCTGCCATTGCGCCCACAACAGCAAGGCCACGAGGGCGACCGCATGGTACACGAGCGATTCAACAAAAGTAACCCAGGGGAGCCGCGAGGTGACGAAAACGTCATGCCAAAAGGCATGGTCGCCGGTGGGCGCCGGTTGCGGCCGCAGGAGGTAGCCCAGATTGCCCAGTAAGTCGCGTCGCCCGGGCGTCAGCAATAAGCGCAGGCCCCGGGCATCGTCAGTGGTTTCGTCCACGGGTTCCTCGATTACCGACAAAGCTTCCTCACTGAATTTGTAAGCCATAGCATCCAACCGAGGGTTACCGACCAAGGGGCGGAAAATAACCCTGATTATAGAGGCCTTTGCGCTCCACGTAGCTCTTCCTGAGCAACTCGGGGGTGCATTTGTTTTCCCTTTACTCCAGGCGGGAAGCGAACGTTGCGTATTAAGATGCGGAGGATAGGATTGAGAACCATGGAAAAAATCGTGCGCGCTGTGGCCTTGGCGTCGCTGCTTGCGGCGCTCGCCTTCGGGCAGACCGGCGCCGGTTCGGTCCAAAGCCAGAGTGCGGCCCAACCGGATTACTCCGGCATGTACACCTTCCTGCGCGAGGGCGAGTTCGTCCAGATCACGGTCGAAGACGCGGGGCATGTCACAGGCTTCGTCTCGCGCTACGGCAACAGCGAGAGCGACCAGGGAGCTTTTCTCGACCACTTCTTCAAGCAGGGAAAGCTGGACGGGCACGATTTGACCTTCACCACGGAAACCGTGCATGGCACGTGGTTTGATTTCCAAGGCAAAGTGGATCGCGGCCCGGCGAAGACGCGCGCGCAGGAAGGCTATTTCGTGCTCAAGGGAACGCTGACCGAGAACGCAACCGACGCCGCCAAGAAAGTCTCAGCGAGGGCCCGCGAAGTGGAGTTCAAACTCTTCCCCGAAGACGCTGGTGCGAAAGAGCCTGGTGCGAAAGAGCCTGGTTCGAAAGAGGCAGGCCCGGCACCAGAGAAACGGGACTAGTTCACCCGTGGCCAGCCTTTACGCCGCAGCGATCCTCGACAGCGGCGAAGGCACCTCGGGATGAACCCGAGGAGTGCTGCCATCGGTCAAAAGCGGATGGCGCTCGTGCACTTCAACTCTCCCGTCGCGCAACATCAGCGTGAGCGTGATGCAGCAATTCGAACACAACCAGAAATGCTCCACCCGCCGCGGCCAGGAACACAAGAGCTCGTCGGCACCGTAGACTGGAACGTTATACATACGTCCCTGCTTGAGATAGCGAAAATGGGCCCCGCAGATTGGGTTTGCACACTTAGCGAGCATGGAAGACTCCCGGAACGAGCGCGCGCTAGAACTTTCTTTCAATGTACCACTCGCCGGAGTCCAACGCATTGACATTTGATTGCGGTTTTTGTTGCTGCCGGCAGGATAGGGCGAAAAGCCTAGGCTGGTCTAGTTTCCGGCCCGCAGAGGGGAAACGAAAAAGCGCCGCAAGCCGCTTTCTTTGGCAGGCGTCGAGCCCTTGGCCGGCCCATCGCCCATGACTTCTGCGCGGGCCAGTTCAGCAGCCAGACCGCGAATCGCCTTGGAAACTTCGAGCCCTTCCTGCAGCACCACGGGCGCACCCTTCTCGATGGCCGGCGCGACGGCCGTGTGCTGGTTGGGAACCTTCCAGAAAATCTTGCTGGCCGTAGCCTTCTCCATGTCTTCGTCGGAGAAGCCAGGAATCTTCTTGTAACGGTTCAGGACCAGGGAGATCTTTTCGCTCGGTGCGCCATCGGTGAGGAAGGGACGCACCTGTTTGGCGCTCCAAAAACAGACCAGATCCGGCTGCGCCACCAGCAGCACGCGACTGGAAAGATCGGCGATCAAGCGCACAGCGACGTCCAACCGGCTGGAGCAATCCACCACCACATGCCGGTAGGTGGAGACCAGAAGATCGAACAACCGTGCCAGTTCCGCCGGAGTGGGAGCTTCCAGCATGGGCTGCTGCGGCCCGGCCAGAAGATGGAGCCCAGCCGCACACGGCGTCATCAGATTTTCCAACATCGCAGCATCCAGCCGATGCATGTTTTGCAGGGCATCGGTCAGGCCAAAGTTGGGACGCACATTCAAGTGCAGTTGCGCGTTGCCGAGGGGAGCAAAATCCACCAGCGCCACGGAGCCCTGCGCCTGCTGCAAAAGCGTGGCCGTGTTCACAGCCAGCGTCGTAGCGCCCGATCCCGCCTTGGCGTTCACGAAAGTAGAAACGCGGGCGTGGGCCGAGGGACGCTGCATTTTCTGGCGGCGCGTGCTGTGCCGCGTGAAGGCCTCCAAAAGCGCGCTCGTGCTGCCGTCGCGGTCCAGGTATTCGCAGGCGCCGGCCCGCATCACGGCGACAATCGCCATGGGCTGGCTCATTGTGCCCAGCGCAAAAATCGCCAGACCGTTGGTTGAATTGTGGAGTAGTTCGATCGCGGCCGCGCCCCGTTCCGGGTTGCCGGCATCAATTTCCACCAGCACAACCTCAATTTGCAGGTCCTGGATCTGGCGAAGCACCGGATCAGAAGATCCGGCGGGAAGCCCCAGGTGCGTCAGCACGGTTCGGGCAATGGCAGTGCTCTCCACCCGGGCGCGCAGCACGGGAAGTTGGGCGTCGTTTTCGGTGAGGATGGCGACGGAGACTGCGGACACGAACTCAGTACCCCACTTTCGCGAGTAGCACTCATCTTAGAATACGCTTCCCGGTATCAGCATGTGACCTTGGTCACCTGACGCCTGATCCGAGTTCGAACTGGTTGCAAAAAAAGGGCGCTGGTTCGTACGGGAGGAGCGCTGCGGGATTCTGCTTCACCCGCGCCTTGTTGCACGAGTTTACCAAAGTTTCTTACCTCCCGGAGATGCCACAAGGCCAACGGCCTTTCTCATTAAGTACGGGATGCGGCGGATTGCGGATGGGGGACCGCAGAATCCTAGGGGAACGGGACCTTAACGCAGCGAACCGGTCCACACCGGATGCTCGCCTGTCAGCACGGCGGCCTCAGTCTCGAGAGCCTCGTCGGGCGTCCGCCGGGGCACCGCCACGCCAGCCTCTTGCAGGAACTCGTAATTCCTCACCAATAGGGCCACCCCGCTTTTCCGACTGGCGGCCGCCGGCGCTACCCGTAGAACCCGCACCTGGCAGCGCACACGAGTATCGGCAGAAAGCGTAATTACCGACGGCATATCCAACACAACTTCCAGGTCTTCGCCAGCCTGCAGAACCATGTCGGTATAAAGGAACATACCGCGCGCACTCAGGTCCTGGGTAAACGCCAGGCCCTCCTCACTGCCCCGCCGAATAGCGACAGAGCGGTGAAAATCGAAGCGCTGGGCCGCACGGCGTTCTATCCCAAACTGTGTAGTGGCCATCATCTCCTCCATGTGCCGTAGAACTCAGCGGAGTTCGGGCAGCAAAACGGCAAAGAAAAATACCAGAAAGATCGTTCCGCCAAAGACTGGTTGGTACAAGATCGGTTGGTAAAAGATCGATCAGTAAAAAGGTCGAGCAGTAATTAAAGGTCGAGCAGTAATTAAAGATCGAGCAGTAATTAAAGATCGAGCAGTAATTAAAGATCGAGCAGTACAAGATCGGTCAGTGGCCGCGCATGGTACGAATCGACGGTTCCAGTGCTCTGGGGGTGAGCAAGAACGCGCGCTTTAAAACCTCGACATCCAACTCTAGCGCATGGCACCGCTTTCTGGCGAGTGCCTGCCTCGTTACCTTGTGGAAAATTTGGCTTAAGCTTTGGCTTAAGCCAGGACCCGCTTAGCCGGCACGACCGGGCAAAGGCTGGAAGGTTCCTTTCTCCGGCTGATAGCATGAATGCAGAAACCATTCATGTCCGCACCGACAAGTTCGACCCCTCCCGATTCCGCCGATCCCGGAATCGCGGCGCCGGGCCGCTTGCGAACCACCTTCCGAGCCTTGCAACACCGCAATTTTCAGCTTTTCTTTGGGGGCCAGCTCATTTCCCTCACCGGCACCTGGATGCAAACGATTGCACAGTCGTGGCTGGTTTACCACATCACAGGGTCATCGCTGCAGTTGGGCAAGGTTGGTTTTTTTGGGCAGTTTCCGGTTTTCATGCTGGCTCCCCTGGGCGGCATGTTGGCGGACCGTATCGATCGCCGCCGCGTCGTGATCGGTACGCAGGTCTCCTCCATGATCCTGGCCTTCGTGCTGGCCGCGTTAACGCTCTCGCACTCAGTGCGGGTCTGGCATCTGTTTGTGCTGAGCGCCCTGTTGGGCGTGGTGAACGCCTTCGACATCCCAGCGCGGCAGTCGTTTCTCAGCGATATGGTGGGAAGGGAAGACCTGATGAACGCGATTGCCTTGAACTCGTCCATGTTCAACGGGGCCAGAATCGTTGGCCCAGCGGTGGCGGGCTTGGTAGTGGCCAGAATCGGCGAAGGTTGGTGTTTCTTCACCAACGGCGTCAGCTATATTGCCGTCATCATCGGATTGCTGATGATGAAGGTGCATTGCGTTCCACGAGGTGGCGAGCTTTCGCCGTGGGAATCGTTACGCGAGGGTTTCCAATTTGTGAACAGGACTGTGCCCATCCGGGCGCTGCTGCTCCTGTTAGGTCTGGTCAGCCTGGTATGCATGCCCTACACCGTGCTCATGCCAATCTTTGCTGACCGAATTCTGCACGGTGGGCCCAAGGCGCTGGGCACGCTCATGGGTGCAACCGGAATTGGGGCGATGTTTGGCGCGCTGACCCTGGCTTCGCGGAAAGGCGTTCGCGGCTTGGGGCGCTGGGTGGCCGTGGCCGCCGGCGCGCTCGGATGCTTCCTGATCGCGTTTTCCTTCTCCAGGCTGCAGTGGCTGTCGGCGTTGCTCTTGCTCCCCGTGGGCTACTTCATGATGCTGGAGATGTCCTCCTCGAACACGCTCATCCAGGCCATGACGCCGGACGCACTGCGCGGCCGCGTGATGGCCGTTTATTCCATGATGTTTATGGGCATGGCGCCGTTTGGCGCACTGTTTGGCGGAGCCATCGCCGACCGCCTGGGGGCGCCCGTGACCGTAGCTATTGGCGGCGTGGCGGCCATTTTGGGCGCGCTGGTCTTCGCTCGCCACCTGCCTCTCATCCGCGCGGAGGGTCGACGGTTGATCGTGGCCCAGGAGAGCGCGGTGGGAGAGGCCGGAGACTGAGAGGCAGCGCCTATCGGGCCGCAGCATGCACAGCCAGGAGTTGGGTTAACAAGGCACGCAAGTCCTTCAGGTCGAGGGCGTTGGCCCCGTCCGACTTCGCTTCTTTCGGATGGTCATGCACTTCCATAAAAATTCCGTCCACGCCGGCTGCCACGGCGGCCCGGGAAAGGACAGGAATGAATTCCGGTTGTCCTCCGCTGGCGGCAGGGCCTCGGTCGGTGCGCGTGGCGGATGGCAGTTGCACGGAGTGGGTCGCGTCGAAAACCACAGGCGCGAACTTGCGCAGGATGGGAAGCGACCTCATGTCCACCACGAGATTGTTGTAGCCGAAACTGGCGCCGCGCTCGGTAACGAAGACCTTCGGGTTGGCCGTGGCGCGGCACTTCTCGACGGCGTGTTCCATATCCCAAGGGGCAGCGAACTGGCCTTTCTTGATGTTCACGGCGCGGCCAGTCTGCGCGGCCTTTAGGAGTAGATCCGTCTGTCGGCACAGGAACGCCGGAATCTGGATGACGTCCACGGCCTCGGCCACCCGATCCACATCCGCGATTTCATGCACGTCCGTGAGCACGGGCACGCCCACCTGCTGCTGAATCTTGCGCAGGATCCGTAGCCCCTCCGCAATCCCCGGCCCGCGGTAGCTGCCGATGGAAGTGCGATTGGCTTTGTCGTAGGAGGCTTTGAAGATGTAAGGAAGTTGGAGCGAGCGCGCCACGCCTTTCACCACTTCCGCCATTTTGATGGCGTGCTCTTCGCTCTCGATAACGCAGGGCCCGGCGATGAGGAAAAGCTCCCCGCCGCCCACCTTGACGTTTCCGACTTGGAATGGAGCCGGGGGCAAAGCTACCTTCGCACTACTTTTTCCGGACGGTGGAACATTTCTACGGCGCTGGCCTCACGCGCCGAGCGCCTTCCCATCCCGTGCGCATACGCGGCGCCGATGAATTCCTTGAACAGCGGATGTGGCTCCAGCGGCTTCGACTTGAATTCGGGATGGAACTGGCAGCCGATGAAGTACGGGTGGTCGGGCAGTTCGATCATCTCCACGTAGGTTCCGTCGGGCGTGGACCCGGAAATTCGCATGCCCGCGGCAACCAGAGGCTCTTCGTATTCGCGGTTGAATTCGTATCGGTGGCGATGGCGTTCGCTGATCTCGGCCTTGCCATAGACCTTGTAAGCCAGGGTGTCGGGCTCGATTTTGCAGGTCCACGCTCCCAAGCGCATCGTTCCGCCGAGTTCCTCCACGCCACGGAGTTCGCGCAGCTTGTAGATCACCCGGTGCGGAGTGGCCGGGTCGAACTCGCTGGAATTTGCGTGTTCCAGTCCGGCAACGTTGCGCGCAAATTCAATGCAGGCCGTTTGCATGCCGAGACAAATCCCGAAATAGGGAACCTTCTTTTCGCGCGCGTAGCGAATCGCCTGCAACATGCCTTCGATGCCGCGCTTGCCGAAGCCGCCGGGCACCAGCAGGCCGTCGTAACCTTCGAGCTGCGCCTCGTAACTGCTGTCCCCGGTTTCAAGGCCCTCCGCTTCGATCCAGCTCAGGTTGAGTTTCAGGTTGTGAGCGAGCGAGCCATGAACCAGGGCTTCCTTCAGCGACTTGTAGGAATCCTCATACTCAACATACTTCCCGACGATGCCAATCTTGACCTCGTCCTTCGGGTTGTAGCAGCGATCGACGAGTTCTTCCCAGGCCTTCATGTTGCGCTCGGGCGCGTCGATGTGAAGGTAACGCAGGCAGAGCGTGTCCACATTCTCGCGCGCGAAGCCCAGCGGAACTTCATACACAGAAGCCACGTCCTTGGCGGTGATGACAGCCTCTTCGCTGACGTTGCAGAAGAGCGCGATCTTCGACTTGATGTCTTTCACCAGGAAGCGGTCCGTGCGGCACAGCAGAATGTCAGGCTGAATTCCGACGCTCAGGAGCTCCTTCACCGAATGCTGGGTGGGCTTGGTTTTCAGTTCGCCCGCGGCCGCGATAAACGGCACAAGCGTCACATGCACGAACAGCGTGTG
>Ga0137418_10002504_pt1 | contig 16842 bp, 18 predicted proteins | sample CZODoug3_1_2_16f_FD_122242 | JGI IMG/M metagenome (GOLD analysis project Ga0137418, IMG submission 122242) | Vadose zone soil fungal communities from Angelo Coast Range Reserve, California, USA - CZODoug3_1_2_16fungal (Hybrid Assembly) | ecosystem: Environmental > Terrestrial > Soil > Vadose... | reverse complement strand
TCACGGAAGGAAAGCGGCTTGCTCCTGCTGAGGGAAACCAAACTCTTGAGGACTACGGCGACTTCCAGGAGAGAACCCGTGCGCATGCGCTCGGAATTTTCTTTAAAGCGGTGCTTCCAATCATGGTGTGAATTCAGCTTGCCCTTTTCCAAGAAGCCCAGCACCTTACTTGCGTCGTTAGAACGAATTACAGCTCTCAGCCCAACCGATTCTGCGTTTGACTGTGGCACCATCACTCGCAACCCGCTGGAAACAATGCGAATCATGTAGTACCGTTCGGTGCGTCCGTTCAAAACTCCGTAGCTGATCTGTTCGACTAGGCCCACTCCGTGATTCGGATATACAACCTTATCGCCGATTTTGTAATCCATAGCTTCGGTTGCCCCCCTAGGCATACACCAAACACTGTAAGCCTTTGTGTTCCATGAGTCAAGATATATCCTCTGGAATCAGGAGGTTAGGGATTTCGACATAAGCATTTGGCACCAGAATTGCTCTTCGTTCGCGCTTACTAACTCTACCCTCTCGAAAACTTCCGGCCGCAGCCAAAATACACTCCTTCACGTGACTGATCGCAATACCCAAACAAGAATCTACGGCGTGAACGAACGCGAGAATTTGCGCTAAGATACTGCACGTGTTCATCTTAGCCCTCGACACATGTGACGCCCGCGGTGGAGTCGCACTGTTACGCGACGATTCTCTGCTTCAGTCCGAAGCTCACACTACCGCTGCAGACTACTCCTCATGGCTTCTCCCAGCTATCAATCGCGTTCTAGCGCCAGCGGCCTTAACCCTTCGCGATGTAGAGCTTTACGCCGTGGCCGCGGGGCCCGGCTCCTTCACCGGCGTGCGCGTCGGACTTACTACGGTGAAAGCCTGGAGCGAGGTTTACAGCCGCCCCATCGCCGCCGTCTCCCGCCTGGAAGCCGTCGCTTCTGAGAGCACCGGCTCGGCTCCCTACGTTGCTGCCTTCATTGACGCCCGCCGCAACCAGGTCTTCGCTGCGCTGTACCGTCGCCAAGCCACCACGCTCGAGCGTTTGGACGAGGAAATGGTCATAGCTCCTGACAAATTTCTGGACTGGTGCCTCGACCAGACCGGCTCAGAAAGGATCGATTGGGTCTCGCCTGATCCCCAATGCCTGACGCAAACCCAGGAATGGTCTTCCCGTCTCGGTCAACCTTCGCCCGAAGGAGTCCAGTGGATTTCTCCGCTCCTTGCCCTGCGCATCGGTCAAATCGGCTACCGCCTCGCCCAGCAAGGCCGCCTCACCGACGCTCTATCTCTCGACGCCAATTACGTACGCCGCTCCGATGCGGAGTTCTTCTGGAAGGGCGCGTCCCGCCATGTCAAGTGATGCTAGAGCGACTGCATTGCAAATACGCCCTTTACGTCCGGCCGACGCCCCACGCATTTCCGATATCCTGCGGGACTCGACCGAGGCCGCCCAGTGGCCGCCCGAAAGCTACGTAAAATTAACCGTTTCGCCAGGCGGCGTTTTCCTCGTTTGCGAAACGGCCACCCAGATCATCGGCTTCGTGGCGGCGCGCCAGGTTGCTGACGAAGCGGAAATCCTGAACATCGCCGTGCACCGCGATTTCCGTCGCAAAGGCGTAGCCACCGCGCTCCTGCTCGCCGCCCTCGACAAATTCCGCTCCTCTACCATCGCACGAGTCTTCCTGGAACTCCGCGAATCCAACCAACCGGCCTGCGCTCTTTACGAACGCCTCGGTTTCGTCCTCTCCGGCAGACGTAAGTCGTACTATCGCGACCCAACCGAAGACGCTCTCTGCATGAAGAAAAAACTCACAGCCGCTTCAGCCTAGGACGAAATTACTAGACCTTCCCTCTTGATTCCATCGCGCGTTGTGTTAACGTCCGTTTATGAAGTAGCCACACCACAATTCGCGCAAGGAGGGCCAATGGCAACAGCGCAACGTTACCCTCGGGATATACTCCTGGAAACAGACGCCGAGTATCAGCGTCTGGCCGAGCAGCACTCAAAGTACGAAGCAGAACTGCAGAAACTCTCCGCAACTCCCTACCTCAATTCCGAAGACCTCTTGGAAGAAATCAAGCTAAAGAAAATGAAGCTGTACTGCAAAGACGAGATGGAGCGTATCGCGTCCCGCATCCATCGCGCCCGCGCCCACTCCCAATAGCGCGCGTTCCCACAAATTTGTGTCGTAAAATGACCGTGCTCGGGTCGCTGCGGTAGCAGCCTTGGCGCGGTGGCTATGGTATTGTCGGTAAAGCATGGTCAAAGAAGGCTACTACTTCGGGCTGCCCCCTCTCGCACTCGGCGCTGCCGCGCTTTTTCTGCGCTGGACGATTGCCGGCGTAATTCTTCTCTGTCTCGCCGCCTTCATCTTCTACTTCTTCCGCGATCCCGAGCGCGTCATCCCCGCTGACGCCGGCGCCATCGTCTCCCCCGCCGACGGCCGCGTCCTAGTCGTCACCGACGAAGAAAACGCCGGCCGCCCCGGCAAGCGCATGAGCATCTTCCTCGCCATCTGGAACGTTCACGTCAATCGCTCTCCCGCCGCTGGCACCATCGCGAAAATCGACTACCGCCCCGGCAAATTCTCCGCCGCCATGCGCGAGTCCGCTTCCGCCGACAACGAGCAAAACGTAATCACCCTCGCGACCGACACCGGCGAAATCGTCTTCAAGCAAATCGCCGGACTAATCGCCCGTCGCGTAGTCTGCTGGAAAAAAGCCGGCGACCACGTAGCTCGTGGCGAACGCATCGGCCTCGTACGCTTCGGCTCGCGCGCCGACCTCTGGCTCCCGCGCGATTCGGAGCTGCTCGTCAAAGTCGGCGACCACGTCGCAGGCGGCTCCAGCATCGTCGCCTACTGGCCGCCGCGCGCAAAATCAACGCAACCCCACGCCGCGCAAACACAAGTTTCTTCGGAAGAAAATCTATCAACAGCTGAGAAGCGGACATAGCATGGCTGAATTCGAGCAACAAGAAATTCCCTTCAAGGAACGCCGCCTGCGCAGCACAAAACTCCGCCGCGGCATTTTTCTTCTGCCCAGCATGTTCACCGTGGCCAATCTGTTGTGCGGCTACTACGCCTGCGTCGCCTCGCTCACCGGCGGCGTCGACCAGTTCGACCGCGCCGCAAAAGCCATCGGCTTCGCCATCCTCTTCGATTCGCTCGACGGCCGCGTCGCCCGCATGACCGGCACCACTTCCGAATTCGGCGTGCAGTTCGATTCCCTCGCCGACGTAGTCAGCTTCGGCGTAGCGCCTGCCCTCATGGCTTACGCCTGGGGCGTGCGCAGCCTCCCCGGACAAGACACTCTCGCCGTCGAGCAAATCAGCCAAATGGGCTGGATTTGCTGCCTGCTTTTCCTGATTTGCTGCGCGTGGCGGCTCGCGCGCTTCAACGTGCAGGGTATGGCGCCCGGCAGCTCAAAGAATTTCGTCGGTCTCCCCACCCCCGCCGCTGCCGGCGTAATCGCCGCGTTCGTGCACGGACTAAAAACTCCGATACACGACGAGCGCTGGGCCATGGCCTGGCTCTTCATCGCCGCCGCCCTCGGCGCGCTCATGACCAGCACCATTCGCTATTACAGCTTTAAAGATGTGCCCTGGACACGCCGCCAGCCTTCTCTCGCCATCGTTCTTCTCTGCCTCTTCGTCGCCGTTGTCTGGAAATATTCCGAAGTAGTCTTGACCCTTTTCGCGTCCACTTATGTAGTAGGCGGCTTGGTTCTGCAAATCGTTCGCGTCCTCCGCCACCGCGTCGCTTCTTCGCGTACCGCGTGATTCATGTCCACACCTCGGGCCTCCCAACGCATCGTAATTGCCGGCGCATCGTCTCTCCTCGGCGCCGAACTAAAATCCTTGCTCGAAGAAAGCCCTTTCGCCGGTTGGGATCTCTCCCTCGTCGATGAAGAAACAGCCGCGGGCACCCTGACCGAAGCCGCCGGCGAGCCCGCCGTAATTCAACCAGTCGAAGAAGGCACCTTCTCCCGCGCAAAACTCATCTTCTTCGCAGGCTCCGCGGCATTCACTGAACGCAATCTCCCCGCCGCCCGCGACTCTGGTGCGATAGTCATCGACCTATCAGGCGCGGCCCTAAAGATTGACGACGCGCGCGTCTGCTTCGCTCTCGATGGCGTTGCCGAACGCACGCAGCAAACCAAAACTCTCTACGCTATCCCTTCCGCTCCCGGCCTGATCGTCGCCAGACTCCTCGACGCCCTCGGCCGCGCGAATCTCTCGCGCCTGGCTACAGTTTTCTTCCGTCCCGTTTCCGAGGCCGGCCGCGCAGGTATCGAGGAACTCGAAGCGCAGACCTCCCAGCTTCTCTCGTTTCAATCCATCGGCCAGCCTATCTTCGACACGCAAGTCGCCTTCAACCTGTTGGACCATTACGGCCCCGCCAGCCGCGAAAATCTGCAAGCCATTCGTGACCGCATTCGACGCGAAGTTTCCGCAGCTTCCTTGCAGTCTTCCTCCAAAATCGTGCCCTCCATTCAAGTCCTGCACGCTCCCGTCTTTTACGGCTACACCTTCGTGGCCGACTCCGAGCTAAAGCCCGGCCAATCGCGCGACACCCTGGTCGAAATCCTCCGCAAAAGCGGCTTTTCCCTCGAAATTGCGGCGTCCTCGCCGCTAGGCAACATCGTCGCGGCGGGTGATCCATCGATCCACCTAGCCGCCCCCGAAGACGACCCCGCGAATCCCGGCACTTGGTGGTTCTGGGGCGCAGCCGATAATATTCGCTTGCCCGCCGCCACAGCGATCAAGCTCGCGGAGAAACTCGTCGCATGAAGAAACGCCTGATGCTCACACTCGCCGCTGCCTCATTGTCCTTCGGCTGCGGCTATCACGTCGCCAACCGCAGCGATGCCCTGCCGAAAAATATCCACGTCATAGCCGTGCCCGCAATGGAGAACGCCACCACCAGCTACCGCATCGAGCAAAAACTCACCTCCGCCACCGTCCACGAATTTCTCGCCGTCACTCCGTACAAGATCACCCCCGAGCCAGCTAGCGCCGACGCCGTCCTGCGCGGCAAAGTCCTGACCCTCGAAGCCGTCCCGCTTCTCTTCGACACCCGCAGCGGCGCCGCCACGACCATGCTCGTCACCGTCCGCTGCGAAGTCACCTTGACCCAAACCGACACGCAGAAGGTCCTCTATCACACCGATAAATTCGTCTTCCGCAGCGAATACGAAATCTCCACCGACGTAAAAAGCTTCTTCGAGGAACAAGATCCCGCCATCGATCGCCTGGCCAAAGACTTCGCCCAGCGCCTCGTCGCCTCCGTCACAGAAAACTTCTAGTGGCACAGGCTTCAGCCTGTGCTCCGACGAGCCGCCCTGGACCTGTAGCGCAGGGCGGAGTCTTCGGAGCCCTGCGGCTTTTCCCCTGCGTCTTGGCTCGGGTTCGCGCCGGCACTTGCGACGCGCTCTTAAACTTTTGAACTCTTGGACTCTTTAACTTTTCCACTCTTTCCCTTAAACTTCCCCATGCCCCGCGTCTCCCACGAAGAACTCCTCGCCCGCCTGACCAAAGGCAAACCCATCCCCGCTCTCCTCCTCCTCGGCGACGAGCCTTTCCTCCGCGACGCCAGCCGCGCCCAGCTCATCGACACTTTCGTCCCTGAAGCCGCCCGCGCCTGGGCCGTCTCCCGCTATTCCGCCGATCGCAACGAAACCCAGGACGCCCTCGAGCAGGCGCAAACTCTCCCCATGCTCGCCCCGCGCCAAGTCGTCTTTCTCCATGACGTCGAAAAAATCGAAAAGCTCGGCGAGAAAAATCGCGACGCCGCCGTCGAACAGCTCGAAGCCTACCTCGACAATCCCGCCCCATTCACCGTGCTGGTGCTTGAAGCCACCGCGCTCGACCAGCGCATGAAATTAGCAAAGCTCCTAGCCGACAAAACTCTTGTAGTCGACGTCGGCTTAGGCCAAGACCTCGACGCCCGCCAAGCTGCCGCCGTCCCGCTCGCCCGCGCAATGGCCAAAGAGCAAGGTGTGGAGTTTGAAAAAGGCGCCGCCGAAGATCTAGCCGAGTTCGTAGCCGCCGACCTCATGCGCCTCAAAACCGAAATTGACAAGCTCTCAACCTACGTAGCGCAACGAAAAGTAATTCGCCGACAGGACGTCAGCGCGTTGGTCATCTCCGAGAAAACCACCACCGTCTGGGAACTGGCCGACATGCTCGCCACGCGCCAAGGCAAACGCGCTCTCGAATTTCTCGACTGCCTGCTCCGCGACGGCGAAGAACCCCTTTCCATGCTCGGTGCCATCACATGGATGTACCGCAAGCTAATCGAAGCCAGCGAACTGAAAGGCATCTCCAACGGCTACCAAGCCGCCCGCGCCCTGCAAATGCGCCCCGAACAAGCCGAACTAGCCCTGCAATCCGCCCGCAAAATCCCCAAAGCCCGCCTCCTGCAAGGCCTCCTATCCCTGCAAGCCGCCGACAGCCTCCTAAAAGGCGGCGCTGATGATCCCCACGCGGTAATGGAATTCCTAATCTCCGACCTAGCCGCCCCAGCCGCCAAATCCGCCGCCCTCTGAGCATTTTCCATCGCCCTTCAGTGCGGCGCAGATGTCTGCGAAGCTTATTCTTAAGCGCCGGAGGCGCGGCACACTGCTATGCTGCCGTGAGGCGACGCCCTTTCCTCTCTATGCTCCCGTGACTAACTTCAGTGCCCTCTTTGTTAAATCTTTACTTCCCCGTCCGTCATTCCATGAAACAAAACAAACCAACCCGTCGTTTGTACGATACAGACACGAACGGGTGGGACTATGCGCGGATCCTATGCCGGATTGCTTATATCAATCATGATGGCGCTCACAGGCGCCTTTGTTTTGGCCCAAGACTCCATCCACGTCGATGTCAACCTCGTCACCGTCTCCTTCTTCGTCCGCGATGCCAACGGCGCTTTGGTCGAAAACCTCACCAAAGACGATTTCGACCTGATCGAGGATACTGTCCCCCAAAAAATCGCTCATTTCGCCCGCAGCACAGACGTCCCTCTCACCCTCGGCCTCATCGTCGACGCCAGCGGCAGCCAGGAGCATTTCTCAAAAAAGCACCAACACGATCTCGAAGTCTTCCTGAAAGACGTTCTGGGTCCGAAAGACCGTGTCTTTCTCGTCGGCTTCGGTAATCACATTCGCCTCGTCAGCGACTATTCGCCCTCAGGCACAGATCTTATGGAAGCTTGGAAGCGCTACGAAAAGAGCTCCGGTAAATTTCCCGAGCTCGGCCCGCGCGAAGAACGCGACCTGGGCACCGCCTTCTACGACTCCATCTTCTACCCAGTCACCGAAAAGCTCGCCAAAGAAAATGGCCGCCGCGCCCTCCTCATGTTCAGCGATGGCGAAGACAATTCCAGCTCGCACGACATGATGACTGCCATCGAAGCCGCGCAGTACGCCAACGTCCTCGTCTACACCATCCGCTACACCGAAAAAGAGCACGGCAAGCTGACCGCCCGCAATCAATACGGCATCCGTGTGATGGATCGCATCGCCAAAGAAACCGGCGGCGCCCACATCGACGCACAAATCACCGAGCCTCACACCTACTTCCGCCAAATCGCCGAAGAACTGCGCACCTCCTACGAGCTCGGCTACTACCCTTCCAACACGGCCAAAGACGACTCCTTCCGCAAAGTAGTCATCCGCCCCAAGCGTCCCGGTCTAACCGCCCGCTCCAAGACCGGCTACTTCTCGCGCTAACATAAGTTGGAAATGATTGAGCGAAGCTCAGAACCTTGCATCGGCCGAGGCGTACCATGCGCCCCCTGTAGCTCAGGTCCGCATTTTGGACCTGAGGCTTTTCGTCAGCGCTCATGACGATTCACGTCAAGATAATTGCCCTCCTCAATACTCCAGGCATAGACTTCTACCCGGGATGTTCAACCCCATGTTCGAGCGCTACACCGAAAAAGCCCGCCGCGTGATCTTCTTCGCACGCTATGAAGCCAGCCAGTATGGGAGATCCTCGATCGAGACCGAGCACATCCTGCTCGGCCTTCTCCGTGAGGACCGAGCGCTAATGAGTCGTTTCCATCTCGACTTGGGCCCTGAAATTCGTCATGAAATCGACAGAGTTGTTTACCGCGGCACCCGCGTCTCCACTTCGATCGAAATGCCGCTCAGCACCGACTCGCAAAAGATTTTCACCCTTGCGGCGGAAGAGTCAGAGAGGTTAGGCAATCGTCACATTGGGACAGAACACATCTTGCTGGGAATCCTGCGTGTGGAGGAATCCCTTGCCGCCAAGTTGCTCTCCGCCAAAGGTGCGAAAGCCGACGTGATCCGCACGCAAGTCGCATCCGTAGTTGGTGTTGTGACTCATCGCACTGGCGCAAGCCCCTCTGATTGGGTTCACGCTCCCCTGGGGATCTCCGGTGCGCTAAACACTCTGGACCGATTCTTGGCACTTCTGAAGAACGGTGCCTCAGGCGAACTGGCGGACCTTTTCTTTCGCAAAGGACAATTCATCGATTCCTCCGGCCAACACTGGCTCGGCCAGGCCGAAATCGAGAAAGCGGCGGAAATATTACTTGCTCCGTTTGCAAAGAGAAACGCCACCTTTCGCATCGAGGACACAACTCCGGGCCCATCTCACACTCTAATCGCATCCGTCCTGTGGGAATTCGCCGCTGCCTCCACAGGCCGCAGCAAATCTGTACTCCGCATGAGCATTGTCCTTGCCTGGACAGACGAAGAGTGGGCGATCATCCTGACGCAGGTGACACCTGTTGCCCTTAGTTGAACGCTGAAATCGTTGACCCCTTCAAATCGTAGCGCTAGCATCCTGCCCTGTATTTCGCAACAGGAGGTTCCTATGTCATTCCAAGGCAAGAAAGCCCTCATCACCGGAGGCTCTCGCGGTATTGGCCGAGGCATCGCCCTGAAGCTCGCAGCAGGCGGAGCTCAAATCGCAATTCATTATTATCAGAACAAGGAGGCCGCGCAGGCGACCCTCGAAAAAGTCCGCGCCCTTGGCTCCAATGGATTCCTGGTGCAGGCCGACGTTCGCCGGACCGAAGAAGTGCTCCGCCTCTTCCAGCAAGTCCGCTCCGAATTCGGCTCGCTCGATATTTTCGTCAGCAATGCCCGCCCGGAAGCTTCGACTTTCTACGAAGCCCCAATGGACATCACACTGGAAAAGTGGGACGCCGCAATGGATTCCCAAGCCAAGGCCTTTCTGGTCGGTGTGCGTGAAGCGGCTCCCCTGATGTCCAACGGCGGAAGGATCATCGCCATCAGTTTCGCGCCCGGCGGACGCTTCGGAAGCTGGCAGCCCTGGGTCGCCATGGGTGCCGCGAAAGCAGCCTTGGAAGTCCTGGTGCGCTATTTCGCCGTAGCGCTGGCCCGCCGTGGCATCACGGTCAACACCATCAGCCCCGGCTGGGTGGAAGATAGCGTCTTCAACAGCCTTCCCGAAGCCTTCCAGGCAGGTGTGCGCGAATGGCAGGAGCGCGGCTGGACCCCGATGGGTCGGCTAGGAACACCCGCCGACATCGGCAACGCCGTCGCTCTGATCTGTTCCGAAGAATCCTCCTGGATCACAGGTCAGCTAATCGACGTAGACGGCGGCGCCTCCCTAGTCGACGCCCACCTACCCTTGGAATTCCAAGGCATCCCCAAAGCAAAAGCCGCCGAAGCGGCATAACATCACGGGAGCTTGGCGGCTATTCCTTGTGCGGCGGCCTTCCGGACGTCTGGTGAGGGACGCTGGCTAACAGTGATCAGGCGAAAGTGGGAAAGATTTTTGTGCACCAAATTATCCCTTCAAACTCGTTTCGGTCGGGCTCATTGAACTTCGAAAATTTGCAACGCCAATTTCGCATCTGGCTTGCCCTTACCTGAATCGGCGACATAAAGCCGATTCAGTTCGGGCACAAAAATCGAGGATTTCGCGCGGTAGGCCGTAGGCACTTCGGCGATGTGCTCATAGTGATCTGCATCCCGTTGTCCAAAAACAGATGCGGTCTCGCTCCCGGTCACATAGATTCGCCTGCGTGCGACATCGCGCGACATGTCGCTGTTTACACCGACGCACGGGAGAGTGGTCACGACTTTTTCCGTGTCGGTGTTAAAGACGATAAACTGCGGCGGCTTGCGCGTCGCGGTGAACAGGCGATGATTGGATTCGTCCAGGGCGATTGCATGGGCTTCGTGTGCGTCCGGTAAAGCCCATCTGCCAACTAGTTGTCGAGTGCTCAAGTCAATCACCCCAACCTCGTCTGTACCTGTGAGGTTTACGTAAAGCTTTTTGCCTGCACTGTCGATGACCATCCCCTCATTGGAGCGTCCGGGCAGCCCACTAACCTCGCCGACTTTCTTGAAGGATTTTGTATCAATAATTGTGAGCACATGCGTTTTACTGTCTGGTCCCCCGCCGTTCTCCACATAAAAGTGACCGTTCAGTGGGTTGTACGCGCTGTGGTCCACGCCTTGACCCAGCTTGAGTGTGTCAATGATTTTGTAGTCTTTACAGTCCACCAGTTCGACGGCGTCGGTATTACCTCCGTCCGCGACAACTAGGCGGTTGGACTCGGCTAGATAAGTCATCGTGAGCGGTTGGCCGAAGCCTTTGATGCTGTGTATTCGCTCTCCCGTTCGGAGATCGAATACCTCCACCGTTTTTTGGTCTTCCGACGCAAGGAATAAACGGTTGCCCTTCAGATCCAGCCCGAAATGATCGAAATCACCCGTGAAACCCGGCATTGGGGTGGTCGCAATTAATTTCAGCGGTAGCTTTTCCTGCGCCTTCACCGTTAGCGGGCACAAAGCCAATGCCATGACGTAGATCTTTAGCGACTGTCCCATTTTTGTTCTCTCCTCGAAAATTCTCCCGATCAGTCAAATCCGCCGAGTCGCTCGCCGCGAAACTCCACTTGGGGTTCGACTGGCCAACGAAAATCAATACAGCCAGGACCGAACTGCGTGAAAGAGAACTGCTCCAAGCAGCGCCGCTCCGGGAATCGTCAGGACCCAAGCGAATACGATTCGGCGAGTCACACCCCAGCGCACCGCAGTCAAGCGTCGCGAGGCACCGACGCCGACGATGGCGCCCGTGATCGTGTGCGTCGTGCTTACAGGAATACCGAAATGCGCGGTAGCAACCAGTGTCAAGGCACCGGCTGTTTCGGCGGCAAATCCCCCGAAAGGTGTGAGCTTTGTGATGCGCTGGCCCATAGTCCTGATGATTCGCCAACCGCCCGCCATCGTACCGCCGCCCATCGCCAAGTGACAGCAAATGATCACCCAATAGGGAACGTCGTACGTCTTCATCAAGCCGCCAGCCACCAGAGCCGTCGTGATAATGCCCATTCCTTTCTGAGCGTCATTCGTTCCGTGACCAAGGCTATAACCCGCCGCCGAAAGAAGCTGTAGCCGTCGAAACCATCGGTCCACCCGCAGCGGCCGCTGTTTGCGGACAATCCAGCTTGTGGCGACGGTCACGATCATGCCGATCAGCATTCCAATGATCGGCGATAGAAAAATGAATGCGACAGGCTTTGTCCAGCCGCTGGGAATCAGCGCCACAAAACCGGCTTTCGCCACCGCAGCACCGCCGTATCCGCCCATCAGTGCATGCGAGGAACTGGTAGGAAGCCCCAGAATCAGGGTAATCATGTTCCAGCCGATGGCGCCCAACAGTCCCGCCAGCAGGACTGTCTGGTCGACCATCTCGATGTGCACCAAACCTTTGCCAATCGTCTTCGCCACCGCCGTACCGAAAACAAACGCGGCAACGAAATTCCAGAATGCTGCCCAGGCCACCGCGCGCAACGGTGTGAGCACTCGCGTAGAGACCACTGTCGCGATGGAATTCGCCGCGTCATGCCAGCCGTTCGAAAATTCGAACGCAAGCGTCAGTATGATTACGGCCAGAAGGAGGTGAAATGGATTCACGTGGTCAGGCGCTCTTCAGCACTACGCCTTCTACCACATTGGCGACATCTTCGCACTTATCGACGGCAGTCTCGATGACTTCAAAAATCTCTTTCCACTTGATGATTTGAACCGGATCAGTTTCCTCATCGAAGAGCTGCGCGATCAGCGTGCGGCAGAGGCGATCACTTTCATTCTCAAAGCGATTGATTTCGATGCAGTGTTTGAGTGCCTCATCCCGGTTCTCGATTGCATGTATCAATGCCGTGACTTCGGCACACGCTTCCAGAAGAACCTTGGCGAGGTCGGCTGTCCCGTTTCGCACCGCGTTCACCCGGTAAAGAACGAACCGGCTGGCGGCTGCGTCAATTAAATCTATGACGTCGTCGAGGGTAGAGCACAGTTCGTGAATATCCTCCCGGTCGATCGGAGTGATAAATGTCTGGTTGAGCTTCATGATGATGGTGTGCGCAATCTCATCACCCGCGTGCTCGATGGCTTTAATGCTCTGCACCTGCTCGTAGACTGCCGTGTAATGCGAAAGCATGTCACAAAGCGCTCGCGCGCCCTTCTGAATATTCTCCGCTTGCCTCGCGAAGAGCAGGAAGTAATCATCGTCGCGGGGTAAAAAACGCTTCAAAAGTCCTGGCATCGTATTTTAGTTTCCGCTAAAGGACTCGACGGTGGAAATTGCGGAATCACCATAGCAGAGACATGCAAGGTCAGGCAACATCGCCGGAGGCCGCTTCGAAACAGCCCTGTCGAGCGGTGCGTCCTTGTAGCGGGGCAAATGACTCGAACGCCTTGGAGGCCGTGCCTCGCTGCTAAGCTTCTTTTCAAGGTAGATGATTGAAACGCCCTTGCTTCTTTGCCGTCACCCATCCTCCGTCGCTGTTGACCCTTAATTCCCCCTTCAGTAGCCTTCAGCTTGCCCGCAATGCGCGCGCCCAAATCGCGCCCGGTAAGCACAACGGAGACCTTGATGGACGAAGCGCCAAAAAACAGTAACGACAAAGCGAGACCGATCACTCGCCGCGAATTTGCGAAGCGTGCCGCCCTCGCTTCCGCAATTGCCTCCGTGGCTCCCGCATCGGCACTAGCGACGCCCGCAACCCCGTCGAATGAACATGCAAATGTGGCGGACGCGGCGCCTTTCCGCGCGCGCTTTTCCGATCCATCCGGCACGGTCGCTCTTCCCGTGCAGCAGCCCGCGGACATGCCCAAGCTTTCCCCGGAAAGCCACGCCGAGGCCGAGTCCCGCATTCAAACCGTTCTCGCCCAATACGGCACCCGCTTCTCCGAAGCGCAAAAGGCAGACATTCGCAGGCTTTGCTTCTTGGCGCAGCCGCCGCTCGATCGTTTGCGCGCCTACGCGCTCGAAAACGGTGACAGCCCGGCGCTCTACTTCAAGCCGCTTGTCGAACGCGAGAAAAATCCCTAGGAACACACGCGGGTCGGGAAAACGCCGGACACTGCGAAGAAACCGTAAGGAAATAAATGCCAACCGAAGAATACGCTTTTCTCACCGTTACCGAACTTGCGAAACGCATCGAATCGAAAAAACTTTCCCCCGTCGAGCTGACGCAATATTTTCTCGACCGCAGCCAAAAGTTCGGCCCTCGCTATGGCGCGTACGCGCTCCTGACTCCCGAAATCGCGCTCGCGCAAGCCAAAACCGCGGAAAAAGAAATTCGCAGCGGACACTACCGCGGCCCCCTCCACGGCATTCCTTACGCCGCAAAAGATCTCCTCGCCGTAAAAGGTGTCCCCTGCACCTGGGGCGCAAAACCCTACGCCACTCAAGTCGTCAGCTATGACGCCACCGTGATCGAGCACCTGAATCGCGTCGGCGCTGTGCTGCTCGGCAAAGCTTCGATGATTGAGCTTGCCGGCGGAATGGGCTACCGATTTGCCTCCGCCTCGCTGCAAGGCGAAGCGAAGAATCCCTGGGACACAAAGTGTTGGACCTGCGGTTCATCTTCCGGGTCCGGAGCCATCGTCGCTGCGGGACTTGCGCCATTCGCCATTGGCACGGAAACGTGGGGCTCGATTCTCTGCCCTTCCGCATTTTGCGGCGTCAGCGGACTGCGCCCTACTTACGGGCGAGTCAGCCGCTACGGCGCGATGGCGCTTGCTCCGAGCATGGACAAGATCGGGCCGCTCGCGCGCACAGCGGAAGATTGCGCGCATGTGTTTGCCGCGATTGCTGGTCGCGATCCGCGAGATCGCAGCACGCTTCCTTTGGACAAAGCGGCGTTCACTTATTCGGCTTCACTCGAATTGAAATCGCGAGCGCTGAAAATTGGTTGGCTTACGAATGCGTGGAAAAAACCCGAACCCGGTGTTGCGAAAGCGGCGGACGCGGCGGAGAAATTGCTGAAGAAATATTTCTCCGTCAAGAAAGCGTCGCTGCCGGAGGGTCCGTTTGAAGATGCGGGCAATATTACCGTTTCCGTCGAAGGCGCTTCTTCGTTTCGCGCGCTGATTCGTTCTGGGCGCGTTAGCGAATTGGTTGATCCGCTCGGGCAGATCGCCGGCTATGTCAACGAGCAATTCTCGGGCGCGGACTATTTACAGGCGCAGCGCGTCCGCGAAATCTTGCAGAAGAAAATGGAAGCACTGTTCGATTCATTCGATCTGCTCGTGACCGTAACGCAGCCGGTTACCGCAACCCCGCTGGAATTAAATCTCGAGACCGGGCTTTCTTACGCCGATCCGCTGGGCGGCATCGGAAATTTGTGCGGGCTGCCGGCGCTTTCTGTTCCCTGCGGCTTCACCGAAAAAAATCTTCCCGTAGGCCTGCAATTCATGGCTCGCGCCGGCGACGACGTTGCCGTAATCCAGGCCGCGCGCACCTACCAACTGCATACCGACTGGCATCGCAAACACCCGCGAATTGCGTGACCCAGAATTGCGTGACAACGTTACGTGATAATCTGCGGCTGGAGGTGTGAGTGCGATGCACGATATGTGGCGCGACATGTTTGTTCTTGGCGGGCCGATTCTGGAGAAAATTCTGCGACCCGTCATCGTTTACATTTTTTTGATCGTAGGCTTGCGACTTTCCGGAAAGCGCGAACTCGCGCAGCTCAACCCCTTTGACCTGATTGTGTTGCTGACGCTGTCGAACACGGTGCAGAACGCCATCATCGGGAACGACAACACCGTAACCGGCGGAATCATCGGCGCGGCTTCCCTGCTCGCCGTAAATTATCTCGTGGTGCGATTCCTGTACGATCACCGCAAGATCGATCAGCTTGTCGAGGGCAGCCCCGACATTCTGATCGAAAACGGAAAGGTCTACGAACACAAGCTCAAGAAAGAGTTGATCACCAAGGAAGAGCTCGGGGCGGCCGCGCGCAAGCAAGGCTTCGATTCGCTTTCGGAAGTTCAACAGTGCGTCCTGGAGCCGGGCGGGACGCTGAGTTTCACGGCCAGGAAGCCTGCGACCGAAGATATCCGGCATCAGGAACTGCTGAAGAAGTTTGACGCGTTGTCGGAAGAACTTGCGCGTTTGCGAAAGCTGCCGCCTGCGACGGTATAATTTTTCGCGATTCGCCGCGCGGAATAATTTGCGGTTCACCGCGCAGCGAACAATTCTGGATTCACAACGAGGGGAAAAAGCGGAATGACCGAGATCCAAGAGGGCGTCGAACTTCCGGAACCGGAACACCATGAGGGGCACCAGGAATATCGTTTCACGCTGCCGGTTTCGTTGACCATTTCGATTCTGGCCGTTTTCGTTGCCGGCGCTACGCTGCTGGGGCATCGCGCGCATACCGAAGAATTGCTGCTGCAATCGCGGGCGTCGGATCAATGGGCCTACTATCAGGCGAAAAACATTCGCCTGCATGAAATGCAGGGCATCGTGGACCTGCTTGCCGCGCTGGCTCCGCAGGAGCGGAAAGAAACCGCGGAAGTGCGCGAAAAATATGTAAAAGAAATCGAGCGGTACGAAGGCGATAAAGACGATATCGGCGATAAGGCCAGAGAATTCGAGAAAGAGCGCGACGTCGTTACGCGGCGCGCGGATCGCTTTGACGGCGCCGAGGGACTGCTGGCGGTGGGGCTGGTGATCTGCTCCATCACGTTGCTGACGCGGCGGCGCGGGTTCTGGATTGCGGGAGCGTCGCTTGGTGTGCTGGGCGTGGCTATGGCGGTCACCGGATTTTTCCTGCATTGATGCGCGCGCGGCATTAGTTATCCCCTGCCACTAGTTGCAGGACTTCCGCGGCGGCGGCGATGGTGCGGTCTATGTCTTCCGTGGTGTGGGCGGCGGAGACGAAGGCAGCCTCGAATTGCGATGGAGCGAGGAAGATGTCGCGATCGAGCATTTCGCGGAAGAAGCGGGCGTAGCGCTTGGTGTCGGAGCGTTTCGCGTCCGAGTAGTTCCCTACCGGCTGATCGGTGAAGAATATTGTGCCGAGGGAATGGCTGGAGTTTACCTGCGCCGCGACGTGAGACTCGGCAATTGCTTTGCGTAGGCCCGCGACGAATCGTTCCGCGTTTTTGTTGATGCGCTCGTATAGGCCGGGCGCGGTTAGTTGTTTCAGAGCGGCGATGCCTGCGCTCATGGCTAGCGGATTCCCGGCTAGCGTTCCTGCCTGATAGACCGGACCTAGCGGCGCGACGTTGTTCATTAGTTCGGCGCTTCCGCCGTATGCGGCGACTGGCAATCCCCCACCGATGATTTTCCCGAACGTGGTTAGGTCGGCTTCGACATTCAGGAGTTGCTGGGCGGCGCCGTTGTGCAAACGGAATCCGGTGATGACTTCGTCGATGATTAGGAGCGCGCCGTTCTTTTTTGTTATGTCGCGCAATCCGGAGAGGAAATTTGGGGCGGGCGGGACGACGCCCATGTTGGCGGCGATGGGCTCAACGATTACGGCGGCGATTTTGTTTTTGTGCTGCGCGAAAATTTGCTCTACCGCGTTCAGGTCGTTGTAGGGG
>Ga0137418_10002503_pt1 | contig 16843 bp, 8 predicted proteins | sample CZODoug3_1_2_16f_FD_122242 | JGI IMG/M metagenome (GOLD analysis project Ga0137418, IMG submission 122242) | Vadose zone soil fungal communities from Angelo Coast Range Reserve, California, USA - CZODoug3_1_2_16fungal (Hybrid Assembly) | ecosystem: Environmental > Terrestrial > Soil > Vadose... | reverse complement strand
CGCATTTCCCAGGGCGGTCGGTTAGCTGTGGCGTACGGTCTTGCGCCGTCGCAGCCAGGGCAATCCCTAGCCGTGGCGCCGCATGCGACGTTACCTCAAGCGCTGGTTCCCCACGCCTCACATTTGTCATCCTTACCCTCTTGTGCGCCTGGGCGTTCTCACCCAAGGTGGGAGCCGGATGCGGTAACTCCCCCTGTCCGGATCTGTGGAGGGGGTCATGAGTGATCATCCCTACTCCGACTATCGCAGAAAGGCTTCCGACAAGCCACCGTCGACTGGAATGACGTGGCCGGTGGTTTTGGCGCTCTCGTCGCTCGCTAGCCACACAATGGCTGCTGCACAATCCTGGGGCAGAATCGGCTTTTTTGTAAGTGTGCGCTGCGCGTAGAAATTCGCAAGCTTGGAACGCAAATCTTCCGTGCTGTCCGACTGCGAGAATTCGATCTTGTATTTCTCCAGCGACTGAATGACTCGGTCACGCGGGAACATGGTGGAACCGGCCACAACAGTCGCGGGAGCGATCCCGTTGACCCGCACCGTGGGGCCAAGTTTGATCGACAATTCGTGGATCAGGTGATTCAACGCCGTCTTGCTGCTGTCGTAGGCTTCGCTGCCTTTCTTGGCAACGACTGCATTCGCGGAACTGGTGAGCACCATGGCTGCGGGCAGATTCTGGTCCTCGAAGACCCACCAGGTTCTTTGGGCGAGAAGATAGTTGCCGGTGACATTCACGAGGAAGGTCTTCGCCCACTGTGCTTCGGTGAGTTCGCCGTCGGGACCGGGAACGGCGTAGATTGCGGCGGTGTTGATGACCACGTCAATCCCTCCGAACTGCAGGACGGCGAAGCGCGCGGCTACGGAGAGGCTCTCGGAAGAGCTCAGATCGACAGCCGTCGATGCAACGAATTCCGCAGATGCCAGAGCGCCGGCTTGGTCAGCGACTTTCTGTGCGCCGGCTTGGTCGAAGTCAGCGACGACCACGTGCGCCCCCTTGCGCGCCAACCGGAGGACTACCTCGCGTCCGATGCCGCTGGCGCCGCCGACCACCAACGCGATCTTGCGGCTGAACTCGGCCTCCGGAGGCATCCGCTGGAGTTTGGCTTCTTCGAGCGCCCAGTACTCAATGCGGAATGCCTCCGAGCGCGGAAGCGCGACGTAGTTGTGGAAGGCGGTGAATTGCGCGGATTGCTCGGGGCGGCGTCCTTGTGGAAGGGGATGCGCGACTTCGCCGTCTTCGAGCGCGTTAGCACCGGCCATTACGTGGATTGCGTTGATGAAGAACTCGGTCGTAATACGAGCTTCTTTCTTGTTTTTGCCGAAGCCGAACAGGCCCAGTCCAGGAATAATGACCACCGATGGGTTGGAATCGCGGAGCTTGGGGGAGTCTGCCGTTGCCCAGGCATCGTAGTATTTCCTGTAATCGGCGCGGTATGCGATCGCCTGTTCCTGGATACGCGCTCTGAGGACGGCGGTATCTTCCTTCGCGGAATCCCAACGGAGGAACAGCGGACAGACGCGAGTTCTCAGAAAATGGTCTGGGCAACTGGTGCCGAGAGCGCTCAACGCTTTTGACCATTTCGATCCCGCAAAGGTCAAAGCGTCTTCGTCGTCAGAGTAGTGCGCGACTACGCGCCGGTTTGACGACAAAACACCGCGGAGGGTGGGCAGAATTTCGGCTGCGATGCTCTTCCGTTCCTTGGCAGGCGCGTGCTCTAGCCCGCCGAACAGCAAGCCTTTCCTCGATTGATGCTCCAGAATAAATTCGCCCATCTGATCGATGGTATGAATGCTGTTCAGATAGCACTCACGCTGGGTCGCGCCCCAGGTGAAAAGACCGTGGCCGCCGAGCACGACGCCGTCGGTGCCGGGATTGTCTCGAACGGCTTTCTGAATCAGGAGCGCCAATTCGAAGCCAGGTCGTTGCCATGGTACCCACACGATCTTGCGCCCAAACTTCTTGTTGAACTCATCCAGTTTGCGTTTTCCATTCGCGCTCGCGGCCAAAGCAATGGCCCAATCGGGATGCAAGTGATCAACGTGCGCAAACGGCAAGAACGCGTGCAGGGGAGTATCAATCGAAGCGGCCACGCGATTCTCGCCAAACGCTGAGAGCGGATAGTAGCGCACCATCTCGTCTTCGTGCTGCTCGCCGCGGTAACGGCTCTGCAATTGTTCAAGGCGATCCTGGTAGAGCAGGGCAAAGCCGGATTCTTTGATCGATCCCAGATCGCCACCGCTGCCCTTCACCGCCAGCACTCGGGTGGGCGTGCCCGTAAACGGGTCAGGTAACTCGATCTTGGAGCTGGTGTTGCCGCCGCCGAAGTTGGTTATGCGAAGGTCGGCGCCGAGAAGGTTGGAGCGGTAGCGCAACAGAGCCAACTGATCATGGGCCAAGGTGCGCGCCTGCTCTCCATTCCACAAATCCTTGAGATGAACCGTTTCTTTGATCTCAGGCATACGTCAGCTCACTGTAGTGTTGGAAGCGTTCTGCTTCTTTATCCCATTGATCTGTGTCCGCCGGCTCGAAGACTTCGGTGGGAAATGAACGGTCGACGATCGCGCGGACTTCCTGCAGGGAAGTTGCGGCGCCGGTGGCAAGGATTTGAATGGCAACATTGCCGAGCGCGGTGGCTTCGGCCGGACCCGCGAGGACCCTTCGGCCGGTGGCGTCCGCGGTGAACTGGTTCAGCACGCGGTTTTTCGAGCCTCCGCCGATCACGCGAATTTGCGCAATGTGCCGTCCGCTCACGTGCTCAACGTTGCGCAGCACGAGACGGTACTTGAATGCCAGACTCTCGAGGACAGCTCGCACGTAGGCTCCCGCGTTGGATGGTACAGGCTGGTGAGTCTTGGTGCAGAACCGGTTGATCGCGGTGAGCATGTCGGGAGGGCGCAGGAACGACTCGTCATCCGGATCGACCAGATGGCGGAAGGGAGGTTCGCGGCCCGCCAATTCCATCAGTTCCCGATAGTCGTAGACTTGGCCCTGCGCGGTCCAGGACTGACGGCAACATTGCAGCATCCACAATCCCATCACGTTCTTGAGAAGGCGAGTTGTTCCATAGACGCCGCCCTCATTTGTGAAATTTAGTTTGAGGGCGTCAGAGGTGACGACCGGAGCATCCAACTCGGTTCCTAACAGAGACCATGTGCCGGAGCTCAGGAAGGCAGTGCCCTCGCGTGCCGTGATCGCTGCTACTGCTGAGCCCGTATCATGTGATGCGGGAGCAATTACGGGAGTGCCGGATAAGGCGGAATTACGGGCGATCGCCGGCAGCACCGGTCCGAGCACGGAGCCCGGCTCTACGATCTGGGCAGGCAAGCCGGCCGGCAGGTCCAAACGCTTCAGCAAGTCGGTAGCCCACGTCCGCGTTACCGGATTCACCATCTGGGTTGTGGTCGAGTTGGTAAATTCGCAGACCGCGGTTCCGGTGAGCCAATAATGAAACAGATCCGGTATCGTAAGGAGACATTCGGCAGCCTGCAGGATCTTCGGGGTGTCACGCTGGGCGGCGAACAGTTGATAGAGAGTGTTGATGGGCATGAACTGAATGCCGGTAGCCGAGTAAATTTCTTCTTTCGGGATGCGACGAAAGACTTCCTCCATCACTCCATGAGTGCGACGGTCGCGATAGTGATAGGGATTCTGCAAGAGTTCGCCCCGTTGGCCCAGCAGCGCATAGTCGACGCCCCACGCGTCGACGCCGATGCCTGCCAGCTCAACTTGTTCGAGCTTGGCAAGGGCTCTCCGAACCTCCAGCCACAGGCGAGCCACGTCCCAATGCAGTGAACCTGAGTACTCCACCGGCTCGTTGGGAAAACGGTGAACTTCCTCGGTTGTGAGCACCCCGGAATGAAGACGGGCGAGCACCGCTCGCCCGCTTTCAGCACCGAAATCGAACGCCAGGTAAGGCTTTCCGGCTTCCCCGCTAGGCATAGGACGACACGTTTTGTGAATTACGGGTGGCCCGCTCCTTGGTGATCCGTTCCAGATATCCGCTCTCCCGGAACGCAGCCAGCGGATCTTGCGGCAGGCCATTCGAATCGCGCCACGTCTGGATCGCGGGTCGCACATCGGTAGCGAACGCATCCTGCAGGAGAGATTCGGCGCGCACCAGATCACAATCCTTTTGAGCCACCGCCAGTGTCGGATGATCCACGATCGCGGCCTTTGCGAATAGCATCTGCGCCATGATTACGGTCTGGATCATAGCTTCGATCTTGCCCTTCAGGTTGTGGCTTTGATCGATCATGTAGGCGATATCGGGTCGTTTGCCGGTTTCCCACTCGAAGTACAGGATCTCGTGGAAGATGCGAAAGACCTGGAACGGATCGATCGAGCCCAAGGTCAAATCGTCATCGGCGTAGCGGCGGTCGTTGAAGTGGAAACCGCCCAGCATGTCTTCCGACAAGAGCCACGTGACAACCTGTTCAATATTTTGCGAAAGATAATGATGGCCGGTGTCGACCAGAACCTTCGCCTGCGGGCCGGCGGTGCGTGAAAGCAACAGCGCCATGCCCCAATCCGCAATGTCGGTGTGATAAAAGGCGGGTTCGAACGGCTTATATTCGATGAGCAGGCGTTGGCCAGGTGAGAGATCCGCGTGGCACGCTTTCAGATTCTCCTCGAACCATTGCTTGCGCTGACGGATGTTAGCGGTGCCGGGGTAGTTGGAGCCATCCGCGAACCACATGGAAATGTCGCGGCTCTGCAGGCGGCGCGCAATCTCGATGCTGTCCTTGGTATGTTGCAGAGCGAGATCGCGGATCGACTTGTCCGGATTTCCAAAGGAACCGAACTTGTAGCTCTGATCCTGAAAAAGGTTGGGATTGATCGATCCTGGTTGCACCCGATACTGACTCGCGAGTTTCTTGATTTCGTTTGTGCTATTAATTCCATCGGGGCTGTCCCATTGAACGTGGAAGGCCATCGTGGGACAAACGCCAGTGAGCTGATGGACCTGGGCCGCGTCACTAAACTTTTCGCTGGTCGTAGTGGCGGCAGCGGGCTGCAGGAATTTGCCAAACCGCGTACCTGTGTTGGCAAAACCCCAGGAGGGGATCTCAATACGGAATTGTTCGAGCGCCCGGAAAACGCGATCTGTCCAATTCGAATCCATGGCCAGCCCTTTCGGGGGGAAGGTTACACATGCCCTCTGTTGCAGGTCACGATCTTTTTGCGGAATCCCCACATTTTGCAGTGTAGAACATGCAGGTGGGTTCTTTCCCCGGCTAAAGCGGTGAAATACGGGAACACTGAGCGTCCGCTACATTTGAACCTGCTGCGAGCAGAACGTCCCTAAGTTCCCGAGTAAGTTTCGCTTTGTAGAATGTGGAAGCGAGTGTATTCGGGACGCTGCGCCCGCCTCAATGGGATCTGCGCACCACGCATACCAAACATTTCAGTTGCTGTTGCTGGGTTAGTGTTTCGCATTGCAAAACGGAGTAAGTCCATTTGGGGTGTTTTGCCCTCGGCCTCCACCGTCGCCAAATCGTTTAGGCAGTGAACTTAGACCATGGCCTGACGAATCCAGGGACGTCGATCCAGAATTTCGCTTGGCAAAATAGAAAAAATAGATATGATTCCGGCTACCGTATGAGTCCCAGCAGCCAATCTAGGGATCGCTATCTCGTAAAGTCGATTGTCCATTCGTCGCAGTTGCTAACGGCTTTTCGCTCGTCGGGAGAAGCGCTGCCCCTCAAAGAAATCGCTGCGCGCAGTGGCTTGCCGAAAACGATGGCGTTCCGCCTGCTCTATACACTTGAGAAATGCGGCATGGTCGACAAGGTAGGCGAGAACCTTTATCAGTCGTGCGTGCGGCCCTGGAAGCAGCGGCTTTATCGGTTGGGATATGCGGCCCAGGGAACCGATTACCAGTTCTCGCAGGACGTCACGGCCAGTTTGCAGCGGGCGGCCGTAGCGGAAGGAATCGAGTTGATCTCGCTCGACAATCGCTACAGTGCGAAGACTGCTCAGCGCAATGCCGACCTGCTGGTGCGCGAGAAGGTGGACTTGGCTATCGAGTTCCAGACCGACGAGCACATCGCGGCCGTAGTTTCTGCCAAATATCGCGAAGCCAATATTCCTATGATCGCGATCGACATTCCTCATCCCGGCGCCACTTACTATGGCGCGAACAATTACGAAGCTGGCCTGATTGGGGGCCGCTACCTGGGTCGCTGGGTGAAGGAACACTGGCACTCCGAGGTGGATGAAATTCTGCTGCTGGAATTGCCGCGCGCCGGGAGCCTGCCGCGAATGCGGCTTACGGGGCTACTGGTCGGGCTTAATCTGCTTCTTCCAAACGCGAAAAGTTGTCGGGTAACCTATCTCGACGGCGATGGGAATCTGGGTCCTAGTTTTGAGGCCGTTCGCCGTCATCTCCGGACTTCCCGACACCGCCGCATCCTGGTGGGAGCAATCAATGACCCGAGCGCACTTGGGGCACTGCGCGCTTTCCAGGAGGCTGGGCGCACTGAGAACTGCGCCATCATGGGGCAAAACGCCTCGCCGGAAGGGCGCGCTGAACTTCGTCAGGCGAACACTCGACTGGTCGGATCGGTGGCCTTTTTCCCAGAGCGGTATGGCGACGATCTGATTCGAGTGAGTCTCGATATTCTGAACCAGCGACAGGTTCCGCCCGCTGTGTTCGTGGAGCACAAACTGGTCACGCCGTCCACGGTGGATCATTACTATCCCAATGACCGGCTTGCCGAGATGGTCAAGGCGGGCGGTCCCGCGTTTCACACTCATACCGCATAGGCCGATCGATCTTCCCCGTCACAGTGATCCGTCACAGTGAGCAGGGGAACGCATTTTCCTGTCTTTGGCTCGCCAGCATTTCCAGTCGGCGGGCAGAAGAATCATTCGTCTCTCAAGTAAGAAGGATCGACATGCGCAGCGGGTCAAAGCCCCTCAAACATTCTGCAGTGCGAAACTAGTGGAATGAGTGCCGGGTACTACGCAAAAATGGAGACCGTCCCCCGACACAGCGAAATGCGCTTCAATCCCGCCATTTGATGACGTTTCCAAAATCCCAGATCCATTTCTCACTGAAAAATGAAGGCCGTTCTCGTGTTGCGCGTTGACCATTGCGCTCGACCAATGGGAGTATCCGCGCCGACGTGGGGCACGTCTGCGGGCCGCAAGAAGAACCCGTCCATTTGACGCAAGCTGGAGTGATCGAGGTTCACATCGGGAGTATCCGGCATTTCTGGCGTGTATCGCCAAAGCGCCCGGGGAAGTTGCCAAGTAAGACGTGGACAACGGTCTTGTTCGGAGGAACGGGAAACAACAAGTCTCGAGTCCCACCCAGCAAGCGCTCATTGGGAACAGGAGAAAACATGATGAGATTCCGCAATTTGTTGGGGTGTCTGGTGGTTCTCATTTCTGCGACTTGGGTTTATGCCCAGGGCGGCGCTAACGGAACCATCCTTGGAACGGTGACCGACAACTCGGGTGCGGTCGTGGCGAATGCAGGCGTGGACGTGACCAACCTGGCCACCGGCGTGACCAGCCGCACACAGACGAGTTCCACTGGCGATTTCACTGCACCCTATCTGGCACCGGGGACCTACAAGGTCACCGTTTCCGCGGCGGGGTTCCAGAGATCCGTGGTCGACAACGTTGGGCTGGTGGTGGCTCAACAAGCGCGTGTGAATGTCACGCTGAAGCCCGGGCAGGTAAACGAAAGTATTGAGGTCCAGGCTGCTGCCGTAGCTCTGGACACAGACAGTTCCTCAGTTTCCCAGCTCATCAGTCAAAAGCAGGTCGAGCAACTGCCGCTGAACGGCCGGAATTTCCTCAACCTGCTGTTCATCGGTGCAGGCGCGGTGCAGACAACCGGCGAGCAGGGCCAAATGCGCCAGGGAGAAGGCAATGCCATCAGCATCAACGGCGGACGCCCCACTTCCAACAACTACACGCTAGACGGCTTGGTCAACACCGACACGGCCCTGAACACTCCCGCTGTGATTCTTTCTCAAGATGCGATCCAGGAATTTAAAGTGCAGAGTGAAACCTATTCTGCCGAATATGGCTTCAGCGCAAACCAGATCAATATCGTGAGCAAAAGCGGTTCCAATCAGCTGCACGGCACTGCCTTCGAGTTTGTCCGGAATGACGCGTTTGACGCCAGGGCGCCCCTTCAATCTACGCTAGCGAAATTGCGGCAAAACCAGTTTGGATACGTGTTGGGAGGGCCGATCTACATCCCAAGGGTCTACGACGGGCGCAACAAGACGTTCTTCCTCGCGAACTACGAAGGGTGGCGTGTTCGCCGCGGCCTTGACCAAAACACGTTCAACACTCCGGATCCTGCACAGCTAGCCGGGGACTTTTCAAGCTCCGGCCTGACTCCCGTAACTGCCGGCTGCGTCCCCAGCGCGACCCAGTTCTGCTTGCCGGTCGACCCAACGACCGGCCAGCCATTCCCAGGCAACATTATCCCTTCCACCCGATTCTCTCGGCTTGCCACCGTCTCACTGGCAGCCAACCTGTTCCCCGCACCGAACTGTATTGGCTGCGGTTCTAACTATACCTTGCGTACGAACCTGCCCAATAACATCAACCAGCAGACCTACAAGCTCGATCAGCAACTGGGACACCTGGGATCCATCTTCTTCCGCTACACGATGGCCAATTACGACAACGAGAATATCAACGGCTCGATCACGGTTCCGTTTGGTGTCGGCGTTTTCACCGAGAAATCGGAGAGCTGGATGATTTCCCACACCATCAACATCGGCGCCAACAACGTCAATAACTTCCGCTTCGGCCGACTGGAGCCGATCGCGATCCAGGGTGGGAAACCTGCACCTGAGTCCGACGTTACCGCCCTCGGGGTCACGGGTGTCTTTCAGACGCTTCCCTCTTATGCCCGCTTGTATCCGACCATTGGTTTCCAGGGGATCAACGGCACCAGCTTTGGTAGCCAGGGCAACGACACGTCGACCAGCGACCTACCCACCTGGGAGTTCGCGGACTCGGTGGCGATGATTCGCGGCAGACACACGCTGACCGTTGGATTTGACTATCGGCGTTGGCTGCAAAAACGCAACCTGTCGGCTGACTTTCTGGGCAACTTCAACTTCAACAACGACACCATCACGAACAATACCGTCGCCTGCCCCACGACCAAATGTGGAACGGGTAACTCAATCGCTGATTTCCTGCTCGGTTACTACAACAACGCGAGCACGTTTCAGCCCGGACCGTTCAGCCCTGCAGGAACCGCCGGCAACTTGAACCAGTATCGCTTCACATACTTTGCCCCATTCGTGCAAGACGACTGGAAAGCAACCAGTCGTCTTACCCTGAATCTTGGTCTCCGTTGGGACTACCGGGGCGTTCCCACCGAACAGGACAACAAGATGTTCTGGTTCGATCGTGGCAATGCTCTCGGCGGCCTATGCTACGCCGACAAAAACCTCGGGACAGAGACTGTCTCCGGTCTCGGCGGTCCGATCGCGCCCGATGGCAACGGCTTCTATCGGAACTGCGGACGACGTAATCCCGCGGATGGCTCCAAAAAGCCGTTCGCGCCCCGTTTGGGCTTCGCGTACCGGCTCACGGACAAAACCGTCATTCGCGGCGGCTACGGCATCTTCTTCGATTCCGCCGAAACCCGCGAAATCGACGATTCGGGTGACATTTATCCCTTTATCGTGCGCGCTTCCACCAATCCAACTGCGGATCTGGCCCAGTGCGGAACACCAAACAATCCCCCGTGTACACCCAAGCTTACGGATCAACTGTTTCCGGCCGTTCCGCTCCACCAGGTAAGCCCGGCGCAGGATGGCGGCCAGTTCTTCGCGGTAATTATCTCGGAGTTCCCGCACAACCCATACGTACAGCAGTGGTCCATGTCGGTCCAGCGGGAGTTGGCTCGAAATACGACTCTTGAAGTGAACTACGTCGGCAATAAGGGGACACATCTGCTGAATCGCATCAACATTGGACAAGGCTTGCCCCCCTCCGACGTGGCCTTCTGCAACGCCCAGGATAGCTCGGGCGCTTACATCAATCTGAAAAACGGCGACTGCCCGGCTTCCGCCAGAAGGCCGTTCCAGAACATCACCACGGGTTTGGGCTTCCTCGACAGCATGTGGAACGGTTACTCCAACTACAACGCGGGTAACGTGAAATTGGAGCGCCGTTCGAGTTCCCTGGCTCTGGTTGCGGTCTATACCTGGGCCAAAAGTACGGACGATAAGTCAGCCGCGGCTGGAGTCGGTGGAACCAATGCGTTCGCGGGACACATGGACGAGCACAATCCTCGCCTCGATCATGGTCTTTCCGACTTCGATGTGAAGCATCGCTTTGTCACCAGTCTTGTCTACCAATTGCCCTTCGGACGCGGAAAGAAGTTTGGCGGCAATATGAACAAGGCCGCTGACATGGCCGTGGGCGGGTGGCAGGTCACCGCTATCACGACATTCCAGAAGGGATTCCCGTTCTCGGTCCTGGCCGATGACAAATTCGGCCTGCTCACCACGTTCACCCAGCGCGCAGACCAGGTCGCCGGTTGCAATCCGGGTGGCGGAAAGAGCCTCCAGCAATGGTTCAACACGGCCTGCTTTACCCAGCCTCTTGCCGGACAGTTCGGTAATAGCGGACGAGACATCATTCGTGGTCCGGGTATCAACAACTGGGACATGGGTTTGGGAAAAGATTTCAAGTTCACGGAGCAAGTTGGCTTCCAGTTCCGGGTGGAAGGTTTCAACGTGTTCAATCACGCGCAATATGGCTACGATCCGTTTACGGCCACCAACATCAGCGCGCCCGTCGGCAACAACCCCAATAATCCAGGAAACTTCGGCACAGTGATTGCCGCTCGCCCTGGACGAATCCTCCAGTTCGGCGGAAAGATTACCTTCTGACAAAACACCTCCACCCCGACCATCCGCCAGGCCATCGCCGCCCGGCGGTTTTTTCTTGGAGCCAAACGACTGGTTGGTTGCGATAGCATGGCACGGATGGTGACTACTCCCTTGGGCCTCAGAAGCTGTTTGACGCTTGCCTGCGTTCTCGCCTCCTTTTATGGAGGGTATGCACGAGCCCAGCCTTCTGACGCGAGCGCTGCCGAACGATATGCCCAGGCAGGACAGCGCGCGCTTGCCGAAGGTCACTACCCGGAAGCCGAGCAAGCCTACGAACAACTACGCGAACTGGAACCCGGTATCGCCGAAGTCCACGCTAATCTAGGACTGGTTTACTTCAAGGAGGGGAAGTTCGAGCAGGCAGTACCGGCGCTGCGGAAGGCGTTGAAACTTAAGCCCAACCTGACGAAGACCGAAAGCCTCCTGGGCATGTCTTTGTCTGAACTCGGCCAATATCGCGAAGCAGCGCCCGGCTTGGAGAAGTGTTTCCGCCGGTCCGGCGACCCCGAAACAAAACGCATGTGCGGTCTCCATCTCGAGAGGTCGTACACGGGACAGCAACAACACAACAAAGCAGTCGAAGTCGCCCTTGAGTTGGACAAGCTCTACCCTGACGATCCCGAGGTGCTCTACCATAGTGGCCGTGTATACGGGAGCTTGGCCTATCTCACAATGGAACGATTGTCGAAGGTGGCTCCTAACTCCAGTTGGAGGCACCAGGCGATGGCTGAGGCCTACGAAAGCCAGGGAAACGGTATTGCCATCGACGAATACCGCGAAGTGCTGAAGTTGGATCCCCAGCGTTCAGGCATCCACTACCGGCTGGGGCGGGCATTGTTGGCGCGATCGCAGCAAACCAACTCTGCCGAGGATGCGGCCGGGGCCTTCAAAGAATTTCAGAAGGAGTTGGAACTCGATCCCTCAAACGCGAACGCTGCGTACGAAATCGGTGAAGCCCATCGTAAAGTCGGGCAACTCGAGGAAGCGCAGAGATTCTTTGCAATGGCCGTGAAATATTATCCCGACTTCGAAGAAGCGCATCTGGGCCTGGCGGCGGTCCTGATTGCGGTGCAGAAACCCGGCGAGGCCCTGCCGCATCTGCAAAAAGCCATCGCAGCGGACGCGGAGGACGAAGTCGCCTGGTATCGTCTTGCGCAAGTACAAAAGCTACTGGGGAACGAAATGGAGCAGCAAAAGGCGCTTAGCGAGTTTCGGCGTCTGCACCACCAGTTCAACCAGCAGAAGCTGATCGAAAAAGTTTTCTCGCCCAGCGAAGTGACCAGGCAGGAACTGGATCCGAATGCGTCAGCGCAGACCCGGCCCTAAGGCAATGTGACCGCCGCCACGGAAAATCCACCAAGCGTGATCTTGTCCCCATCCAGTTTCGACGACGTCGGAGGCTGAAATGCCGTTGTTTGATCCACGACCTGCACCTGCCCTCCGCGTGCATTTGCAAGCGAAACCTCAAAGGGTCGATCGCGCTTATTGACCAGCAGAACGCGCCGCTTGCCCTCCTGCGTGACAAACGCCAGCGAATACACATACGGATGATTGGGCGCAAACGGGCTGGCCGCGCCAATCTCGACGACCTTGTCGCCCGCATGAAAATTATCGTGAAGCAGCTTCAACACCCAGAACCGTGCGTTCGGGTTGCCATTGTTCCAGTCCACCATCGAGACGCTCGGGAATTGCGTCGGAAAGCCGACCAGTTGCGATTCTCCCGCTACATCAATGCCGATCTCGGTCAGCTTCCCGAAAAGATAGGCGTACAGCGATCCCGCGAGATTCCAGTATGAATTGGGAATCGGTTTTGCCACATGCCCGGGTTCACCTTGCGCAATGTCGTCGGCGGAGATCACGCCGAGCTCGTCCGTTGTGGTTTTCGTTTCCGGAGAGAGACGCTTACGGATGCTTTCTACGTAGCGAACAGTTTTCAGGAACCCATCGGCCTGGTCGAAGTAAGTAAACTGCTCGATCTCCGGTGTCTGGTCTGCGGTCGGGACTGCGTAGAAGTGATAAGAGATGAAGTCCAGCGGAATATCCGGCTTGTGATTCTTGTGGTCGAGAAAGTACTCGAAATAGCGCGGTTCGACCGTCATCGCCAGCGCCAGCCCAACAAACTTCATGTCGGGCTGAACCTTCTTCACCGCGGTCACCACCTCATCGTAGAGCCGTGTATAGACCTCAGGCGAGATGTGATGTTCAAACTCAACCTCATTCAGAACTTCCCAGTAAGGAATCGAATAGTTGTATCCGGACTCGTGGCGCTTTCCAAATTCGTCGGTGAAGCCACCTTGTGTATACCACCCTATGAGTCGCGCGAAGTACTCGGCAACTTCCTTGCAACTCGGATCGCGAAGCTCCGTTCCTTGCTCGTAGTCCCACGTCACTTGATTCGGGTCCGCAGGATAAGCATTCGGCTTGTCGGACTTGTACATCCACTGTGGGATCGTGCTGAAGTTCAAAATGACCGAATGCCCCTTCGTTGCCTCCAGGAAGTCAATGGTCATCGGATCGATGACAGAAAAATCCCAGGACGTCTTTCCCTCTTTCGGTGGTTCCAGTTCGGCCACTCCGAGTTTCGGGTAAGGCAGCCAGGGAACGTAGCGAACGTAATCCGCACCCAGGTCGCGGAGAGCCTTGTGCGCGTTGTCATGAACCGGCGTTCCCCTCCGTAAAGGTGGATTGACCACCACCTGTAACGTCGGCGTGGTCTGGGAAACCCGCACTACCTTGTCCCAGTGAACGTCGACTTTGACCGGTGGGTCCTGAGCGTTTGCAGATTTCAGACACACCAGACCGAGAAGTAGAACCGTACAGAAATGCCACCGAAACAAGGAAGGCATGAGTCTCCTCCTGAAGGACAGATGGATTGCTCCACTGGCTCAGGACATCTGAAGGAATCGGAACCGCGAAATACTCACACCTGCCAGCCCGGACCGTCAACGCCAATCCAGCGCCGAGTCACATTTCGCATTGAGAAACAAGCAAACGCCGATTCGACTCCGCCAGCCCCGGCAATTTTGGCGTGCTGAGCAATGCCCCGGACCGAGGATAAGTGAGTCTGTCATTGCAGGCGCTCGGCCATACGAATTTTCGCACTGCAGAACGACGTCGGACGAGTTAGCGACGCTTGCGTCGAAGACGACACCCTGAGTATCCTCAGCAACTCCACCGTCGATTCCATTCATGACGAGACCGCCCAACAACCCGTTGAAGATCGGCGTCTTTGGTATAGGTCTCGAGGCGTACTGGGCGCAATTCGCAGGCTTGGAGGATCGCCTTCGCGGATATACCCAGCGCGTTGCAGAAAAACTGGAGCGAGCCGGCGTGCAGGTTGTGAATCTCGGTTTGATTGACACGCCCGAGATGGCGCTGGCCGCGGGACACGACTTCCGTCGGGCCGACGTCGACCTGATTTTCCTCTATGTCACCACCTACGCTCTGTCGTCCACGGTGCTGCCGGTCGTGCGGCGGGCGAAGGTGCCCGTAATTATCCTCAACCTTTCTCCAGCCGCTGCCATCGATTACTCCAACTTCAATCGCCTCGGTGACCGCACAGCCATGACTGGAGAATGGCTAGCCTTTTGCCAGGCTTGCCCGGTGCCGGAAATTGCAAATGTCTTCCACCGCTGTCGTATTCCATTCTTCCAGGTCAGTGGTGTCCTGGAGAGCGATCCCCACGCCTGGAACGAGATCGACGAATGGGTCGACGCCGCGCGCGTCGCACATGCGATGGAGCACAACCGGCTGGGCCTGATGGGACATTACTACAGCGGCATGCTCGATATCTACTCCGACCTGACCCAACAAAGCGCCTATTTCGGAGGCCACATCGAGATCCTTGAGGTGGAAGAACTTGCTGCTCTCTGTCGCGAAGTCACGGCGCCGCAGGTGCGAAGCCGCGTGGCTGAATTCCAATCCTCCATGGACGTGCAGCCCGATTGCCCGGCAGAAGAACTGGAGCGCGCAGCCTGCACTTCTGTGGCGCTCGACGCTCTGGTGTACAAGCACAATCTCGGATCGGTCGCGTACTATCATAAGGGAACCGGCAATCTTGAGAACGAGAATGTCATCAGTTCGATCATTCTTGGCACCAGTCTGCTGACCGCCAGAGGAATTCCCGTGGCTGGTGAATACGAAATCAAAAATGCCCAAGCCATGAAGATCATGGACTGCTTTGGCGCAGGCGGATCCTTCACCGAATACTGCGCTGTGGACTACACCGACGACGTCGTGCTCATGGGACACGACGGCCCCGGTCACATTGCGATCGCGCAAGGACGAACCAAGGTCCGTCCACTGCAGGTCTATCACGGCAAAGTAGGTCGAGGTCTATCGGTCGAGATGTCGGTGAAGCACGGGCCCGTCACCTTGCTGTCAGTCGTGCAGACTGTGGATGGAGAACTGCGGTTACTGGTTGCAGAGGGTGAATCGGTACCCGGTCCAATCCTCGAGATCGGCAATACGAACAGTCGTTATCGATTTCCCCTGGGCGCTCGGAACTTCATGAATACCTGGAATGCACACGGGCCCGCTCACCACTGTGCTGTAGGAATTGGACACATCGCGAGCAAACTCGACAAACTGGGCGGGTTGCTCGGAATGAAATGCATTCGCGTCTGTTGAATCCAGTTTTCTATCAGGCAGCGGATTCAGGCCGCGCCGTGCAAAGCGGCATCCTCCTGCGAAGCATTTCGCTCTACAAAACGAGGGTTCGCCCGTCGCGTGTTCCGCGATACTACGGCAAGCCCGGCACTGGAGCGACTCTCTCGCCGCTAGGTGCCCTGCGGTACAGGTCTAAAGCAGCCCCCATTTTTCTCACTGCGAAACGCTGAGGATTCCTTTTTCCATGATTGACACCTGTTTTGCGGGGTGTGACCATGCACAGCGGTTTTCGCGACGAACCCTTTTTAGGGGAGACGCTCTCATGGGAAAGTGGCTGTCCGCATGCACGCGCGCGGTCCTGTTTGTCGGACTCTTCCTTAGCGCGCAGGTGCTCGCACAAAACACGAATGATGATCCTCTTCTGAGCGGTTTCCAGAATCCGCCGGACTCTGCCAAGCCGCGCGCCTGGTGGCATTGGATGAATGGCAACGTCACCAAAGAAGGCATCACGGCCGACCTGGAATGGATGAAGCGCACTGGAATCGCTGGCATGCAAATGTTCGATGGTAACCTCGGCACGCCTCAATTCGTCGAGAAGCGCCTGGTATGGATGACGCCCGAGTGGAAAGAGGCCTTTCGCCATGCAGGCGCCGAGGCCGACCGCTTAGGACTGGAGATGGCGATGGCAGCTTCCGGTGGCTGGAGCGAGACAGCCGGCCCTTGGGTGAAACCCGAAGAAGCGATGAAAAAAGTCGTCTGGAGTGAAATCCAGGTGCAGGGCCCGAAAAAATTCGCCCACGCTTTGCCGCATCCGCCAACCAACAACGGCCGTTTCCAGAATCTTCCCTTGCCGCCGGATTTCCAGTTCCCGTCCAACGATGATCTGCCCGGCGCGAGACCGCAGCCGAAGCTTCCGCCCGAGCCTCCCGACCCAACCTTCTATGCCGATACGTTTGTGCTTGCGTATCGTTTGCCCGATTCCGAAGTAAGCATGGAGGATCTTCATCCCAAGGTCACATTTAGCGCAGGTAGGGTGGACGCCAAGGCGCTGATGGACGGCGACGTCAGCAAGAACATTGCTTTGCCCTACGCCTCCGACGGCAAGCCATCCTGGATTCAGTTTGAATTTGACAAGCCATTCCGTGCTCAAGCATTCACGATAGCCGCCGGAATCGGCAGCACATTCGGAGGGCCAGCCCTTCCCGACGGAGATGTAGGGGCCAGCCAAGATGGCCAGACCTGGGTAACGCTCGTAAAACTGCCTGGTCCCGGACACGCCTTCTCCGGCTTCCCGTTGCGCACATTTTCTTTCCCGCCAGTCAACGCCAAGTACTATCGGGTGGTCTTGCGTCCG
>Ga0137418_10002502_pt1 | contig 16844 bp, 10 predicted proteins | sample CZODoug3_1_2_16f_FD_122242 | JGI IMG/M metagenome (GOLD analysis project Ga0137418, IMG submission 122242) | Vadose zone soil fungal communities from Angelo Coast Range Reserve, California, USA - CZODoug3_1_2_16fungal (Hybrid Assembly) | ecosystem: Environmental > Terrestrial > Soil > Vadose... | reverse complement strand
GATATGGACATCCACATATGCCAGCTCTCCAGCACGCAGATGTGTCCGCCTGGACAAGAGAATGATCCGAGCTGAGGGTTCAGCAGCTCTGATCTCCTGCGCGAGTTGAGCACCCGTCATATCCGGCAACTCGTAGCCAAGGATCACAATGTGGAATTGGTCCGTTGCGATCAGTTGGAGAGCATCAAGAGCGCTCTTCGCAGTGCTCACGTGGAAACCTCGATACTCCAGCATCGCAGCCAGGAAAATTCGTTGATCAGTCTCATCGTCGACGTACAGGATGGTCGTGGAATCGTTAGTCATGTCGTCCTCCAGAGTCACCAAACAGGCCCGTTATAGAGTTTTACCTAACCACCAGGAACACTCGCCGAGGGCAACTAGTGGGTGCTTTCATGAAATTGGGCTATTTCTCAGAACGCTTTGGTGCTCTCTCTGTGAAGCTCTATGGATTTAGGTCGAGTCTGACCAGGTCGTCCCCGAAGGGCGACGGACCATTCCTGACGGCTTCGAGTTGGTCAGATGACGCATTGTGCCGATAAGATCATCGAGATAAGTGCCACTACCGAAGTGTGCGTCCACAAACACTAATTCTTTGGCAGGCAGAACGGCGTAGCCGGAAAGGAGCACTATGGGAACATTCGGCGTGAGAAGCTTGATCTCCTGTGCCAGTTGTGGGCCGGTGAGGGAGGGCATTTGATAATCCAGAAGTGCTAAATCAAAATAAATCTTTCTACAGCGGCAAAGCGCCTCTACCGGATCGGCGGCTGTGAGTATTTCGAACCCACATTCTGCAAGCACACTGCTCAACAACGTTCTGGATCGTACGTTGTCGTCTACGTAGAACACCGTTGGCACTCCATGGTTCATTGCGTGTACTCCTCCCGTATCCTAAGAACGCGCAGACTCGATGCACTTGCCAGCTAAACTCGGATAGCGAAGTAAAAGTTTGTAAAGCGCGAGATCTTTCATCGCGGGGGAGATGGTCGCAATGACCCGCGCAAGTGATGCCTCTAACTAACACCAATCTCTTCGCCGCAGATGGCATCGTTCTGTCCCTTTTTGTCTCGGTGTGTTCAATGCAGCGCGCATGCCAAACTCGAGCGCGTAGAGAAGCTGCTGGAAGTAATTGACTCATGTGGAAACTGAACACTCCTGATCCGGAGAAGGCAAAAACGTTCTGCGCGAAACTATTTCACTGGCAACTGGAAGACATGCCAAACCCTGCCGTTCCCGACGGTTCTTATACCTTGATCAAGATGGGCGATGGCACCGGAGGTGGGATCATGAAGCAGCTTCCGGGCGGACCATTGGGATGGCTCGCTTACGTTCAAGTGGATGATATTCACACCGCCGCTCAGAAAGCGAAGTCGTTAGGCGCGAGGTCATGAAGGAAGTCACTGAAGTGATGGGCATGGGTCGTCTGAGCTTCGTTCGGGATCTGACCGACGCGGTTCTGGGGCTGTGGCAGCCCAAATCAAAATGAATCGCGCCAACCGGCGGGTCGATACTACGGTATCTGAAAGGTCACCGGATGCGTGTCGTTTCCGGGCAAACGATTGAACGCCCCTTCAAAAAGAATACTTCGCGGTCAGCTGTATTGTGCGCGGGTTCCACAGGCGCCGCAGACCAGACTGCAAGTTCTCGGGGAGTGGGTCTCCGCTCGATCCCGTATCAATCGGGACCAGCGAGCCGAAGTTGCTGGCTTGAATGTTGCCCTGAATGCCTCCGCCGCCATTGGGTCCGCCATTGATGTTCGAATGCCACAGCGAGAAGACATTGAAGATTTCCATGCGGAATTGGAAGTTCTGCCGTTCGGTGATCGGAAAAACCTTGGCGAGTGTGATGTCTCCTCGCATGAAGTAGGGTTGACGGATACTGTTGCGCCCAACATCTCCATACTGGTTTCCGGGCGCGACCGTATAGGCGGCAGGATTGAACCAGTGGAAGATTTTGTTCTTGAACAAGGCTTGCTGGTAGACCGTCGGATCCAGTGCGCCGAAGACTGGCGCCTGGGGATCTCCGACTTGATTAGGACGCCGCAGGTCGGCGCGCACGCCATCTTCTCCATAGCCGCCGAACCCCGCAAACAATGTCTCCGGCATACCGGATGCGACCGTATAGATCCCGCTGAAATCCCAGCCCCCAAAGACCCAGTTCGCGGGCCCCAGCGACAGCTTGCGACCCTTACCTACCGGCAGTTCGTAGGACCCACTCGCGACAAAGCGGCTCGGCTGATCAAAAGATGCGGGACCATAGTCGCAGGAGAAACAGTTGTTGTTCTGTAGTGTGAGGCTTCCGGTGGGAACGTTGTTGATGGCGGAAACGTTGTCAAATGTGCGCGACCACGTGTAATTCAGCTGATACTGCAAGCCGTGAGAGAAGCGCTGGTTGAGCCGCACCTGGAGCGCGTTGTAGCCGCCACTGAATAAGTTCGCCACGGCATAGGCGTGGCTGCTGATGTTCGGGAACCGGTTGCGGTCCAAGGCAGGAATAAAGTTAGGATCGCTGGCGCAGGTGGGATCGCCGGACGCCTCCGCTACCGTGCGGTAGCGATCACAGGGATCGTCAATCGCCGGCATGGTAGCAGCGTTGTAGTACCAATATCCGGGCTGATGGATGGAGTGACTGCCCACGTAGCCGATGTCCAACAGCAGGTTTTGCTTGAGGGCATACTGCGTGTCCAGAGTCCACTGCTGGTTGTAAGGGCTGCGGTTCTTTGGCCAATTGATTTGCGGATAGGGGACCCAGTACGGAAACCCATTCGGACCTGCACCGAAGAATGAATAGTCGAGGGTGGACGGGAGCCAAAGGGTATCCAGGGGATTGGGAGCAGAAGGAGTGGCGCCGGTCGAGGTCGGATAGAAGGCCGACGCGCCAATCAAGGTGCTGATGTTGTCGTAAGTGGTCAGGCCGTACCACTGGTTCTGGAGGTCATAAAAGATCCCGTAGCCGGCACGAACCACGAAACGGTCAGAGGGAAATGGACGCCACGCAATACCGATGCGAGGAGCAAAGTTCTTCTTGTCAACCGGTACGAGCTGGTTGTCGACACAACAGCGGACCAGACTCGGTATAAACCCCGGTTGCTGTTGGATCTGGGCCACCACGTCCTTATTCGACCACAGAAAGCCGCCTCCGTTCGTCATATCGAGCTGGGCGCCACTGTTGTAAATATCGTGATATGCGGGCGGAATCTCATAGCGCAGCCCAAGGTTGAGGGTCAATCGGGGAGTGACGCGAAAATCGTCCTGGAAGAAGAAATTCCAGTTCGTGGCGCGCACGTCAAACCGGTCTGAGCCTCCTGGCGCGGGCCCTGTGACTCCGATGGGATTACCCAGAAGGAAGTCCGCGACGGAACTGCCGGCGCCAGCAGTGGAGTAAGTGCCGTGGCTCGACAGTGTCGGATCGGTGCCGGTGTAGGAGCCATCGAAGTTCACGACACCGGTTGATCCGAACGCGGCGATCATGCTGAGCATGTAGCGGCGGATATCGGCACCAACGGTGATTGTATGTTTACCGCGGACCCATTTCAGGTTTTCCACTACTTCGTAGTTGTTTTCTTTTTGAGTCCAGCCGGAATTCGTATTTCCAATTGCCTGGAAGCCGCTATAGACGATGTTGGGAACACCCCAGAGACTGGGACTGCCGGGAACATTGCCAAACCCCAGCTGCTGCCCGTAATTTACGCCATTGGCCGAATCGGAACCGTTCCGCCAGTTCATCCAGTTATAGCCGACTCGGAACTGGTTAAACATGTTCGCTGAAAGGGTGTGTTCCCAGTTGACGGCCAACAGACTGTTTTTCTGATACTTGAGTTCGCCAGTCAACGGGATGATGCTGGCATTGTGGAACTTCTGTTCACCGAGGATTCCGGTGACGTAGAAGCGGTCGCTGGCGCCCAGGTTCTCATCCACACGAAAAGTATTGTTGTCGGTGTCATAAGGCCGGAGCACAGTGGCGACGTAGTTGGTGCAATTGCCCGATCCGTTGCCATTGGTCTGCGCACAGTCCGCCATATTGCTCACGGGAGCGTTGGGCAGTGGCAGTAAGTTCATATAGTTCGTCGCTACATTGCTAATGCCGCTGGTGATCTGGTTCCCTGGAAACGGAGTGCGGGTGCCAGGATCGCTGCCGGTCTGAGTGGCGGGATCGAAGATTGGGACGAGATTTCCGTTGGCATCGCGCCAATCGGAAAAGTCTCCAGTGCGTTCCCCGGTGCTGGGAACCAGGGCGCTCAGGACGGAAGATTTTCTCTGTCGCCCAGCCTCATACGAATAAAAGAAAAACGTCCGGTTCCGGCCATCGTAGAGTTTCGGAATTAATAACGGCCCACCGAAGGTAAAACCGTACTGGTTCTGCTTCAGAGTATTCTTTGCGGGCAGGGGTATGCCCTTCACGTCCCGATTCCAGATATTCAACGGGTTCTGGGGCTCAAACATATCGTTCTGAAGGTAGTCGTAGAGCGTGCCGTGAAATTGATTGGCCCCCGACTTGATGGCCACGTTCACCTGAGCTGAGCCCTGGCCATATTCGGCCGAATACAAACCGTTCTGTACTTTGAATTCCTCAATCGCACCTGAGTTCGGGATGTTGTTCGCGGTGGAGAAATATTGATCGTTGTCAGACACGCCGTCGACCAGGTAACTCACCGACTCTGTCCGCGTACCGTTGATGCTCACTGACGTGAAGTCATTGTTCAAACCGTGTTGCGCCCAATAGAGCGTGGAACTTCCTTGCACCTCAGTGGCCCCCGCCTGGATGCGCAGTAGATTCGTAAAATCGCGTCCTGAGATGGGCAATTCATCGATCAGCTTGCTGGGGAAACATTGCCGGAGGTGACATTGTCGGACTGCACCATTTGGGTCTGCGATTCGACCGTCACCTGTTCGGTCACGGTGCCGACCTGCAGTTGGAAATCCTGCCGGAGCGTAGCTTCGACATCCAGCCGGACAGCGAGGGCCTGGCTCTTCTTGAATCCCGCCGCCTCGGCAACGATGTTGTAATTTCCTGGTGAAAGATTGACGATTACGAAATCACCTACGCCGCTGGTCTTCGTTTTGTGGGTAATGGAATTGGCAAGATTGGTCACGGTGACTTGCGCTCCGACGACCGCAGCCCCGGCTTGATCCATCACATGCCCGACTATGGTGCCCTGCGAGTTCTGCGCCTGGACGGGAATCACGAGTGCGACTGCTACGGCAAGCGTCGCGGTCAGAGTCAGACGAACGAACAAGGAACACTTGTTCTGGAATTGGCAATGCATGGAGGAGGCTCCTGCGCAAGCGGTTCGGACGGCCTCCGTCGCCTCTCGATGCCCAATCGCGGCGAGGGCGATTACGGAGAAGTGGGGAGCGTAGGCGAATCGAGAAAACGTTGTCAAGAAAAATGATCAATATCGGCGTACATGATCATATGTATTGACTTTTTAAGTTGCTATTGTCCATACGATCTGAACATTGGCTCGACTTTTTCACCACCAATTTCCGAAAAGCCGCGATTTCGGATAGAGTAGACAAACCTTACCCGGGTGGATTGCTACTCATAAGATTTGCGTTGTCATTGACCTACGCGCCCTGTCTCGATTCATGCCTTCACGACTGGAACACCGGACCGAACGCATCCTCAAGCTCCTGCTCCAGAGAGGAACAGTAACCGTAGACGAATTGACCACGGCTTTAGAAGCTTCCGGGCCCAGCATTCGGCGCGACTTGGTGCGCCTGGAAAGCAAGGGGCTAATCAAGCGCAATCACGGCGGAGCCAGTCTAGTGCAGGAACTTCTGTACGAGCCATTCCGCTACGACACAGCGTTCCAGAGCCGGGAACAACGTTTCGTTAGGCAGAAGCGGCACATTGGCATTGCTGCCGCCGAACTAGTGCAGCCAAACGAAATCGTCGGTTTCACCGCCGGAACTACCACCACCTGGGTGGCGCGAAGCTTGCGGCACCGCGAAGGGATTATCGTGGTCACCAACGCCGTCAACATCGCGATGGAGCTGTGTAATATGCCGGGTCTCAAAGTGCATCTGACGGGAGGCTGCGTGCACTGGCCCTGGTCGTTTTCTCTGGTGGGACCCGCCGCGATTGACGTCCTGCGCGACACTTTCATGGATAAGATCTTCCTCAGCGTTTCCGGGGTTGATGCGGTGCGTGGAACCACGACCAACGAATCGGATGAAGCGCTCACGTTTCGCGCCATGGTGAAACAGGCTAAACAGGTCATCGTGGTAGCAGATTCCAGCAAGCTGGGCGTAGTGACACCTTCTCTCATCTGTCCGATCGAAGACGTGCATGTCATCGTGACCGACACCGGTGCGTCCGAGAACGACGTTGCTCGTTTCAAGAGCCGTGGGATACAAGTGATCCGGACTTAACGGTTCCGCGGGGCATGGTCCCTGCTACTTCCCAGCGGACTGACGCATTGCCTGCACGTCGAAGAGTTGGAACTCCCGAATGTGAGCTTGGCTGGAAGAAGCCAGAATGTTGAGCCGGACGCGCGTGCCGGTCATTCGCGGGAAGGAGTCAATTTTCTTATGGCCAATGGCCCGCCCTTCTACGACAACTGTCCAGCGTGTGCCATTCCAAACTTCGATCCGGTAGCGTTGGACGTGTTGGCCATCATTCAGCCACTCCATGGTTAAGGCATGATCGAAGCTGACCGGGCGGACGAAGTCTGCCTCAACTACTGCCGTGTGAGAATTGGTGGGCGCTGACCAGAACGTATCTGGATTGCCGTCGAGTACAGCCTCGAGGGCCTTTTCTGTGTGAACATGGTGCTTCGCCGCCACGTTTTGCTCGTTCCCGTAGCGTAAATGGAGGGCAGCGCCAAAGTCTGCCAGGCGCTTCACGTCTGCCTCGGGCAGTAGACCGCGCCGGTCGGGTGCGATTCCAAGCATGAGCTGACCGCCATGGCCGACGCTCTCCTCATACGTGGAAACGAGCTCATCCACCGTTTTCAGCGTGTCCTCGCTGTTCGTGTGCCAGAACCAGTGCCCCGTGCGCAGGGGCGTATCCGCCTCCACGGGACGCCATCGCAAATACCCGTGACGGTCAATGGTGTTCCAATTCTCATAAGGAATGTTTCCATCCTCGTTTCCGGCCCAACGGATATCCCCATATTCGAACAATCCAGTATCCGCAAAGACGAGCGTGTTGGGCTGATACGTGCGAAGGTCTTCGATATAACGGGGGAAGTTGTAGACGTGCCCCGCGCTACCTGCGCCGTCAAGCCAGAATTCGACTAACTCACCATACGATTGGGCCAGTTCGTCCAACTCGGCTGTGTAGTACTTGTCATATTCGACAGAGTTGGCGTAACGCGAATCATGCCGGTCCCACGGAGAAAGATAGACGCCAAACTTCAGTCCGTATTTCCTGGCCGCTTCCGATACTTGCAGGACAACGTCACCTTTGCCGTTTTTCCATGGGCTTGCCTTGAGGCTGTAGTCGCTCTGCCCCGTGGGCCATAGGCAAAACCCATCATGGTGTTTTGCCACTAGGACAACATATTTTGCACCCGCTGCCTGAATGGCGCGCATCCACTGCTCTGCATCGAAATGGGTGGGACTAAATACCTTTGGATCGGCAGTACCGTCTCCCCACTCGCGATCCAAAAAGGTATTCGTGCTGAAGTGAATGATGACGCCAAACTCGAGGTCCTGCCAAGCTACCTGCTGCGGAGATGGCTTCACCTCAACAAAGTTTTCCGGGAATCGGCCGACAGTGAGCAGACAAGTGAGGATCGTGATCGAAGCCTGGATCAGGCAGAAACTATAGCCACGCGACATGAGTGCCACCTCCTATCTTGGAAGGTGACAGCGAGTATAGATGCCGGATCTTGCGGCTGTCTTGCAAGATCACGAACTTAGGGGAAGCTCTCTCTCAGCCTAAAAAGCTTGCGTCAGTTCAATTACGCCCCTGACCACCGTTTTTTCAAGAGCGCGTGAGTTTCATCGACTAATGTTGATCAGAGGTGGTCAGCTCTTTGCGTCCGTGTTCGTAGTAACTTCGCGGCCGTGGCCCGCCGCCCGAACGCTTCGAATAGATTAGGGGGTCGGAGCGGCAGACCCGTGTTGGAAAACAGAGACGAAGCGATGGGCACGACGAAGGCTACGATCGATACGACGGCGCCTTCGGAGACTTCAAGAACGTGGACAGAGTTAGTCGCCTAACGAGGGTTGACTGCAACCGTTGATGGCGGATTGTCCACAGCCCCGGTTTGTGTTTCAGACTCTTCTTCAGTGCCCGGGTTGACTTCGGACAGCGATAAGCGATACCTGCTCCAGGTCAGGGTAGTGGTCCTCTTTGTCGGGTTTGCGCTCCGTGGGCGCAATTTGCTGGATGGTTGTTCGTGCCGGGAGAACAGGGCCAAAATACTGGGCGTACACTTCGTCAAATGCCTGGAAGTCCGATAAGTCGTCCAGGTAGACATTTGTGGCCACAACCTGGTCGAACTTCATCTCAGCTTCCTCAAGGTTGTCGAGGAGATTGCGCATGGTCTGTCGGAGTTGATGTTGTGTGGAAGACGCATAGACACCGCCATGCGGTCCCGCGATAAAGCCGCTCTTTGCGGAGCAATACAAAGTGTCACCGGCAAAAACACAAGGACTGGCTGTTGGGCTGGGCGGCATGTTCTTGGGCCGCACGGCTCTTCGTTGCCGGAGATCCCGCACCGCCACGCCCGTGTACTCGATGTGAGCGCCACTTGCGAGACTCGACACTTCTATTGTGGCGCGTGCTGGAGTGTTGCCGAATTCAAACCGCCGAGCATAACGCTCATTCATAACCCGCATCGGGATTTCCGCGGTCAGGTAAGGATTAACGAAAACTATGTTGTTGAGTTCGAGGCCAGCTGCATTCACGACGGCCTGCACGCGGTCGAGTGCCAGGTCTACTTGCGCTGCCGGATCATCCGGTACCTTGCCACTCACGGGGTCGCTGCCGGGCATGCTGGATATGAAAAGTCGGTCGTGTGTGAGAATGCCAGGCGAGGCCGACTCGCTTGCACTGTAATTTGCCGGATAAACGGTCCGCCGGCCCGCTAAACTGCGCACTGCAACAGCACTAATCTGAACGGCGGGCGCGGGAATTCTTGCAACGCCCAGCACAGCCCGGGCCGGCGGAGTCTTGCCAAAGTAATCGGCGAAGACGTGGTTCATTTCTCCATACTTGCTGATGTCCTCGAGATAAACCTGGGTGTAAACCACGTGTTGCGTAGTCAAACCCGCGGACTCGACGACCGACTTGACATTGTCGAGCGCCTGCCGGCACTGTTCCCCAAAGGTCGCGGGTAAACTGCCATCAGGGCGACGAGGCCCCTGCCCCGAGATGTAGACGTAGTCTCCTGCATCAACACCAGGCGAGTAGAAATGATTCGCGCTTGCAGGTGCATGCGCGGGAACGACGGCCCGCACTTGTGCCTGCACTCCCGCGACGGACGAAAGCAGGAAACCAATCACCACGAATCGCATTCGACTCTTGCGCTTGACTCTTCTTGAAATCAAGACGTTCCGGTGTCAGCTCTATCTACGCTGGCGACTTTCCTTTCTGTGCGGCTCCCAAAATAGCCCGCAATCTTTGTCCCACGATGATTTCCTCTCCGGGCTTTATGGTCATGGAAACCAACTCGATGTGGTCGGGCTCCTTGCGTTCTTTCCGATTCGGATTGCCCTCGCGAACCGCCGTCACCAGACTTGGATTGTCCGCCCCGAGAACTTCGATGACGGGGTCGCCTGCGCGCAACTCCCGCACGCAATCAGACGTGCTGAAGCCCCAAGTCTGCTGGTCCCAGGAGACTCTGAGCGTTGGATAGCGGTTCCCATCGTTGGGAGTGTAGGTGTCGGTCTTCACGTCGGGGACCGTTTCCACCAGCTTCCGGATGCGGTCCACTCGGCCGTTCCATTCGGCATAGAGCTTCTTCTCATCCAGTTTTAGCCAGGTCTCGAGCGCGGTCAGGCAACCGATTACTTCTTCTTTCCCGACTTTCATGGGGCGGCACACAGCTCCCTCCCGCGGACTGCAATTCAGGAGGGCAGCCTCGACCAGACCTTTTCGGCCCAGAAGCAAGCCGCTGCACTGGGGTCCGCAAAGTCCTTTTCCACCGGAAAAGGCGTAAAGGTCAATGCCCATCCTGGCGTAGAGTTTCGCGTTGTCGGCGGGGGGAATGCCTGCGGCGTCGTCCAGCAGAAGCGGGATCTTGCGGTCTTTCGCGATCGCCAATTCTCGTTGCAGCTTTTCGCCGAGATTGGTGGTGTAGATCATGGCCGTGTTTTCGTTGATGGCGTTAGTGAGTTCTTCCGGGGAATACGCGAGCACCAGCTTGGCGCCGGTCAAACGGATGGCACTATCAAAGGCGCTTCGGCCTCCCATCATGATCACTTCATGCTTCAGGCCGGTGGTGTCGGGGAGTTGCCAGATGTATTTGTCATCGGTACCGGCCATGCATCCGGCGGTGGCGGCGGCCATCGCGCCCGCTGCACCGGAAGTGATCATGCCCGACTCCGCGCCCGTCAGTTCCGACAAACGTCGGCCCACGGCACGTTGCAGGTCCAGCATATTGACGAAATGCTGGCCTGCCTCCACCTGCGCTTGACGGACCTCCGGAAATTCGAGGGATCCACTCAGATAGGTCCAGGTGCCACGGCAGTTGATGACGGTCTTTACCCCGAGGCGGGAGTACACATTCTGCCGAGGATCTCTGCCGATGGCGTTGGCCGCTTGCGCGTAGAGGTCGCGTGCTGCGATCTGGCTCAGCAGAGGGGCAGCGGCTAACAGTTTCATGAATGATCGCCGACTGGAATTCCGGATGTGCATTTCAACCCTTCCTCAATATTGTGTCTTAGCCAAACCCTACTTTGAGACCTCAACGCAAACCGCTAGTGATATGCAAACTTGGTCAGATACATGAAACTCTAATCCGCGTCTGCGGGCAGCGGAATCCGTGATCGCACGGCCAGAATGTAGGCCTTGGCTCCGGGCTTGTTCTGGTTGTAGAACCCTACTGTGCAGTTGGGGCGGAAGTAATAGGCGTCTCCTGCCTTGGCTGGATAGCGGCCTTCGACGCCGTCCATTCCGCTACCAGCCACCATTTCGCCCTGTCCCTCAAGGACGAGATAAATCTCTTCCGCGCTTTCGTGATGATGCGGAAAGTTCGTGCCTGCAGGTGCAAAGTTCATCCAGAAAAGGCTGGTCACGACGTACGCCTCATCGATGGCGTCTCGTTTCCCAGTGCGTGGACCGACCAGAAGCTTGTACAGAACCGACGTAGGATGGCCGTCGACGGTCTCCTCTTTGACGTCATCCAGATTGATAATCTTGGGATGGGGCAATGGCGCGCTGATCGAGGTCGTTGATGGGATTTTGAATCCCATCACCAGGACCCGCAACGCTTGTTCCGAACTGTTCGCAATCGAATGCTTCATGCCCGGAGGCAGGTACGTGAAATCGTTTGTCCGCACCGCATCCGTTTGATCCCCGTAATGCAGAACGCCTTTGCCTTCCAGAACGAAATAAATTTCTTCTTCGCGATTATAGTGGACGGTCTGGCAATTGCCGTGGGCGTCGAGCGTAACTTCCGCGAACCGAGGCACGCTTCGCGGGAGTCGATTTTCCGGATCACCATCGCCGAAGACGGGTTTGTAATGGCAGCTTCCGGATGCCAGATCACCTCCCGCCTCGCTCAGGCCCGGAACATAGCGATGCAGCCACGTGGCATCGACTTTCCGCTCTTGAGCCAGCAGTTCAGACGCGATGAGCAGTGATAGCAACAGAGTTTTCAACTTTAGCCCGCGCGCTGGAGCTTTCATGCGGCCCTACCCGTTAGCGAAGTTGGTATACCACGGATTAAGCTGAACCCAAATCCTAAACTTTCGTTTTATTGAGTTTTATTTCGTTTTCGCAATCGAACGTTTGGCAGCAGTTTGAAGATTTCTGCGTGCGTGCTACCCTCGACCGGCTGTTTTCAGGAAAGGCGCAACCATGGCACAGCAGTTACTACCGGCGAATCTGATGCGTCGCCTAGCGCTGTTTGCTCTTCTTGGCTCGCTGGGGATGAGGCTGGTCCAGGCTCAGGCGAAGGATCAACCAAACCCACCTGCGAGTTCAGACTGCCGCATCGAAGCCATGGATTACAAGGGCTGGCACGCGCAACAGATCTCCAATCGATGGGTGCAGCTGATTGTGGTGCCGCAGATTGGCGGCCGACTCATGCAAGTGAGTTTCGTCGGACACCCCTTCCTGTTCGTCAACCCGAAGTTTGCCGGGAAATATCTGCCGCCGAGCTCAGGCCAGTGGTTCAACTACGGAGGCGATAAAATCTGGCTCTTGCCCGAGGGCAACAACGACGAACAGCATTGGGCCGGAGGCTCGGACTTGCTTGACGACGGGCCGTTTTCCTTTCGAAAACTTTCGGAAGGGCAACATTGCGAGATCGAACTTACGGGCCCAGCCGATCCTCAAACTGGGGTTCAGTTTCTGCGCACCATTCGCCTGGATGGCGATTCCCCGCGAGTCCGGTTCCACGTTTCCATGAAGAACGTGACCGGGCATGCTATCGAATGGTCGATGCAGTCCGTCTCGCAATACGATACCGCTGACGCCGCCGCTCCCTTGCGCATTAACCACGATTTCTGGACCTTCACACCCGCCAACCAGTCCAGCAGTTATCTCAACCGCTATCACGTTCGCTTCGGTCCCGCCGAAAATCCTGCTGCTTCGGTAAGGGACGATGGTCTTTTTGCCTTGCATTATGTGCACATGGCGGCTGAACTGTGGCTGGACTCAACCGAAGGATGGCTGGCCGTTGTCGATGGCAGCAGCCGATACGCCATGGTCGAGCGCTTCCGGTACGAAGAAAACAAACCCTATCCGGGCAAAGCGTCCGTTATTTTTTGGACGAATGGGCCTGAACTCAAGGTGAATGGCGACGGGATGGCCGTTCTCAGCGGAGGAGAAGAGGGACAGCCTCCCTACTATCTCGAAGCAGAGCTCAATTCTCCTCTGTGCCGTCTGCGTTCCGGTGAGACGTGTGACTTGGAGACAGAATGGTTCCCTACACGGGCCGGAAGCGAATTTCATGGTGTTACGGATGCGGGGATCGTGATTCGCCCGCTTCGCGCAACTCGTCTGGAGAATGCCAAAATCAGACTCTCAGGTTCCTTTGGAGTGTTCTTCCCCGGACACCTGGTCGCGCGCTTCTACAACGAACATGGCGCAAGCCTGGGAACGAAGGCTGTCGTTGATGTAAATCCAGCCGAACAGGTCTCTCTCGAAGCGGAAGTCACGCCCAACGGAAAACCCGCCCGCCTCTCTCTTCACTTGGAAGATGGTGGCGGAGTAGACCGAGGTTCGCTTCAGGAAGTTCAAGTGGTGACGGACGAGAAGCGCTGAGATGAAATCAGGCAGCAAAGCACTGGCCTTGGTCTTGCTGGCCGCCGCCTGCGCTCTGGACGGATTGCCCACTGCCGCGCAGAAGGAACAATCTCCCGTCAACGCTGTCGCCAATGTGAGTACAGATGACTTGCTCACGAAACCGGTCGGTGCCGACTGGACTTCCTATAACGGCGACTACACCGGCCGTCGCTACAGCAGTCTGCACGAAATCAATGCCACGAATGTCGATGAAGTCCGCGCGGCGTGGGTTTTTCACCCCGGCAACACCCAGATGCTGGAAGCAACTCCCGTGGTGGTTCGCGGCATAATGTATGTCACCTCCGCCAATGACGCCTTCGCGCTTGATGCACGAAGGGGACGAGTTTTGTGGCATTACCAACGGCCAGTGAGCTCAGGGTTGCTCGATGATGCCGCAGTTCATAAGAACCGTGGCGTCGCGGTGTGGCAGAACTTTGTGTACATGGAGACCGACGATGCGCACCTGCTTTGCGTCGACGCTCGCTCGGGAGGCTTGCGGTGGGACGTCACCTACGCCGACAAGGCTAAGCATTACGGCGCAACCAGCGCTCCCCTCGTGGTGAATGGCGCAGTAATCGTGGGCACCTCCGGCGGCGACTCTGGCGTTCGCGGATTCTTGGCCGCCTATGATGCGGTGACGGGGAAGCTCAAGTGGCATCTCTGGACCATTCCCGGTCCGGGAGAGTTCGGTTCCTCCAGTTGGCCGGGAGATTCCTACCTGCATGGAGGCGGCACCACCTGGATGCCCGGCACCTACGATCCAGAACTCGACACTCTCTATTGGACCACCAGCAACGCAGCGCCGGATTTTGTCGGGGATTCGCGCCCCGGCGACGACCTATATACAGCCTGCGTTCTGGCCATCGATCCCGACACAGGAAAATTGAAATGGTATTTCCAGTTCACTCCCCACGACCTGTACGACTACGACGCGAATGAAACTCCCGTGCTGGTGGATATCGAAGAGAATGGCGTAACCCGTCGCTTGTTGGTGCAAGCCAACCGCAACGGCTTCCTCTATGTTCTCGACCGAACGAATGGCCGGTTTTTGAAAGCCACACCCTTTGGGGAAAGGCTGAACTGGGCCAAGGGTATCGACTCATCCGGTCGCCCGATACTCTCGGGACTGATGCCTACCAAGCAGGGCACGGTCATCTGTCCCGGTATCAATGGAGCCACGAATTGGTTCTCGCCTTCTTACAATCCCGGCACTGGGCTGTTCTACGTCATGGCGTTGGAGAGCTGCAATCTCTTCTTTGCAAACCCGAAACCGTTTGCGCCAGGGGAGACTTACTACAACACAGGTACGAAGCTTCCGCTCGATGAACACGCGCAGAAGATCCTCCTGGCAATCTCCTTGCCGGATGGAAAGATCGTGTGGCGTTACCCCCAGGTCGGCCCCGGCGATTCCTGGGGTGGCACGCTGACCACCGCCGGTGGCTTGGTGTTCTTTGCGGACGATGCCGGGTCCCTGGAGGCGGTGGAAGCCGCGACCGGCCGCGCTCTCTGGCACTTCAATACCGGTCAGACCATGCATGCTTCCCCGATGAGCTATGCGGTCGACGGCGTTCAGTACCTGGCAGTCTCGGCGGGAAGTAATGTTTTCAGCTTCTCGCTGCATCGGTGACGAGAGGTCGTTCGCTGTCGAGTTGCAGAAAACGCTCGGTAGCCTCCTTCGTCCATAGCGCCTGCAGCCGTGAGTGGTCCCCTGAGAACTGACAGCCTAGTGATGGCCGAACCGATCGACCCGCTGCGGTTGGCTACTTGGAAAGCCGGACAACGATTTGGGGTCGCCTCAAAGGCGATAGAGTCAATCGGTTCGAGATGTACGTTGTCCGACCCAATGATTGTTGGTTCCCATCCAGCGTCCTGTATGTATGGGCCGAGGGGAGATCAAGGGATCCAAAGAGATTTTGTAGACTCGTGCTATTTCGCTACCTTACAAGGGAAAACACCAATTCCTGTTTTTACAAGGGATTGCAGTTTGCGCTTGAAAAGTTCGGCTAACAGAACTAGCTGCCACACTTGTTACAAGTTTTGCCTCACTGCGAGTCCGCCTCTCTTGTAGCATCTTCCTCAACCGCCGCGGAGTCATCCGTCTCTTGCCGATGAAGTCGCTTGAAGTCTGCGAGCATGCTCTCTGATTTCTCACCTTCCCCAAGCCTGGCGTATACACGGGCAAGGTGGTAGTAAGCCGAGGTGAAACCGGGATCGACAGCAATTGTCGACTCAAATTCCTGGCGGGCGTCCTTCCATTGCTTCGAGTACACCCACAGCTTTCCAAGTTCATAGTGTGGGAGCGCGTATTCTGGCTTCAGTTGGGCAGCCTTTTTGAGAGATTCCTCCGCCTTGGTGTACTCATTCTCACGCATGAGCAGGATTCCGAGATGACAGTGGAAACGGGCATTGTCGGGCTGCAGCGCGATGGCGCGTCGAAGATACCGTTCGGCTTCCCGTGGTTCACCTTCGTTAGCCGACGCCAGCGCCGCCATGAAAACTGCGGTCGCCGACTTGGCATTCAGTTCGAAGGCGCGCGCAAGGCTCCGGCGAGCTTCGGTATAGTTTCGCAAGAAGTAGTAGCTAATGCCCGCGAGGTAAAAAGGCTCGTCCCACTTGGGAGCCAGACGGGACGCCTTGTGCGTCATTTCCAGGGCGGCCTGCTGCTGGCCAGCGTCCGCGAGCTGAACGACGAGTCGCTGCGCTGCAACGACGAGGAGTGGAAGGTCGTCCTCGGGCTGCTGGCGCGCATCCAAGGCGACGACACGAGGCGCTGGCACCGTACCGCCGAGTCGGTCAAGGGCGTGACCGAGGAGACGACGACCGGTGTCCACCGCCTGTACCAGATGATGGAGGGGGGCACGTTGCTCTTCCCGGCCATCAATGTGAACGACTCCGTGACGAAGTCGAAGTTCGACAACCTCTACGGCGTTCGCCACTCGCTCGTCGACGGGATCTGCCGCGCGACCGACGTCATGCTCGCGGGCAAGCTCGCCGTGGTCTGCGGCTACGGCGACGTCGGCAAGGGTTGCTCGCAGGCGCTGCGAGGCCAGGGCGCGCGGGTCGTGGTGACCGAGATCGATCCCATCTGCGCGCTGCAAGCGGCGATGGAGGGCCACGAGGTCGTGACGCTCGAGGACGTCGTCGACACCGCCGACATCTTCGTCACGGCCACGGGGAACAAGAACATCATCACCGTCGAGCACATGGGGCGGATGAAGCACGACGCGATCGTCGGCAACATCGGCCACTTCGACGACGAGATCGACATGGCGGGCCTTGCCGGCCTGTCGGGCGTCAAGCGCGTGAACATCAAGCCGCAGGTCGACGAGTGGGTGTTCCCCGACGGGCACTCGATCATCGTGCTGTCGGAGGGGCGACTGCTGAATCTGGGGAACGCCACCGGCCATCCGAGCTTCGTGATGTCCAACAGCTTCACGAAC
>Ga0137418_10000847_pt1 | contig 16847 bp, 10 predicted proteins | sample CZODoug3_1_2_16f_FD_122242 | JGI IMG/M metagenome (GOLD analysis project Ga0137418, IMG submission 122242) | Vadose zone soil fungal communities from Angelo Coast Range Reserve, California, USA - CZODoug3_1_2_16fungal (Hybrid Assembly) | ecosystem: Environmental > Terrestrial > Soil > Vadose... | reverse complement strand
AATCACCCCCGCTCTTGGCTATGTCACCGGCTGGAGCATGGTCATGGATTACATGCTCAACCCCATGATCTGCATCATCTGGTGCAGCCAGCAGGCCAATGTCTTCGCTCCGGCAATTCCCTACTGGGGATGGGCGCTCTTCTTCGGAGCTGTATTCACGTTCCTCAATATTCAGGGAATCAAGACCTCGGCACGCGTGAACACGTTGCTTGCGGCTGGCATGGGCGCTGTGGTCGCCCTCTTCTTCATGGCGGCAGCACGCTACATCTTCAGCAACCCGCATGATGGCGCAGCGTTTTTCACGCGTCCCTTCTATGATCCGCAACTTTGGGATTCAAAAGCCGTGCTGGCAGCGACGTCGATCGCGGTGCTCAGCTATATCGGCTTCGATGGTATCTCCACCCTTTCCGAGGAGGCCGAGAATCCTCGCCGCAATATTCTGCTAGCCACCGTTCTTACCTGCTTCGTCATTGGAATTCTGTCAGCATTCGAAGTGTATGGAGCGCAGCTTCTGTGGCCGGCGAGCCAGCCCTTTCCAAATGTCGACACGGCATTTACCTTTGTGGCTGGCCGCGCATGGAAGCCTCTGTTTGCCATCGTCGGTTTCACGTTGCTGGTGGCCAACTTCGGCTCTGGAATGGGCGCGCAAATCGGCGCCGCCCGTTTGCTCTATGGCATGGGACGCAGCAAGGCTTTGCCGCAATCTTTCTTCGGAGTAGTCGATCCCAAGCGACGCGTTCCACGCAACAACGTGTTCTTCGTCGGTACGATTGCATTGGCGGGCGCGCTCCTAGTGAGCATCGGCCTCTTCAGCTACGGCCTGGGCGCGGAGATGCTCAACTTCGGCGCCCTGATCGCTTTCATGGGCGTGAACGTGGCAGCTTTCGTCCGCTACTACGTGCGCGAAGGCGGCAAGAGCCCGATCCCGCCCGCAATACTCACAGCGCTTGTGATCGCGCTCGTGCTCTGGCCGAGTTCGAACTGGATTGTCCTTGCGATCGCGGGCGTGTTGCTAGCGATCCTGGCCCTGGTCGCGCCACCCCTGGCCGGATTCACGATTTGCTTCTTCCTATGGAAAAACCTCAGCTGGAAAGCTTGGCTCGTCGGCGGTCTCTGGATGGTAGTAGGAATTGCCTTCGGCGCCATCAAGACCAAGGGCTTCCGCGGAGACTTGGTGGACTTCGAACTGCCGCCCGAAGAAGCGTAACTGGCTTATGGAGCGACGGGCGTCCCCGCCCGTCGGCGCGCAGCGCTATCGGAAGGAGAAGTTATGCGCACTCTTACCTTACAGCTGTCTTTGTTCGCTCTGCTGAGCTGCCTCCCAACCTTAGCCCAAACTCCGCCCAAGTCCGTTCAGGAACGCCTCGGCTACCCTTCCACCGCTCGCCTGCTAGTAATTCACGCGGACGATTTCGGCATGAACCACTCAGTGAATCGCGCCATTTCCGAAGCGCTTGAGAATCATTGGGTCACGTCCGCAAGCATTCTGGTTCCCTGTCCCTGGTTTCTCGAAGCGGCGAACTTCGCGAAAGCCCACCCCGACGCCGATCTCGGCATCCACCAGGCTCTCAACAGCGAATGGACCACGTTTCGCTGGGGACCTGTGACTTCTAAAGACAAAGTTCCCACCCTGCTCGATGCCGATGGCTATCTTCCGCTCGACACCCCGCAGGTAGCCAAGAATGCGAAGCCCGCCGAAGTCGAGACTGAACTTCGCGCGCAAATCGAACGCGCGCAAGAAATGGGAGTACACCTCACCCATCTCGATACCCATATGGCAGCGCTGTTCGGCACGACGGACCTTTACAAGACGTATCTGAAAATGGGACACACCTTTAACCTTCCGATTCTCGAAGAATGGGCCGGCACGCATGGGCCGCTCGGCACTACGCCGCCCGCAGAAGAAGTGCTGATCCAAAAAGTTGTTTCAATCGAGCCGGGAGTCGCGGCGCAGGATTGGACTGCGTGGTACGAGAAGGCGCTGACTGCGCTGGGTCCCGGCGTATACGAAGTGATTGTGCATCTCGCCCACGATGACGACGAAATGCGCGGCGCGACCTTCGATCACGCCGATTGGGGCGCAGCCTGGCGTCAGCATGACTTCGATACGGTGAAGAGCGCCGAGTTCCAGAAATTCCTGAAAGACCAGGGATTCGTGCTGGTGGGATGGAAGGATCTCGCGAGAGCGCTGCCGAGAGACTACGGTAAGATCTCATCCAACTAGGCAAAATATGTGAAGAACAGCATCCACATCGGCATGAATGGGTGGGACGATGATCTGATCGACGTGGTATTCAGTTGCTCGAATGGCCGCATTTCGGCTCAAGTGCACGCCTATCTTCCCCACGATGCTCTGCCCACGATGGCCACAACTTTGAGTGGTTTCGCGTCCCGCGCAACTGATCGTCGCGACCTCGCACTGGGTGCTTTGCAGCTGAATCTCGGAAGTGGTGGAATTCAACTACATTTCCATTGTCTGGATTCGGCAGGCCACCCGGTCTGCGACGTGAAACTCAGGAATAACCAAGGTAAAGCTTTCGGCGAGATGGAGTCCGCGGCATTTCGCATTCCGGTTGAAGCCGCTTCCGTTGACTCGTTCGTCGGCCAATTGCGGAATCTGAAAAAGCTTCCCGGGAGCGAGGTTTTCTTGCCCATGGCGATCTAAGCGTCCTCGGTCAGAGTGTCCCAGCCACTCACGACCCTAAAACGCCTCAATCACCTGCCAACGACCGACGACTAGCGACCGACGACTGTCTTTGGATATCGATACGCATACCCCGGTGCCTCATTCCCCGAAACATGCCGCGTGTTGTATTCGAGAAGATATTCCATGTGGTATCGGTCGAGCGGGTAATTGTTCGCAGGATATGGGTAGCCCCGCATCGACTTGAACGGCAGTGGTTCCACGCTAAATCCGTCCGCCGCATAAAAATCCATATCCTTCTCGTAACCATTTACCAGGAAGAAGTAATCGCGAGTCCAGCCGGAAGGCAGCGTCGGAAGCCTCGCCGGATCAAATTCCAAAGCGATCTCGTCACCCGTGCCGAAGACCACGTAGCGGTCATCGAACGACGTCAGCAAAGGCAGCACATCGCCATAGCGCGTGTAAGCTCCCGCCTGCCGGGCAAAGGGCCCAGTCGGGCTCACCTCTTCGTACACGTACTTCACATTGCCCGGCGGTCGGTCTTCGATCTGCCGTGGATGTCCGTAGAAATCCAGATTCGCGCTTGCCAAGGGAACCGGCGTCAGACGCACCTTCCCATCCTGCGGACTGCGATCGATCAGAATACTGTCCCAATAAACCTGGAGGTTGGTGCGGATGCGAATGCGCCGCGTGCCGATGGGCAACCTCCCCGTGAGATCAGGAGTCATTGTGCGAGGCCCACCCGCCGGGAATCCCATATCATCGACCACGCGTACCCATTTGCCGTGAACGTCGAGAGCCTCCACGTAAGGCGCGATTGCTTCGATCTTCGCCTGATGGGCCGCGTACACGCTGGTCGCCGTGAAGTATTCCGTCTCCCCGTGCATCAACAGGACAAGAGGGCCACCTCGGTACGGCTCACCCAGGTCAAGCTCCAGCGTGTGAGTTCTCGTGAAACCGTGAAACGCGAGCAACTGAAAATCCCCGAAGTAGCGGTGTGCACGCAGGTCCGGCGTGAGGTCGTGCCCATGTTCGTCCCAGGCCCTCGCTGGCAATTGGGCCGCAGAGCTCTGAACAACGCGGAACCTCGGAAACGGCGGATTGCTGGCGAAATACTCGTTCGGATAGACATCGAAATCTTGAGGATGATCAACCGCCAGCAATTTCACCTCGTCGAGGTAAACTGCCTCCTCCATGGGCTCCATGAGCCGAAAGCTCAGCTTGCCGTCTTTCTGATGGATCGTGTCACGATCCACCTTGATGTACTCAGCGGGACGCGGCACGTTCCGCTCGCCCGGCCCAACCCAATGTCCGACGACACCTGCGCCGATCATGTCGCCGACAAGTTCATAATGATGTCCGTCCCAGACAAACAATGTCGGACACGAACTTCCGCGCCGGTCGAGTTCCAGATAAGGCTGCTCGCGGTTGGCAGCGACTTCGATTTCATCCTGTAACACGCCGGTCGGCCACAGCATGCGCACGACGTCGGCCTGCTTCGCTTGCCCGAGGCCCACGACAATGTCCGTCGAATTCTGCCCTAGGTATCCGGAAGAACCGTAGATCTCAAACTTCTGACGGTTCGCGCCCGCGAAGACTTCTACCTTGGTGCCGATCGCGGACTTGTTGTCGTTGAGGCCCTTGAGCGCAAGGCGCAGCCAGTTGTTCTTGTTCCCACCCTCATTGCGCAGCAGCACCGCCGGCCCGTGATTCTGTGTGATGAGCACATCGGTTGCGCCGTCGCCGTCGTAGTCGCCAGTGATGATCGCGCGCGGATTCTTCCAAGCGATTTTGTCGAGCCCTACATCAGTCGTGACATCCTTGAACCCGTCCGGCCCCAGATTGCGGAATAGCCGCACCTCTCCCTTGCCCTCTTTGGTCTGGCCGACTGCTACCAGGTCGACCCAGCCGTCGTTGTCGTAATCAAAAGGCGCAACTCCGTAAGCCTTGACCCAGCCGGTATCCGGCAGCCGAACCTGACCGAAACTCTTCCCATGATCGTTGTGCCACAGGGTAAGGACGGGCTGGGTCAGTCGCGTTATGACGTAATCCATCCATTCGTCATGATCGAAGTCCAGGGCGGCAATACCTACCGTGGGTACGTCCTTCCCGTCTTGCGCGTTCGCGAACGGGTGGACAGCGAGGAACTTGCCCTCACGCGGATTTTGGAAGATGGTACCGCCAGTCCAATCGGCCAACACGAGGTCTACCGCGCGATCGTTGTTGTAGTCCGTACCGATAGCATTCTCCGCAAAAGAAGAGCTAGAAACCCCGATTGCATCTGTCACATTCGTGAAGGTGCCGTCACCGTTATTTCTCCACATGACACTTCCGCTGGTCTTCACGGTGCCAACCGTTCGGAGAATTCCGCTTGAGCCGTAGAGATCCAGGTCCCCATCGTGGTCATAGTCAATGAACGTAAGTCCGCCAATGCCTATGCCGGTAATTCCAGAGACGGCAGTCACGTCCCTAAATTTGCCTTTCTTTTCATTGTGCAGAAGCTGGATCCCGGAGTTAATGCTGAGGGCCAAGTCAGCAAATCCATCATTGTCGTAGTCGCCGGCCGTACACCCTATTGCCGCGACGTCGGGATCGAGCCCAGCTTGCGTGGTGACGTCCTGGAATTTGCCGTTTCCGAGATTGTGATAGAGTGACATCCCGCCACGGGGACCGTTGGCCGCGATGAAGACATCGATCTTGCCATCATTGTCATAATCAAGAAAACATGCGCCCTCGCCGCGGTCGAATAGCGCTTTGGCGGTTTCGCCAGCGGGCTTCGCTCCGGATACCAGTCCCGACTCTGCAGTCACCTCCACAAACTTCACCCGAATCGCTGCCGGGACTTTCTCGACAGCCCCGGCCGATTCCTCGGCGCGCGAATACTGACCCTGCTCGCCGTAAGTCAGGCTCATGGGCGAGCCCAACTTGTTGTCCTTGATGTACTGAAATTTCTTCAAACGCTCGCGCGCGTGATCCACATCGCCCGACTGCTGGTAGGCGCGAGACAGCCCGAATTCCGCCGAGGCGTGTAACGGATTCAACTGCAGTGCATGCTGAAAAACCTCGACCGCCGCCGGATATTGCTTACCCTGCGCGTACACAGTGGCCAGGAAATACCATGTATCGGCATCACTCGGATCGATCTCGGTTACGTGTTTGAACGCCGCAATGGCCTTATCAGTGTCGCTCGAGTTCTTGTAAAACAGTCCCAGGTTGTACCAGGCGTGCGCATCTTTCGGATCCTGCTTCACCACGTCTTCCAGGATCACTTTAGCCTCATCGACGCGCTGGAGGTTGAGCAGGGCCACGCCGCGATTCACCCGCGCGGTCGCCAGCTTCGGATCCTGCGCGCTGGCCGCTTCAAACGATTTCAGCGCCTTCTCGAACAGCTGCTGGTTCATGTAGGCGACGCCAATATTGTTCAGCCGGGCCGCCTCGTTCGCTTTGGCTGTGCTATCAGCATCCGAGGCACGGTAAGGCGCACCCGCAAACCAGGCCACGGTCGCCACCACAACCGCGGCGAGCACAGTGATACGAATCGATCTCATGATCGGAATAGGCTCCCTGGGGCTACCAGATTACGCAGTTTTTGCTTGGAGAAGTTTACTCGAAGAAACGCGTCGCTACGCATCTTGAAAAGTACTCATCAATATTGTCATTCCGACGCCGAGCCCAAAGGTGGAGGCACCTGCTTTTCCGGCGAGCAATCGCAGGTCTAGCGCTTGGTACGCCTCTCATTCCCCGCTCCCCCGGCTGCGGGCGAACCCTTGCCGTAAGCACGCGACGTCACGACGCCCTTGCCCTCTTCGACTGTGACAGTTTGTTCTCCTGCGATCGCAGACGCTCTATCGACCTGTCCGCTCGGCCACTGCACCTCGATGGAGTCCGCCTTGGCCGCCGATCCCAGGCCGAAGGTCAGCGCCAACTCGCTCTGCGAAAGATAACTGGATCCGCTGCGCAGCATTTGCCACTGTTTCTCGCCGCCGGAAGTCACACGCACGACCGCGCCGATCCCGTTGCGATTCGATTTCGTTCCAACGAGTTTCACCCGCAAGCTGTGATTCTCGCCACCCTGGTTGTGAAACAGCCACGCCCGTCCACCGTTGGTCGTGAGCAGCACGTCGAGCGCGCCGTCGTTGTCGATGTCTGCATACGCCGCTCCGCGCCCCACCTTCGGACCCGCGAAAGCCGTGCCCATCTGTTCCGTTACTTCCTGGAATTTCCCGCCGCCCAGGTTTCGAAACAGGTGGGGAGGCTCCGCATAAGACACGCGCTTCTGCACGCGCTCAATCTCGTTCTCAATATGACCGTCCGCAACCAGAATGTCAGGCCACCCATCGTTGTCGTAGTCGAAGAAGAAGCATCCAAACCCCAGCGTCACCAGCGTATTCCGCCCCACTTCCGAGCGAGGGGCTTCATCCACGAACAAACCGTTCCCCTCGTTGTGATACAGCGAAAGCATCTGATTCGCAAAGTTGGTGATCATCAGACTCGGCCGCCCCGACCGGTCGTAGTCCCCAACGTCGACGCCCATGCCGGCGCGCGCCACGCCATCTTCACTGAATGCAATGCCCGCAGAAACTGCTCTCTCTTCAAACGTCCCGTTCTGTTTGTTCAGGTAGAGTTTGTTCGGCTGGGTGTCATTGGCGAGCAGAATGTCAGGCCAACCATCCTGGTTGTAGTCCAGGATCGCCACTCCCAGGCTTTTGGAAGTTGGATCGCTCAGTCCGGACTTCTGGGTCGCATCTTCAAACCTGCCATTACCCAGGTTGTGCCATACCAGCGCCGACGTCCCCTTGTACGATTCCGGCGTGCAGTACGACTTATGGGCCCCATCCAGTGTGCAATAGATATCGGTCTTCTCGGACCATTGCACATAATTCGCGACGACCAGATCCAGCTTGCCGTCCCGGTCGTAGTCAACCCAGGCCGCGCTTGTAGAAAATTCATTCGGTCCCCACATTCCGGCGGATTTGGTGACATCGGTAAACGTCCCGTTGCCATTGTTGTGGAACAGATGGCTTTGTCCTAGCGCCGTAATAAACAGATCGTCGTGTCCATCATTGTCGTAATCGCCGACCGCTGCTCCCAGCCCGAACATTGCAATTGCCAGACCGGCCTTGCGGGTCACGTCCGTGAAGGTTCCGTCATGATCGTTGTGATAGAGCTTCAAGGTCGACCGAGCCTTCAGGTGGCCCGGCCAGTCTTCGCCATTCACGAGCACGATATCGGGATACCCGTCGTTGTCGTAATCGATGAAAGCGCATCCCGGGCCCATCGTCTCCGGCAGCCACTTCCTCCCAAAGGCGGCGTTGTTGTGGACGAATTGAATCCCCGCCTTCGCAGTGATATCGCGAAACTGGATGTTCTGGGCCGAAGCTTTAAAGACCGTGAAGGCAGCGGTCAAGATGAGGGCAAATCGCAAACTGTTTTTATCCATGAGTTGTGGAGATCGTTAGCGGGAAGCACCTGCAACCGTGGTCGCACGGGCCGGACGCGGACGCGCAGCCGTTTTGGTCTGCCGGGTGGCCAATGGCACGGAGACGTGCTCGTGCACCGCCTGCCGTTCGTTGTTGTCTTCCGGATGCTGTTGCCGGTAGCTGCCCGTGATGGTTTGCGCCGACTCGTCTGCCTTGAAGCGCAAGTAGCGCGCTTGATGTTCCTTGGCCATTTTCTCGTCGCCCAGCCCGTTGTAGCAGAGCATCAGGTTGTAGTGCGCCTGCAAGTCTTCCGGATCAATCGCCAGCACTGCTTCCAGCACCTTCACGGCGTCCGCGTAGTTACGCTTGAGAAAGAGAATACGTCCCAGGTCGTTCAGCGCCACGCGATCCCGCGGATACTGAGTGACGACCTTGCGCAGATGATCAGCAGCCTCATCGTACTTGCCGTCCGCCCGCAGCACCTTCGCATAGAAGAAGTGGGCACGGGCCAGATCCGGACTCAGCGCCAGTGCCTTCTCCAACACCGGGCGCGCACGATCCATGTCGCCTTCCTGCACCGCCGAACGCCCGATATTGACCCAGCCGTCTGGATTCTTCGGATCGATCTCTGTGACCTTCTGGAACGCCAGCTGCGCCGCTTTCGTGTCTCCTTGCAGAAACAACCCGATGCCGTAATCGTTCCAGCGCTGCCAGTCTTCACCTTTCAGATCAACTTTCGGTGCAGCCGCAGCGGTTCCACGTGCCGCGACTTGCAAATTCACCTCGTCCTCTGCAATCGCAACGATCGGCAGATCGGGAATCCTCTCCTCCTTCGCGGAAACTCCTTTCAGTGATGCATCCAACGTAAATTTGCGATCGTCATAACCGGGCGTGACCAGCTCAGGGTGGGCAGCGTCTGGCTGTCCCGCAAATGAAAACTGCGTCCCCCACCAGGCGAACTTCCGATAACAAAGCCGTGCGTGCAGCGTGATCCTGTTTCCGGCGTTCTCCGGAATGTGCACACGATAGTGCACGGTATCGGCTGCGCCCGGAGGGATCAGGCGCACATACACGACCGCGCGAGTCGCCCACGCATTCCGCTTGTTGATCGGATTTCCGTGCGCATCTACCTGAAGTGACCGATAAAAATGTGCACCTTTCTCGACCGGACCTTTGCCATCATCTTCGGCCTTCCCGCTCCAGAAAACTGTCTTGCCATTTTCGTCGGTCCCTTTCAGTTCGAGCCAGGTGTCATATGCGTCGACCGTGCCCCCGGGGAAAAAGTGCCCGATCTTTCTTGTCCGCACGACGACGTCCACACGTACCGTGTCTCCGCGACGAACCCCCGGCTGAACGCGATTCAAGGGCGCGGTAACGGGCACAACCTCTCCCCCCATTCCCGGCGTGACCTTCACCTCTGCTTCTTCTCCCACCGCAAATGTGGTCGCCAGTTCCGTTTGGCCCGCAGTTCCTGCTTTGCTTTCCGCTTGCGCCGGCGAAAGCGCAAAAATATCGACGCTAAGAATTCCGCTCTTCAGGAAATCCAACGTAGCTTTCAGCTGTTCGGCATCGTCATTGGCCACCGGTAAAGCCGTGTTCGCCGCCGGGAACCGGTGGGAATGCACGGTTCCGTCGATGTTTCCCATGTCTTTCGAAGGCGTCAACGGCATGTGGCAATCAGCACAGCCCTGCGGCTTCTTCGGATAATAAAAGGAGCGCGCACCCTGGCCGGACAGGCCGCTCGCCTGCCAGTTGTCGTACTCATTGAATCCGCGGAACCAGCGGTAACTATTCACCGGCACGTCGAGGTGAACTTTGTGGCACGACGAACAGAACTCCGCGGTCTGCGTCCTCATGAACGGCTTCAGAAATGCGCGCCTGTGCGGTTCGGGATTCAGCTTGACCAGAAAATCATGCATGTACCGCACGACAGGATTCTTACTGGCCGCCAGTTCGTGCAGTTCGGGATACTCCAGGTAAAAGTCGCCTTGCCCCATCGTGCTTTTCACAGCCGCAATCGAGTGGCACATCATGCAACCCAGTCCGGCCTGTGCGGGAGGCGTGTGCACGATCTGCTTGATCGGCGTATCCATCAACCCTGCGTAGAGCACCGCCGGATCGTGACACCCACCACACCACTTGGAGGGCTTGGTGCCGATCGTGTCCTGCATGTACTCAATACTCTTGCGATACCACTGATTATTGAACGACGAGAAGTGGTGGACTGAGCTATACCACTGGTTGTAGATGTCTTCATGGCAGCGCTTGCATGAATCCGACTCCATGAAAAATTTGCTGGGAATCTTGCGTTGTCCATACACCTGCGCCGAACTCGGGAAAAATGGGCCTTGCGGTCCATCTCCCTCGTGTTCCATGCTCAACGGCGGCATCTCGGGATTTTCGATCCGCGCCCGGTTGGCCCAGCGGGCCTCGCGCGTATACCGCAACCCGGCACCGACACCAGCTAGAACGATTAGACCAATCGCCAGCCGAACCACCGACATGCCGGTGCCCGAACCGAGCCACCCGCGTCGGCCACCAGCTTCGGCGATCAAGCATGCCAGGGCCACCACGCACACCGCTATGTGCGTGTACATCCAGTTCCATTCGGATCGAGGAGTGCCCGTGTGAATCAGCCACAACCCCAGTCCGGCGCCTGCGAGGAACAGGAACCATCCCGCCCACGCAAGCCAAGTCCCATCGTGCAGAAGGCGCTTCAGGAGAGGGAGAACTAGAATCGTGGTGAGGATCCCGCCGACAGCATGCAGCAGAACGATTACGGCATACGTCACGTTTTGCTGCGGAAATCCGTAGAGATAGACGGCGGAGCCCGTCAGTAACGCGACGAGAGCGAGGCGCAGTTTTTGTCCGATGGAATTCTGCGCGGATGCCATGCTGGGACTCAACCCGGGAAATCGCCTGTTCCGCCCACAACGCAACAGAACTAAAGCGATGATCCGAGAGTGTAATGCGGCGATTCAGGAGGCGTAATAGTATAAAAGGACTATCCACCCACCCCCGAGCTTCGGATTCGTTTCCTCAGAGTCCTGCGATTTATCGCTATTTGATCGGTGGCTTGCGGAAGCCTCCGCATTCCCTCTCTACTTCGGCCGCCACCGCGAGAACCAACTCCTCCTCCCACGGTCGACCCACGATCTGCACGCCAATCGGTAAGCCGTCTGTCGACTGCCCGACCGGCACAACCGCACCGGGATTCCCCAGCAGATTGAACCACTCGGTGTAGCTCCATGCGTCCAGGTACTTCACCGTTTTGCCTTCAACTTTCCAGACGCGCTCCCCATGTCGAAACGCCGGTATGGCCGCCGCCGGGCATAGCAGGATCGGGAAGACCTGCGTCTGCGCCAGAAGCTGGTTGCGCAGTTCGTCGCGGAGCAGCCATGTGTACAACAAGGTATGCCCCGTATGCGGTGGTTCGGCGGCAACCCAGTTCAGAAACTCCTTCAGGATCGGCGAGAGTTCGGACTCATGCCCCTTGGTCAGTGGCCCTAGAATCATGCCTCCCGCCGTTCCGAACAACTTCCACCACAAGTCGCGTGCCTGCTCCAGTCCCTCCGGGCGAAAGGGGACAACCTGTAGTCCTGCGCGTGCCAGCCCTTCGGCGGCGGTTTGCACTGCGACGCGCGTCTCTGGAGTAACCGGCGTCCGCCCATCATCCTCGAAGTAGCCGACGCGAATGTGCTTCAGTTCTTCTCGCTGGATCTTTCGTAGAGGCACGGGCGCCGACAAAGGATCGCCGTCGTCCGGCCCTGCCATCACTTCAAACAACGTCAGTAGATCCCCAACGGTACGCGCCATCGGACCGACCACGCCGAGCAGCGCGAACGGCCCGGCCGAGACGGGAAAGTGCCCAGTCGAGGGAATTCTGCCCGGAGTCGGTTTTAGCCCACAGATTCCACTGAAGTGTGCGGGCACCCGGATCGAGCCGCCGCCGTCGCTCCCCACGCCGCCCGCCGAACAGCCCGACGCAATGGCCGCTGCCTCTCCTCCGCTCGAACCGCCCGGTGTTCGGCCAAGATCCCACGGGTTGTTGGTGCGTCCATAAAGGACGTTGTCCGTTTCCCATGCCATGAGCAGTTCCGCAGTGTTGGTAACGCCAAGCACGATCGCCCCGGCAGCTTTCAATCGCGATACCAGGACGGCATCCTTTGCGGCAACGTGCCCGACCCGCAGCTTCGTTCCCGATTCGCAGCGAAGTCCGGCAACTTCCAAGGAGCTTTTGATGCTGATGGGAACTCCGTGCAGCGGACCTTTGAAGTCACCGCACACAGCCGCCGCCTCCAAGGCCTGCGCCTCCCTCCGCGCGCGAACATCGTCTACCTGCACGAAGGCATTCAGCCGAGGATTAAGATTCGCGATCCGCTCCAGGTGAGCGTCCACTAGTTCAACCGGAGAAATCTCTTTCTGCCGGACTTGCTCTGCCATGGACACGGCAGAAAGAAAGTTCAACTCGCTCATGCAGTGGCGTGACCTCGCTGAGAACCGCGAGTCTAGCACGCGGAGAGGGCTGCCTAGTCGGTTGACGGGCGGGCCGCGGGGTGACGCGCAGAGTGCAATATGGCAGTTGCGTCCTGGGAAATCTCACGCGGTGATGCAACCGAGATGCCCACCAAGGCTTCGCCTTCCAGCGAACTCACCGCAATATCGACCCAACGGTTAGGTTGGTGGCGCCCCCTGAGGTGCAGCTTCAGATAGTTGTCGGTCAACGCTTCCGTGACTCCGCCAACGCTGCCAAATTCGTCGCGAATCGAAGGGCTCGAACCATCGGCCCGTAACGTAATCGCCTGCACCGTCGTTCCGACAAATGAGCGCATGAACGCCAGCTTCTTTTCCGCCGCCAATTCGCGCAGAGCGCGATTTCGTTCGCGGGCAACGGAAACCGGGACGTGTTTCGCCATCTCGGCTGCAGGAGTGCCCGGCCGCACCGAGTAGGTGAAGACATGCAGATAAGTCAGCGGAAGGCTCTCGACCATGCACCGGGTTTCCTCGAACTCATCGTCAGTCTCACCGGGAAAACCCACCATCACGTCAGCGCCGATCGCAGCCATAGGCATGGCCGCGCGAATCTTCTCAATCTTCTCGCGATAGTGCCAGGGACGATATTTGCGGTGCATGCGTCGGAGAACAGCATCACTGCCCGATTGCATGGGAACGTGGGCATGCTTTGCAATGCGCGGAGAGTTGGCGATCAGAGAAATCAGTTCATCGCTCCAGTCCATCGGCTCGACGGAGCTGATGCGCAGCTTCTCGAGAGCGGTGTGTTCGAGAATGGCACGAATCAGAGTCGTCAGTCGCAAGCCGTTAGTCGGCAGGAAATGCGTGCCCGGTTCGTCTTCCCTAACGACTGAAGACTGACGACTGACGACCGGAAAATCCCGTCCCCAGCGCCCCAGATTAATTCCGGAAATGACCAACTCACGATAACCGGTCTCCACTAGTGCGTTTACTTCTCGCAGAACATCCTCCATCTTCAATGACCGGCTCTGACCGCGAACGTAAGGGATCACGCAGAACGAGCAGCGATTGTCGCATCCATCCTGCACCTTGAGATTAGGACGAGTCCGTTCGTTGGCCGCATCGAAGACTGGGGCTGCGAGCAGTTCGGTGTGCGCAAAAATGTCAGAAACGTAGATGGAGTTCTCAGTTCTCAGTTCTCGGTTCTCAGTTAGGGCTGAAAGCGGGAGGAACGTGGGATCAGGTGGGAGTGACTTTCCGTCGTCGCTTATAAGTTCCGCCAGCTGATGCTTATGGGAGTTGCCAACAACCTGCGTGACCCCTGGCAGCAACGCTAGTTCTTCGGGGGAACGTTGTGCGTAGCAACCCGTCACGACGATCCGGGCGAGTGGATTCTCGCGGTGAACGCGGCGGATAGCCGCCCGCGCGTCCTGGTCGGCGGCCGCCGTGACCGTGCAGGTATTGAGGACGACGATTTCCGCATCCGCGGGAGCGGAAGCACGCTCCAGGCCGCGCTCTTCGAATTGCCGCAATTCCCGGATGAATTGCCTGGCGCGGAACACGTCCGGTACTTTCAAATCCCAACCGATGGTGTTGGTACACAGATAAGGCCGGAGCGATTCAATCCCGGGCCGACTGTTCAGACGGATGGCCGGCGGTCCACCATTGGTAAAATCTTGCCAATGATCCAGGAACATCATGCTCCGGCGATTGGTCGTCTCGATCCATGCTTTCTCTGTAATTGCAAATTCGCCGTAGTCGCGGAGAGTCTGGCCGTGCGCCAGGGCGTTATCCCAGATAAAACCGGCGGGTGAGTACGCCAGGGCATCCACGTTGTCGTCTTCCATGCCATCGGGGTAGCTGCGGGGGAAGCCCGCGAAGGATTTCTCCATATAATCGGTCGCGAAGGCCGAAGTGGCCCATTGGTGGCCGTCCGCGCTGAGAATGCCTGAGCAGTAGGTGTTTTCGAGCAGCACGAAATCGCGGACCAGCTTGTGTTGGTTAGGCGTGATCTGCTCGCCAAAAGTGCAGAGTGACGGGTCACCTTTGCCGGCTTTCAGGTCACCGAGAACCTGCTCGGCGAGAAGATGATGCGGCGCTACCAGGGGCAGGGCCAGCCGAACTCGCAGGCGATTCGCGCCGGCCACGCCAACCTGCCCGGGCATCTCGATTACATCGGCTATCTCGTCGAGCGGCGGCGCTGGCTGGCCGGCGACCATTTCTCGGTCGCCGACATTACCGCGGCGGCGCATCTCTCGAGCCTCGATTATCTCGGCGACGTGCCGTGGGACGCGCACGAGCCGGCCAAGGAATGGTATGCCCGGATCAAGTCGCGGCCGAGCTTCCGTCCGCTGCTGTCCGATCACCTTCCCGGCGTGCCGCCGCCGAAGCACTACGCCGATCTCGATTTCTGACCCGCTTCACGGCGAAATCAGCACTTGCTTTGCCGCGAATTCCTCGGGGGTCAGGATGCCGGCGTCGCGCAACTGTTCCAGCATGCGCAGCTGGATGACGCCGCTCGACGCGGCGAACGCGGTCACGCTCCCAAAGCGCAGCTCGACCGGGACCATCCCTTGCTGCAACAGCACGAACGCGACGGCGAGCGCGGCGGCGCCGAGCAGAAACAGAACGCCCTGATACGGGTATCCGGCGGCGAGATCGGCCAGCGCGCACACCGCCAGCAGAATCGCGCCGGTCGCGGCGGCCTGTTTGGCGGTCACGATCGTCGCCGGATGGCGGCCGATCAGCCAATAGATGCCGCCGGCGATGGCCAGCACCAGGACGGCCGAAACCAAATCGTGCGGCCCGGTGGCGGCGGTGAACAAGGCGGCGAGGATCGTGATCCCGACCGCCGCGACCACTGAATAGCTCAGGGTTTCCGGCATGTTGGGCATCGATGTCTGCATCTCGGTCTCCTCGCCTCCGTCGAGCTCGATATTAGGCGTCCGCGACGATTGCCCGCATAATGCGCATCCACCCCGCACTATCGGGATTCCGCCGTCTTTGGCTCTTGTCCGCCTTCGCTTCGCCACCGGGTTCGGCAATGTCGCCCCCGCTTTCGCCCATCGCAACTACCGCGTCTATGTCAGCGGCAATGCGGTCGGCTTGATCGGCACCTGGCTGCAGCGGGTCTCGGTCGGCTGGCTCGCCTGGACGCTGACCCATTCGGGCGCCTGGCTCGGCATCATGTCGATGGCGGAATTCTTCCCGGTCGTCTTCCTGAGCCCGCTCGCCGGGGTGCTCGCCGACCGCCGCAACCAGGTCAGCGTCATTCGCACGACGCAAATCATCGGCGGGCTGCAGGCGAGCGTGCTGGCGGTGCTCGTCTATTCCGGCGCGATCACGATCGAATGGCTGTTCGCGCTGACCTTGCTGCTCGGCATCACCAACTCGTTCGCGCAGCCTTCGCGCATGGCGCTGATCTCGAACCTAGTCGACCGCGCCGCCTTGCCGTCGGCCCTGGCGATCAACTCGATCGTGTTCAATTCGGCGCGCTTCATCGGCCCGGCGATCGCCGGCCTGGTCATCGCCCAGGCCAGCGTCGGCGCGGCCTTCGCCCTCAACGCCGCGACTTACGTCATCTTTTTCATGGCGATGACCCGGCTGCACCCTGTCGCGGCGCTGTCGGGCGGGGCGGGACGCAACGTGCTGAGGGCGTCGGCCGAAGCCTACCTCTATGTCAGCCGGCATCCCGGGATCGCCCCGATGCTGCTGCTGTTCACGGTGACGACGATCGCGACGCGCGGCTACATCGAGCTGTTCCCCGGTTTTGCCGACGATGTCTTCCAGCGCGGCGCCGCCGGATTGTCGGTATTGGTGTCGACCGTCGGGCTCGGTGCGATCTGCGGCGGCAACACGCTGGTCATCTCGCTGGCGATCCTCGGCTTCACCTCGACCGATCAGTTCTATGTCGCGCTCCCCTTCGTCTTTGTCGCCGGGACCGCGATGGTGATCACCGGCGTCGGCGCGCAGACCTTGATCCAGGCATCCGTCGAACCGCAGATGCGCGGCCGGGTGATGGCGCTCTACGGCATGATCTTCCGAGCCGGCCCGGCGCTCGGCGCGGTGTTGATGGGCTCGCTCAGCGAACGCTTCGGGTTGCGCCTGCCGCTGGCGGTCGGCGCGGTAATCTCCGTTGCGGTGTGCGCGTTGACCTGGGCCAGGCAGCGACGGATCGCGCCTCTCCTCGAAAGCGAGCCGCCGCCTCGCGGGCACGCCGGCACGCCGGCGGAGAAGGGTGCCCCGTGAAGCGCCACCTATTATGCTTCGGTTTTGGCTACAGCGCGCGGGCGTTGGCCCGGATGCTGGGG
>Ga0137418_10002499_pt1 | contig 16863 bp, 14 predicted proteins | sample CZODoug3_1_2_16f_FD_122242 | JGI IMG/M metagenome (GOLD analysis project Ga0137418, IMG submission 122242) | Vadose zone soil fungal communities from Angelo Coast Range Reserve, California, USA - CZODoug3_1_2_16fungal (Hybrid Assembly) | ecosystem: Environmental > Terrestrial > Soil > Vadose... | reverse complement strand
AGCAACGTTGCGCGCCTGAAGCGCAAGAACAAGGTGATGAAGCTCGCCAAGGGATACTGGGGCGGGCGCAGCAAGCTGTGGAAAGCGGCGAAAGAAGCGACCGAGCGGGCCGCCAAGTACGCCTATCGCGACCGCCGCAGCAAGAAGGTCGAGTTCCGCCGCCTCTGGATCACGCGCATTAACGCGGCGGCCCGACTGCACGCGTTGTCCTACAACAAGTTCATGAATGGGCTGCGCAAAGCCGGTGTCGAAGTCAATCGGAAGATTCTCGCCGATCTCGCCGTCCGGGATCCGGCGGCGTTTGAACAGTTGGCGGAGGTCGCGAAGAAATCCTTGCAGCCCTAGAATCGTTGCGGGAGCGTCTCAAAGAGATCCCGCACGCGGACGAACGCCGTCTCCAGGAGCTCAAAACCGAGCTCCTGGGCCGCAAGGCCGGCGCCCTCACCGATATTCTCAAAACTCTCCCCACGCTCGACCCGGACACACGCAGGGAAATCGGCGGCGCCGCGAATGCCTTGAAGCGGGAGCTCGAGCGCGCCATCGCAGCGCGCGAGGGTGAGCTCAAGCGCGGCGCGGCGAGTCTCGCCGACGTCGATCTCACCATGCCGGGCCGGCGCCAGTGGCGCGGCGGCGTTCACATCGTCACGCAAGTCGTGGATGAGATCTGCGACATCTTCAAAGAGCTCGGCTTCACGCGGGTCGTGGGGCCGGAAGCCGAGACGGAGCGGTACAACTTCTACGCGCTGAACTTCCCCAAAGACCATCCGGCGCTCGACGCGCAGGACAGCTTCTACCTGGGCGGCGACGTGCTGCTGCGCACGCACACCTCCCCGGTGCAGATCCGCACGCTCGAGAGCTACCCGCCGCCGATTCGCATCGTCGTCCCGGGGCGCTGCTACCGGCGCGATCCGTTCGACGCATCGCACTCGCCGGTGTTCGAGCAGATCGAAGGCTTCGCCGTCGATGCAGGCATCACGTTCGTCGACTTCAAGGCGACGCTGGCGGCATTCGCGCGGCGCATCTTCTCGCCGACCACCAAGGTGCGCTTCCGCCCGTCGTTCTTCCCGTTCACCGAGCCGTCCGCCGAGATGGACGTGCAGTGCCAGATCTGCGGCGGCTCCGGGTGCGCCGCCTGCAAACAGACCGGCTGGATGGAAATCCTCGGCTCCGGCATGGTGCATCCCGCCGTGCTCGAGAACTGCAACGTCGACAGCGAGAAGTACACGGGGTTCGCCTGGGGCATGGGGCCGGAGCGCATCGCGATGCTGCGCTACGGCATTCCCGACATCCGCCTGTTCTTCGACAGCGACGTGCGGTTCTTGGAGCAGTTCATCCAATGATCGTCTCGCGCCGCTGGCTCGAGGCGTTATTGGGCCGTCCCCTCGAGGGCCAGGATGTCGCCGACCGGCTCGCCCGCCAGGTCGCCCCCGTCGACGGCGTTGTGCCGATCCATCAGGATTTGCGCGACGTGGTCGTCGCGCGCGTGCTCGAGGTGAAGCAGCATCCCAATGCCGATCGCCTCACGCTCTGCATGGTGGACGCCGGCGGCGCTGCACCGCTCGAGGTGGTCTGCGGCGCATCCAATGTGCAGGCGGGGAAGACCTATCCGTTCGCCCCCGTCGGCGCGACGCTGCCCGGTGGTCTCAAGCTCGAGCGCCGCAAGATCCGCGGTGTCGAATCCAACGGCATGCTGTGCTCGGCCAAGGAGCTCGGTCTCGGCGTCGATCACGCCGGGATCCTGGAGCTCGATACGCAGGCTCCGCCCGGGACGCCGTTTCTCGAAGCGGTTCCCATCGCTGACGAGCAAATCATCATTGACGTCTCGGCGAATCGGCCGGATCTGCTCTGTCATAAGGGCGTAGCTCGGGAATTGGCGGTGGGATTGGGAGCGACGGTGAAGCTGCCGGAGATTCCTGTTGGAAAGATGGAAAGTGGGAACGTTGGAACGAAAAGCCGTACCCGTTCCATCGTTCCATCTGACCATCGTTCCCACGGAGTCGTCGACGGAGTCGAAGTTCGCCTCGAGGATCCAGTCGGCGCCCCCCGCTACATGATCGCAGTAATCCGCGGCGTGAAGGTACGACCGAGTCCTCCCTGGCTGGCCGCGCGACTGCAGTCAGTCGGCCAGCGCTCGATCAACAACATCGTCGATGCCACGAACTACATCCTGTTCGAGGTCAACCAGCCGCTGCACGCCTTCGATCTCGCCAAGCTCCGCGGGCCGGCGGTGGTCGTGCGGCGCGCCAAGTCGAACGAGCCAATCGTCACACTCGATGGCGTCACTAGAAAACTGACGCCCGAGATGACGGCGATCTGCGACGCCGAGCGGCCCACGATTGTCGCCGGGGTGATGGGAAGCACGGACTCGGAAGTGTCGGAAGCCACGACGGACATCGTGCTGGAGTGCGCCTACTTCCAGCCGACCCGTATCCGTCGCACGCGTCGCGCGCTTGGCCTCTCGAGCGAATCGAGTTACCGTTTCGAACGAGGGCTAGATATGCTGGGGATGCCCGACGCCCTCGCGCGCGCGATCGACCTCATCCGCGCGGTTGCCGGCGGCGAGATGCGCGAGCCACCGGTCGATCTTTGGCCGGAGCCACAGCAGCCGCGCGCGGTGTTCCTGCGCGAAGCGCGCGTCAGTCAGCTGCTCGGTGTGCCCGTGCCTCGGAAAGAGATCGAGCGGCTGCTGTCGGCGGTCGGCTTCGTCGCCGCGCCCAAGGAAGACCGTCTGGCGGTGCAGGTTCCCGGCTGGCGCCCCGACGTCACCCGCGAAGTCGACCTGATCGAGGAAGTCGCGCGGCTGCGCGGCTACGACTCATTCCCCGACGAGCTGCGGCCCTATCGGCCCGGCACAGTCCCCGATGCGCCTTCCGAGCTCACGCTGGGTCGGATCCGTGAGCAGCTGGCTCGCGCCGGCCTGCTCGAGGCGAGGACGCTCCCGCTCGGCCCAGCCGACTCTCCGGACGCGATCCGGGTCCAAAACCCGCTCTCGGAGGATGAGGCACACCTCCGCAGCCGGCTCCTACCGGGCCTGATGCGGCGCGTCGAATTCAACTGGAGCCAGGGCCAGCGCGATGTCCGCCTGTTCGAGGTCGGCACCGCCTTTCGGAAGGGAGAGGGTCCCCGGCCCGAAGAAGCGCTGCACCTCGCCATTGTCCTGACCGGCGCGAGGCACCCCCCGCACTGGACAGATGGGGATGCGAAACTACCTGATATGGACATATGGGACCTAAAGCACCACTTTGAGTTAGCTGTTGGGGTCGCGGCGCCCGGTAGCGAGGTGCAACCGGCAGCGACTGGCTCTGGTTGGGTCGCCCTGCGCAAGCAGGGAGGGCAGCAGGTTGGGACGGCCACGCCGCTCGATGCCGATGCACCGCGCTGGGCGGGGCCGTTGTTCGGACTGGAAGTCAGCATTGCCGTCGGGTCGCGGCCGCTGGTGCGTTACGAGCCGTTGCCGACTCAGCCGCCCGTCGTACGCGACCTGTCCCTGGTGGTGCCGGGGGCCGTCACGGCGGCCGCGGTGGCAGCGGTGCTGCGTCGTGAGGGCGGCACGTTGCTCGAGCGGCTGGACGTGCTGGATGAGTACCGTGGGAAAGGTTTGCCGGCGGGGACACGCGGTGTCACGTGGCGCTGCACGTTCCGCGATCCGGTACGGACGCTCACGGAGCGCGAGATCGATGCGCTGCTCAGCCGGATGCTGACGGCGCTGGAGGGAGAATTTGGCGTACGACGGCGACAGGCTCCCACCCCCGCGACCGGGTGACGTGCGGGATGCCATCGATCAGCTCGAAACGATTCTCCGTGACGTCGCGGAGGAGTTGGCGGGCTGGCGTTCGCGCGCCCAGAAAGCCGAATCGGAGTTGAAGTCCCGGGGCGGCCCGGTCAAGAACACCGAGCTCGAGTCAGAGAACAAGACGCTGCGGCAGCGGGTCGAAGGGGCGCGCAGCCGCGTCCACGATCTCATGCAGCGGCTTTCGTTTTTGGAAGAGCAGGCACGCGACAACGGAGGGCATAAGTGACGGCGAAGAAGCACGCCGTTCGCGTGATGATCGGCGGAGAAGAGTACACCGTCCGGTCTGACCTCACTCCCGAGTACACGCGCGAAGTCGCCGCTTACGTCGATCAGGCGCTGAAGAAAGTGTTGAGTCAGGGTCCGTTGGTAGAGACGCACAAGGCCGCGATTCTGGCGGCGCTCGACATCACGAACGAGCTGTTTCTGGCGAAGCAAACCGAGCGGGAAGTGGCGGCGCGCCTGGCAGCCGTCGCCGACGATCTCGCCAAGATGCTGCCTCCGGCGAAGCGTAAGGCGCTGACCGCCGGCTGACAATCCTCGCGTGCTTTTGCGCACGCGCGTTGGAGATAGATCCATGGCCGAGCTGTCCAGTATCATTGCGGCCGTGCTCAGCGGCGTGCTCGTCGCGGCACTGGTCTTCTATGTGTGGGGGCGGCGCGTCGAGCGTCGCGCGGTGGACCACAGCCAGCGCCTCGTGCTGGCGGCCAAAGAAGAGCTCATGGCGGTCCGCGAAAACCTCCACAAAAGCCTCGACCAGAAGCTCGCGGGCGTCGATCGCCGCGAGCAGGACCTGCGCAAGCTGGATCAGCAGCTCGAGGAGCGTACGCGCGCCCTCGGCAAACGCGAGCAGGACATCGGGGCGCGACTCGAGCAGGTCGCCGGGCTCAGCGCGCAAGAGGCGAAGCTCGAGCTGGTCAACGCGCTCGAGAATGAGGCGCGCGACGAGGCTGCGGCGCTGGTCCGCAACATCACGGAGCAGGCCAGGAAGAACGCCGACCGCGAGGCAAAGAAAATCGTCGCCATGGCGATTCAGCGGATCGCCGCTGATGTGACGGCCGAGTCGAGCGTGTCGGCGGTGATCCTGCCGTCGGACGAGATGAAAGGCCGCATCATCGGGCGGGAAGGCCGCAACATCCGCGCGTTCGAAGCGGCGACCGGCGTCGACGTCATCATCGACGACACCCCCGATACCGTGGTCGTCTCCTGCTTCGAGCCGGTACGGCGCGAGATCGGCCGCCTCGCCCTCGAGCGCCTGATCGCCGACGGCCGCATCCATCCGGGCCGTATCGAAGAGATCGTCAAGAAAGCGAAGGCGGACGTCGACGCCAGCATCGTCGAGGCCGGGGAGCAAGCCGTCTACGACACCGGCATCCGCGGCATGCACGCCGAGCTCGTGAAGCTGGTGGGGCGGATGAAGTACCGCACCTCGTACGGCCAGAACATCCTGGAGCACTCCAAGGAAGTCGCCTATCTCGCCGGCATGATGGCGGCCGAGCTGAAGCTCGACGTGCCGCTCGCCAAGCGGGGCGCACTGCTCCATGACGTCGGCAAGGTGCTGACTCACGAGCACGACGGCACGCACGTGCAGCTGGGCGTCGAGATGGCGACCAAGTACGGCGAGAATGCGACCGTCATCAATTGCATCGCCGCGCACCACGACGACGTCCCGCACGAATCTTCGCTGAGCGTCATCGTACAGGCGGCGGACGCCATCTCGGGATCGCGGCCGGGCGCGCGGCGCGAAGCGTTCGAGACGTACGTCAAACGACTCACCCAGCTCGAAGCGCTGGCGTCGGAATTCAAGGGTGTGGACAGGGTCTTCGCGATCCAGGCGGGCCGCGAAGTCCGGGTCGTGGTGACCCCCGAGTCGGTCGACGACGCCGCGGCGGCGCGGCTCACCGACGAGATCGCGCGCAAGATCGAGCGCGAGCTCCAATATCCGGGACAGATCAAGGTGGTCGTGATTCGCGAGACACGGGCGGTGGGCGTTGCCCGCTAATCCGTCGGCCGCGGTGCATGCCGGCGCGAAGCTGATCGACGGCAACGCGATCGGCGCGACGATGCGCGCGGAGCTGGCCGGTGAGATCGCGGCCCTGAAGAAACAGGGCGTCACGCCCGGTCTCGCCGTCGTGCTGGTGGGTGACAATCCCGCGTCGCAGGTCTACGTGCGTATGAAAGGAAAGGCCTGCGAAGAGGCCGGTTTCTACCACGAGACGATCAAGCTCAAGAAAGAGACGTCCGAGGCGGAGCTGATGGCGCTGATCGAGCGGCTCAACGCCGACTCACGGATTCATGGCATTCTCGTGCAGCTGCCGTTGCCGGCGCACATCGACACCAATCGTGCATTGCACCGTATCGACCCGCGCAAGGACGTGGATGGCTTTCATCCCGAAAACGTCGGTAAAGTCGCCCTCGGCGATCCGACCGGGTTCCGGCCGGCCACGCCGTACGGCGTGCAGCAACTGCTCATCCGGACTGGTGTCGAGACCAGCGGCCAGCACGCCGTCGTGCTGGGCCGTTCCAACATCGTGGGACGACCGATGGCCCGGCTGTTGTTGCTGGATGCCCCCGGGGGCAATGCGACCGTCACCGTGTGCCACTCGCGCAGCCGCGCGATCGAGCAGTACACGCGGCAGGCCGACATTCTCGTCGTGGCGATTGGGAAGCCGGAATTCGTGACGGGGGACATGCTCAAGCCGGGCGCCGTCGTGATCGACGTCGGCGTCAATCGTGTGGATGACCCCACGCGGAAACAGGGCTATCGGCTCGTGGGGGACGTGAAGTTCCAGGAAGCGAAGCAAGTCGCGTCCGCCATCACACCCGTCCCCGGCGGCGTCGGCCCGATGACGATCACGATGCTGCTCTACAACACCGTACAGGCGGCCCGGCAGTGGGCTCCCCCACACCCCTAGATCTGTTCGCCGCCGCTTCCGCGGAGGGCGCGTGGACCGTCGGCGAAGTGACGCGGCGCGCGCGCGCGGTGATCGAAGCCGGTCTGCCCCCGCTCTGGATACGGGGTGAGATCGCCGGCTTCAAGGCGTGGCGCAGCGGCCACTGGTACTTCTCGCTGCGCGACAAATCCGCCCAGCTGCGCTGCGTGATGTTCGCCAAGCAGAACTTCAGACTGCCCGCACCGGCCGACGGCATGCAGGTCTTCGTCTTCGCCCGCCCGTCGATGTACGAGGAAAAGGGCGAGTTCCAGCTCACGGTGACGGAGCTACTCTCGACGGAGCAGGGTGGCCTCTGGAAGCTCGCCTTCGAGAAGGCGAAGGCCGCGCTGACCAAGGACGGGTTGCTCGATCCCGGCCGCAAACGCCGCCTCCCGCTGTTCCCGAACCGCATCGCCGTGGTCACGAGCCCCGACGGCGCCGCGCTGCGCGACATCCAGGCGGTCATCGCGCGCCGCTGGCCCATCGCCGAGCTGATCGTCGTGCCCGCGCAGGTCCAGGGCGCCAAGGCCGAATCCTCTTTGTGCTCTGCCTTGAATCGGATCAGCAGGCTGTTAGTGGATGTCGTGGTGGTGGCAAGGGGAGGCGGATCAGTCGAGGATCTCTGGGCCTTCAACAGTGAGCGCGTCGCGCGCGCCGTCGCTGCAATGCCCATGCCGGTGATCTCCGCCGTGGGGCATGAAACGGATGTGACGCTGTGTGACCTCGTCGCGGACCTCAGGGCGGCGACCCCATCGGCGGCGGCCGAAGCGGCGACGCCGGATCGCGCCGAAGTACTCGCGCAGTGTGGCGTCATGGGGCAGCGCCTGGCCCGCGCGCTGCGCATCGCGTCGCGGCATGTGGTGGAGCGCCTCGATCGCAGCGGTGACCGATTGGTGCGCGGCATCGAGCATCGGCTCGAGCGGTCCGGCGCACTGCTCACGGCGCACAGCGCACGCCTCGATGCACTCTCGCCGCTCCGCGTCCTGGCCCGGGGCTACGCCGTGGCTCGTGACGAGGACGGCAGAATACTGAAGCGCGTCGCCCAGCTGCCCAGCGGCAAAGAATTCCGGCTGCGCGTCACCGACGGAGAGGTGAATGGCCGAGTTCAGTAAGCAGCTGGAGCGGCTCGAAGCCATCGTCCGTCGCCTCGAATCCGAAGAGCTCGATCTCGACGAAGCGCTGAAGCTGTTCGAAGAAGGCGTGGAGCGGCTGCGCGTGGCGCGCGAGCAGCTCGCGCAGGCCGAGCTCAAGGTCAAAAAAGTCCTCGAGATTGAAAGCCCTCGCTAAGTATCTCGCCGACGCCCGCCTGCGGGTCGATAACGTGCTGGCGGCGGCGACGAGTGACGACGAAGTCGTGCGCTACAGTCTCCTCGGTGAAGGCAAGCGGCTGCGCCCGACGCTCGTTTTCGCCGCGCACGAAGCGCTGCACGGGCCGTCGTCTCCCGGCGTTGCCGAGCTCGCCGCCGCCGTCGAAGTGGTACACGCCTACTCCCTCGTTCACGACGACCTGCCGTGCATGGACAACGACGATCTGCGACGCGGGCGTCCGACGGCGCATCGCGCATTCGACGTGCCGCGCGCGACGCGCGCCGGCTACGAGATGGTCGCGCTCGCGGCGCGCGTGCTGGCGCAGGGGCTTGCCGACCTGGCGCTGCCCGCCGCGCGCAACCGCGAGATCGCGCTCGAGCTGTTTCGCGCCGCCGGCGCCGGCGGGATGATCGGCGGGCAGGCGCTCGACCTCGAGGCGGAGGCGAAGGCGCTGCCCGTTGCAGCGCTCGAGGAGGTGCACGCCCGAAAGACCGGCGCCCTCATCGCGGCCTCGTGTGTGATCGGTGGGCTGTCTGCGGCCAGCGCGCCACGTCATATAGAGGGACTGCGCGCGTATGGAGAGGCGATTGGTCTCGCCTTTCAGATCGCGGACGACGTGCTCGACGCCACCGCGACGTCGGACCAGCTCGGCAAAACGGCCGGAAAGGACGCTGCGCACGCCAAAGCGACGTTTGTGACGCTGCTGGGCGTCGGGGCGGCGCGCGCCGAGGCGGAAAGGCTGGCCGCGAAGGCGGTAGACCACCTGCGGGATGCCGGGTTAGTTTCCCCCATACTCGTAGAGCTAGCCCATTACATCGTGACGAGGCCTAACTGAATGCGAAATGCGCAATTCGAAATGCGAAATCGAACAATACCATTCAGTTTCGCATTCCACATTTCGCATTTCGCATTGAGGACACCGTGATCCTACACACGATCCATAGCCCAGAGGACGCAAAAGGGCTTTCCGGCGATCAGCTCCAGGAGCTCGCCGACGAAGTGCGCCAGCGCCTCATCGACGTCGTCTCGCAGACGGGCGGCCACATCGGCGCCGGGCTGGGCGTCGTGGAGCTGACCGTCGCGCTCTGCGCCGCGTTCGATTCGCCGCGCGACAAGATCGTGTGGGACGTCGGCCACCAGGGCTATCCGTGGAAGATTCTCACGGGCCGCAACGACCGGCTGCAGACGCTGCGGCAGCAGGGGGGCCTGTCCGGTTTTCTGCGCAGATCCGAGAGTGAACACGACCAGTTCGGAGCCGGTCATGCGGGGACCGCGTTATCTGCGGCTTTCGGGATGGCGGCTGCCCGCGATTTGAAGGGCGAGGAGTTCGAGGTGGTCGCCGTGGTCGGCGACGGCGCCATGACGTGCGGGCTGCCCTACGAGGCGCTCAACAACGCCGGCGATTCGGGCCGCGACATCATCGTCGTGCTCAACGACAACGGCATGTCGATCGCGCCCAACGTGGGCGCCATCAGCAAGTACCTCGGCTCCATCATCGCAAGCCCAATCGGTGTGCGGATGCGCGAGCGCGTCAAGCACGTGATCGAGCGCGCGTCGCACGTCATCGGCGGGAAGAAGCTCGTGGACTTCGCGAAGAACGTCGAAGAAAGCATCAAGAATCTGTGGTCGCCCGGGATGCTGTTCGAGGAGCTGGGCTTCCGCTACTTCGGGCCGATCGACGGGCATAACATCGGCCAGATGCTGCACACCTTCGACATCGTCAAGACCCTCAAGGGACCGCGCGTCGTGCACGTGATCACGCAGAAGGGGAAAGGCTTCCCGCTCCCCGAGCCCGATCTCGAGAAGTACCACGCCCGCGCCCCGTACGATCCGGTCACCGGCAAACTCAAGCCGGTGAACCCCGGCCCGCCGCAGTGGACCAAAGTGTTCGGCGATGCGCTTACGCAGCTCGCCGCTGAAGACGCCAACTTCGTCACCATCACTGCGGCGATGCCGTCGGGGACCGGCACGAACATCTTCCAGAAGAAGTGGCCGGAGCGGTTCTTCGACGTCGGCATCGCCGAGGCGCATGCCACGACGTTCGCGGCGGGCCTGGCGACGCAGGGCGTGCGGCCCGTCGTCGCGATCTATTCGACGTTCCTGCAGCGCGCCTACGACAGCATCATCCACGACGTCGCGATCCAGAAGCTGCCGGTGATCTTCTGCATGGACCGCGCGGGAATGGTCGGCGAAGACGGCCAGACGCACATGGGGCTGTACGACATCGCCTACATGCTCGCGGTGCCGCACATGACCGTGACCGCGCCGAAGGATGCGGCGGAGATGATCGGGCTGCTGCGCTGTGCCCTGAAGCACACGGACGGCCCGTTCTCGCTGCGCTATCCGCGCGACAAGGCGCCCGGCGAAGCACCGCCCGCCGCGGAGGTGCCGGCCGTCCCCTATGGCACGTGGGAAGTGCTCAGAAAAGGAAAGGACTGCGCGATCCTCGCGGTCGGCGTCATGTGCAAGCCGGCGCTCGACGCCGCCGAGCAGCTCGCGACCGACGGTCTCGATGTGTCGGTCGTCAATGCGCGATTTCTGAAGCCGATGGATCGCGAGATGCTCGACGTCCTGGCCCAGACCCACAAGCTGCTCGTCACCGTCGAGGACGGGACGGTGGTGAACGGCTTCGGCGCGGCGCTCGCGGCGCTGGTGCAGACCACCGCCCCCGATGTCCGCGTGGTGGCCCTCGGCGTGCCCGACCGCACGTATGAGCACGCGCCGCGCGCCCAGCAGCTCGCCGATGTCGGTCTGACGGGCGACGGCATCGCCGCGCGCATCCGCGCCCTCGCTGCCGAAGAGTCGCTCACCACGCGATGAACGTCGGGGTCGTCGGCAACCCCAACTATCCGGATCTTGGCGCATTCCTGGCGACGCTCCAACAGAAAGCGTCGAGCCTGGGCCTCAAGCTCTACAGCGAAGAGCGCGTCCTGTCGTTCTGGCCGACGCCGCCGCCCACGCTCAGCGATGCCGAAGGCAAGCTCGACTGCCTGATCACGCTGGGCGGCGATGGCACGCTGCTGCGTGGAGCTCGCCTGCTGAATGGCTCCAACACGCCGATCATGGGCCTCAACCTCGGCCGCGTCGGATTCCTCACCAGCGCTGCTCCCGACAACCTCGACTGGGCGCTGGACGCGGTCGTCCGCCAGGCTTACACGACCGAAGCGCGGCTGGCCTTGCAGTCGACGATCACCGGCAAAAGCGCCAAGCCGGGTCAGGTCGAGCCGCTGGTGCTCAATGACGTCGTCGTGCACAAGGGCGGCGTGGCGCGCGTCGTGCGGCTCAAGGTGTCGGTGGATGGCGACGAGGTCGCCCAGTATTCGGCGGACGGGATCATCGTCAGCACGCCCACCGGCTCGACCGCGTACTCGATGTCGGCGGGGGGACCGATCGTCGTCCCGACCGTGGACGCGATCGTCGTCACGGCGATCTGCCCCCATACCCTTGCGGTGCGGCCGCTCGTCCTGCCGGCGACCGCCGTCGTGAGCATCCAGCCGATTCCCCCCTGGAGCGACGAGGTGCTCGTCTCGTTCGACGGCCAGGTGGGCACGCCGATTCAACCTGGTGAGCGGCTCGAGGTGCGTCGCGCGGAGCGGCCCATCCTCCTAATTCGGCTGGGGCCGGAGAGCTTCTTCAAGCGGCTGCGCAAGAAGCTGCACTGGGGCGACTTGAGCGACAGGACGCGGAAGTAGTGCTTACCGAGCTTCGCGTCCGCGATCTCGCCGTGATTGCCGATGTCACCCTGCCGTTCCAGCCCGGCCTCAACGTCCTGACGGGCGAGACGGGCGCCGGGAAATCGATGGTCGTGGATGCCCTCGCGCTGCTGCTCGGCGAGCGCGCCTCGGGCGACGTGGTGCGGCCCGGCGCCGACAAGACGATCGTCGAAGGCGCGTTCGAGTTCGCTTCCGCGGTCCATCGCCATCTTCTTCCGCCATTCGCCGCATTGGGGATCGAATTAGAGGAGGGACGCCTCGTCCTCAAGCGCGAAGTGCTGCGCGAGGGGAAGTCGCGCGCCTGGGTCAACGGCTCGCCGGTGACGATCAGCGTGCTCAGCGAGATCGGGAGCCTGCTCGTCGATCTGCACGGCCAGCACGAGACGCAATCGCTGCTGCGCACCGACGCGCAGCGCGACATGCTCGACGCCTATGCCGACGCCGATGTCGAGCGCGTGGCGGTGCGCGATGCGCACGCCCGGCTCAAAGAGCTGGAGCAGCGCGAAGCGGAGCTCACGTCGCGCCAGGAGGACGTCCGCAAGAAGGCCGACTACCTGCGACATGTGCTGCAGGAGATCGAGCGCGCCAAGCCCAAGGTGGGGGAGGACGACGCGTTGGAAGTCGAGTCGAAGCGGCTGGCGCACGCCGAGGAGCTGGGACGCCTGGCGCGGGAGCTGGAGGAGACGGTCGATTCCGCCGCGCTGACGAAGGCACAGAAGATCCTGGCCGGGCTGCTGCGGCTGGATCCTTCGCTTGGCAAATGGCAGGAGCTGCTCGATGCGGCGTTCGCCAGCTCGGCGGAGCTGGCGCAGGCGGCGCGCACCTACGCCAATGAGATCGAGGCGGATCCGGAGCGGTTGACCGTCGTCGAGCAACGCCGCGACCTGCTGTTCCGCCTGCAGCAGAAGCACGGCCCGACCATCGCCGACGTGCTCGCCGCGCGCGACAGCGCGGCGCGGGAGCTGGAGCTGCTCGATACCGCCGATCTCGATCTGCGAAGCATCGGGGCTGATCGAGCGAAGGCCACTGACGAGTTCAGCCGCGCCTGCGTCGCCCTGCGGGAGAAGCGGACAGCGGGTGCCAAGAAGCTCGCCAGGGCCGTGAACAAGCTCCTGCCCATGCTCGGCATGGAGGGTGGCAAGTTTACGGCCCAGTTGCTCCCGCGCACCACGCACCACGCACATGGCGCCGAGGATGTCGTTTTCGAGGTGAAGCTGAACGAAGGTCTCGATGCGAGACCGTTGGCGAGAGTCGCGTCCGGCGGCGAGCTGTCGCGACTCATGCTGACGCTGAAAGTCGTTCTCGCGGCCCACGACGTCGTCCCGACGCTCGTTTTTGACGAAGTCGATCAAGGGATCGGCGGCGAAGTCGGCGGGCGCGTGGGTGAGGCGCTGATGGACGTGTCGCGCGAAGGCCGCCAGGCGCTGGTGATCACGCACCTGCCGCAAATCGCTGTCTATGCGGACCAGCACCTCGTGGTGGCCAAGGGAAAGAAAGGTGGCATCGCCACGAGTGACGTGGAGGTCGTGGCCGGCGAGTCGCGGGTGAAGGAGGTGGCGCGGATGTTGGGTGACGCCGACATGGCGACCGCGCGGCGCCACGCCGTCGAGCTGCTCAAAACGGCCAGCGAGACGTCCGCATCACAATCCGAAACACCGTCGCCGCCGGCGCGAAGCCGCCCGACCCGCTGACCGTCTGCTCGAACGAAAAGCTGCCTTCCACGTCGGGCCCAAAGTAGGTCATCGCCACGCCGATCCGCGTCCAGCGCTGTGACGTGCCGGGCCTGAGCACGCTGGCGGAGACGGGCGCGCCGAGGCGGGTTGCCACGTCGATCGAGTCCTGCGCGCTGCGATAGCTGTACGCGTCGTGTTGCTTCGCCCAGTAGCCTACCGTGAGCCCCACCGCAAAGGGCCCCCCCCGGCCAAAGCGGTACATCGGGGCGACATCGATCGCGGCGTATTTGCCGGGGCGCCAGTTGAGCTCCGCGAGCGCAGCGCGCGGCAGCAGCAGCTGCGACATGGGGCCAACGCGTCGCGCCCTGGTTCCTTCCATTTGCCAGCCGGCGCGCACGGCGGCATTGAGCCACAACCGCTGCAGCAACGTCACTTCCTGGGCAGCCTGAATCTCGATGTCGGTTTGATGATCCCCGGTGGGGATGTCGAGCAGATCGTTGGGGGAATCCTGGTGCCCGGTGGGCAGACGTACCACGAACGCCAGACTCGTGGCGTAATCGGTGCCGGCGACGACGCGGTACTTCGCCCCCAGCTCGATGTCACCGGCGAAGTAGCGCTGAGGCCGTCGCGTGTCCAGGATCGGCGCGAAGCCGTACGTCGAGTCGGTCAGCAACGAATCGAGCGCGAAGCCGACGGCGGTCGAGTCGTGATGTTGCTGCACCTTCACACGCACGATCGGGAGTCGCGCCGTCAGTGCGATGCGATTGGTCAGACCGAGCTCCGCGATCAGGGGCGTCTCGCGGCGCTCCGCGCGCGCCACCACCCGTGACGTGAGCAGCCGGCACGCGCGAATCGGGCGCAGCGAGTCGCTGCTCTGAAAGCACTGCCAGCGTGGCGGGATCGCGTTGGTCAATGCGGCGGCGATGGGTTGCTTGCCCGAAGGCGTGAACTCCTCGTCCCACGTCGTGATCACCGGCTCGAAGGTGACGCGCAGCGTGCCGCCGCGCGGCGTGTCGGTCCGCGGAACGGCCTGCGCCCGGCCGACCCCGGGCGCCAGCGCGGGGATCACCGAGAGCAGGAAGAGCGGCAGCAGTTTGTGTGGTCGCATTAGCACAACGGCACCCGCGGATGCGGATGCCGTGTGTCGCTTACCCCGGGACCGAACGCAGGTTCGCGTTCAGGGAATCGCGGGAATCGCGGTCGTGTATGCGGCGTTGATGGCCTCTCGCAGCTTCTGCGCGATGAGGCGGTGCGTTGCGGCGCTGGGGTGCACTGCGTCGCAGGAGAACGCCGTGCCAAACGGCGGGGGATTGGCGCTGCATGGCTGGCCGATCCGCGGAAATGGACGAACCGCAGTCGGAACCAGGTGCAGCGAATCGAGTGTGGTGTTGGGGTTCAGATACGCCCAGCCGCGCGCCGCCGCGGCCCCGGAGATATGGGCGTTAAACGCCGTCACTGCGGTGACCATCTTCACCAGCTCGGATGGGACGACCACGCGAGCAACGGTATCGGCGCAATCGAGGTTGCGCGGCGCACCAGCCTGGGCTGCGCCGAGTAACCCGGCGCCGTACGGGAATGGCACGAGCACCGAGTCGCCGCGCGCTCCGGGTATGCCGGTGGCAATGGGGGCACAGTTGGCGCTGACCGTGAATACCGTTGGGAACGTATCGGGTAGGGCCAGCTTGTTCTTGATCGCCCAATACGTCGCGCCCGCGCTGAAGTACGGGATCGCCGTCACATTGGCCACGCCCACCAACACGCCGCCCCGGGCGCCGAGCCCGTCGACCGCGGTGAGCATCGAGTCGTAGCGTGCGTTAAACAGCGCGGTCGGCGTGATGAGCGTCGTGTCACCACCGTTGGTGCTACTCGTCGCCGCGCCCAGGACGTCGTTGTTGCCGATCCAGATCGAGATGAACGTCGGCTGCGCCTTGGCCGCCATCTGCACCTGCGTCAGGCCGCCGAGGAAGAACTGTGTCAGCGAGTTCGCGTGCGCGCCGGCGCCATTGGTATACACGTCGTTGACCAATGCGCCCGGTACGGCCGTGTTGCTGATAAACGGCGGTGGAACCGCTTGCGTCTTGCGCAGCGCGCAGGTCGTCGGCGTTCCGCCGCCGAACCGCGCCCCGGTGAAGACGTTCGTATACGGCGGCGGGCAGCCCGGCTTGTTCATCAGCGGCGTGAAGAACGGCGCGTGCATCGCGCGCGCCAGCAGCACGGCGTACGACTGCGACTGCGTGCTGTCGTTGATGCCGCCCGATTGGAAGCCGGCGGTGATCGAATTCCCCATCGAGACGTAGCGATCGAAGAGGGGATCGACCGGCGTCACATTGAAGGGCCGGTTCAGTTTGTCGTTCTGGCATGCCGTGGCGGCCAGCACGAGTCCGAGAACGGCGGCCGAGAAGTGCTTGGTCCGAATCATGGGTCGCTCGTCCTCAGAAGGTGTAGGCAAGGCCGATGCCGAACAGATTGCCCTTGAATTGGTAGAGACCGGTATTCCCGACGGCCGGATTCACCGTGCCGCGCCGGTCGTTCTGTTTGATGTACTGGTAGGCCAGGTCGGCGTGCAGCTTGGGTGTCAGCTCGACCCCGGCACCAATCGAAAACTCGTTGCGGGCGCCCTCGGGCAGCAGCGGCGTGACGAACTGCGCCGGCGACGCCCCCGTGTGATATAAGTAGCCGCCGCGCAGCTGGAGCTTGGCGTTGTACTGGTACTCGGTTCCGAAGCGGAAGCCGTGCGTGTCTTTGTTGGCGGGCATCAACGTGAGGTCAGGCGTCCCGGCGTTGGCGAAATCGATCTTAACCTGGTTGAACCATCCCCAGACGACGTACTGGTAATCGGCCATGACGTTCCACTTGTCGTTCATCTTGTACGCAAAGCCGATCGATCCTTGCGGCGGCATGATGATCGACGTGGACACGGGACCATTGGCGAGTGGGCCCCCAGGTGCGAATTCCGAGCTGAGCACGGCGTCCACCGGAGTCCCCGCGGGCAACGGGCCGAGGGCGACCGGGAGGAACAGGTGCGTCGACTCGGGAGCGAACGTTGCCGTGCCGTCATACTTGATCGTCTTGCGCGTGAGCCAGTGCCCGCCGATGCTCAGCCGGTCGGTCACTTTCAGAATGCCGCCGAAGTTGACCGCGAATCCGCTGCCGCTTGCATCGAGCTTGGCGTCGGCGAAGTCCGTCCCGGCCGGCACGCCCACCTGGCCGAAAGTCGTCCCGGCCGGTAGCCCAGCGGGCACGCCCAGCGTTGGCGGGATCACCTGCGACGACAGATCGGCGCGTTGGCGCAGCTTGAGATGGCTCGTGATGTAGGCGACACCGATCCCGATCTTGAGGCGCGGGTGCACCTGATAACCGATCGTGGGCTGAATGTAGATCGAGCGCACCTCGGTGTTGTAGCCGAGGAATCGGCCTTCGAATCCTGCGACCGGCCATTTGGTCTC
>Ga0137418_10002498_pt1 | contig 16869 bp, 11 predicted proteins | sample CZODoug3_1_2_16f_FD_122242 | JGI IMG/M metagenome (GOLD analysis project Ga0137418, IMG submission 122242) | Vadose zone soil fungal communities from Angelo Coast Range Reserve, California, USA - CZODoug3_1_2_16fungal (Hybrid Assembly) | ecosystem: Environmental > Terrestrial > Soil > Vadose... | reverse complement strand
TGGAGATCGCGTTGAACGTGGCAAGCGAGAGCGAACCTCGCGTCGTGTGCAGCTGATCGTCGACGACGAAGAGATTCTTGGGCGGACCGGCGGCGGCGTGCGCCGCCGGCTCGAACAGCTCGTCGCGGGAGACGTTGAAGAAGCGGCCATAGACGTCGTTCATGGCGAGGAAGCACGCCGCCATGCCGCCGCCCGTGCTGAGGAACTCGCGGCGATTGATGCCCAACTTCTTCGAGGCCTCGTCGGCCAGCTCCTTGATCCGCTGCTCGACCCGCTGCTGCTCTTCCGTCTGCGGGTGAGGCATGTACTCGCCGCTGGAAACCATCCGAGTGGGGACGGGCGCGAGCAACGTCTCCCCTGTTTCAGAAGGTTCGACTTGAGCGAGTTGCTCGTCGGAAAACCACGAATCCGCTTCGCGCGTATCGGGCGGACGCTGCGCCATGTTTGCCTCCTGTTGGAGCGGCAAGACTCCGCCGCTGAGCGGCTCTCTCTCCAGTGGCGCATCGGAGATCAAGTCAGGGCGCGTTGGTCCGCGCCCGCCGGGCTCAGTGCCTTGCAACGCCGAACCGGCATGCGTGCGTCGCCTCTCGGCATAAGATTTCATGCCTGCTCGATCGAGAGGTCGTCTCGACGGCACCGCGTCTTGACTGTGAAAGCGAGCACGTGCCGTAGTCCGCGCAGTCGAGGCATGGGGGTTCGCGATGAGGCGATTCCTGAGCAGATCCTTCTCTCTCGCACTGGTCTTCGGCATCCACTTCTTCCTCTCGCAAACCGCCGCGGGACACGACGATCGCGAGGGCCGCGGCGGCTTCACGATCAGGACGCTCTCGACCTGGCCGGACCGGGTGAGCGGTGGCGACGTCCTGGTTGAGATCGCCTATCCCAGCAACCAGTCCCGCCAGTCGTTGATCGTCAGCCTGAACGGGCGCAACGTTTCCAGCGCCTTCCGCGCCGGACGGGCGGCGAATACCGTCCTGGGGCTCGTCACCGGTTTGTCGGTGGGCAGGAACACGCTGACGGTGGAAGGCAGGGGCCGCGCGCCGCCGAGCGAGTCGCTCGCGCTGACCAACTACCCCCTTACCGGTCCGATCTTCTCGGGTCCACATCAGACTCCGTTCATCTGCGAGACGCAGGCCTTCGTTCTGCCCGTCACCAGCGGCAATCTAGGGCCTCCCCTCGATTCCGACTGCTCCACGGCGACTCGCATCGACTACGTCTACCGATCCACCGCCGGCACCCTGAAGCCGCTGCCAGATCCATCGGTTCATCCGGCCGATCTCGCCCAGACCACGACGAGCCAGGGCATCACGGTGAACTACATCGTCAGGGTCGAGACCGGGACCATCAACCGCGCCATCTACCAGATCGCCATCCTGCACGATCCTGCCGCCGGACCGGTCCCGGATCCGTGGACGAGCTCGCCCGCCTGGAACGGACGGCTGCTCTACAGCTACGGGGGTGGCGCGAAGGCTGGCTACCACCAGGGGCGAACGACCGGTGGGGTTCTGTCGAGCGCGAGCGGCGGTGACGTGCTGGCGCTGGGTTACGCCATGGCGGCGTCGTCGTTGAACGTGTTCGGGAACAACGCCGACGACGTCCTTTCCGCCGAGACCACGATGATGGTGCGGGAGCACTTCATCGAGCGCTACGGAGTGCCGCGCTATACCCTCGGCACAGGGAGCTCGGGCGGCTCCATGCAGCTGCACCTCATCAACCAGAACTATCCGGGGATGATGCAAGGCTTCGCAGCGAGAAACAGCTTCGCGGAGCTCCTGACCTTCGGCATTCCGCTCTCCGACTGCGCCTTGCTGGAGCGCGCATTCAACACCTCTTCACTGGCCTGGAGCCTCGACCAGAAGACTGCCGTCGCGGGCTGGGGAACCTGGCAGCATTGCATCAACAACAGGACCTGGAACGCGGGGTACAAGCCCAACGGCGCCGTTACCGACAACGCTGGCTGCGATGTGGGAATCCCCCCAGCGCTCATCTATGACCCGGTCACGAACCCCGGGGGTGTCCGCTGCACCTGGCACGACAACCTCGTCAACGTCTTTGGCCGCGACCGCGCGACCGGCTTTGCACGCCGATCGCTGGACAACGTGGGCGTCCAATACGGGCTGAAGGCCTTCAACGCCGGCCAGATCGACGCTGAGCAGTTCCTCGATCTCAACGCGCGCGTAGGCGGCTACGACATCGACGGCAACATCGTTGGGGCGCGGGAAGTCGCCAACAGAAAAGCGCTGGGCATCGCCTATCGGACGGGGCGCGTCGACAGCGGCGCAGGTGGGCTCGCCGATTTGCCCATCATCCACTTCCGGCCCTGGAGAGATGACATCGGCGACGTCCACGATGCCATCCGCAGCCTCAGCTTCCGGGCGCGACTCATCGCCAGCAACGGGAACGCCGACAACCACGTCAACATGGTCTGCTCCAACGTGGGTACCGGTGCCGGGCGCCTCGATCTGATCGAGGTCATGGCAATCCGGCTTGTCGACCAGTGGGTGGAGAACGTCGTCAACGACACCGGCCACGGGAGCGCCGCGGCGAAGGTCGTCCGGAACAAGCCCGCGGGCCTCGTCGACGCTTGCTTCACCGTCACCGGCGAGCGGATCACCGACCCTGCCACCTGCGCGAGGATGTACCCGGTACACGGCAACCCGCGCCTCGCCGCCGGTGAGCCGCTTGCCCAGGACGTCCTCAAGTGCAGATTGAAGAAGGTCGATGCCCGGGACTACGCGCGTTCGTTGACCGCAGACCAGCTGGCGTCGCTCAATGCGATCTTCCCCCAGGGTGTCTGCGACTACTCCCGCCGCGGCGTGAACCAGAAGCCGCTGGCAGGCACCTGGCTCTCGTATTCGCTGCCAGGACACTTCGAAGACGACGACTTCGACGACAACTGATTCAGGGGCTGGTGGCTGTAGGCGCCGTAACGATCTCGACGAGCGGCGCCGCCCCCAGCCGAACGCCCAGTTGCCAGCGAAGTCCGTGGGGCGCCTTGCCACTGACGCGGATGTACCCCAGGTGCACGCCGTGCAGGTGGTGCGCCGCGCAGAGACCGACGAGGTTCCCCTCCTCGTCCGAGCCGCCCGCCGAGCGGTACTCGATGTGGTGGACCTGCGTAGCCGCCCGGCTGCAGCCCGGGACCTGGCAGAAGCCCCGATCGCGCGCGAGGACCCGCTTCTGCGGGGTATTCCTCTCCGCCAGGATGGGTTTCCAGACCTCTATGAAGTGCGCGGCGATGATCCGGAGGCATTCGCCAGGCGGAAGCCACCGCCCCGCGGCCTTCCGCGCCGCCCGAAATGCCAGGGAGAGAAGGGCGAGGACCCGCCGAGGTGCGACCAGGTCGAGCACACGCTTGGCGCACATCTGCGCCTCCTCTTTCGCCTCCAATTCCCGCCTGAGCTCGATGCAGGTCATCCGTCCGGCCCGGTCGATGAGGCTGTCGACGGTGGCGTCGCTCGCGTGGCGGGCGATGAGCCGGGCTTTCTCATAGGAAACCCGCCCATCGCGCATCGCCTGCCGGAGCGACGGGAAGTCATGGAGCTTCCGCTCCAGGGAGATGCGCTGCTGGACCGTCCGCTCCCCCATCCCGAGCCGCTCGCAGCAATAATGCTCGAAGGAGGCGAAGCCCAGGAACCGCCAGCCCTCTACGCTCCGAAACAGGAGCCCCAGGTGTCCGAAGGTGCCGTCCCACTGATTGCGCATCCCCACGAACCGCCGTAGCTCCTCGTCGAGGAGCCACGGATCGTCCTCCGCCTCCGGGCGCGGCCTCGGAGCCGAGACCGGTTCCACCCGGGCGAGGAATGCCCACTGCGCGCTCTCCTTCTCCAGCGACTCCTTGACGTGGTCCATCAAATCCTTGGCGGACGCCGACAGCGCCGGGTCAGCATCGCCGCCCTCGTCCGGCGCCATGTGCGCGTTCAGGAATTCCTCGCAAAGAGCACCGCATCGCAGCCCCTTCGGCACGTTCGCGCCCAAGACCTTCCCTGCAACCGCCAACCCCTCCTCGACGACCGGCCGCGCCTCCTCCGAGAGCGGTATCGACAACCGCCCCCACTCCTCGTCCTCCTCGGGCTCTGGAGCATCGGGGTCCTTCACCGCGACCTTCAACCCGCGAACGGTGTCCATCCTCCCCCGGGCCACCCACGATGCTTCGGCATCGCCGCGCGCAACGGGCAGGATGGCCTCCGCCTGGCGAACGCTCATCTCGCCACTCTGCACGGCGAGGCGGACGAGTGGCCGGTCGCGCAACTCCCGCGCGAGCCGCGCCATCTTCCGCGCGGTGCTGGCAGCGATCCCCAGCCTTTCGCGGGCGTAGTCGCCGATGCCGGAATAGCCGAGGCGGAGCACGCGATCGCCCTTGCTCAAGAGATCCAGCCCTTCACCGATGGCCACATCGACCGCGCCGCGCCCTCGCGCGAAGGGGGCGAGGAGCCGGTCAACGACACGCGCCGCCTCCGCACACACCGCCTCGTCTCGTTCGCGCGGCAGCGGCCACTCGAGCATGGCCGCCACTTTCGCGAGCGCGTCCAGGTACGGGTCGACCGGAATGGCAAGATGGGCGATCGCTTCGCTCATCCATTCTGAGTACCACCCCCCTCTGACATTCCCTGTTGGGTGAGTCGAGAGAAGCGGGCCCTCCGCCGACAAACCGGTCTAAACTGAAATCCTAGAAAGACGGCCCCCGCATCGACCACGGCGCCGCGGGCCAGCCAGGCGGCTGTCGGGCGCTGCTTCTCACGAGCAATGCACGAGTCGCCGCCTGCCTGCCGACTTGTCTTGTTACTTGGCCTTGCCTTCGGTCTTCGTCTCGCTCTTCATCTCGCTCTTTCCCTTGTCCTTCTCCATCGTCTGCTTCGACTGGACGTCCAGCTTGGTCGCCTGGTTCGAGCTCGGGTCAAAGCTGGCGCGCACTTCGTCGCCCTCCTTGAGCTGTTCCAGCTCAGCCTTGGTGCCGTCGCGCGTGATCGTCGCGCTAGGGGCGATCTTCACGTCTTGCTCGACGCCGGCCGAAGACAAGACCTTGAGCGACTGCTTGTCCTTGTCGACCTTCTTGACCACGCCGGAAAGCTCCTTGTTCGCGACATCCTTGGTCGCGCTGGCCGTGGTCCCCGCCTGGCTCGGCGGAGTCTGGGTCGCCGATGACTGGTCCGCGGGAGCCTTCGTTGCCGACGATCCCTGATCTTTGGTGGAACTCTGCTCTGCTGCACTTGCACTGGTAACGGCCGCCAAGAACCCTGCTGCCGCTACTCCGATGAGAAGCGTCCTCATTGCCTACCTCCTTGTTGTGGACGGAAAAGGTAAGCACGAGCTGGGCTTACGAGAAGCCCCCAGGCCCGGAGCATGTCCGGTCGAGCAAGCGCATCGTCGAGTGAAGCAACAGCGATTACTCGTTTGCTTTCTGCTTGGCCTCGCCCTTGAGCTCCTTGGCCTTGCCTTCGGCGGCCATCTGCTCGTTGTCGATGACCTGGCCGATGCGGTTCTTCACCGCGCCGACCACTTCCTCGACCTTGCCCTCGGTGCGCCCGGCAGCCTTGGCGGCCTCCTGCTTGGCCTCGCCCTTGAGCTCCTTGGCCTTGCCCTCGGCCTCCATCTGCTCGTTGCCGAGCACCTTGCCAGCCACCTTCTTGATCGTGCCGCCTAGTTCTTCGGCGGCGCCCTCGCCTCGCTTGCTCTCGGTCGACATGACTTGAACATAGGGAGCGATCTTTCGGTTGGGTACCGGGCGATGTCCTGGACGTGGCTTGGAATCGGGTCGCCGTCAGTCGTCGTGAGGTTCCGAACGGTACGCGTACTGGTAATGGTACTGGTACGCCCGCGAAAACCGCCCTGCGGCCGCATTCACTGCGTTGAACACGGCGCCGTGGATGGTCACACCGCTGTCGAGGAAGTGCTTGATGGCCAGGCCAATCTCCCGCATCGGGTGTCGGCCCGCCCGGATCGCGAGAAGATTCACTCCGGCGTGGCGGCCGATCACAGCGCCGTCCGTCACCGCGAGAATGGGCGGCGTGTCGAGCAGGACCAGGTCGTATCGCTTCGCGACGTCCGAAAGGAATGCGCTGAACCGGGGGCTTCCCACCAACTCGGCCGGATTCGGAGGCAGCTTGCCGGTAGCGATGAACTCGAGGTTCTCGTGTCCGGTCTTGCGAGTTGCATCAGCAAGCGGGATCTGACCACTCACCACCTCGGAGAGTCCGGGCATTCGCTTGCCTCCCAAATACCGGTGGAGGCGGCCGCGCCGCAGATCCCCGTCGATGAGGAGCACGCGCTTCCCCCCTGTAGCCAGCACATACGCCAGGTTCGCCGAGAGGAAGGACTTCCCGACCCCGGGACTGGGGCCGCAGACAGTCACGACGTTGTTGGTCGCATCGACCAGCGCGAACTGAAGCGCTGTTCGCAGGCTGCGCAGGCTCTCGATCGCGAGATCCGACGGGTCGATTGCAGCCAGTACCGATGGAACCGTGCTCGCCGGCGTGCGCTTCCGGGTGAGCTCAACCTCCCGGTTGCTGTAGGGCACGCTGGCGTACACCGAGACGCCAGTTGCTGCTTCGATCTCCGCCGGATCCTCGACGCCATGGTCCAGCGCCCTCTTCGCAAACGCCGCCGCGATGCCGCCCGCAAGGCCAAGGAGAAGGGAGAGCGCCAGCACCGGCAATTTCTTGGGGCTGACCGGCTCGTATGGCTTCAGCGCCGTGTCGAGTATGCGGACGTTGCCGATCGCGCCCGACTTGACGACGTTCAGCTCCTGCGACTTGTTGACCAACAGGAAGTAGAGCTCAGAGGCGACCTTCGAGTCGCGGGCCAGCCGCACGGACTCTAGCTCCTGCTGCGGGAGGCCGCGCATCTTCACTTCGATCGCGGCGCGCTCGGCGCGGAGCTTGTCGCCTTTCTCTCTCAGCGAGCGGAGGACGGGATGATTTTCCGTGAACCGCTGGCGCAACTCGGCGCGGTTCAGATCCAGCTCCGAAAGCGCCTTCTCGATCTCCACGGCGCGATCCAGGATGGCCTGGGTCTCGATGGTGAGATCGACGCTGCCTTGCTTCAACTGGAACGCCTTGACCGCAGCCTCACTCGTATCGACGTTCTTCTTGAGAAGCGGAAGCTGCTCCTGCAGGAATTCGAGCGTCTTCGCTGCCTCGGCGCTCTTGCGCTCGACGTTCTGGCGCACATAGGTGCGCGCGATCGCATCGAGGATGCGGGCAATCTGGTCACCATCCGGGCCATCGAGCGCCACAGTGAGGATTCCGGTCTTCTTCCCCTTCTCGCTGATGCGCAGTTCGGTCTGCAGGTCATCGATGACGCCTGCCCGACGCCGCTTGGTGACGCGGAACTGGGTGCCCGGGCGTGCAATCAGCTCGGAGATGAAGACCTCGACCCGGGCGTCGCCGTCTCCAGCAGTGGCCGCCTTCCCAACGTCGCCCGCGACCAGCGTCTCGCCCTTGGGCCCCTTGATCGTGAAGTGCTTCTTGTCACCCGCAATGAGACGAAGCGGCTCATCGAGCAGCTCGTCCGGGACCTGGAGGCGCGGGACCCCGATGCGCTCTCCGCCCCAGGCAAAGCTGGACATGCCGAACAATGGCGCCGCAACTCCGTCGCCGTCGTACCGGCGATAGAGGGCGCCCCCAAACACTGGGAACGTGCGCGGCCTCGCCTCCACCGTGAGATTGAGCTCGTCGACGATTGCGCCGAGCAGCGAGCGCGAACGGATGATCTCGATCTCCGTGTCCGCGGGCGTCTTCTCACTGAACATCGTCGAGAGGTCATCGAGGCCCGCGATGCCCTTCGTCTTGTCTTCGACCTGGAGGAGCACATCGGAGCGGTATGTCGGACGGGCGAGAAACAGGTACATCCCCGCCAGCACGACCGCACCCAACGTGACGAGCCCTACGAGCAGGCGATTTTCGAGCACCGTCCCGATGTATTCGGCGAGGGTGGGCTCTTCGTCGCGCAACTGTCCCCCAGGTGGCAGCGAGGGGTGTTGCCCCGGTGCTCCGCGCAAGACGCCGTCGTCAGCGTCCAATTCCACAACTCGTGCACCTTCTTGTTTGGTCATCGATGGCTAACCGTACTTCACCGGATGGCCTTCTGACCACCCAAAAAACGGTCTGAAAACGCGAAGTTCCGTTCTTCGTGCAGGACTCCTGACGACATCGACACCCGCCAGGGCGTTCCGCACACAAATTCGCTGCACCGGGCGCGAATTCCGGTGCTTACGTACTTCGCGCCTGCTCATGATCGATCCTACACTCGCGCATCCCCCGACTACAACAAAGAGACCACCTTGCCCAACACGCTCCTCAATCGGATCGAACAAAAGACCGCTCGCGTAGGCGTCATCGGGCAGGGCTATGTCGGCTTGCCACTTGCGCTGGTGTTCCAGGAGGCCGGCTTCGCCGTCACCGGTTTCGACATCGACGCGGCAAAGGTCGCGGCAATCGGCCGCGGCGAGTCGTTCATCAAGCACATCGGTCCAGAGCGAGTCAGCAAGGCGGTGCGAAGTGGCAGGTACAACGCGACGACGAACTTCGACCGGCTCAGCGAATGCGACGCCGTCCTGATCTGCGTACCGACGCCACTCGGCAAGCACCGCGAGCCGGACAACTCGTTCATCCACGCGACCGCACGCGAGATTGCCTCCCGGCTACGTCGCGACCAGCTCGTCATCCTGGAGTCGACGACGTACCCGGGGACTACGGACGAAGAGGTCCAGCCAATCCTCTGTGCCAGCGGCTTGCGCTGCCCTGAGGATTTCCTGCTCGCTTTTTCTCCAGAGCGCGAAGATCCCGGAAACCAGCAGTTCTCGACGCGCAACATCCCCAAGGTAGTGGGAGGGGTGAACGAGGCCTCCACAAAAGCAGCGGCGGCGCTATACGGCGCGGCCCTCGACCGCGTGGTGGCCGTCTCGAGCTCGCGGGTAGCCGAGTCCTGCAAGCTCCTCGAGAACGTGTTCAGGTCGGTCAACATCGCGCTGGTCAACGAGCTGAAGACCATCTTCGACCGGATGCACATCGACGTCTGGGAAGTCATCGAAGCAGCGAAAACGAAGCCATTCGGGTTCATGCCTTTCTACCCGGGACCTGGACTCGGCGGACATTGCATTCCGCTGGACCCCTTCTACCTGTCATGGAAGGCAGCGGAGCACGGCTCGTGGGCCCGTTTCATCGAGCTGGCTGGCGAAATCAACACCCGCATGCCTCAGCACGTGGTGAACAAGCTGATGCTCGCGCTCAACGAGCATGGAAAGGCGTTGAAGGGCTCGCGCGTGTGCGTTCTCGGGCTGGCCTACAAAGCCAACGTGGACGACGATCGGGAGTCGCCCTCGTACGAGATCATCGAGCTGTTGCGAGACATGGGGGCGCGTGTCGAATATTGCGACCCGTACTTCCCTGCGGCGCGCCACACGCGCAAGCACGGCGACCTCGGCATGCGATCGATTCCGCTCAGCCCGGAGTCCCTGCGCGAGTTCGATGCGCTCCTGATTGCAACCGCCCACGACCAGTTCAAGAACCCGGCGCTGTATTCGAACGCCAAGCTCGTGGTGGATACGCGCAATATCATTGCGCCTCTCTTCGGCGGAGCACCGCCGGTTCCGGTCGTCAAAGCCTGACCGACGTGGCGCTCAGAAGCCGTTCCGCAGCAGATCGATGAGAAGAATGACGGCGCACGGTCCGAGGCGAGAGACGAGATTCAGGTTGCGCTCGCGGTCGCCCTCGGGCCCGTGCAGCGCGAACTCGTTCACCAGGGAGTACGCCATCCAGGTGCCGCCGAAGCTCCAAAGTCCCGCGCGGCCGAACAGCGCCTGACCGGTCAGTGGCGCGGCGATGCTCCAGGCAGCGTGTGCGGAGAAGTTCACTGCCTCGCCGTCGCTGGCAAACAAGCTGGTGAGACCCGCCTCCAAAGCCGGCGGTCTGACCGGGGCCGGCGCCAACTGCAACGAGAGCGCGGCGAGCAGCCCGATCACCGCACCGGCCTTGGAGGGAAGGTGGACCACGACCGCGCCATCGCGACCTCTGCGACGACGCTAGTCCAGGTTCGTTAACAAACAAGAAAAGGCTCAGGGTCGGATGTGGTAACCCGATTCAGATGTAATTCGTAACCTACGTTTGTTCCCAATGTCGGAGAAGGTCCCAGATCAGGCGGCAACGCGACGGGACCACCAGGACGAGAACACCTGAGCAATGCGCTCGCTCGCCTTCCCGTCCCAAAGCTGAGGAATCCGGCCGGCCTTGCCGCGACCCTCCAGCGCGCCGCGAGCCTCCGCGACGATGCGCTCCGGATCGACGCCGACCACGGTGTTCGTGCCCTCCGAGACGGTGACCGGCCGTTCGGTGTTCTCCCGGATCGTGAAGCACGGAATCCCCAGCGCCGTGGTCTCTTCCTGAAGCCCACCTGAGTCAGTGAGGACGAGCTTCGCCTGCGAGGTGAGTCCGAGGAAGTCGAGGTAGCCGAGCGGCTCGCACACGCGGAGTCCGGGCATCGCGGCCACCTGGGCCGCCAGCCCGAACTCCTCGAACCGCTTGCGCGTGCGCGGATGCGCTGGGAACACGACGGGCAGCTCCCGCTGGATCTGCTCGAGCGCACTAAGCAGCCCACGGAGGACTTTCTCGTCGTCGACATTGGAGGGCCTGTGCAGCGTCAGGACCGCGTACTGGCCAGGATGGACTCCAAGCCTGCCTCTGGACTGCGTCTGTCTCGCGCGCGGCAGGTGATCGAGGAGCGTGTCGATCATCACATTGCCCACGCGAAAGATGCGGTCCTCGGCCGTTCCTTCACGGCGGAGGTTCTCGTCGCCGTCGCTGGAGGGCGTGAGGAGGAGATCGCAGAGCCGGTCGGTGACGATGCGGTTCACCTCTTCTGGCATATCCAAGTCGAACGAGCGAAGCCCAGCCTCGACATGCGCGCAAGGAATGCGGAGCTTCGCGCAGTCGATTGCGCAGGCGAGCGTCGAGTTCACGTCGCCGGCGACGACGACCAGGTCCGGCTGCTCCACCGCGCACACCTTCTCGAACCCGACCATCACCTTCGCCGTCTGCTCGGCATGCGAACCGGAGCCGACGCCGAGGTGGATGTCCGGCAGCGGCATGCCCAGGTCGCTGAAAAAGACGTCCGACATGGAGACGTCATAGTGCTGGCCGGTGTGCACGAGCTTCTGCTCGGCGAAGCCGGCGCGGCCCACCGCCTTCATCACCGGCGCAATCTTCATGAAGTTGGGCCGGGCGCCGACCACGTGCAGGATCTTCATCGCCGCTCCAGAGCGGGGCGCGCGACGCGGCTGAGGACGTCGAGGTAGCGGCCCGCCAGGGCCGGCCGGGAATAGCTTCGTTCGACGAATTCACGCCCGAGAGCTCCCATCCGCTCGAGCCGCCGCGGGTCGCGGGACAGCGCGCGGATGCTTTCGACCAGCGCGTCGACGTCCTCGGGAGGCGAAAAGACGCCCGCTCCGGCCCGCTCGATGATGCCGCGCGACTCGCCGTCCACGGTGGTGAGGATGGGCCGTCCGGCGCCCATGAACTCGAAGATCTTCGACGGAATCACGGTCCGGAACAGAGGCAAGTCGCGCAGCAAGACGAGGCAGAGATCGGTCGCGGCATACACTTGCGCGACGCGGTCGCGCGGCAGCTGATCCCAGAACGTCACATTGTCCATCCTCTCCGCCGCCGCCCGCTCCTTGAGGCGTGCTTTCTCCGCGCCCTCGCCGACCAGCAGGAAGCGGATGCCATCGTCGGCGAGGCGCTTGGCCGCGTCCAGAACCAGGTCCAGACCGTGCGCCATGCCATGGGTGCCGACGTAGGTCACGAGCATGCCCTCTGGCAGGCCCAGGGCCTTGCGGGCCTCGTCGCGGGAGCGTGGCTGGAACAACTCGAGATCCACGCCATTGGTGATGACGGACATTTTCTCCGTGGGGATGCCGTGAGCCGCGATCTCACCGACGAACGAGTCGGTCACCGGTACGATGTGGTCCGCGCTGCGGTACAGAAAGCGCTCCAGCTTCTCGAGGGTGCGGATGGCTGGGCTGTTGGCGCGCATCGCGCCCACCTCGACGATGCTGCGCGGCCATAGATCGCGAACTTCGAACACGAAGGGGACCCGCTTCAAGCGAGCGAGCCACAGGCCGGCCACCGCGGTCAGGAACTGCGGCGACGTGGCGACGACGACGTCGGGACGCTCCGTCAGGAACGGCCCGAAGGTGCTGGCAGAGAGCCAGAACGAAGAGTAGTTGAGCACCCGCTTGAAGAACGCCTTGTTCGCCGCGGCGTAGATGGGAATCCGGACCACGCGGATTCCATCCACGGCTTCGCGCCGGATCATCTGCCCGCGGTACCCCGGAAACACCACGCCGACAGGATGGTTGGGGAACCCGGTCAGGACGGTCACCTGGTGCCCCATCCGCACCCACTCGCGGGAAAGCTCGTGGACGCGCGCCGACGGCGCTCCCATCTCCGGCGGGAAGTATTGCGATACGTAGAGAATCTTCATCCGACAGCGCCCACCTGGACGGTGCCTCGCGGCCCACGGATGACGCACGAAGAGCCCTCGATGGATACGGAGCGGCCTGGCGCCACGATCGAGTACGCGACGCGCCCCTCCCCGTCCGCGTCGAATGCGAAAGTCCGGCGTGGCCGCCGTCGGCCGAAACCTTCTCCGACCCAGGACTCCACGCCTTCATCGCGCGTTCCGCGCAGCGAGTGCAGGTTCAACGTGCCGCCTGGGAACGTGAGGGAGCCGTCTGAAGCAAGCGTGCATCCAGGAGCGAGGGGCAAGTGGGATCGGACTCCGCCGCGTGCACCACGGACGGCATCGAACACCGCCAGCGCCTCACCTGGCCAGTAGACGATTCGACGACGATGCTCCCAGCCCGCGGGCGAGCGCACGCTTCCCTCGATCACCCTGACTCCCTCCGGGGTGCGACTGAGTCCGCCGGCCTCGACCTTTCCCCGCGCGCCCACGCGAAAGGATGCCCACAGCTCATCGGGCCCCTGACCCTCCACGCTCACCGTCGCGTGCGCCGGCGCGGAGCGCTCGAAATCGCGGACGGGTCCGACGTCGTAAGTCGTGACCCCGGTGTCGGTCACGACAGCGTGCCCATCCCAGAACAGCTCGTACGAGAGGGCATCGGAGTGGCCATGGCCAGGCTGCTCATCGGGCCCGATAGGCCCATGCTCGAAGAGGAGCTCATGGCCGTCCTGCCGCACCAGTGTCCAACCCGTGTTCACGAGCTGCAGATCTCCTCGCCGTCCGATCGCGTGGCCTGCCCCGCCGAGCCCGAAAGCCCGGCCAAGCCACGAGTCCCAGGGACCTTCGATGAGCTGCAGGGCCCGTGCGAGCGAAAGCACTTCATGAACCGGGGGCGTCGCGTTCGGTGCGGCGTCGTTCAGGTACGGAACCGCGTTCTCGCGCGCGATCGCAGCAAGCCATCGCGCCATGGCGCCGGCCGATTCCTCGATACGTCGATCGAGTCGGACTCCGCGGGCCCGGCTGAAAGCGATGGCCAGCAACACGTCCCGCAGGACGAGGGCGTGGTACTGGGCCGTTCGCTCGGCGTATCCCCCGTCTGCCAACACCTGCCTTGCGAGCTCGCGCGCCAGCAACTCGGCTCCAAGCCGGCCGACGTCAGCGAGGCCTGCCGCGTCGACTGCCGTGCTTCCCGTCACCAGCGCCGCCGCATCGCAGATGAGGTGGTTGCCAAGAAGATGGTGCTCGAGATGCTGCGAGAGAAATCGCACTTGCGCAGCGATCCCCGCCGCGAGCGACAGTCCCAGCGATGGCGCGAGGTAGCCGGCCAGAGACCAGTTCAGGACCCGCCGCGCGACTGGATAGGGCTCCCAGGCATCGCCTCGGGGCTGCGGGCACGCGTCCACCCAGCTCGCCACCAGCTCCTTCGCCTCCTCGAGGCGGGCGGCGTCCGAGTCAACGGGCCCAAGCAGCGCGAGCGCAACCAGCTCCGCATGGTAGTGCCGCTCGTAGCGCCAGAGCCTCGGCCGCGCAGCGCCCGTCCAATCGCGGCGGTCACCTCGGAGAGCGAGATACTCGACCTCACCCTGCCGCCAGAGATCGGCCACGTCTCTGAGGCGGCCTGGATCGGCGGCTCGAAGGCCGCCTTGCGGAGTCAGCGCAAACCGCCCCTCTCCGTCAAACCAGCTCCGCCGCGCCGGACGGACTCCGTTGAGCCGGAGTCGCGCCTCGTGAACGAAGCGCCATGCCAGCTGAGAGGGGCGTAGATGGCTGGCAGTGCGAACGAGGCGGCCCAACGAGGTCGTCACGATCCCAGCGTCACCGGTTCGCCGGTGGCAAGCGACTCGACCGCAGCAAACGTGGCCTCGGTCACCGCGGCGATGGTCTCGACCGGGATCGGCGCGGGTCCGCCCGCCTTCACCGCCTCGATGAAGGCCGCGACGCAGGCACGGTGACCCTTGTCCTGGCCCATCTTCTTCGACGTGCGCGCCCGCCCGTTGCGCCGCAGCGTCAGCGTCCGGAAATCGTCGAGCGTGGCGGTCGCTCCGTCACCGAGCACTTCGAGATGCTCCTTCCCTGCCGTGGGGTCGCCAGTGGCTACGTACGCTATGGTCGCCAGAGAACCATCGGCGAAGCGGATGCTGAGCGTCACGTTATCGTCTGGCCTTGCACCACCTGCCGGCGAGACGCCCTGTGCGTAGACAGAGACAGGCGACGAGCCGGAAAGAAAAGCGCAAAGGTCGATGAAGTGGCAAGCCTCGCCGACGATCCGTCCACCGCCGATGGCGGGATCGTGGATCCACGAGTCCGCCGGGATGTCCCCGGCATTCACGCGGTAGTGCATCACCAGAGGCGCTCTCCTCTTCTCGAAGAAGGCGGCCAGCTCGCGAGAGAGAGGCGCGAATCGGCGGTTGAAGCCGACTGCCAGGATCCTGCCTGAACCCGCATGCGCGGCCAGGACATCGGTGAGACCGATGCGGTCGATGGCCAAGGGCTTCTCTACGAACACGTGCTTCTGTGCCCGGAGCGCCGAACGAGCCTGCGCAGCGTGCTGGTCGTGACGGGTGACGATGAACACCGCGTCCACGTCAGGGTGCTCGAGGACGCTGGCCGCATCCGTCGTGCACGACTCGAACCGGTACTTGTCAGCGAGGTGCCGCGCCGAGAAGCCGCGGTTCGAGGCAATGGCGACCAGGCGAGTCCCGCGCTCAGCGGCAATCGCAGGGACGAGCGTTCCCGCGGCGAACGCCCCTGCCCCGATGACGCCCACCCTGATCGCTCCCTCCACAGCGCGCGGAACAGACACCGCGACGGTGCGCGGGGGCAGCTCCCGGGCCGGATACTCGAGCAGGACGCCGAGAGGGTCGCCGCTGCCGACGAGCTGGTACGCTTCCTCCGCGCGCTCGATGGGGAAGCGATGGCTGACGAGGCGCTCGGTCCGCACTGCGCCGATAGCGCACTGGTGCAGGAACGCTTCCATGTTGCGCTGCTCGGTCCAGCGCACGTACCCGGCCGGGTAATCGTGGCCAAGCTCCTCGTACGCCGGATCGTAGCGGCCCGGGCCGTACGCGCGCGATTGGTGAAAGGAGAGCTCCTTGTCGTAGTACGGCCGCCGGGGGACCTCCATGCCCACGGCGCCTACGACTACGACCCGCGCGCGGTCCCTGCAGAGGTCCCCCGCAAGGACCACGGGATCGTTGGAGCTGGTCGCTGCACAGATGAGGACCCCGTCGACACCGCGGCCATCCGTCATCGCGGAAACGGCCGCGGCAACGTCGCCACTCCGGTTCATTGCGGCGTCGGCTCCGAGCTCAGTAGCGAGCGCGACCTTGCGGTCGTCGAGATCGATTCCGATGACCGTGCACCCCGAGGCGCGAAGGACCTGAACCGCAAGCTGGCCGATCAGCCCGAGGCCGATGACGGCGAACGTCTCGCCGAGCGTAGGCTCCGCCGTCCGCACACCTTGGAGCGCAATCGCACCAAGAGTGACGAATGCGGCCGCGTCGTCCGTGACGCTGTCCGGGATCTTCGCGCAGAGATTCTTCGGAACGAGGTTGACCTCCGCGTGGTTGGCGATCTTGGCGCCGGCGCACGCGACGCGGTCCGCGATTGCGACACCGGTCACGCCCTCGCCGGCCGCAAGTACCCGACCCACGCAGCTGTATCCGAGCGGGATGGGCTGATCGAGCTTGTTAAGGAGGGCCTTGCCAGTGGCGAGAAGTCCATCCCGGGAAAGCCGGCTGAGTACCTTTTTCACCAGGTCCGGTCGTGCACGTACCTTCCCCACTAGCGAACGCTTGGCAAGTTCCAACACTTGTCGCTCGGTCCCAACAGAAATGAGCGACCGGCTAGTCAGCACGAGAACGGAACCCGCCTCGACGCCAGGCGCCGGGCCCTTTCGATGTTCGTGGCACGCCTCCGTGAACGCGCGGACATCAAGGTGCTGAAGCTGACGCCTGATCATTTGGAAGCGTTCACCCTCGTTCTCATGGAGGTCGTCGAGCGGGCGTCCGACCTGGCACTACGCCTGGGTCGTCGCGGCGGTGACGTTCACAGTGCTGCTGGTCACCGCGGGCATTCGCGCCACACCCGGCCTGCTGATGGTGCCGCTCGAGACGGGGCTCGGATGGAATCGCGCGGTCATCTCCGGCGCCGTGGCGATCAACATCGCGTTGTTCGGGCTGATCGGACCCTTCGCGGCATCGGCGATGAATCGATGGGGCATTCGGCGTCTGGTGGTGTCGGCGCTCGCCTTGCTCGCGGTATCCGTCGCGCTCACGACCCAGATGCGCAGTCAATGGCAGATGACGCTGCTGTGGGGCGTGTGCGTCGGCACCGGCACCGGCGTGACCTCGATGGTGCTCGCCGCCGTCGTCGCGACACGATGGTTCGACGCGCGTCGCGGCACCGTGCTCG
>Ga0137418_10002496_pt1 | contig 16872 bp, 12 predicted proteins | sample CZODoug3_1_2_16f_FD_122242 | JGI IMG/M metagenome (GOLD analysis project Ga0137418, IMG submission 122242) | Vadose zone soil fungal communities from Angelo Coast Range Reserve, California, USA - CZODoug3_1_2_16fungal (Hybrid Assembly) | ecosystem: Environmental > Terrestrial > Soil > Vadose... | reverse complement strand
GCCCAGGTCAATCCCTACAACGTAGCGCACCGGTCTCCTCCATTGCTGCAGCGGCCACCTTGGGGGTGAGGTCGCGCATGCAGCGGTGATGGCCCAGCGGGCAGCGTGGCGGGCCGTGTCGCGAGCAGGGCCGGCAGGCCAGTCCCGTCACCCCCAGTGCCACATCGCCCGTCCGGATGGGGCCGAACCCGAACTCCGGAAGCGTCGGCCCGAACACCGCGACGATCGGCGTGCCCACTGCCGTCGCGACGTGCAGTGGCGCGCTGTCGTTGGTCACGAGCAGCGCCGCGCGTTTGATCAGCGCCGCCGATTGCCGCAGCGTGAGTTTGCCGCACGTATTAACCGCCCGTCCGCCCGTCCGTCCCACCGCCCCCACGATCTCCTCGCCCAAGGCGAAGTCGTCGGGGCCGCCCACCACGACTATGGGCACGCCGGTCAGGCGACTGGCCAGCTCCCCGTAGTGCGGCCAGCGCTTGCTGCCCCAGATCGACCCCGGCGCGATCGCCGCAAACGGGGTCCCATCCGGAATGCCCCCCGCTGAGAGGGCCGCGACGGCGGCGCCGTCGTCCTCGGGCGTCGGATAGAGGGAGGGAGCATAGGCCGCCGCGGGCTGCAGCGCGAGGGCCAGCAGCCGGTCCACTTCATGCCCTTCCGGGGGCCTCCGGCGAACCTCCGTATAGAAGAAGGGCCAGCCATCGTGGAAGCCGATCCGCTCGGGAATCCGCGCCAGGAAGGCGAGCGCGGCGGTCCGCAATGAGCGGTGCGGCAGAAAGGCGCGCTCGTAGCCCTCGGCACGCAGCCGCCGCGCCAGGTCGCGCAGGCCTCCCCAGCCGCGATCCCGTCCGCGCTTGTCGTAGGGCACCGCGCGGCGGACCGCCGGGTGCGTTTCGACGAGCCCGGCTGCTGCAGGCGTGGTCACCACATCGACGGGCCCGTGCCGCGCGGCCAGCGCCGTGAGCAGCGGCGTCGTGAGCACGACGTCGCCGAGGAACGCGGTCTGAATGACGAGGCTACTCAACCTGAAGGACCGCCAGGAACGCCTCCTGCGGGATCTCGACCGACCCGACCTGCTTCATGCGCTTCTTCCCCTCTTTCTGCTTCTCGAGGAGCTTGCGCTTCCGCGTGACGTCGCCGCCGTAACACTTGGCGGTCACGTCCTTGCGCAGGGGCCGGACGGTCTCGCGGGCGATCACCTTGGTGCCGATCGCCGCCTGAATCACCACCTCGAATAGCTGCCGCGGGATGAGCTCCTTCAGCTTCTCGGCGATCTTGCGGCCCCACTCGTATGCCTTGTCGGTGTGGATGATGACGCTGAACGCGTCCACCGCGTCGCCGTTGAGCAGCATGTCGAGCTTCACCAGGTCGGACGTCCGGTAGGCGAGGAACTCGTAGTCGAGCGACGCGTAGCCGCGCGAGATCGTCTTCAACTTGTCGTAGAAGTCGAGAATGATCTCGGCGAGCGGAAACTCCCAGTGGAACTCGACGCGGGTCGGGTCGAGGTAGTGCATCCCCTGATACACGCCCCGCCGCTCCTGACCCAGATTCATGACGCCGCCGATGTAGTCCGCCGGCACGAAGATCCGCGCCTTCACGAACGGCTCTTCCACGCGGTCGATGGCGGACCCGTGCGGCATCAAACTGGGGTTCTCCACCAGCTCCATCGTGCCGTCCGTCTTGTGGACGTGATACTCCACGCTGGGGACGGTGCTGATGAGATCGAGATCGAACTCCCGCTCCAGACGCTCGCGCACGATCTCCATGTGCAGGAGCCCCAGGAATCCGCAGCGAAACCCGAAGCCGAGCGCGACCGATGTCTCGGGCTGATAGTGCAATGACGAGTCGTTCAGCTGCAGCTTCGCCAGTGAGTCGCGCAGTTCCTCGTATTGCTCGGGGTTGGTGGGGTAGAGTCCCGCGAAGACCATGGATTGGATGTCGCGGTAGCCCGGAAGCAGTTCGACATCCCGGTGCTCGGCGTCGAAGACCGTGTCGCCCGGGCGGGTCTCGCGCACGCCACGCACGTTGGCCACGAAATAGCCAACCTCTCCGGCTTCGAGCTGCTCGGCGGGCTTATGGCCCAGCTGGAGATAACCGACTTCGTCCACTTCGTAGACGTCGTCCTTGTGCGCCCCGAATGCAATCTTCATCCCCGGTGCCATCACGCCGTCCACGACGCGGATGCTGGGGATCGCGCCGCGGTACCGGTCGAAGTACGAGTCGAAGATGAGGGCGCGGAGCGGGGCCTCGTGGTTGCCCTTGGGTGGAGGCACGCGCTGCACGACCGCCTCGAGCAGCTCGGGCACGCCGGTGCCCTCCTTGGCGGAGATGCGGAGGATCTCGTCCGGGTTCGTCCCGATCAGGTCGTGGATCTCCTGCGCCCGTTTGTCGGGCTCGGCGCCCGGGAGGTCGATCTTGTTCAGCACCGGGATGATCTCGAGGCCGGCGTCCATGGCGAGGAGCAGGTTGGACAGGGTCTGCGCCTGGATCCCTTGCGAGGCGTCGACGACGAGAATCGCACCTTCGCACGCGACGAGGGAGCGCGACACCTCGTAGGTGAAGTCCACATGGCCCGGTGTATCGATCAGATTCAGCTCGTACAGCTGGCCGTTCTTGGCGTGGTAGCTCATCCGCACGGCGTTGAGCTTGATCGTGATCCCACGCTCGCGCTCCAGGTCCATCGTGTCGAGGACCTGTTCGCGCATCAGGCGCTTGTCGAGCGTGCCCGTCAGCTCGATCAGCCGGTCGGCCAGGGTCGATTTCCCATGGTCGATGTGGGCGACGATGCAGAAGTTGCGGATGTGGTCTTGGCGCATGCGGCGGGAAATATAGCCATTGGCCATTAGCCTTTGGCGGTTACCTTTCTAATGGCCAGCGGCCAATCGCCAACGGTCACCCCCTAACCCGATCCACGACACTGGCACCCATCATTGGTTGGTACGACCCCGCCCAGAAGGGCGGCTCTCTTCGACTCGCGGCCAACAGCTACCTGCCCGCCAAGGGCGATCCCTCGGTGAACCTTCCGGGATTGCGTCGCGGGGACCTCATCGTTCTCGAGAACGGCCGCGTCACGAGCGTCAATGACGGTTCCCCCAACGGACTCGAGGACCGCCCCGACTTCACGAAGCTGGGCGCCGTGCATCCGAATCGCCCGCTGACCCTGGAGACTCCCAACGCCTCCAGCCCGCGGACCGCGGAGACGCAGCGCGTCGTCGATCTCATCTGTCCCTTCGGGTTCGGGCAGCGCGCCCTGATTGTGTCGCCTCCCAAGGCCGGCAAGACCATCATGCTGCAGGCGCTGGCGGAGTCGGTGGCGGAAAACCATCCCAAGGCGATCCTCCTGATCCTCCTGGTCGACGAACGGCCCGAAGAAGTCAGTGAGATGATCGACTGGGGCCGCGGCGAGGTGATTGCGTCGAGTTTCGACCTGCCGCACGAACGACATGTCGCCGCCGCCGACATGGTCTTCGATCACGCGCGCCGGCAGGTGGAGCTCGGCCGCGACGTCGTGATCGTGCTCGACTCGCTCACCCGGTTGGCCCGCTCGCACAACACGACGGGGCGGAGCACCGGCCGCACGATGACGGGCGGCCTCGACGCGAGCGCCCTCGCGAAACCCAAAGGGCTCTTCGGCGCGGCGCGCGCGGTGCCCCCCGCGGACGGCGGCGGCTCGCTCAGCGTGATCGCCACGGCCCTCGTGGAGACCGAGAGTCGCATGGATGACATCATCTTCGAGGAGTTCAAGGGGACCGGCAACGCCGAATTGCGGCTGACGCGCGACCTGGCCGACCGGCGCATTTATCCCGCGGTGGACATCGCGGCGAGCGGCACGCGGCGCGAGGAGCTGCTCGCCGATGCCAAGACCGTCGAGGCCAAGCAAAAGCTCCGGCGGACCCTCGTGGGGATGCCGCCGGAGCAGGCGATGCAAGCGTTGCTCGATCAGCTCAAGCGTGCCAAGACCAACGCCGAGCTGTTGAAGAACTCCGCCTAGTTGGACTCGTGCTCCACAGCCACGATGCGCCCAGTGAGCGCGCTCACGTGGACCTCCGTGATCCCCGGCTTACCGGCGATCTTGATGTCCCACGAATAGATGAGCCTCCCTCCCTCCCGCTCCAGCTCGAGCGCCTGCACGGTGCCGCCGGGCACGCGCCGCAGCGCGATGGCGCGGGCCGAGTCTTCACTGACCTTTACCTTCGCGATGAGGCTGTCGGGGACTTCCCGCTTGTAGGCGGGCGCCGCAGGCTGCTGCGCCAGGGCGGCGAGGAAGGCGATGCTGGTGAACGTGATCATGTGTGCGTCTCCTTATTCTAGTGTATGCGCAGGGTGAATCCGGGCCGCAACATCACGGCGTGGGTGTTGTCGTATGTGGCGGCAAGACTGACGAACAAGGTGCGGCTGACTTCTCGCCCGTAGCCGATCGTGCCGGACAACTCGCCGCCGGCGATCTCCGGCGCGGTGCTATTCTCGGGGCCACCGGCGGCACTGGTGTTCCCGAGCACCTCGGCAAAGGCAATCGCCCTCGGCCCGGCCGGAACCGTTGCGCCGAGCGCGAAGTCGATGAGGTTGCTCACGCTGATCCCCGCCGGCTTTCCGAGAATCGTGTACCCCAGATTCGCGTGCAGATCGACGGCGCCCAAGCGCCGGCTCGCGATCAGGTAGGCGGTGAAATCGGTTTTATCGGTACCGATCAGGCGGCTCTCCGCCGTGGCCAACTTCACCTCAGCGGCGACCGCGATCGCGGGCCGCCCCGCCGATTCCGTCCACAGGCCGTGGATGACCGTCACCTCCAGGTCGCCCAGACCCGTGGCGCGCGGTCCGACCTTGGGCCGGATGGCAGTGTAGGGCACGGGCTCGACGAGCAGCTCCCAGGTGTTGGTCAGGGCGTACTCGAACGCCACCGGCAGCGCGCTCTCCCGTCCCTCCGCGGAGAACTGTTGCTCGAACCCGCTCGCGATCTGGAACGAATGCGCGGGGTGAAACCGCGCCGTCTCGGTCTCCAGCGTCTGCGCCGAGCTGGTCCCCGGGACGAGAGACAGCATCAGCAACACAGGGATGTGCGCCAGTCGCATCATGAGGTCCTCCGAATGGTGTAGCCGCGGCCGCGGATCGCGACGAGCAAGGTCGGTACCGCGAACAGGGTGATGGGCGTGGACAGGACCAACCCTCCGATAACGGCGAGCGCCAGCGGCCGCTGCAGCTCGCTTCCGGCGCCGAGGCCGAGCGCCAGGGGCAGCAGGCCGAACAGCGTACACAGCGTCGTCATAAGGATCGGCCGGAGTCGGACGCGCGCCGCCTCTCGAATGGCGACCTCGAGCGGCGCGCCCTCGTCACGCATCCGCAGCCGCGTGAAGTCGAGGAGAATGATGCCGTTCTTGACGATCAGGCCGACCAACAGAATCAAACCCATGAACGAGGCGACGTTCAGCGCCGTGCCGGTCACCAGCAGGAGCAGCAGCGCGCCGACGAACGACACCGGGGCGACGAGCAGGACGACGAGCGGCTCCACGAACGACTCGAACTGCACAACCATCACGGCGCATACGCTCACCGCGGCGAGCGCCAGCACGACCAGGAGCGCGCGGAACGCCTCCTGCTGACTCTCGTACTGTCCGCCGAGCACGACCCGGACGCCGGATGGCGCGGGATGCGCGGCCAGTACGCTCCGGACATCCCCCATGATCCCGCCCAGCGACCGCCCGCTTACATCGGCCGTCATCGCGATCATCTGCTGCTGGTTCTCGCGCTCGAGACTGAGCCGGGACTGCGTCGGCGTGAAGGTCGCCAGGCTGCCGAGCGGTGTCGGGCGGCCGGCGCCGCCGGCGACGACGGGCAGGGCGCGCAGGCGCAGCGGGTCGTAGCGCACGGAGTCGGGTGCCCGCACCCGCACAGCCACCGGGCGGTCCCCGGCGCGGATCTCGCCCGCGCCCGTCCCGAGGAGGGCGGCGCTCACCACGCCGCCGACGTCCTCGGGCGTCATCCCGATCCGGTCCGCCTCGGCTTGGTTCACCCGCATCATCAGCTCGGGAGACGGCTCACTCACGCCATCGTACAGATCCGCGAGGCCGTTGACCTTTTCGAGTTCGGGGGCGAGACGCCGGGCGTACGCCTCGAGTGTATCCAATTGCTCCCCGAACAGCTTGATCTCCACGGGCTTCGCGGCACCGGCCAGATCGTTGATCACGTCCGACAGAATCTGGACGAACTCGATGTGCAAGCGCGGCACCGCCACGTTGACCTCATCCCGCACCTCGTCCATGACCGCGAAGATGTCCCGCGAGCGGCGGCTCCGCGGCACCAGGCGGGCGGCGATGTCGCCGGTGTTCTGCGTCGTGGCGAACAGGCCCAGCTCGGCGCCCGTGCGACGCGACGTCGCTTCGATCTCGGGGGTCGCCGCCAGAATGCGCTCGGCGATGCCGACCTCCCGATCCGTCTCCGCCAACGCCGTCCCGCCGGGCGTGAAGTAGTCGAGCACAAAGGCCCCCTCGTCCATCTCGGGAAGGAACCCCGTGCCCACCATGCGCATCAGCACGACCCCCGCGCCGACGAGCACCAGCGCCGCGCCGCCGATGCGCCGCGCGTGATGGAGCACCGCGACGAGCGCGCGTTCGTACTGCGACCCCAGCGCGTCGAGCGCCGCCTGCGCCCGGGCCAGCGGGCCGCGCCGGGTCGTTTCGACCTCGTGTGCTGACACGAACTGCTCGGCGAGCAGCGGGATGATCGTCAGAGCCAGCACGAGCGACACCAGGACCGCGATCGTCAGGGTCGTCGCGAGGGCGGCGAAGAACTGCCCCACGACGCCCTGCAACAGGCCAAGCGGGAGAAACACCACGACAGTCGTCAACGTCGACGTCGTCACCGGCCAAATTAACTCTTGCACTGCGGCGCGGATGGCCACCATGCGGTCCGGGGTGAGCCGCAGGTGGCGCGCGATGTTCTCGGTGATCACGACCGCGTCGTCGATGACGAGGCCAATCGCGATCGCCATCGCACCCAGGGTCATCAGATTGAACGTTTGACCGAGTAAATGCATGACAAACACCGTGATGGCGAGCGTCAGCGGGATGGAGGCGGCGCTGATCGCCGTGATCCGCCCGTGGCGGAGGAACACGAGCAGCACGACCACCGCGAGGGTGGCGCCGATGAGCATCGCGTCTCGCACCGACCGTACCGCCTCGCGGACGAGCTCCGCCTGGTCGTACACCGGCTTCAAATGCACGCCGGGCGGCAGCGTCGTCGCGATCGCCGTGACGATCCGACCGACACTGTCGGCGAGCGCGAGGGTGTTGCCCCCGACCTGTCGGGTAATGTTGATCAGTGCCGCCGGCTTGCCGTCCCCCGCGATGATGCGGACGTGATCCTCGGTCCCCAGCTGCACCGTCGCGACGTCCCGCACCCGGAGGCCGCCCCGGATGACCACGGCGCCGATGTCCTCGGGTGCGTGGGCTTCCTGATCGGTGACGATCAGGTACTGACGGTAGTCCTGCGCGACGCGCCCGACCGCCTGCACGGTGATGGCGCGCCGGATCGCGTCCGCCAGGTCTGCGTACGTCATTCCTTGGGCGGCGAGCCGGGCGGGATCGGCGATCACCTCGAGCTCGCGCACGTCCGAACCCTGCACGTCCACGCGTCCGACGCCCGGCACTCGCGAGATGAGCGGCTTGATTTCATAGCGCGCGAGGTCGTACAGCGCCGCAGGCTCACCGCCTTCGACGTTGTACGAAAGAATCGGGAAGAGCGACGGAGTGAGCTGCTCCACGTCGATGGTCAGATCGGGTGGCAACGCACTCTGGACCTGGTTCACACGCGCCCGGACCAGCTGCAGGGCTTGGTCCATGTTCGTGCCCGGGCCGAACGTAATCGAGATCTCCGTGGCGCCGCGGATCGAGTGCGAACGGACGCGCGTCACCCCGGGCACAATGCTCACGGCCTCCTCCAGGGGCCGCGTGATGCTGAAGACCACCTGGCGCGCGCCCAGCGTTGATCCTTGGGCGACGATCGTGATGCGGGAGAACCGGAGCTCCGGGTAGATCGCCGAGGGCAGACGTAGCGCGGCCCAACCACCAGCGGCGCTCAGCAACGACACCAGCAGGTAGACGAATCGCTGCTGCCGGCTCAACACATCGAAGAGGTTCAACGACGCGCGCCCTTCAGGTCGATCTTCACGCCGTCCTCCACCCCGTAGGCTCCGGTGGTGATCACGGTCTCCCCTGCCATGACGCCCGCGAGGATTTCCGCCAGCGTTTCACTACGCCCGCCAACGGTGACGGCCCGGGCGTGGGCCACGCCCGCCGAGTCCACGACGAAGACTCGAAACCCGTCTCCTTCCGGGACCAGGGCTTCGACCGGCACGGTCACGGCCTTGGGGTTCACGCCCGTCACGATGCGCCCGAACACCGATTCCCCGATGCGCAGCGTGCGGGTGGGCCGCGCCGGCCGGGCCCGCACGGCGACTCCGCGCGACGCCGAGTCCACAGCGGCCGCGACACTCGTCACCACCCCCGGGCCGAGCGGCTCGCCGCTCGCGCCCTCGCCGCTGCTGACGCTCACCGCGTCGCCCGGGCGGATCTGTCCCGCCTCCGCCGGCGACACGTTGAACACGATGTCCAACGCCGTCGGGTCGGCGACGTCCACCAACGGCTGATTGGCATCCACCGAAGCACCCATCACGGCGTTCATGCGCGTGACGACACCGCTCAAGGGTGCACGCAAGGTCGCAAGCTCCTGGGCGCGGCGCGCCGTAACGGCGGCGGCCTGTGCCGCCGCGAGATCCGCCGCTGCCTGGCCGCTGTCCTTCTGGGCGAGGATGCCTGCTTGCACCAGCCGCACGGCGCGCGCGTACGCGCGCTCCGCGTTCGCGAGCGCCGCGGCGGCGCTCTGCGCGGCAGCGTCGAAGGGAGCGCGCTCGAACTCGACCAGCGAGTCCCCGGTCGCGACCCGTTGGCCCGCGACCACGAAGATCCGCGCCACGCGGGTCGGCCCGGGAGCCGCGAGCGCCGCATACCGCTCCGGCCGCGGGCTCACCGTGCCGATCGCGCTCACGAAGTGCGGAAATGGTTGGAGGGTGGCGACGCTCGTCGCGACGCCAAGGACGCCGGCGTCCCCGCCGCCGACCTGCTCTCCGCCGCTACCGCCGCAGGCCGCGCCGAAACCAGCGAGCGCGATGCCGAACCACGAGAGACGTGTCATCGCTCGTCCGGGTCGGCGGTGAGCCATCTCAAGGCACGGGCCGCCGCGTCCGCCGCCGCGAGATCGTCGATGTAGCGCGCCAGGATCTCGCGCGCGTTGCGCTGCGCCTCGAGCACGCTCGCCAGCGGCACGGCTCCCTCGCTGTAGGCGCGCAGCGACATGACGGCAACGCGATTGGCGCTCTCGACCAAACCATCCGCGCGCGCCAGCCGGGCGCGCGCCGCCGCCAGGTTGCGCCGGGCCTGCACCAACGCCCCGGTGGTTTCGCGGCGCGTGAGGTCGAGCTGCGCGCGCGCTCGGTCCCGCGCCGCGGTGGCCTGCAGGACTTCGCCGCCGCTCCAGTTGAAGAGCGGCAGGGGGAGCGAGAAACCGACGATCGGCAGCAGCTGGCGAGGCCTCGGGCTGGTCGGGTCACCGGTATCGAAACCAAGCTGGAGGTTCGGCGCAAACCGGCTGCGGCGCGAGAACGCCAGCGACCGCTCCGCCGAGCGCAGCGATGCCTCGGCCGCTGCGATCGGCAGCGGCGCGCGGCCCGCCGCCGCCTCATTGGCGGCAGGCGGCGCGAGGGAGTCGGCCAGCGCGATGGTCGCTTCGTCGCCGGAGAGTCCCATCTGCAGTTGCAGCGACAGCAAGGTGCCCAGAGCGGCGAGGGAGTCGTCCACCGCGATGTTCACCAGCTGGCCGGCGTTCACAGCGGCGAGCCGCACGTCGAGCTCGCTCACGTCCCCGACCTGACGGCGCAGCTCGGCGATCTTGCGCAGACTGTCCGCGTCGAGCGCGGTGCGGCGCGACAGCTCGGCGTGCCGCGCGGCAGCGAGTGCGTTGGTGTAGGTGGTCTCCACGTCGAACCGCACCGCGGCGCGCTCGAACGTAAACCCGAGGCGCGCCGCGTCGCGCGCCGACTCGGCCGCGCCGATGCGCGCGCCGCGCAGCCACGGGAGGTCGAGGGGCACGTCGATCAGGGCGTGGTATCTGGGAAGGTCCTTCGTGTAACTCGCGGACAGAACGGGGTTCGGGAACGCGCGTGCCGCGCGCACCAATCCGCGGGCGGCTGTGGTGTCCGCGCGGCCCAGGGCGACGCGTGCGCCGCGCGCGAGCGCCGCGGCAACGGCCTCGGCGCGTGTGACGGGTTGCTGAGCGGCGAGTCGCGGCGACAGGAGCGAAATCACTGCCACCGCTACTGCTGCGGCGAGTTTGGGACTCATGGTCCGCGGAACGTAACCCGCGAACCTTACGGCCACCTTACGCGGGGGCGGGGAAGGTGAGTGTGACCCGGGTCCCGCGGGTGGGGCGCCCATCGGCCGGCGCGATCTCGATCGCCGCACCGTGCAAGTCCGTGATCCATCGCGCGATCGCCAGACCGAGGCCGGCCCCGTCGGCCTCCCGGCGCGCCGGCTCGCCACGATAGAAACGCTCGAACACGTGGGATAGCTGCTCCTCCGGAATCCCAATCCCTGTATCCGACACGATCACTGAGCGCTGTCCGTCCCGCGCGGTCACGTCGAGATGCACGCGGCCGCCCGCCGGCGTGTACTTGATCGCATTGTCGAGCACGATGAGCAGCAGGCGCCGCACCAGCTCGGGGTCGCCGATGATGCCCGCTTCCTCGAAAGCGCCCACCTCGAGCGCGACCCCCTTCCGCTCGGCGAGAGCCCGCACGCCCTCCACCGCGCTCGCCGCGAGGTCGTCGAGATACAGGGCCTCGCGCGCCACGGGACGCTCGCCCGCGTCCGCGCGCGCCAGCGTCAGGAGATCGCCGACGATCGTGCCCACCCGGCCCGCCTCCTGCTCCATGGCCTGGAGGGCCGCGGCGTCGCGTGCGGGGTCGCGTTCCTGCCCCAGCGCGACTTCCGCGCGCGTGCGGAGCACCGTCACGGGCGTCCGGAGCTCGTGGGCCGCGTCGGCCATGAAGCGGCGCATCTGCTCCATCGAGCGCTCGACCGGCGCTGTCGACTGGCGCACCAGGACGTACCCGCCCGCGGCGACGAGCAGCAACGCCGCGAACGCCGCCGCCGCGAAGGTCCCGATGAGAGACGCGTACTGATCCTCCAGCTCCAGGCGATCGGCGACAACCGCCGCGACGTACGCGTGTCCCGAGGCGCTCGTGAATCGCTCGGCGTGCAGCCGCACCGCCCGGTCTCCCGGGGCGTCGTGGTCCAAATCGACCTGCCCGGTCCGCACTGCCTGGCGTGCGGCGTCGACGATCCACGCGTCTGCGGTCGGCGGGGTGAGCGGGCGGCCTTCAGCGTCTAACAGATAGAGGACGCGCTCCGGGATGTGCATCTCCTCGACGGCGTCCGCGACGCCCCCGCCGGCTCGCTCGACTTCGAGGGTCCCGGTTGCCGTCGCGACCGCTGCCGTCGCCGCTCGCAGGGACACGTCGAGCCGATTCGAGATGTGGTGCCGGATGGCAAGGAGGAGCCCGCCACCCAGCAGGAGCAGGATCAGGGTGAAGGTGCCCGCATACCACAGCGTGAGCCGCAGCCGGAGACGCGCGAGCGACGTCGTCATGAGCCGAACCGGTACCCGGCGCCGCGCAGGGTCGTGATGAGTTTCGGAGTGAACGCGTCGTCGATCTTGGCGCGCAGCCGCCGCACCAGCACCTCGAGGACGTTGGCGAACGGGTCGTGATTGTGGTCCCACACGTGCGCCGTGATCGTCGAGCGGTCGATCACCTGCCCGCGGTGGCGCACGAACAGCTCGAGTAAGGCGAACTCCTTCGCCGTGAGCTGGATTTGCCGACCGCCGCGGCGCACGACGCGCGTGCCCAGGTCCACCTCGAGGTCCGCGACGCGGTGCACTTCGGGCGTGAGCGCGAGGGGCCGCCGCCGCGCCAACGCCTTGAGCCGCGCGACCAGCTCCTGGAACGCGAACGGTTTCGTGAGATAGTCGTCGGCCCCCACCTCGAGGCCGCGCACGCGATCGTCTACCGCATCGAGCGCCGTCAGCATCAGCACGGGCGTGGTCACCCCATCGCGCCGTAGCTCGCGACACAGCTCGAAGCCGGTGCCGCCGGGAAGACGCACGTCGAGGACGAGGACATCGTAGTCGCCGGCCATCGCTTGCTCGCGGCCGTCCGAGAAGCTCGAGGCGACGCTGGGATCGATGCGGTGTTCGCGCAGGCCGTCGCGCAACAGGGCGGCGAGCTCAGGATCGTCTTCCACGATCAGCACGCGCACGGGGTGACGTCCCAGGAATGAATGGGCAAAGGATAGCGGCGCGGACGGCAGCCGTGCAACTTCGCGCGAGGACTCGGGGGAGGCGCCCCTCAGGGCGCCTGCGGCCCCGTCACGATCTGTCTGTAGCTCTCCGGATTCCACTTCGGCCGCACGGCCGAGTTGGCGAGGTCCATCCCCAGGAAATACGCGAGCCTGGCGTAGCGCGCGACCTTGTCCGCGTCGAGCGCGGCGGGCGCGTCGGTGACGCGATGGTAGTCGGGATGCAGGCCGCTCGTGAAGAAGAGGATCGGCACACCGTGCTTCGCAAAGTTGAAGTGGTCCGACCGGAAGAAGAGCCCTTCCTGCGGCCACAGATCACCCACCGGGTGAATGCGCAGCTCGGGATGGGCCGCGGCCACGCGGTCGACGGTCCTGCCGAGGTCCGAATGCTCGCGCCCGATCACCGCCATCGTGTCGGGCGCGTTGCGGCCGACCATGTCGGTATTCAAATCGGCGACGACGCTTGCGAGGGGCACCGTCGGATGATCGGTGAAGTACGCGCTGCCCCAGAGGCCCCGCTCTTCGCCGCTGACGGTCATGAACACCACCGACCGTTTGGGGCGCTCCGCCGCGGTCGCGAATGCCTCCGCGAGCTCGAGGACGGCCACCGTGCCGGAGCCATCGTCGTCGGCACCGTTGCAGATCGAGTCGGCGCCCTGCGCGGCGCACCCCAGGCCGTCGCCCGGTGTGCCGATGTGATCCATGTGGGCCGAGTAGACGACGTATTCACTGCGCAACGATGGGTCGGAGCCGTCGAGAATCCCCACGACGTTGGGCGCGGTCGCGCGTTGCACCAACCGCTGCCAGACGTTGATCTGGATCGTTGCGTCGGTCACGGGCCGCGCCTTCAGCGGCGCCTGACTCCACGGTGCGAGGGAGTCCGGGCTGACGCCTGCGCCGGCGAGCCACGGTCCCAGCGTGCCGATGCGTGTCGCGAAGACGGCCGGGATGTTCGCGCCGCCCCCTTCATTCGGGTTACGGACGCGGATGCCGCCCTCACGCCCCGGGAACTGCATCCACAACGAGTCGGGCAGATCTCCCACCAGGAGGATCGCCAACGGATTGAGGGGCAGGAGCTTGCCGGCGATCGCGTTCAACTGCGGACCGAACGACAGGATGACGACCTTGCCCGCCACGGCCGCCGAGTCGAGCGCTCCGCCCGCCAGCGGGTTGCCGGTCACGAGGACGACGGGTGCCGTCGGCTGGCCCTCGGGCGCCTCGCCCTGAACGAGCAGCACGTCCCGGCCCACGCGCCAGCTCGCCGTCGCGCGTCCCGAGGCGCGCAGCGTGGAGCTGTCGGGCTCGAAACGCCAGACCTCGAGCGGGTAGCGCTGGAAGTAGGTTCCGCTGTCGCCGGCGGGCCGGAGCTTCAGTCGCTGAAACTCACCCCCGACGTAGGCGGCGACTTCCTCGAGCTCGCGGCTGGGCGTCGGGCGGCCGCGCATCGAGTCGGCCGCGATGATGTTGATGCGGCGCACGACGTCCGCCGTCGTGATCGACGCCGGACCGCGGGGCGCCGTCGCGCGCTGCGCGGCCGCGACAGCGGGAACGAGCAACAGGAGCGCGGTGATACGGGCGCGCATCAGTTGGCCGTCACGATGCGCGAGTAGCTGTCCGGATTCCACTTCGGACGCTCGGCGCCGTTCGCCACATCGAGCCCGAGATAGAACACGAGCTTCACGATGCGAGACTCCTTCTCGGCATCGATCTTGTCGACCGAGTCACTGGGGCGATGGTAGTCCGCATGCGTGCCGTTGAAGAAGAAGAGAATCGGCACACCTTTGCGCGCGAAGTTGTAGTGATCGGATCGCGTGTAGAAGCTCTCCTGCGGCCAGATATCGTCGATCGGTTGCATCCCCAGCTCGGGATGCGCCGCGCCCACGCGGTTCAGCGTGGCTCCCAGGTCCGAATGCTCCTTGCCGATCACGACGATCGTGTCCTTCCAGTTCCGGCCCACCATGTCGGTGTTCAAGTCGGCGACGATGTCCGCGATCGGCACCGGCGGATGATCCGCGAAGTACGCGCTGCCCCAGAGTCCCTTCTCCTCGCCGCTCACGGTCAAGAAGATGATCGAGCGCTTGGGCCGCGGCTGGAGCTGCGAGAACGCCTCGGCGGCCTCCACGACGGAGATGGTGCCCGACGCGTCGTCGTCGGCGCCGTTGTAGATGCTGTCGCCGTTCACCGGCCGTCCGACGCCGACGTGATCCATGTGTGCGCTCAGGACGACGTACTCGCCCTTGAGACGCGGGTCGCTCCCCTCGAGGATGCCCACGACGTTCGGTGCGGAGCTGTGGTCGACGATGCGGATTCGGGCGTGGACGTGGAACTGCGCCCCTCCCAGCGCGCGCACGGCGAGGGGCGCCTCAGTCTGCGCGGCTTGCTGCACGGCGGTCGAGTCCACGCCCAGACTCGTGAGCACCGGGGCGAGCGCGGCACTGCGCACCGTGAGCACGACGAGCGTCCCAGTTTTGCGGCTCGGATCGCGCAGCTGCGCCCTGTTGGTCCGCTCGACCGACACGGTCCACAGCGAGTCCGACATGGAGCTCATGATGATCAGGCCGGCTGGACGCCAGCCGAACAGGCGCTGACGGTCGGCCCGGTTGCGTACGCGCGCCGTGACGACCACCATTTTCCCCGCGAGCGCCGCCGTGTCCATTTGCGTGGGCGCGGGCATCGTGCCCGTCAGGAGGACGAGATCGCCTGCGTAGTCGCCGCTTTCGAACATGTTGTCGGTGAACGCGAAGTCACGGCCGTAGACGAGGGAGGCGTCCCCACCGCCATGCACGAACGCTGCCGAGCTCTCCGCGACAAACTGGACACGATCGAGTGAGTACCTCTGCAGGAATGAGCCGTTGTCGCCCCCCGGCGTTAGACCGAAGCGCCGAAACTCGCCGGCGATGTACGTCGCCACCTTCTCGAGCTCGGGGCTGGGTGTGTCGCGGCCACGCATGGAATCGTCGGCGATGATGCCGATGCGACGCTTGATGTCGTCAGGAATGATGGACCGCACCGCCCGCTGCACCGAAGCCGGCGACTGGGCCGCCAGCACGCTCGGAAGGAGCAGGAGGCTGAGCACACGAAGGGAATGACGCACGGGTCGAACCTCGGAGCACAATGAAAGGGAAGGAAAAGCTAACGCGCCCGACCGTGTAAGACCACGAATCGGGCGCGTTAGTTTCAGCTTGAATTGTCAGGGTTTGCGCCGCCGCACCTCGGGCTCACTGCGCGGTTTTTCCTTTGGCGCTTCCCGCTGCGGCGCGGCCTGCCGCGGTGGGTCGCGGCGCGGCTCGGCCTGCCGGGGCTGCTCGGCCTGTCGGGGCGGGTCGCGCCGCGGTTCGGCTTGACGCGGCTGCTCGCGGCGCGGCTCCACTGACCGGGGCTCGTATTGCCGGGGCTGCTCGCGACGCGGCTCTACGGACCGCGGCTCCACCTGGCGTGGCTGCTCGCGTGGCGGCAACACCTGGGGCCGGTCGGGCTGGATCGGCTCGGGACGGCCAGGGTGTCCGCGGTCATCGGGTCGGCCGTGGTCCTCGGGTCGGCCGTGGTCCTCGGGGCGATCGGGGCGATCGGGCCGATCGCGACGGCCCTGGCCATGATCGTCGTTGCCGTTGTTGTTCGGACGATCGTCGTGCCCTGGTTGGCCCTGGCCTGGGCGTTCGCGGCGGTCGCGAACGTTGGGCGCGGGAATGCTGCCGATGCCACCGACGTCGCGGCCGGTGACACCGCGGCGCTGATTGTCGTTCGCGGGGTGCTCGCGCTCGCGCGTGACGAAGCCATCCCGATTGGGTTGGTTGCCGCCCCAGTCCTTAAAGATGAAGCGCGGCTGAGGCCGGTACGGCCGCCCGTAGACGACGCGGCGGCTGCCGTAGTACCGGTACGGATAGTACGAGGGATCGTCGTACATGACGATGCGGAACCGAATGCAGGAGTAGTTATACGGATCCCAGTACGGCCAGCTCACGTACGAGTGGCAGTCGTAGCACAGGAACCGCGGGTAACTGTAGTGTTGCTCGACGTTGTACGAGACGACGTCGTAGTCCCAGTCGACATACCCTTCGGGCACGATGCGTTCGGCGAGGTCAGTCATGGCGACGTACGGATCGCCGCGGACGCGGCCATCGGCGATCGCGCGGTAATCCCAATGGTCCCCGCTCTCGATGGCGTCGTACACGAAGGCATCCGCCGACGCGACGGCGAAGAGATAGCCGACGCCGGGATAGTCGTCGATCGAAAAGGCATCGTCGGCCGAACGCCCTTCGACTTCGAACTCCCGTCCACCGCGGGCGAAGTTGTCTTCCCACGGGTCGCGCGGGAACAGGACCCGCACGCGCCCGTCGGTATCGACGCGGAAGATGGTGACGAAGGCGTCGCGATCGAGCTTGAAGTAGACCCGGACGCGGTCGCCGCGGGTATAAACGGCGGCGTCGCCCCGATTGGTCCAGAGCTCGATCTGCGGACGAGAGATGGCGGGGGG